>Ga0136610_1000375_pt1 | contig 12945 bp, 13 predicted proteins | sample AntDrymUQ1342206_2_FD_104804 | JGI IMG/M metagenome (GOLD analysis project Ga0136610, IMG submission 104804) | Polar desert sand microbial communities from Dry Valleys, Antarctica - metaG UQ134 (22.06) | ecosystem: Environmental > Terrestrial > Soil > Desert | place: Antarctica: Dry Valley...
AGGGCCAGCTCATCGGAAACGCCAGACTCGCCGGTGCCACACCGCTCTGGGAGTGGATCGGCGAAGGAGCGACCGTCTTCAGCTACTGACCTTCGTCCGCTAGGCGCTAATTCGTGATCCCGAGCCGCCGGGCCACCAGCGGCTTAGGTTGTCCCGCACCTCCTCCCAGCGCCCGCGGCTGCCATGACCACGTCGGTGAACCCGGGCCCTCTCGCGCTTGTCGTCGTGGCGTGGGCGCTCTACGTGCGCGCCGCGCTCGTGCTGCGCACGCGCGGCTTCTCGGTGGCCCGCGGCCAGCAGCTCGCCTGGCACGCCGGCATGGCGCTGATCGCCGTGGCGCTGCTGTCCCCGCTCGACGTCTCGCCGAGCGGCTGCTGTGCGCGCACATGGCCCAGCACCTGCTGATCGCCGATCTGGCAGCCCCGCTCCTGCTCGCCGGCCTGCGCACGCCCGTGCTCGTCCACTATCTGCCGCGCCCGGCGCTCGCGTTGCTCGCCCGACGGCGCCGGCTGCGGCGCGCCCTGTCGGTGCTGCGCCGGCCGCTGGTGGCGATCCCCGTCTTCCTCACCGTCCTCTACGACGACGGCGAGAGCTAGGAAGACAGCGACAGCGCCGAGCCAGCCGACCGAGGCTGGGCTGCACCCCGCGCCGGCTCGGTCCGCCGCGCAGCCGCGCCGTACCTGAGGTGCACATCCACGCGTATGGGAGCTCCCGGGGGTTCCCCAGTCCACGTGATCCTGGCCCTCGCTCTTGCCGCTCTTCAGGGTGCACCCGGCGGCCTTCGCCGCCGCGCGCAGCTCGGTTACCCTCGGGGCGGGCACTGCGCCCGCCGGGGAGTCGCCGGTGTCGGCCCCGCCGACGAGCTTGTCGCCGCGCCCCGAGGCCACCGTGAGCACAAGTCCCGAGAGCGCTCCCACGGCCACGACGCCCTCCCACGCCGTAGGCCACGATGCGCTTGCGTCGAGCGGACGCCCTGGCCGCGCGCTCGCGCTCGAGGCGCTCCCGCCTCGCGTTGCTCTCGGCGGCTCACGGTAGTTGCTCGTCGCCTCGCGTCGAGCTCAGGTCACAGGAAGTGGCGAGATGTTCCGGTCGGCCGCCTCCGGCGGCCAGCCCCCGGCACCGGGCCGGCGCGGCGCACGCTTCGAACCGGCGGTTTGGAGGAGCGTCACGTCCTACAGTATGTAGAAGGCTTCTCGCTCCGCCAACTTTGAGTCTTCCGGCGCGCGCAGCTGGACGTCACCGTAACGTTGCTCAACATGATTCCAGCTGCAGCCGTGCGCGCTCCGGCCGCGGCGCTTGTGTTCGCGCTCGTGCTGCTGAGCGGCTGTGGCTCGGGCGCGCCGGCTCCCGACACGAGCCCGACCCCCTCTCCTGGCCCGACGGCGCAGACGGCCCTGCTCGGTGGCGGACAGGGCGCATTCGAGCGGCGCCTCGGCGAGCTGCGCGGGCGCCCGGTCGTCGTCAATCAATGGGCCTCGTGGTGTCGGCCCTGCCGGGTCGAGTTCCCCTTCTTCCAGCGCCTCGCGCGCCGCTACCAGGGGAGGGTGGCTTTCCTCGGGATCAACTCCCTCGACAGCCGCGACAACGCCGCCGAGTTCCTCAGGAGCTTTCCGACGCCCTTTCCGCATTTCTTCGACCCGGACGGCTCGGTCGCGCGTCTGATCGGTGGCGGGCGAGCCTTTCCGACCACCGCCTTCTACACCTCCGACGGGCGGCTGAACTTCACCCGCCTTGGGAGCTACGCCACTGAGGCGAAGCTGGTGGCGGACATCGAGAGGTACGCGCTCTGACTAAACCGGCGCACGCGGCCGAGGCGCTCGTGATCGGCGCCGGCCCCGCCGGCTTGGCCGCGGCGGCCATGTTGCGGCGCCGGGGAGTGGAGGTCGTCGTGCTCGAGCGCACCGCCCACGTCGGGGCGAGCTGGCGGGCGCGCTACGACGCACTGCGGCTGAACTCGGTGCGGTGGATCTCGAGCCTCCCGGGGCTAGCCCTCGACCGCGGGCTCGGACGCTTCGTGCGCCGTGACGACTTCGTCGCCTACCTCGAGGCCTACGCCGCGGGACACCGGATCGACGTGCGCCACGGCGTCTCGGTCGATCGCCTCGACCCGGCTCCCGCCGGCTGGCGGGTGAGGACCTCCGAGGGCGAGTGGCGTGCCGGCGCCGTGGTCGTCGCCACGGGCTACGACCACACTCCCGTCATCCCGTCGTGGCCGGGCCGGGCCTCGTTCGAGGGCGAGCTAATGCATGCCGCCTCCTACCGCAACCCCGAGCCCTACGCAGCGCGCGATGTGCTCGTGGTGGGCGCGGGCAGCACCGGCGCAGAGGTTGCGCTCGACCTCGCGCTCGGAGGCGCCCGTCGCGTGCTGCTGTCGGTCTGCACCCCGCCCAACCTCTTCCCGCGCCAGTGGCTCGGTGTGCCGCTGCAGGCCTTCAGCCTGCTCAAGCGCGGGCACGCCGACCCCGACGGCCCCTCGACGCGCGCAGTCGATGCGCTCGGCGGCCTCGCCCAGCGCCTGATTCACGGTGCCCGTGCCACCCACCTGCTGGGACGTGCGCCACTCGGAATCGCCTCGGCGGCGGCTAAGTGCGGGCGCACGCCCGTGTTCGTCGACGGCCTGCTCGAGGCGATCACGACTGGCGCGATCGAGGTCGTCGGGGCCGTCGAGTCGCTGGCGGGCCCAGACGTGGTCCTGGCCGGAGGGCGCCGCGTCCGGCCGGGCGCAGTCATCGCAGCGACCGGCTATCGCCACGGACTCGAAAGTCTCGTGGGCCACCTCGACGTGCTCGACGAGCGGGGCTCGCCGCGCGCCCAAAGGGGCGCCGAGGCGGCGCCGGGCCTCGCCTTCATCGGCTACCGCCTGCCCCATCTCGGGCACATGCCCGCCGACGCGCGGCGGATCGGTCGCCGCGTGGCCCACGGCCTCGCGGCCAGGGGCCCCGAGGCGCTCTCAATTTCGCGCAATCAGCCGTAGGCGTCGCACTGGCGGAGCCGAGGCAGGAGGTCGAGCGCAGAGCCCCCGTGAACCACCCCGGCGCCGACCACAGCTCGAAGTGGAGACTGGCAGCCGGTGCCCCCCACCGGGCTGCGCCGCGCGCCGGGACTCCCCGCTCTCGCCATGCGCAGCGGATCCGGACCCTGGGCACAAGGGCGCGCGCCGGCAGCGCCGCCGGCGCGCGCTGTGCTGGTCGGCCGTGCTACCTGTCCACGGGTACGCCCCCGGCCGGCGAGGGCTTCCCGTACCAGTCGGTCCGCCAGCCGTTCATCTCCCGGATCTCCTTCGCCTGAGCGGCGACGATGTCCTTCGCCACCTGCTTGAGCTCGCCGCTCTGACCCTTGTCGAGCTCCACCCGGGCCATCTTGATCGCGTCCTGATGGTGGGGAACCATCATGTCTATGAACTCGCGCTCGAATGGGCGCGCATCGCGCAGCATCCCGGCGTCCATGTCTGCGCTCTGCATCTCGTGCATCGCCATCCCGAGCTCGCCCGGCTTGACGCCCCCGGCCGCAAGGCCCTCGTCGATGCGGGCCATCGTCGTGATCTCGGCGTTCTGGCTCGCGACGATGTCCTTGGCCAGCTGCTGGATCTCGGGCCGCTCCGCCCGCTCGCTTGCCACCTTGGCCATCTCGACCGCCGACTTGTGGTGAGGCACCATGTCGGCGACGAAGGCGCGGTCGACGCCGTTGCCGGTCGCCTTCGCCTGACTGGTCTGCGCCGAGCGCTCGTCGCCGCCACAGGCCGAGGTCGCGAGCGCCGCAAGCAGCGCGAGGGCCACCTGTACCACGGCGCGCGAACGCCGTCCGGTGTAGGTCTTGATCTTGTTCATGCTGTTCGTTCTCCCGATCTGGTGAGTGTCAGCGCGCAGCCACGCATCGGCGGCGCCCAAGGTCTCGGTCGCGCCCTTCGGGCGCTCGAGCTCAGAGTCGAAAGACCTGAAGCAGGGCCGGACCGGGTCGGGACCGGGTCCACACCGTCGGGGAGGGCGGCGTTGTGGTTGCCCCCGCCCACGGAATCGCCACCGTGAACCGAGCGGGCGCAAGCGCGGAGGCGGCCCCGACCACGACGACCGCGAGGGCGGCGGTCTCGGCGACGGCGAGGCAGACCTTCGCGGCGCCGCCCATGTGATCCTCGGCGAGCACGCTGTGGGCCGCAGCGACCGAGCCCGCGAGGGCAAGGACCACGACCAGGCCCAGCAAGCGCCGACGCTGGTCCTGGGAGAAGCTGTGAAAGGCAATGAACATCCCGGTCAAGCCTACAGTCCGTCGGAAGGCGGCTCGCGGATCACTCGCAGCGGCTCGCCGTCACCCACGACTAGTTGCCAAACAGGACGTCGATCAGCGCATGCAGTGGCGCAGCTCGGGCTCCTCACCCGCTTGTCGCAAGCCGGCGGCGGCCGTCGCAGGCAGTAGGACGGCAAAGCCGACAGCGGCCAGGACCATCGCACTGGCCGCGACGTGCAGCAGGCGCAGGCGCAAGCTTCCCAGGCGCGTCGAGCGCCCGTCGAGCAGCTGAGCGAGCCGCTCGCCCACGCGGCCGCCGGAGAGGGCCGTGACCCCGGAGCTACTCATGGTCGGGTGCGGAGTGGCCGCCTTGCAGATCGCACTGGCGAGCGCGAACGGGTCGTGTCGGCGGGCCAGCGCCCAGTGATCGGCATCGCGCTCGAGGTGGAAGGAGAGCTCGCTCAGCGCGCGTCGAGTGCCGGGCAAGAAGCGAGCGAGCCCGCGGGCGAGCTCACCGCACAGAAACACGAAGCGGTGGCCGCGGGCGATGTGGCCGCGCTCGTGGGCGAGACCCGCGGCGAGCTCCTCGTCGTCAAAGGCGGTCAGCGCTCCGGCCGAGACGACAACGCGTGGACGGCTGATCCCAGCGGCCGCCACCAGCACGTCGGCGCCCCCGACGATCACGCTGTCGGCCGGGCCCGTCCCGACGGCCCCACGTTCCAGCAGCGTGCGCACCGAGCGCGCGGCTCGAACGATTCCGAAGGCCACCCACAGGACGGAGGCAGCCAAGAAGAAGCTCGGCATCACTACCGCGGTGTCGCCTAGCTCGTGCCCGTCGAGGCCGAGGTGCGTCGCGAGCAGCGGCAGAGCGGTGTGCCAGCACCAGTGCGTCAAGGCCGCGAAGAGCGCGGTCTGCGGCAAGAAGGCAAGCAGATAAAGCGCGACGGCGAGACCGGTCAGCGCGCGCAGGGCCAACCCCGAGCCCCAGATCGCCACCGCGATGAGCGGGGGAACCCGCTCGAGGCGAAGGACGTGCGGCAGCGCGATCGCGCCCATGAGGAGGGCGGCGAGCAGCGCGCTCAGCTGCGCCTACCTTCGCGCTGGCGGGCGATCTGCTCGGCCAGGCGCTGTACGTCTGAGAGCTCGTCACGCTCGAGGCCCCCGATCAGCTGCGCGAGGGCGGCGTGGCGGGCATCGCTCGAGGCGCTCGCAAGCGTACGTCGAAGCGACTGGGAGAGATACTCGGCTTCGCTCAGGCGGGGCCGGTAGAGGATCGCGTTGTTCTGCTTGCTGCGCGCCAGGAGCCCGCGCTCGGCGAGGCGATTGAGGACGGTCTGGACGGTCGTGTAGGCGCTGCGGTAGCGCGCGGGGAGCGCGCTCCTGACCTGCTCTACCGTTCCCGCTCCGAGGCGCCACAGCGCGGTCATGATCTGCTCCTGCAGCTCGCCTTGGATGGGTGTTACCTCTGGCACCTCGCGTTCGCTCCGAAGCGCAGTATTCCAGCTTCTCAGCCCTTGACCCTCCGCGCGCGGACCAGCCGCGCCCGCCGCGGGCATCACTCAGCCGCTCGTTGGAAGCGCGCCCAGTGCGGCCAGCAGACCGAGGACGAGAAGCGTCACGCCGACGAGCACGGCCAAGAGGAACACCAGACGGCTCGGCCAGGCCATGCTGCGTCTGGCCACGCGACGCCGTCGAGCGCGCCGCTGACGGCGCGAGGCTGTCGCCTGAATGGGGCTCGAGCGCCCCTCCGTCACGGTCGCCTCGCCACCGCGACGCCGCCTTCGTGGTCGAACAGCTCCACCTGAACCTGATCGAAGCCCGCGCGCTTGAGGGCAAGCTCCCACCAGCGCGCGCGAGCTGGACTCTCCCAGCGTCGTCCGGCAAAGCGCACGCCGTTCTTCGCCAGGCGCAAGAGGCCGGCCGGTCCCTTCGCGGCCATCGCTCGCACCTTGGTCGCAACCACTCGGCGGTCGCGCGGGTCCGCCAGGCTGACGCCAAACATCATGTCGCCGAAGACGAGCCGCCCACCCGGACGCAGGACCCGTCGTACCTCGGCCAGCGCGCAATGCTTGGCCTCGTCGTCGAGGTGGTGGAAGCAGTAGTTCGAGACCACGAGATCGACCGAGCTGTCCACCGCGGGCAGGCTCGTGGCAGAGGCCTTGACCGCTTGGATGTTGGATTGGCCGGCGCTGTTTGCCTTCGCCCTCAAGTAGTCGCACATCGAGGGGGAGATATCCACGGCGAGCACGTGCTCCACGCGCTCGGCGAGCGGCAGAGCCAGCAGCCCAGTTCCCGCGCCGATGTCGACGCAGCGCTCGCGCTCACTCGGAGCAGCGAGCTCGAGGATGCGGTCGCGAAGGTCCTGGAAGCCGGCGCTGCGCGATACCTCCTCAGCGTCGGTGACGTGCTCGTCCCAGTTCTTAGTCAGTGCGCGCATCCCCTCTGATTTCTCCTACGCTGCGTAGGTACTTGGGCAGAGTAGCTGACGAGGAGGTCAGTCGCCCCCACGCTCTAGGCTTCGGCTGCGCCCGGCATGGCCACGCGCTGTCCGCGCGAGGGCGAGCGGCGAGCGTCGGCCTACCGTTCGTAGGATGGCAACATGACCCGAGCAGGCAATAGATGAGCGCACAGCCCCGCCCCCACGCCGCTCGAGCGGGCTCGGAGGGCCGCCTGCGACGTGCCGGGGCCGCGAGGGCCCGTCGTCGCCGTCGGGCCGTGGTGGCGCTCGCGCTGAGCGCGATCGCGGTCACGCTGTGGCTGTTCGGTGGTAGCTCTCGCGGCGAGGCGCCCGCAGGGTTGATCGCGCCGCAGCGCTCCGCGGCCCAGGCGCCTGACCGAACGCTTCGAATCGTGCTGGCGCGCCGCCGCGAGGCAACGCTTTCGCTCACGCCTCTGACCCGCCAAGGACAGCTCGATTCACGGGCGCTGCACGCGGCCGTCGAGCGAGCGCTCCCGGACACAGCGCGCCTGCGCCACGGCGACGCCCGTGTCGTCTACCGCTACGACACGAGCGCGACCGCCAGGGCGGCGCTCGCGGTGGGGCCTGACGGCGGGATCGTGACGGCGGTGCGTAGGGCGGAATCCGCCACGATCGCCGCCCCCGTCATCCGCCAGGCCGAGCGCAACACCTGCGAGACGGCCGCCCTGTCGATCCTGCTCGCGACTGCCGGCGTGCGCGTCTCCCAGGAGCGCCTGCAGCGCCAGCTGCCGCGGTCGGGGCCGCTCGATCCGCGAGGCAGCGGCTCCGAGCGCGTGTGGGGAGATCCCGAGCTCGGCTACGTCGGTCGCGGCGACGGCGGTGGGGCGGCCGGAGGCTTCGGGGTCTACCCAGGCCCGGTGGCCGCCGTCGCCAAGCGGAACGGCACTGCTCTCAGCGATCTCACCCGTGCCTCGCCGCGGCGGGTCTATCGACGCCTGCTCGACGGACGAGCTGTCATGGCTTGGGTTGGGCTCTCGGAGGGGCCCTACGACGAATGGCGCTCGCCCCGGGGGCGCCGCGTGCGCGTGAACTTCGGCGAGCACACGGTCGTGCTCACCGGCGTCCGCCGGGACGGCAGCCTGCGGATCGTAAACCCACTCCAGGGGACGGTCGAAATCTGGAGTCGCGGAAAGTTCGAAGCGATGTGGAGCCTGCTCGGCCGCCGTGCCCTGTCGACGTGAGCACAGCCTTCTCGAGCGGAGACGCGTCGCGCCGGTTTCGTCCGACCCATCGACCCGCCATCACCCGAACTGCGGGCCCCGAGAGCGGTCGCGGCACGGCTGTCGACATCGCTTGGACCTCTCAGGTGAGCCCGGCATCGCTCGCGTTTGGAGTGGCTGCCCTTGCCTGAACTGCCTCCCCGGCACTCGCTGTGGCTGCGCTTCTTGGTCGGCGCCGTGCTGATCATGTCGGCCTCGGCCACGGCCACCGCTGTCGCCGCCTTTCGCGAGATCGACCGCGTGGTGACCGCCTTCGAAGAGGCCGGGCCGCTCGACCTCGGCGACGAGGTCGCGGAGGCCGACGCCGGCAAGCCGCAGACGATCATGCTGATCGGCTCCGACAGGCGGGCCAAGACCTCCCAGGACGTCCAGAGCGGACTTTCGAGCGGCGCCCGCTCGGACACGATCATCCTCGTGCGCCTCGATCCCGAGCAGGACTCGACCGCGCTGCTGTCGCTCCCGCGCGACCTGAAGGTGCGCATTCCCGGCGTCGGGACCGACAGGCTGAACGCCGCCTACGCCGAGGGCGGCGCACGATTGACCATACGCACGGTCAAGCAACTCACGGGTCTTTCCATCAACCACGTCATCAACGTCGACTTCGCGGGCTTCCGTGCGGCGATCGACGCGATCGACTGCGTCTATGTCGACATCGACCGGCGCTACTTCAACGACAACACGGGCCCCGAGCGCTACGCCACGATCGACATCATGCCGGGCTACCAGAAGCTGTGTGGCTCAGCCGCGCTCGACTACGTGCGCCATCGAAAGAGCGACAGCGACTTCGGGCGCGCGGCGCGCCAGCAGGAGTTCCTGCGCCAAGCCAAGCAGCAGGTGGGGGTGGCCGAGGTCTTCTCGGACCGCCAGCGGCTGCTCAAGGTGTTCTCGACCTACACGGAGTCAGACATCGACTCGCGCAAGGCGGTGCTTCGCCTCGGCGAGATCGCCGCGCGCTCTGCGTTCAAGCCAATCCGCGAGGTGCAGTTTCGCGGCGCGGATGAGATCAGCCCGGCCGGCGTCGCCTACGTGACCGCCGACCAGCGCAGCGTGCGCAGGCTCGCGGACGAGTTCTTGGGCGAGGGCCGCCGTGGCGGCGCCAGGAAGCCAGCGACCGCGCGACCGGTGCGTCGCAGGCGCGGCAAGCGGGCGGCGCGGGCGGCGGTCGCCGACGGCAACGCAGCCGGGCGTCAGCAGGCGTTGCAGATCGTCGGCTCGCGCAAGTGGAGGCAGCCCGTCTTCTACCCGCGCAAGCGCACGCCGTCGGGCTCCTACGTGGGCGAGCCGCGGGTCTACGGAATCCGGGCGCCGGACGGCAGGGTTTACAGCGCCTACCGAATGGTCGTGCAGCGCACCCCCCGGGCGACCGGGGATTTCTACGGGATCCAGGGCACCACGTGGAAGGACCCGCCGATCCTCGAACGCCCGTCTGAGACGCGCAAACTTGACGGCCGGCGCTTCGAGCTGCACTACGACGGCGATCGTCTGCGCCTCGTGGCCTGGCGTACGCGCGAAGGCTGCTTCTGGGTTTCCAACTCGCTGCTGCAGAAGCTGTCTGAGCAGCAGATGCTGTCCATCGCCCGGTCGGCTCGAGCACTCGGTTGAGGGCAACGGGGCGAGGCCCGAGCCCCTTCCGCATTCCGTACGAGTTGAAGAGGCCATTCCTCCTAGCCGAGCGCTGCCGCGCGCGTTGACCGGGCAAAAGATCGCCGGAGGAAAGCCGTAGACGGAACGCCGGCCGCGCCGGTCAACGACCGCCGAGGAGGGTGGGTGTCGAGACGAGCGAACACGACGATCCGCTGGGCGGCGCTGTAGAGCGGGTGGCAGGCGGTGAGGATGAGGCGCTCATAGCGCACGCGGCGCTTCACCCACAGCGCGGTGGGCGGCACTATCCGGGTTCGCTCGACGCGGTAGGTGAAGCGCGCATAGGGCATGGCCACGACGATTGGGTCGCCCGGGCGCAGCTCGTCGATCGGCCGAAACGGCGCCAGGAAGGTGGTGCGGTGCCCGGCTATCGCAACCGTGCCGCCCTGGCCGGGGAGCGGCGTGTCCGGGTAGTGCCCAGGCCCCTTGCGCAGGCTCGCCGGGTCGTCGCCTTCGACGAGCGCGTAGCGACGGTCGAGCGTGGGCAGTTCCACCCGACCGATCGCGTCGCCCGTGCGCGTGCGGTCGGCGTGCTGGGTGGCAAGGAGATCGACTCGCCGCTTTGATGGCCTCTCTCCCGACGCCCTGGCCTCGCCGACGGCCGTGGCCTCCGCGTCGAGCTGGCGGTCGAGCAGCTGTTGCGCCCCACGCGCCCTGAGTGCCGAGATCGGCTCCTGCCAAGCCACGGTGATCGTCGCGTCCGCGACCAGCAGCGCGCCCGTGGTGACTATGACGGCGGCCGCGAAGCGAACCGCGGCTGACCACACTGCTCGCCAGCCTCGGGCGCCTCCTGGTCCGCGTCCGCGCCTCGCAAGGACCGCGAAGGCGCCGCACGCCGGCTCGCACGCTTGGCGGGGCGGCTCTTCATACCCGCAGCGACGTCTGCCCTCTCTGCGCGGTCACGGTCGGGGCACACAGCAGATGCTGACAGACCCTCCCTCGGCGCTCTCAGCGAGAACCCGAGGGTCAGCGCCCTCAGCTATAGGCATCCCAGGCCCGCAGCCGAGGCAGCGGATCGATCGCCGACCCGCCCTTGTACCAGCCTGGCGCCGACCACAGCTCGAAGTGCAAGTGACATCCGGTCGCCCGGCCCGTCTCGCCCACCTCGCCGAGCGCCTGGCCCGTGGGGATGCGCTGACCTGTGCGCACGAGCGGCGCGGCGCGCATGTGCATGTAGACATAGCCGAGGCCGTCCTGCCCGTTCACCACCACGTAGTTTCCCGCGGCGGCGTGAAACCCCGCGTACTCCACCTCTCCCCCACGCGCGGCGACCGTCGGTGTGCCGCACTTGGCGAACATGTCCTGTCCCTTGTGGCCGCGTCCGCCGCCGAAGTTGTTTGCGCCGCCTTGGCCCAGATCGTGCGCTCCTCGGATGAGGAAGACCTGGTCGTAGTAGGAGAAGCTCGAGTCGCTCTCGGCCGCAGGGACGGCGGCGCTTGTCGCCTCGCCCACCAGGCGGAAGCGGTAGCGCCCAGCGGGCTGCGGGCCGCCGGGGCCGCGTCCGTCCCAGCTGACGGCCTTGGGCTGACCGGGCTCGGCGACGAGCGTCCACGTCTGGACGACGCTGCCGTCTGCTTCACGCACCAGCTCGATGCGTGCCTCCAGCGGACGGCGCACGGTGAACGAAAAGCGCGGCTGGCGCTTTGCCCCTGCGAAGAAGCGGGGCGCGCCGGGCTCGGACTCAGGCGCGACGATCGGTGCGGGCTCGACCCTGATTCGGACCTGGCTCGTGGCTCGGCCGCCGAAGCGGTTGATGATCGTCACCGGACCACTGCGCGCCCGTGTCGAGACGACCGCCTCGACACGGCGAGCAGCGACGACTCGTGGCTTGACGACGACGTCGTCGGACGCGCCGCGGCGACCCTCGAAGACGACCCTCCTCGTCGCCTGCAGGTCCTTGCCGCGCACGGCCGCCTTGCCCCCAACGACAAGTGCACCGTTCACTGGGCACGGCATCGACGGCGTCGGCAGGCAGCGCACCGCGGTCACGCGCGAGGGCTCTGGGCCGGGTTGGCCGCCGGTCGACTGAGCGGCTGCGCGCTCAGCGCCCGTTAGTCCAGCCGCCATCAGAAGAACGCACCAGACCGCCGCCGATCGCCGGTTCATCAAAGGAAGAAGCCTCTCTCTTCGCGCCTTCGGGGTTAGCTGCCGGGCTCGCGCCGAAAGAGCCGCGCTACGGTCGCATGCGACCGACTCGCCCCAACTACTGGTTCCCCCGTATCACCACCGGGTTGGACCGGCGGCGAATTCGGCAGGCCTACAAGACGTCGGAGACTGTACCAGGCGGATTCCACGCGACAACCTCGAGTCGAACCGGCCGCGCCTGGCTTGACAGCGACCTCAAGTTCGGCCCAGAAGTCCGAGTATGCGTAGGAGTGAGCTACGAGCTGACCACTGCTCGCCGCCGCGCTCCCCGGCCTCGCCCAGCAAGAGACCGCTCTCGTCTGCGGGGGCCGCTGCGAAACCCGACTCCTCGTTCGCGCAGGCGCTTCAGAGCGCCCCCCGCCACGGCGGGTCCGCCCGGTGCGCCGTCCTTCGGGGCCGCCGCTCTCTGGTCTCCGGCAAGCCCCCCTTTTCGCCGCTACTGCCTCGACCCCCGGCTTGATTGGACCAACCCACCGGGAGCGACGCTGGCTCCGGAAACGCGCTCGGTCGGATATGCGGATGTCCTAGCCCACGGTTGGAGGCAGCGCCCGCTCGCAAGTGCAACGCTTGTCAGGCGATGAACACAGGCGTCTCGACCTCGACGCTCCGGTAGAGCTGCTTGACGGCGGGGATCGACATGCGGATGCAGCCATGCGAGGCGTTAGTCCCAAGCGACGCCGTGTCGTCGGTGCCGTGGATCCCGGCTCCGGAGTAGATCCCCATCCAGCGTGCCTTGATTGGGTTCTCCGGCGTGGCGCCCGGAATCACCTTGCCGGCGAGGTCGCCGGCCCACTCGCGGTCGGGCACGCTCCAAGCCGGGTCGATCGCCTTGTTCTGGACGTTGTACAGCCCGGCCGGGGTCTCGAGGCCGACCTTGCCGACCGCGATCCGGTACTTCTTCACTAACCGAAGCTTCTGGAAGAAGCGGAGCTCGAAGCGCTTGCGGTCAACGGTGATGAACGTCGGGTACCTGGCCGCCAGCTCTCGGGTGCTGACTTTCGGCTCGACCGTCTTCAGACGCGCGGTGACTCGACGATCCCCGTCCGGGAGGGCGAGCTCGGTGCTCAGCCGGCGCTCGAGCTGGCGGGCGGACAGCGTCGCTCCCGCCTTGGACCGAACTCTGCGCAGCCCAGTTGCCGAGTAGCGAAGGCGCGCATCGCGGGCGGGGCGATCGAACGCCCGCTTGACGCGGCGGGCGAAGCTCCTTACCGCCCCGCGGGAGTGGGTCACGCGGGGCGA
>Ga0136610_1000378_pt1 | contig 12878 bp, 17 predicted proteins | sample AntDrymUQ1342206_2_FD_104804 | JGI IMG/M metagenome (GOLD analysis project Ga0136610, IMG submission 104804) | Polar desert sand microbial communities from Dry Valleys, Antarctica - metaG UQ134 (22.06) | ecosystem: Environmental > Terrestrial > Soil > Desert | place: Antarctica: Dry Valley...
ATCCGCGACAGCTCAGACCGGGTGCGCAACTGCGAGGTCGTGAAGCGGGGATAGCGAGGCAGCTCACGTCCGCCGCGCGGCGAGCACGTCGCGGCGGACGAGCACCAGCCCGAGCAACCCCATGCCGACGAGCGTCGCGATCGCCAGAACCGACTCCGTCGAGTCGAAGCTGCCCAGTGAGCCACCCAGCGCGGTGTAGGCAAAGGCTCGCGGCACGATCCCGATGACGGTGGCCGCCGCGAAGGCGCCGAGGCCGACGCGCGTCAGGCCGAAGGCGTAGTTCGCCAGGTCGCGCGGGACGCCCGGAACGATCCGCGCGTACAGGACCGCGACGAAGCCGCGCCGCTCGATCGCCTCCTGCACGCGCGCCAGCCGGTCTCCCACGAGCGCCTGGACCGGCCCGCTCGCCGCATGGCGCGCGATCAGGAAGGCCAGCACGGCGCCGATGCTCCCGCCGAGGACCGACAGCAGCGTCCCCTCCAGGGTCCCGAACAGCAGCCCGCCGGCCGCCGCCACGAGCGGAAATGGAAAGAACGCCAGCGTCAGCCCGACGCACAGCGCCACGAAGGCGATCGGCGCCCACGCCCCGGCGGCGTCGGTCGAGCGCTGGATCTCCGCCGGCGATCGGGCCACCAGCAGCAGCACGGCGACGAACGCCGCCGCGAGCGCGACCGCGAACGCCACGACGCGTCCAAGCGGGCCGCGCGGCACGAGCGCTCCGCGCTAGGCGGCGCCGCGGGTCCTCGCCGAAGGTGCCAACAGCGCCGCAGCCGGCGGGTGCTTGGCGTAGAACGCCGCTTCCTGGCGGCCGAGCTCGGTGACCGGCTCGTCGCCGTAGATCCACTCGCGCGCGATCCGGTGCCAGTTGCCGCGCGCGCGCAGCTGGCTCATCACGGCGAGCGTCAGCATCTCCAGGCGGCGGCCGAAGAGGTGGTCGGGCGGCAGGGTCTCGTGGCGCATCTTGGAGAAGTGCGACGACCGCGGGTCGGACATCTCGATCATGATCTCCGTCGCGATCTCGGGCGTCAGCGCGACCTCGTCGTCAAGGCCGTACCACCACGTCATGTCGTGGACCTGGGCGAGGATGCCCTCGGGCGTGTAGTACTCGGGCTTGTTGATGAAGCCGCCCTCGTGGAGGTGCTCGATCAACGATGCCCCGTCGCCGGCGATGCCCAGCCGGGCGATCTCGAGCTCGAACTCCGCCACCGCCGGCGGGATGCGCTTGAAGAGCCCGAAGTCCAGGAACACCATGCGCCCGTCTTCGAGCAGCAGCGAGTTGCCCGGATGCGGGTCGCCGGAGAACTGGTGGTGGCGGTACATGCAGCCGAAGTAGAAGCGGAAGATGATCTCCCCGAGGCGGTCGCGCTCGGCCTCCGGCAGCTGCTTGAGCTCCTCGAAGCCGCGCCCGGCGACGAACTCGCTGACGATCACCTTCTCGTGCGACAGCGACGTGACGACCTCCGGCACGACGATGAACGGGTGCCCGCGGTAGATCCGCGCCAGCGTGCGCTGGTTCTGGGCCTCGAGCTCGTAGTCGAGCTCCTCGTCGATGCGCGAGCGGATCTCGTCGCCCATCGCCTTGGGGTCCAGGCCGGGCGCGACGCGCTTCATCAGGCGCAGGATCATCCCGAGGTTCTTCATGTCCGCGCGCACGGCCTGGGCGACGCCCGGATACTGCACCTTGACCGCCACGTCACGACCGTCGTGCAGCTTGGCCTTGTAGACCTGCCCGATCGACGCCGCCGCGATCGGCACCGGGTCGAAGGTCTGAAAGACGTCCTGGATGGGCTCGCCGTACTCGGCCTCGATGACCTTCTTCATGTCCTTGAAGGCGACCTTCGGCGCCGCGTCGCGCAGCTCGGCGAGCTTCGCCTGGAACTCCTCGCGGTACTCCTCGGGCACGAGGCCGACATCGAGGAACGACATCACCTGTCCGAGCTTCATCGCCGCGCCCTTCATCGTGCCGAGCGCGGCGACGATCTCCTCGGCGGTCTCGAGCTGGCGCTTGGCGAGCGCGCGCTGCTTGCCCTCGTCGGAGCGCCCGACGTTCGCCGCGCGCGTGCCCATCTGCTTCGCCGCCGTCGCCGCGGCGAGCCGGCCGACCTTCGTCGAGCGGCTCAGACGCGACGTCGGGATAGCGTCCTTGCTCGTCACCGGGTCGTGCGCTCGACCTTCGAGCCGGGGACGATGTCGTCTCGCCCGGCCAAACCGTCCGGGTTCGGCGCCCCCCAGCGCACCCAGGCCTTGTGCCCGCCGTCGTAGTCGTCGCCCCAGACGACGAGCGTCGCGGGGTCGCCCATCACGGTGACCTGCTCGTCGCCCTCGGGATCCAGGCCGCGCCAGACGCGGATGAAGGCGTTGTGCTCCCACTCGTCGCCGATCGTCGTCGGATCGGTATGGCCCGGGTGCACCTCGGTGTCGTGGTCGAGGATCATCAGCTCTTCCATGATCGACCGCTTGATGTCCTCGAAGCACGTGCTGAGGGGCGCGCGCACCCCGCCGATCGAGTTCTTGAACAGCGTGTCGCCCGTGAAGACATGGCCGTCGACGGTGAAGTTCAGCATCCCGGCGGTGTGGCCGGGCGTGTGCAGCGCCTCCACCAGCACGTCGCCGATGCGCAGCGCGGCGAACGGCTTGGCGTCGACGGGCTCGTCGGGGTGGGCGAGCACGACGATCTTCGGATAGCGGCGCTTGACCTCGTCGATGTCGCAGACGTGATCGTGGTGATGATGGGTGAGCAGCAGATGCGTCACGTCAATCGACTCCCGCACCGCGAAGTTGAACAGCGGAGCCATCGGGCCGCCCGCGTCGACCAGGAATCCGGGACCCCCCGTCGTCGACGCCACGAGGTACGTGTTCGTCAGAAATCCCTCTGACATGGAGCGTTCGATGAGCATAAGGCCAGGGTACTCTGTGGTCCGTGGCTGCTCCCGCTCTCATACACACGTGCTATCGCATCGGCGACATCGACCGCTCGGTCGCCTTCTACGAGGCGCTCGGCTTCGAGGAGCTCAACCGCAAGCCGATTCGCGACGAGGCGATCAACGTCTTCATGGGCCTGCCCGGAGACGGCCCCCGGCTCGAGCTGACCTACAACCACGGCGTGTCGGAGTACGACCTCGGCTCGGGCTACAACCACGTCGCGATCACGGTGGCGGACATGGACGACGCGCTCGCGAACCTCGCCAAGCAGGACATCGAGCCGGAGAAGCCGCCCTACCGCGTCAGCGACGGCGGCTCGCTGCTGTGCTTCGTGCGCGATCCCGACGGCTACCGGATCGAGCTCATCGAGCGCAGCTGAGCAGTGCCCGCAGCGTCTGCGCCGCGGCCACCGGAGAGCCGGAGTTGATCGACTCCTACGTCGTATCCAGGGGCGGGCGCTCGGCCGGCGAGCGCCGCAACCGCAGGCTCAGCAGCTCCTGCTCGACCATCGCCGGCGTGATCTTCAGGTGCTCGAGGCACCCCACGGCGCGGGACGTGGGGTCGCGCAGCAACGCGAGCAGCAGGTGCTCGACGTCGAGGTGATCGTCGCCGAGGCGGACGGCCTCGCGCAACGACTGCTCGAGCGCCTGGTGGCCGCGTCGCGAGAACGGCAGGCGCGTCGGGGTTGCCCATGACGGAGGGGTGAGATCCTCCGTCTCGGGATCGCCCCGCTCGTGCTCGGCGCTGACCTGCGAGCAGTGGCGCACCTTCTCGAGCGTCGCTCCGAGCCCGGTGAGCACCGCGGCGGCGGCTCCCTCGCGCTCGCGCAGGAGGCCGCTGAGCAGGTGGTCGGTGCCGACGCGGCGACTCTGGACGATGGCCGCCTCCTGGCGCGCGAGGACCACGGCCACGCGCGCCGGCCCGACGATCACCAGCTGGTTGCCGGCGACGGAGGACGGCTGCGCCTCCTGCGACGGCGCCGCGGCCGCGGCCGCGCGTGCGGCGTGCTTGCGGTGCGCGGCCTGGCGCGAGATGCCCAGCGCCTCGGCGATAACGCGCCATGAGCAGCCGGCCTGCAGCGCTGCGTCGACGCGCAGGATCTCGAGCGCGTCGAGGCTCTTGCGCAGATCGGCGATCGCCCGCAGCGACTCGGTCGGCTCGAGCGCCGAGGCCACCTGCCGCGCGAGGCGTACCGGATCGCCCTGCGGCGCCCGCGGCGCAGAGGGAGACGTCGGTGTCACGGCGTGTTGACGCTCCTGTCAGTGGCTGTTGACGCCGCGTGGCGAACGACGGCCCGCGGGTCCGGGCCTCGGGGGTGCTGTGCAGGCACTCACCGAAGACGCGTGCTTCTAAACGCGTTGGCGACCTCCGGCCCGAGGGCATCATTGACGCCGTGAGGCTGAACCGCATCATCAAGAAGCGCCTGCGCAACGCCGACGGCTCGGTGATCGGCGACGTCAACGCCGCCATCGCCGTGAACACCGGCGAGCCCGGCGGGTCGGAGACCCACGTCTCAAGCCACAGCCGCATCGTGCAGAGCACCCGCAGCGCGCAGGCCCCCGAAACGACACGCCCCGCTTCGCCCACGGAGGCGGACGACCCCAAGGAGGACGCATGACCGACGAGACCCGCAACGAAGAGCTCGAGCCGATACCCCGGAGGAGCTCGACGCGCAGGGCGGCGAGGAGCTGCCCGACCGCGAGGCGATGTCGCTCATCAACGCGAACGTCGCCGCACCGGTCAACGTGGCCGCCGCGCTGAACGTCCTCAGCGACGACTCCACGGCGACTGCGAACGCCACGCAGACCGCCGACATCGACCAGAGCAACTAGGAGCGACCATGGCTGACGAGACCAACAAGCAGGAGATCGAGGAGCTGTCGCCCGAGGAGCTCGACGCGCAGGGCGGCGAGGAGCTGCCCGACCGCGAGGCGATGTCGCTCGTCAACGCGAACATCGCCGTCCCGGTGAATGCTGCCGTCGCCGCGAACGTGCTGTCCGACGGCTCGACCGCGATCGCCGACGCCACGCAGGACGCCGCGATCGACCAGAGCCAGTAGCCCGAGACCCCGAACCGAAAGGAACCGACCATGGCTGACGAGACCCACAAGCAGGAGATCGAGGAGCTGTCGCCCGAGGAGCTCGAGGCGCAGGGCGGCGAGGCGCTGCCCGACCGCGAGGCGATGTCGCTGATCAACGCGAACCTCGCCGCGCCCGTCAACGCGGCCGTCGCGGCGAACGTGCTGTCGGACAACTCGACGGCGACGGCGACGGCGACGCAGGACGTCGACATCGTCCAGAGCAACTAGCGCCAGCCAGACACCTGTACGCGCTCCTTGGGGGCGGCCTTCGCGGCCGCCCCCAACGCGTTTGCCATGACGACAACCCGCCACCGCCCCCACACCCCCTTCCGAGCCGGCCCGCCGCGCGCGCCGCGCCGCGGCCGCCAGCAAGCCCAACCCGCAGCTGGCCGAGGGCATCGAGCTGATCGGGGAGTACGGCGGCTCGGGCTTCAAGGATGCGCCCTACATCGCCCGTCGCGGCGACGGGCAGACGATCCAGCTCACGCAACTGCTGCACCTCGTCGCCGAGCAGTGCGACGGCAATCGCGACGCGCAGGAGATCGCCGCGCGCGCGAGCGCCGAGTTCGGGCGCAAGGTCAGCGCCGGCAACGTCGAGTTCCTCGTCGAGCGCAAGCTGCGCCCGCTCGGCGTGCTCGCCGAGGCCGACGGCTCGAGCCCCGCGATCGCCAAGCCCGACCAGCTGCTGGCGCTGAAGTTCCGCACCGCGCTCGTGCCCGAGCGCTACACGAACGTCATCACGACGCTCTTCAAGGCGCTCTTCTTCCCGCCGGTCGTGATCGCCGTCATCGCCGGCTTCCTCGCGCTCGACGTCTGGTTGTTTGCCATCCACGGCATCGGCGGGGGCGTTCGCGCGGCCGTCTACCAGCCCTGGCTGCTGCTCGTCTTCTTCGGCGCGGTCGTCGTCGCGACGGCCTTTCACGAGTGCGGCCACGCGACGGCTTGTGCCTACGGCGGCGCGCGGCCGGGGGTCCTCGGCGCCGGCATCTACGTCGTCTGGCCGGTCTTCTACTGCGACGTCACCGACGCCTACCGGCTCGACAAGAAGGGTCGCCTGCGGACCGACCTCGGCGGAATCTACTTCAACGCGATCTTCGCGCTCGCGACGATCGGGCTGTACGCGGTGACCGGCTTCGAGCCGCTGCTGATCATCGTCCTGCTGCAGAACTTCGCGATCATGCAGCAGCTCATGCCGCTGCTGCGCCTGGACGGCTACTACATCGTCTCGGACCTCACGGGCGTGCCGGACATCCTCAACCGGATCCGCCCGATCCTGTCGAGCCTCGTCCCGGGCCGCAAGCCCGACAAGCGGGTCGGCGAGCTCAAGCCATGGGTCCGCGTCGCGGTCACCGTGTACATCGTCACGCTGATCCCCGTCCTGCTCCTCGCCCTCGTGTTCATGGTGCTGAGCGCGCCGCGCGTCGTCGCCACGGCGTATGACTCGCTCGGGGTGCTCGGCGACAAGTTCTCCTCGGCCCTGGAGGACGGCAAGGGCGTCAACGTGGCGGCCAACGCTCTGCAGATGGTGGCGCTGGTGCTGCCCGTCGCGGGCATGACCGCGACCGCCGGGCGCCTCGGCCGCCGCCTCGTCGGCGGCGCCTGGAGCTGGTCCGCCGACAACCCCGTGCGCCGCGGCGCGCTCGGCGTGCTGCTCGCGGGCGGGCTCGCGCTCGCCGCCTTCACGTGGTGGCCCAACGGCGAGTACAAGCCGATCCAGCCCGGCGAGAAGGGCACCGTGGCAAGCGGCGTCAAGGCGATCAGCGCGATCCCGACCGGTCGCCCGGCACTCACGCGCGAGCGCGCGGCCGAGCTCGACGGTGCGCCGACGGTGCGCGACAACGGCGGCGACTTCCGCGATTTCAAGAAGGACGAGCGCAAGTCGACGAAGGGCGCGCCGGCCGAGGACAAGCGCAAGCCCGAGACCAGCACGACGACGACGCCCGCGCCCGCGCCCGCCCCCACCGAAACGGCGCCGGCACCCGCGCCCGAGCCGGCACCCGAGCCCGCGCCCGCGCCCACTCCGCCGGCACCGGCACCCGCGCCCCAGACCCCGCAGCCCGAGCCCACCGACCCGACACCGGAGCCCACGCCATGAACGCCACCGCACGGATCATCAGACTCCTGATCTTGGCCTTGGCCATGCTGTCCCTCGGCGCGGCAGCGGCCGTCGCCCAGAACGACACGCGTGGCCCCAAGGACAACAAGGCCGTCGCCGAGGCCAGCGGCGCCGGGGACTCGGTCATCGACCTCGCGTTCTCGGTCCGCGAGACGGCGAGCGAGGTCATCGACGAGACCAACTCCGCCGTGGCCTACGCCAGCTGCGAGGCCTGCCGGGCCGTCGCGATCGCCTTTCAGATCGTGATCGTCCAGGGATCGCCCAAGAGCGTGACGCCGCAGAACTACGCGGTCGCCGTCAACGAGTCCTGCCAGGGCTGCTCGACGCTCGCGATCGCCTACCAGTTCGTCGTCGGCCGCGGACAGCCGCTGGAGTTCACCGAGGCTGGGCTACAACGGCTCGCGGAGATCCGCGAGCAGTTCGAGGAGCTCGAAGAGGACTTCGAGAACCTGACCAACGACGAGATCCGCGCTCGCACGGATGCCTTTGCGGCGGATATCCGCGACATCCTCGACAACGAGCTGGTTCCCGCCGGCGACAACCAGGGAAACGGCCCGCCGATCGATCGCGAGGAGACCGACGAGGACCGGGACGGCGAATCGTCGGCGACGACCCCCGTGCAGCCCCCTCCGAGCGAGCCGCCGCCGACGACGGCGGCGCCGCCACTAACAGAGGCGGCTCCCCCGGCGACGACGACGCCCACCGAGACCACACCACCGGCGACACCCGAGCCGACCACGACGGCGCCGTGAGAGCGCCCCTTGCCGTGGCGGCGATCGTCGCCGTCGCGGCGCTGGCCGGCTGCGGCGCCGATGACGAGGAGACCCTGCGCGAAACCTCCGAGAAGCTGTCGGAGGTCCGCAGCGGGCAGCTGTCGCTGCGCTTCGTGATCGCGAGCCAGAGCGAGCAGCCACCTTCGACGAGGACCCGCGACAACGACGTCGGCTTTGCGATCAACGGGCGCTTCGCGCTGGCCGAGCGTGCGCGCGGCCTGCCGCAGACCGACCTCGCCTACACGCAGATCGCCGGGCCCCGCAGCGAGACGGTGCGGATCGTCGCCGACGGGCGCGCGGCCTGGGTGCGCGTGGGCGAGCAGGCCTTCACCCTGCCGCCCGAGCGCACGCGGCGCCTGCGGCGCAGCGCGGCGGGCGGCGACGGCGGGGCCGGGCTCGACGAGCTGCAGATCGAGCGCTGGATTGCCGACCCGAAGAGCAGCGACGGAGGCGAGGTCGACGGGGTCGCCACGACGCGCATCACCGGGCGGCTGCGCGTCGCGACCGCGTTGCGAGACCTGCTCGCGCTCGGCCGCCGCGCCGGGACCGACGTCGGCGCGAAGCCGATCGGCAAGGAGGCCGGCCGCAGGCTCGAGGAGGCGAAGGAGGACGCCTCGATCACGCTGCACACGGGGCAGGACGATCGCGTGCTGCGCAGGCTCGTGCTGCGAGCGAGCTTTCCGCTGAAACGCACCCGTGACCTCGGCGGCACGATCGGGCGCCTGCGCGGAGCGCAGATCCGCTTCTCGCTGAGCCTGCGCCGTCCCGGCAGCGAGATCCGCGTGAAGCGGCCCGCCGATCCCCAGCCGTTCTCGGCGCTCGCCGGCGCGTAGTGGGCACGAGCGTCGCCCCCTAATATCTGCGGTCGTGACCGCCTCGACCGCGAGCTGACGCCGCCACCGTGGCCGACACCCGCACCGCGGTCATCGACCTCGGCTCGAACTCGTTTCGCCTCGTCGTCTTCACGGCGGCGCACGGGTGGTGGAAGCGCACGGACGAGATCTTCCTCGCCGTCCGCGTCGGTGCCGGGCTCGACGCGACCGGCGAGCTCGGGGAGGCTCCGATGCAGCGCGCGCTGGAGGCGGTGGAGGTCTTCGCACACTTCCTGACGGCCACGCAGATCGGCGCGCAGGACGTCGCAGCGGTTGCGACGAGCGCGATCCGCGACGCCTCCAACCAGGCCGCCTTCCTCGAACGGGTGCAGCTCGACACGGGCCTGCGGGTGCGCGTGCTGTCGCGCGACGAGGAGGCCCACTACGGCTATCTCGCCGCCGTGAACTCGACGACGCTCGCCGACGGCGTCGTGCTCGACCTCGGCGGCGGCTCGATGCAGCTCGTCGAGGTCAACAGCCGCCATCCCGGGCGCCTGGGCTCCTGGCCGCTGGGCGCCGTGCGGATGACCGAGCACTTCCTGCCCGACGGCGACGAGGCGTCCAAGAAGGAGCGCAAGGCGCTGCGCGCCCACGTCGAGCAGGCGCTCGCCGACGACGCCGCCTGGCTGCCCCGTGCGGGCCGGCGGCTCGTCGGCATCGGCGGCACGATGCGCAACCTCGCGGCCGCGGTGCAGGCCGAGGAGGACCTGCCGTCGCTCGGCGTGCAGGGCTTCGAGATCAGGCGCGTGGCGCTCGACGACCTGATCAAGCGGCTCGCCCATCTGCCCGCCTCCGAGCGCAGCTCGATCAAGGGCATCAAGTACGCGCGCGCCGACCTCATCCTCGCCGGCGCGATCGTCGTGCAGGCGGTGCTCGAGTTCGGCGGCTTTGACGCGATCGAGGTCACCGAGGCGGGCTTGCGCGAGGGTGTCTTCTTCGGCTCGCACCTCGACGGCGACCCACCGCTGTTCGACGACGTGCGGCGCGCCAGCGTGCTGAACCTCGCGGCGCGCTACCACGTCGACCACGCGCACACCGAGCACGTCTGCCGGCTCGCGCTGGGCCTCTTCGACGAGCTCGCCGCCGCCGGCCTGCACGACGGCGATCGCTGGGAGCGCGAGCTGTTGTGGTGCGCGTGCGTGCTGCACGACATCGGCATGTCGGTCGACTACGACGACCATCACAAGCACTCGCGCTACCTGATCCTCAACGCCGGCCTGCCGGGCTTCACGCCGCGCGAGGTCGCGCTGATCGCGCAGGCGGCGCGCTATCACCGCAAGGGGATGCCCGACTTCGCCGAGCTCGAGCCGCTGGCGCGCGACGGCGACGGCGCCCGCCTGGACCGGATGTCGATCCTCCTGCGCCTGGCCGAGGACCTCGAGCGCAGCCGCGACCAGAGCGTGCGCGAGGCGCACGTGCGATCGGATGACGGCACGGTCTGCCTCGAGCTCGAGGCCGACGGCGCCGCGAGCGTCGAGCGCTGGGCCGCCCAGCGCGAGGTCGACCTCTTCGACCGTGCGTTTCAAAAGCAACTGAAGGTGGCATCGGCATGAGCCTGACACTCGGCAGCGGACCGCTCGGCGGCCGCCCGGCCGCATCGAACTACACGATCGACGCCCCGCCGCACAAGATCCTCTTTCAGGCCGACAGCCGCCGCCTGCGCGCGTTCGCCGGCGAGGACACCGTGCTCGACACCACGGGCGCCCATCTGCTGCACGAGACCGGGATCGCACCGGTCGCCTACGTGCCGCTGGAGGACTTCGACGCCGGGCTGCTCGAGCGCACGCAGACCTCGACGCACTGCCCGTTCAAGGGCGACGCCTCGTACTGGTCGCTGCGTGTCGGCGACGAGCAGCGCGAGGACGCCGTCTGGGCCTACGAGCAGCCGCTGGAGCAGGCGAGCTGGCTGCGCGGGTACGCGGCGCTCGCGTTTCACCGGGCGGATCGCTGGATGGTCGAGGACGAGCCGATCGCCGGCCACCTGCGCGATCCCTACCACCGCGTCGACGTGCACCAAAGCTCGCGGGCGGTGCGCATCAGCGCCGGCGACGACCTGATCGCGCAGAGCGCCCGCCCGGTGCTCGTCTTCGAAACGAGCCTGCCCGTGCGCGCCTACGTGCATCGCCGCGACATCGCCGCCGGGCACCTGGCGCCCAGCCCGACGCGCACCACCTGCCCCTACAAGGGCGACGCCGCCCACTGGCACGTGCACGCGGGCGGCGAGACCTTCCGCGATGCCGCGTGGAGCTATGAGCTGCCGCTGGCCGAGGCGATGAAGATCGCCGGGCACGTGTGCTTCGCCGCGGAGGGGATCACCGTGGCGCTGGAGGGCTGATGCTCGCGGCGCTCAGCCCAGCTCGAGCTCCGAGCCGAGATAGGTGAATCCCGGGCCCGCAAGCTCGACGCTGCGCTCGCCGGACTCGACGTGGCCCGCGATCGCGGCGCGCATGCCGCACGACGCCGCGCCGTCCACGACCTCCTGCGCACGATCGGCCTCGACGTAGACCGCGAACCCGGCGCCCATGTTGAACGTGCCGTAGGCCTCGCGACCGTCGATGCCCGCGTGCTCGACGAGAAACGAGAGCACCTCCGGGACCGGCGGCAGGTCGCGCACGACGTAGGTCAGGTCCGCCGGCGCGCGCATGAGCTTGCGCATCCCGTGCCCGGTGATGTGCGAGAGGTAGCTCGGGCGGATCCCGCGCCTGCGCAGCGCCGCGACGAGCGGGACGTAGATGACGCTCGCGTCCAGCAGCGCGTCGCCGAAGCGCCGGCCGCTCGGCATCGCCGTCAGCAGCCCGTCCGGCAGCGATGTCGCGACGGAGCGCGCGAGCGACGCGCCGTTGGCATGCAGGCCCGAGCTCTCGACGAGCACGATCGCGTCACCGCTGCGCAGCTCCTCGCCGAGGATCGGCCCCCACTCCGCCGGCACGAGTCCGATCGCCGACCCCGCCAGCTCGATGTCGTCGGGCGATACGAGGCCCGGCAGCGCCGGGGACTCGCCGCCGCCCCAGGCGGCCTGCGACAGCTCGCAGCCGCGGCGCCAGCCCGCGAGCAGCGACTGCAGGCCGGTCGCTCCCGCATGCCAGTCCGAGCGCCCGGTCGCGAAGTACGCGTTGATGACCATCGGCAGCGCGCCGACGCTGCAGATGTCGTTGACGATCGCGCCGACGGCGTCGATGCCGACGTCGGCGAAGCGATCCTCGCCGGCGGCCTCCCACCAGTGGCGCGAGATGATCGACTTCGTTCCCAGCCCTTCGATGACGAACGCCAGGTGCTGGCCGGCGAGCTCGAGCACGAACGCCGACGCCCCGCGGGATGCCTCGACGGCGCTCCCGCCATGAGCTTCGAGCAGGTGCGAGGTCGACTGCGCGAACCCGATCGCGGCGCGCTTGGACTCATCCAGGACGTCGTAGTCGATGCCCAGCCTGCCGTACTCGCTCATGCATCGACCCTACTAGGCGACGCGCGCGCGTCAGCGTGCGCGCGCGACCGGCTCGACCGGGGCCGGGGAGAGCCCCGATCTGCTCACTCCTTCTCGGGGGTGACGAGCGACGGGCTCGCTCCGTTGTCGAACGGACCGGCGTTCTCGCCCTCGACGGCGAAGACGAAGAGCCCAAGGATGATGAGAAAGATGACGAGCGTCAGAACTGCGAACAACATGTACATGGGCCTGATCATGAGTTTGCTCCCCCTGGTGTCGTTGAACCGCGTGGCTGCATCCGCCCGGCGCGCAATGTATCGGGGTTTGCCCCCTGGCGCTCGCCGTCGCTCGGAGCGCCGACCGGAACCGTCGCCGGCTGCGTCGAGACGGCCTCGACGACCTCCGCCTCCTCAGCCTCCAGCTCCGCGAGATGGTCGCCGTCGCAGAGCACGCGGAAGTTGCCGGTCTCGCCGCCGTCGGCCTGGATCGTGATCCCGGGCACGACCTGCTCGCCCTCCTCGAAGCCGAGGCGCTCCATGTCGAACGGCGACAGGCCGATGCCGAAGGCGGTGTGCGTCGGGTTCTCGCGGTCGTGTGACGTGATCGCGATCGCGAAGCGGCGCAGGTTGTCGGCGATCTTCCCGGCGTCGGCGCCCATGCCGTCGAGGGTAGCCGTCGGTCAGACGTCGATCAA
>Ga0136610_1000383_pt1 | contig 12829 bp, 13 predicted proteins | sample AntDrymUQ1342206_2_FD_104804 | JGI IMG/M metagenome (GOLD analysis project Ga0136610, IMG submission 104804) | Polar desert sand microbial communities from Dry Valleys, Antarctica - metaG UQ134 (22.06) | ecosystem: Environmental > Terrestrial > Soil > Desert | place: Antarctica: Dry Valley...
AGGAGCCGTTGCGCTTCGGTCAGACGGGCCAGGCCAGCAGCAGCAGCAGCCAGCCGAGAAAGAGCGCCACGACCAAGAGCAATCCCGCCGCCAGCGGGCCGGTCAGCAGCAGGCCTCCGACTACGCATCCCAGGACGACGAGGAACAGCGCCCATTGCGGCACTCTGCGCAGCGTGAGCAGTACCGGCAGACTGTGCCGCTCGAGGCGCTCCCGCCCAGATGCGCTCGACATGGGATCAGGATGGCATCCACTCGATCGAGGACAGGAGGCTGTAGTGCTCGCAGTGAACAGGCTGCATGCGCAGGGAAGCACCGAGGAGCAGCTCAGTGCCGAACTGACCGTGCTCATTGATGTCTTCGCAACCCTGCCAGGATTCCGCCGCGCCCAGGCGGGACGCTGCCTGGACGAGCCGGATGTATGGATCCTGTTAACCGAGTGGGAAAGCGTCGGAACCTACCGCCGGGCACTGTCGTCCTATGCCGTGAAGACCAGCGGTCACCCGGTTTTCGTCCGCATCGTGGACGAGCCAGGTGCCTACGAAGTTCTGCTCGGTGCGGGCTGAAGCCCACACCGGGGGATCGCTATGTGACGTGATCTACTCACTTCCTCCGGTCGGCCTGTCGGTCGACACCGCTCGCGGCTCCGCATGACGGAAGGACCAGAATGAGCCAGCCCCCGTACGGAAACCAGCCGCCTTACGGTGGTCAGCCGCCGTATGGCAGCCAGCCAAGCCCTGGCGGTTCGCAGTCAGGGTGGGGGCAGGGCAACCCTGCTGGTCAACCAAGCTATGGCCAGCCCCCGACCGGTGCCCAACCCAGCTACGGACAACCACAGACCGGTGCCCAGCCGGGCTTCGGCCAGCCGACGCAGCAGTTCGGCCAGCCGGCTTTCGGTGCCGGCTACGGCCCCCCACCCGGTGGGCAACCGCCGTACGGTAGCGGTCCCGGAGGCCCCGGCGGGCCATACGGGGCGCCGCCACCCGGCAAGAAGAGCCCGCTCCCGTTCATCATTCTCGGCCTGGTTGTGCTGCTCATCGCCGGTGGCGTCGGACTGTTCTTCGTGCTCAATGACGATGATCCGACCCCGGTCGCGAGCACTACTTCGCCACAGACGACGGAGTCCACAACTGATACCGAAACTCCTACCGAGGACACCGGCAGCACGACCGAGGACACCGACACCGACTCGCCGGGCGACGACCAGCCGAACTTCACCGACTCCGAGGAGTTCGCGGTGACATTCGTCGAGTCAATGGTCGACGGTGACTACGTGACGGCGCATGCATCCCTGTGTGAGGACGGACGGGATGCCAGTGACGGAGACGGGTTCGCCGACGGGCAGGCACTGGCAGATGACTTCTTCGAATTCATCGGCGCGACAACGATCACGGGTGGCCAGACAACCGATGTGTACCCAGATCCGGATGAGAGCGACCGCGATCTTGTCGAAGTCGACCTGGAGACCGATGTCGGAGATGTTGCACTGGTGCTGTCGGTCTTGGAGGAGGACAGCGAGCTGACGATCTGCGGGTACGACATGCCCTGAGGCAAGCATCGCCGGGCCTGACCTGCCGTGCGACTACCCTCGGATCTCACCCACCGACCGCCAGCCGGATGGAGACCCTCGCGATGGCCAAGTCCGCCCCGTCCACCCTTGAGCTGATCGTCAACCTGGCCAAGCGCCGGGGGTTCGTCTTTCCATCCGGCGAGATCTATGGCGGTACGCGCTCTGCGTGGGATTACGGGCCGCTGGGTGTCGAGCTCAAGGAGAACATCAAGCGGCAGTGGTGGAAGTCGGTGGTCACCGGCCGGGACGACATCGTCGGGCTGGACTCCTCGGTCATCCTGCCCCGCCAGACCTGGGTGGCCTCCGGTCACGTGAACGCCTTCAGCGACCCGCTGACCGAGTGCCAGAGCTGTCACAAGCGGTACCGGGCCGATCACATGCTCGAGGAGTTCGAGGAGCGCAAGGGCCGCCCGCCGGTCGGTGGCCTGGACGAGATCGCCTGCCCGAATTGCGGGACCCGGGGCGCATGGACGCCGCCGCGCGAGTTCAACATGATGCTCAAGACCTACCTCGGCGTCATCGAGGACGACTCCGGCCTGCACTACCTGCGACCGGAGACCGCGCAGGGCATTTTTGTGAACTTCGCCAACGTGATGTCCGCGGCACGTAAGAAACCACCGTTCGGGATCGGGCAGATCGGAAAGTCCTTCCGCAACGAGATAACTCCCGGCAACTTCATCTTCCGTACCCGGGAGTTCGAGCAGATGGAGATGGAGTTCTTCGTCGAGCCGGGCACCGACGAGCGATGGCACCAGTACTGGATCGACGAGCGGACCAACTGGTACGTCGATCTCGGTATCGACCGCGCGAATCTGCGGCATTACGAGCATCCCAAGGAGAAGCTCTCGCACTACTCGACGCGCACCGTGGACATCGAATACCGGTTCGGCTTCCCCGGGTCGGAGTGGGGGGAACTCGAAGGGGTCGCCAACCGCACCGATTTCGACCTCAAGACGCACTCCGAGCACTCGGGAGTGGACCTGTCCTACTTCGACCAGGCTGCCGCGACCCGATGGACGCCGTACGTGATCGAACCTGCGGCCGGCCTGACCCGGTCGTTGATGGCCTTTCTGGTCGAGGCCTACACCGAGGACGAGGCGCCGAACGCCAAGGGCGGTGTGGACAAACGCACCGTGTTGCGCCTGGATCCGCGGCTGGCCCCCGTCAAAGCCGCGGTCCTACCGCTGTCACGCAATGCCGACCTGTCTCCGAAGGCGCGCGATCTGGCAGCGGCGCTGCGGCGGACCTGGAACGTCGACTTCGACGACGCCGGGGCGATCGGCCGGCGGTACCGGCGACAGGACGAGATCGGTACGCCGTACTGCCTGACCGTCGACTTCGACACCCTCACCGATCACGCGGTGACAGTTCGCGAACGCGACACCATGGCCCAGGAGCGAATCGGCCTTGATCACGTCGTGAGCTACCTGGCCCCGAAACTCCTCGGCACCTGACCGCCCCGGGTTCCCGACTCAGGGTGGCCCCGAGGCGAATGATTCGACTCAGGGGCGCCCTGAGTCGATCGGGTACGAGCTGCATAGGCGCTTGGCCCGGTTCTAACCCGCCTGTTGCTGCTCGAGGTACACCACGGGAGCAGGGCGCAACGCTGCCGCCTCGAGAGTGGCTCGCAGATCGGCTATGAAGGCTGCCGGATCTCGTCGCACCGTGCCTGGCGTCACGTGGACGACAAGCAAGCCTGTTGCGGTCATGCGCCGGTGTCGGGCTTGAGTTCGCTGGTAGTCGGCCGGCGAAAGATGCCACTCCAACGAATCGATTTCGAGCACGACGCCGAGATCGATCCACACGGCGTCCGGGCGTGCGATCCAACGTCCCTGGGCATCGAAAATGTCGTGATTCCACAGGGGCTCGGCGATCCGCATCGAAGAAATGACTTGCCGCGCCTCTGCCTCCGCGGCCGAGCGAACGCCGTCAGAGACCTCACCGAGGACGCGTCTCGGTAGAGCTGTGCCGCGAATCTGCGCGTCCCGCAATTCCACGCCGAGCGCGGCCACGGTGCACATGCCACGCTGGACCACCTCTGAGAGCAGCGCCCTCACCTGACCGACGTCGGTTACCCGGCGGGCCGCATCGATGGCGGCTCTGGCGACCCGGAGCGCACGGCAATCCCACGACGTCGCGCGGATCTGGCATTCGGCGGGTGCGCTCAAGGATGACGAAGCCCCGCGATGATCGTTGGCTGGAGTGCGGCACAAGCACATGCATTGCGTGCTCGGTCGGGGGCTTGCGGACCCCATGGCAGCGGAGCGCGGTCACACCGGTGAATATTGCGTCAGCGCCGGCCTAGACCAGTGCTGCCCGCATACGCTGCAGGCGGCTCGGACTTCCTGAATACACCAGCAGGACGCCTGGAAGCAGCCGTTGCCACGGACCTCCAGGCCGCGTCCGGTGGGCAATCGTGGAACTGGACATCCCGAGTGCCAGTGCCTCGCGTTGGAGGAGTACCCCGTCTCGCGAGCGAACGAGCATGTCCAGGCCGAAGGCGTCGTAACGGCGACCACGTGACACCCTCGCAGTGTTTCGACTCGCCGGCCCTCGGTCGACCGAAGAGCGCAAGTTGTGGGCAGCGACTCGACCCTGTGGACAAGGAATCCGGGTGGCCCTGAGTCACTGGATGTGAATGAGGGCGGCCCTGAGTCGAAACACTCGAATCCGGGCGGCCCTGAGTCGGAAAGAGGTGGGGGTCAGTCGGGAGGTTCGAGTGGGTCGGGGGCGTCCTGCGGCGCGGGCTGGCTCGTCGGCCGGGACTGGGTCGGGTCGGAGGCGTCCTCGGTGGGATCGCGGGGATCCGGGTCTCCGGGTTCGCCACCGCCGGTACCCGGCGTCGTGTTCCCGTCGCTGCCCTTGGCAATGTCCTCGCCGGGTGCCGGCTGGTCGGGTCGTGTCATGAGCGCTCCTTGTGGTCCTCGCTGATCCGATCAGGGGAAGGTTGCAACGTTAGCTTCCTACCAGGGTGCCCCTGAGTCGGATCGGGGGAGGCGGATAATCGCCGGTGATGGGTAACGTGCCAGTCCTCGACGCGCTGAAGATCGGCCCGCACGCTGTGTGGCCGCCGGTCGAACTCGCCCCGATGGCCGGCATCACGAACCCGGCGTTCCGGACGTTGTGCCGGGAACACGGAGCCGGGCTCTACGTCTGCGAGATGATCACCGCGACTGCCCTGGTCGCCCGCAATCCCAAGACGATGCGGATGATCCGCTTCGCAGCGGACGAGTACCCACGCAGCATCCAGTTGTACGGCGTGGACCCGGTGACCGTGGGCCGGGCGGTCGAGATGATCGTGAACGAGGACCGCGCCGATCATGTCGACCTGAACTTCGGCTGCCCGGTCCCCAAGGTCACTCGCAAGGGAGGCGGCGCGGCGATCCCGTGGCGTCGGCAATTACTGCGCAGCATCCTGCGGGCGGCCATGACCGCAGCCAAGGGCCGGGTCCCCATCACGATGAAGATGCGGATCGGCATCGACGACGAACACATCACCTACCGCGATGCTGGGCAGCTCGCCCAGGACGAGGGACTCGCCAGCGTCGCGCTACACGGCCGGACGGCGGCGCAACTCTACGGCGGACAAGCGAATTGGGCTGCGATCGCGGATCTCGTCGAGCTAGTGGACATCCCGGTCCTCGGCAACGGGGACATCTGGGAGGCCGACGACGCATTGCGGATGGTGCAACAGACCGGCTGCGCAGGGGTCGTCATCGGCCGGGGCTGCCTGGGCCGGCCGTGGCTGTTCGCCGATCTGGCCAGCGCCTTCGACGGCGATCCCAGCCGGGAGAACCCGCCACTGTGTACGGTCGCGGCGACGATGCGTCGGCACGCGAGCCTGCTTCTGGACGAATACGGTTCCGATCCACCCGACCCCGCCGACCCGCATGCCCGGGACCGCGGCATCCGCGACTTCCGCAAACACATCGCTTGGTACCTGAAGGGATTCGCGGTCGGCGGCGAAACACGCCGGGCGCTATCGCTGGTCGGCTCACTGGACGAACTCGACGAGCTACTGGCCGCAATCCCCGACCAGCCCTTCCCGACCGACATCCTCGGTACCCCCCGTGGTCGGTCCACGAGCGCGCGCAAGGTGGCCCTGCCCTACGGCTGGCTCGATGACCGCGACAGCCTCGCTGTACCCGACGGGGCCGAACTGGACGTCTCCGGCGGGTGAGCCGTCGACGTCGAGCGCTACCCGGCTGGCGTGCGATGCCCGGGGCTAGAGAGACTGTCGGGAAAGTAGGTCGCAGTGATGCAGCGCACAGGAGGCACTCCGGGTGAGTAAGAAATACGTCTACGACTTCGCTGAGGGCAACAAGGACCTGAAGGACCTCCTCGGCGGCAAGGGGGCGAACCTCGCCGAGATGACGAACCTGGGATTGCCCGTGCCACCCGGGTTCATCATCACAACCGAGGCCTGCAAGGTCTTCCTGGACAGCAGCACCGCACCCAAGGAGCTCTCCGACGAGGTCAGCGAGCACCTTGCCGCACTGCAGGACACGATGGGCAAGACACTCGGGGACCCGACCGATCCACTCCTGGTCTCGGTCCGCTCCGGGGCGAAGTTCTCGATGCCCGGGATGATGGAGACCGTCCTGAACGTCGGGCTCAACGACGAGTCGGTCCAGGGGCTGGCCAAGCAGTCCGGCTCCGACCGGTTCGCCTGGGATTCCTACCGCCGGCTGATCCAGATGTTCGGCAAGACCGTGCTGGACATCGACGGGGACCACTTCGAGGATGCGATCGACGAAGCCAAAAAGGCCAAGGGAACCGAGAACGACCTGGACCTCGACGCCGAGGATCTGCAGAAGCTCGTCGAGCACTTCAAGGGCGTCGTACGCGAGCAGGCCGGGCGGGAGTTCCCGACCGACCCACGCGAGCAGATGGACCTCGCCGTGGAAGCGGTCTTCAACTCGTGGAACGCCGACCGGGCGATCCTCTATCGCCGTCAGGAGCGCATTCCGGCCGACCTGGGAACGGCGGTAAACATCTGCTCGATGGTCTTCGGCAACCTGGGATCGGACTCCGGAACCGGCGTGGCGTTCACCCGCGACCCGGGCAGCGGCGAGCAGGGTGTGTACGGCGACTACCTGCAGAACGCCCAGGGCGAGGATGTTGTTGCCGGCGTACGAAACACGTTGCCGCTGACCGACCTCGAGCAGATCGACAAGCCGGCCTACGACGAGCTGATGGGCATCATGGCCAAGCTCGAGGGCCACTACCGCGACCTGTGCGACATCGAGTTCACCGTCGAGCGCAACAAGCTGTGGATGCTGCAGACCCGGATCGGGAAGCGTACGGCCGGTGCCGCTTTCGTCGTCGCCAATCAGCTCATCGACGAAGGCATGATCGATCTGGACGAGGCGCTGCAGCGGGTCACCGGCGCCCAGCTCATGCAGCTGATGTTCCCGAAGTTCAACGACGACGCCGACAAGAAGCAGATCGCCAAGGGAATGAATGCCTCGCCCGGTGCCGCCGTCGGCAAGGTCGTCTTCTCCTCCGCCCGAGCCGTCGAGATGGCCGAGAAGGGCGAGAAGGTCATCCTGGTACGCCGGGAGACCAACCCGGACGATCTGGCCGGAATGATTGCAGCGCAGGGTATTTTGACCTCACGTGGCGGGAAGACCTCGCATGCTGCGGTGGTCGCCCGGGGAATGGGCAAGACCTGCGTGTGCGGAGCCGACGCCCTGCAGGTCGACCTCAAGGGCAACAAATTCACCGCCCCCGGCGACGTCGTGGTCAACGAAGGGGATGTCGTCTCCATCGACGGTACCTCCGGCGCGGTCTATCTCGGTGACGTGCCGGTCTCTCCGTCCGCGGTCGTGCAGTACTTCGAGGGAACTTTGGATCCGGAGGCGCAAGACGCCGGCGAACTCGTGAAAGCCGTGCACCGCTTCATGGCCCACACCGACGAGGTCCGCCGACTCAAGGTGCGCGCGAACTCCGACACGCCGGAGGACTCGCAGCGGGCGCGGCGCTTCGGCGCGCAGGGCATCGGGCTGTGCCGTACCGAGCACATGTTCCTTGGCGACCGCCGCCAGCTGGTCGAGGAACTCATCCTGGCCGATACCGACGAGGAGAGGCAGGCCGCCCTGGACGCCCTGGAGCCGTTGCAGCGCGCGGACTTCGTCGGGATCTTCCAGGCGATGGACGGCCTACCGGTGACCGTACGGCTGATCGACCCGCCGCTGCACGAGTTCCTGCCCGACATCACCGACCTGTCGGTGGCCGTCGCCTTGGCCGAGGAGCGCGGGAAGCCCGACGAGAAGGCTGCCCGGCTGCTCACCGAGGTACGCCGGCTGCACGAGTCCAACCCGATGCTGGGCCTGCGCGGAGTGCGGTTGGGTCTGGCCATTCCGGGCTTGTTCGCGATGCAGGTACGCGCGATCGCAGAGGCCGCGGCCGAGTGCAAGTCGGCCGGCGGAGATCCACGACCGGAGATCATGATCCCGCTGGTCGGCGCGGTACAGGAGCTGGAGGCCATCCGCGAGGAGGCCGAGGCGGTGCTCGCTTCGGTCGCCCAGGCAGCAGGGGTCGACGTACCCGCGCTGATCGGCACGATGATCGAGGTGCCCCGGGCCGCACTGACCGCGGGGGACATCGCCGGTGCGGCAGAGTTCTTCTCCTTCGGCACCAACGACCTGACCCAGATGGGCTGGGGTTTTTCCCGCGATGACGTGGAGGCGTCCTTCTTCACGACGTACCTGGACAAGGGCATCTTCGGCGTCTCCCCGTTCGAGTCGTTGGACACCGAAGGCATCGGCAGGCTGATTCGAATCGCGGTCAAGGAGGGCCGTGCGGCAAAGCCGGACCTGCACCTGGGGGTCTGCGGTGAGCACGGCGGCGATCCGGACTCGGTGCACTTCTTCCATGAGGTCGGCCTGGACTACGTGTCCTGCTCGCCGTTCCGAATCCCGGTTGCCCGTCTCGAGGCCGGCCGCGCCGCGCTCACGTCCAAGGCAAACGACGCTCGCTGAGAACAACGGTGGACGAGACCGGCGAGCGGTCGGCTTCGCGTGGTACCCATGACAATGTGATCGGCATCGTCGGACGGATTGTCGCGGCCTTCGGGGTCGCCGTGGGTCTGATCGTGGGTGTGACTGCCGTGAACATCTGGTGGACCGCGCGCCAGGACGAACGGCCGGTCTCCGATGCGATCGTCGTCCTGGGTTCTGCGCAGTACAACGGGACCCCGTCCCCGATTTTCGAGGCCAGACTCGATCATGCTCTTGACCTCTACAACGCCGGAGTGTCGCCGATGATCATCACGGTCGGCGGGCGCCAGGCCGGGGATCTGTTCACCGAGGCCGAGGCCGGCCTCCTCTGGCTGGCGCGTGAAGGTGTCCCCGAGGAAGCGATGCGGGCCATCCCCGACGGGACAGACACCCTGAAGAGCATGCAGGCCGTGGCAAGCCTGTTCGACGAGCAGGGTCTGTCCACCGCCGTCGTGGTCACCGACCCATGGCACGCATTGCGAGCGACCCGGATGGCGCAGGATGCTGGAATCGTGGCCTCGAGTTCACCGACCCGGCAGGGCCCAGCGGTGCAGACCCGGTCCACCCAGTTTCGCTACATCGCGCGGGAGACCGCGGCGTACCTGTTCTATCGGTTGACTGGCTCGAGTGTGGCCGGCGCGCCAGGAATCGGCTAGACCAGGCATGCTCGAGATCGACAAGGTCAAGGACAAGCGGGCGCCCATCCTGCGCGGTGAGCGCATCCACTACACGTTGGGTCCCACATCGACGTGGCGTGGTACGGCCGCCGTCGCCGGAGGCGCTGCCGCAGCGGGCAGTTCGTGACGATCACATCGACCAGGCCGGCCCGAGTGCCCAGGTGAGAATCCGCAACGAGGACATTGCGCTGGTCCGCGACCGGTCGGCCATCGACGAGATCGTTGGGGAGCATCTACAACTCCGCCGAGCCGGCGGCGGAAGCCTGAAGGGCCTGTGTCCCTTCCATGACGAGAAGTCGCCTTCCTTCCAGGTCACCCCGACCCGTGGGCTCTATTACTGTTTCGGTTGCGGGAACGGCGGTGACGTCATCCGGTTCGTGGAACAGATCGAGCACCTGTCCTTCACCGAGTCGGTGGAACGGCTGGCCACCCGCGCAGGTATTCAGCTGCGCTACGAGGACACCGGGTCCGGACCGGGCCGTCCGAGTGCGCCGGCGGGACAGCGCGGCCGGCTGGTGGAGGCCAACAAACTTGCCGCGGCCTTCTACGCCGAGCAGCTGGCCAGCGACGAGGCGCTACCGGCCCGGGAGTTCCTCGCCGTACGGGGATTCGATCGGGAAGTCGCCGAGCAGTTCGACTGCGGCTTCGCACCTGGCGGCTGGGACACCCTGACCCGTGCCTTGCGCGCCAAGGCCTTCACCGAGACCGAGCTGACCACCGCAGGTTTGGCCAAGCAGTCCTCTAGGGGGACGCTGATTGACCGCTTCCATCGACGACTTCTGTGGCCGATCCGGGATATCACCGGAGACGTGATCGGCTTCGGTGCCCGCAGGATCTTCGATGATGACGAGGGGCCGAAGTATCTCAACACGCCAGACACCCCGCTCTACAAGAAGAGTCACGTTCTCTACGGCATCGAGCGCGCCAAGGGTGATATCGCCCGGCGGCACCAAGCGGTCGTCGTAGAGGGGTACACCGACGTGATGGCCTGCCACCTGGCCGGCATTCCGACCGCGATCGCAAGCTGCGGTACGGCCTTCGGCGTCGAGCACATCGGCGTCCTGCGCCGGCTGCTCATGGACCAGGATGAGTTGCGCGGCGAGGTGATCTACACCTTCGATGGTGACGCCGCAGGTCAGGCAGCGGCACTCAAGATGTTCGGCGAGGATCAGCGCTTCGTCGCCCAGACTTTCGTTGCGATCGAACCCGACGGTCGTGATCCGTGCGAGTTGCGTCAGGACCGCGGCGACGAGGCAGTCCGCGACCTGATCGCGCGTCGGGTGCCACTGGTGGCCTTCGTCCTGCGCGCGACCGTGGCGCGCTACAACCTGGAGACCGCCGAAGGCCGGGTGACCGCCCTGCAGCGCACCGCACCGATGGTCGCCCACATCAAGGACCGCGGGTTGCGCCCGGAGTACGCGAGGGTTCTGGCCGGACTACTCGGAATGGACATGGAGTCGGTGATCGCAGAAGTACGTCGCGCCGGTAAGCCGGGGCAGGCGTCCAGTACCAACGGGTCGCGTGGCGGATCGCCGGTCGGGACACAGGCCGCCACGCCGCTCACGGCTGCTAGCAAGGTCGCTCGGCCCGATGACGGAACAGCATCGATGGTCGAGCGCGAAGCGCTCAAGGCCGCCATGCAGCGACCCGCTGTGGCCGGGCCGGTCTTCGACGCGGTGGGACCGGCCGGCTACACCCAGCAGGCCTATCGGCTGCTGCGGATCGCCATTGCCGACGCCGGCGGCGCGAGCAAGGCACCGGTCAGTGGTCCCGCCTGGGCGGAGGCGGTCGCTGCGGGCCTGGACGAGCCGGTCCTGGTCAGCCTGGTCACTCAACTGTGCGTCGAACCGCTCAAGCCGGACAGCAACAAGGACGAGACCGACTACATCTCCGCCGTCCTGGCCCGCCTGCAGCACCTCGCTGCCAACCGGGAGGTAGCAGCCCTCAAGGGACAGCTGCAGCGGATGAATCCGGTGGATGCGCCGGAGGACTACCAGCGGATTTTCGGCGAATTGATCTCGCTGGAACAGCAGGCAAAGCTGCTGGGGGAGCGTGGCATGGGAGGGCAGCCGTGATGGGGAATGCGGCGGTCACGCTCGCGGTGCTACGCGGGTGAGCGTCTGGCCCCGTCGCCGCCCAGCGGTGCCGAGCCATGCACGCAGGTGGCTGGAGTCTGACGAACGCGTGCTGACGTTCGCGACGACCCCGTACGGAGATCTGATCGTCGCCACGCAGCGCGGTCTCTGGGTCGCCGACCACGGTAATGCCGTGGCCGGGCCAACTGCCCCCGACCCCGGCGGACGATTGCTGCGATGGGAGTTCATCGTGACCGCCAAGTGGGCCGGCGACGTGCTGACGGTGACCTCGGCCCAAGAGGTGGAATCGAGCATCATGAGGCGGCTGCCCGCGATCAGCCTTTCGCTGCCAGAGCCTGCCGACCTACCAAGGGTGGTGCAGCAACGGGTCGATCGCAGCGTTGCTGTCTCACGGCGACGGACGTTGGGAACGGGGAGCACCGCATTAGTCGTCGGACGACGGGTCAGTGGTCGGGACGGACTGCTCTGGTACGCCGTCTTCGATCGAGACTCCGACGCGGATGACCTGGAACTCCGCCGAGCGGCCGCGGCAGTTGTCCAGGCGGCGGCTAGATCGACTACTCGAGCCGAGCCGGAATAACACTGCGCTAAGGAGTTGAGCCGGCCGAGTCGTCGGGTAGCTGCGCGTAGAGGTCGAGATGCAGACCGTCCGGATCGCGTATGACGGCGTAGCGCTGACCCCAGAAGGCGTTCCAGGGTTGCTTGACGCCGAGGCCCTCGACATCGAGTTCGGCGTAGAGCGCGTCGAGTGCAGACGCGTCTGGCAGCCGAACCGCCAACCCGAGCCGTCCTCCGGGCCTAGCCACCCATTCCGGATCGATCTGGCGCAGCATCGCCTCGGTGTCGAGCATCAGCCTCATCGATGAGCCCAGTGCAGCCTCGGCATGCGGTTGCGTCTCCGAGCCCGTTTCGAAGTCCAGGCCAAGCCGAGAGTAGAAGGCGATGGCCACCGCCATGTCCGAGACGGCAACTCCGATTGCGTCGATCTGCGGTCCGGTCATGATTGTCGAGCCTCCGCTGAGCTGCGGTCTGAAGGGGTTAGCGCTCAGAACCGTTCAGCCGACCGGCGAAGGAGGCCGAGGCGCGTGGATCGGATGTCTCGCTGCCGATCCGGGACTTGACCGCTCCAACGACATTCTCAGCGCGAGCCTGAACCAACCCGGCCGCCTCCTGCACAGCAGGATTGTCACGCACCTGTCGCCAGGAACGGAGCAACTGCTCGTAGCGCTGCCGGCCGGCCCTGCTGCCGAGTACGTAGCCGACGCCGAGACCGAGTACGAACGAGAACTTCATCATCGGCCAAACTTACAACGTATTACGCCATTCCGTCCGGGTCCCGGCTCAAGAAAAGGCCGCAGTCCCGGTGCGGTAACCTTGCCGACGCGACGGCGACGCAAGCGCCCAGCGCCGTTCTTCCCCTGTAGCTCAATTGGCAGAGCACGCGACTGTTAATCGCGGGGTTGTTGGTTCGAGTCCAACCGGGGGAGC
>Ga0136610_1000384_pt1 | contig 12826 bp, 11 predicted proteins | sample AntDrymUQ1342206_2_FD_104804 | JGI IMG/M metagenome (GOLD analysis project Ga0136610, IMG submission 104804) | Polar desert sand microbial communities from Dry Valleys, Antarctica - metaG UQ134 (22.06) | ecosystem: Environmental > Terrestrial > Soil > Desert | place: Antarctica: Dry Valley...
GACGTGGTCGCCGCAGTGGAGGCGACCGCCGTGATCGACGCCCAGGTCGCCGCCTACGCTGCCGAGGACGGCCGACGCTTCAGCGGCGCCGCCGGCGCCTGAGCGCGGCCGGCACCGCGCACCGGGCGCCTCCCGCCCCAGACGCCCTCAGCAGAGCGGCGGCGGGGGCACGGTGGTCGTCGTAACCCCGAACGGCAGCTCCGTGGTCGGCGGCGCCGCCTCCGCCGGGTCGGTCGTCTCGGCGAGCACTTCCTCGTAGAAGTCGATGTAGGAGGGGTGGTGCACGGGGTGGAAGTCGCGCTCGACCGGGTGGGTGAAGATCAACACGCCGCCGGGGCGCACGAGCGGCTTGCCCTGGTAGAGGTTGAAGAAGTAGCCGAGCGCCGTGCTCATCACGAGCACCGGGTTCATGATCGAGTTGACGTTGTAGGGGGAGATGTAGGGGATCCCCGCCGTCACGATGTCGGCCTGGCCGCGCACGAGCACCGACTGCTGCGCGGCGCACAGGTCGAGCGACACCTCGTGCGCCGCGTCGGCGGCGCCGGCGCTTACGCCGATCACCCCGTACGGCGAGGCTGTGCGCTGGAAGAGCGTCCGGCGCATCCGCGCGGGCGCACGGTCGGTAAGTCGCTTGACCCCGGCGAAAATCGCCTGCTCGCGGCCCGACCAGCGGGCCTCGGGCTTCGCGAGGAAGCCGAGCGGATCGGCGTACATCTGGTTGTTGAGGGTCGCCTCGACGTGGAAGACCGGCACCGCGGCCTCGACGACGTCGCCCTGGCGGAAGGCGGAGTGGTGGAGCGCCGAGTGATCCGGGTCCATGAAGGAGCGCGAGTGGCGCAACGAGTGCACGTTGTGGTGCGCCGAGATAGAGCGGTAGCTGCCGAGCCCGATCGCGGGCGACTTCTTGCCACCCTGGAGCGTGGCGGTGATGACGTGCACGTAGACGAGCAGGTCAGACTCCGCGGCGCGGCGGTTGAGCGTGACCGGCTCGCCGTCTGAGGTCGGGCCGAGCTCGACGTTCCCGTCTGGATCCTCGGCGTCATGGTTGTAGAGGCGGTCGGGATGGAAGGCGTCGAAGACGGCGGAGCCGACCGTCCGCCGCAGCTCGGCGGGGGTCATGCGGCGGTGGATCGCGAGCGCGGCGATCAGGTGGATGTCCTCGACGCCGGCGCGGTAGGCGCGCTCGAGCACCTGCTCGATCACGCGCTGGCGCACGTCGGGGAGCTGCATCGGCGGCAGCGGCACCGACAGGTCGTCGAAGGCGATCGTCAAGCGCATGCCCGGGCGCAGCAGCGAGTCGAGCGGGTCCATCTCATGCGGCGCGTCGAGCGCGGCCGCGATGCCGGAGTCGACGTCGGCGAGGCCCTTCATCGGCGGCGGCGGGTAGACGACCCGCGAGCCCACCGGCAGGCGCTCGAGCCGGAAGGACTCGCCCGCCTGGAAGACCGTCGGCGGCGACTTGTCGGTGACCTCGACGACCGACGCCTCGCGCTCGGCCGCAGGACGACGGCGCGCGAGCCCGCCGAGGCGCTCGACCACCGTGCCCCGCACGGGCTTCGCCGGCCGGCCGGTGATGCTCACGCCGCCTCGCGCAGGTCGAAGACGGTCTTCACGCGCCCGCTGCGGGCCGCGCGGGGGGCCTGCTCGAGCGCGGAGCGGAACTCGCGCAGGTCCCACCCGCGCGCGACCAGCCGCCCGGGGCGCAGGCGCAACGCGAGCTCGATCGCGTCGGGGAAGTCGCGCTGGTAGCCGTAGGCCCCGCGCACCACGATCTCGCGCTGCCAGGCGATCGCGAGGTCGGCCGAGATGGTGCTCGGCATGCCCGCAAGCACGACGGTGCCGCGCGGCCGGGTGGCGGTGATGGCCGCCTCGATCGACGCGCCGGAGCCGACGCAGTCGAGCACGGAGTCGAAGCCGCCGAGCAGGAGCTCGCGGCCCTGGTGGCCGACCAGCCGCCGGGCGCCGGTGATGCGCGCGCCCTCGAGGTGGAAGGACTCGGGCGCCGCGGTGTGGTCGGCTCCGAGGCGGCGGGCCTCGTGCGCCTGCCCCGGGTGCTTCGCGACCGCCAGCACCGTCGCGGCGGGAGCGAGCTCGCGCAGCGCCGCCACCGCGAGCAGGCCGATCGTCCCCGCTCCGATCACGGCGATCGCCTGCCCGGCGGCGGGCTCGAGCTCGCGCACCATGTGCATCGCGCAGGCGAGCGGCTCCACGAAGAGCGCGTCCTCGTCGCTCAGCTCATCGGGCACCCGGTGGAGCTGCGAGTCGTGGGCGACGAGCCCCTCGCTCCAGCCGCCGCCCGTGTCGCGGCAGAAGCCGACCTGAAGCCCCGCCGAGACGCTGCCGTCGACGACGTTGCGACAGAGCGCCTCGAAGCCCTCGGAGCACTCCGGGCACGGCGGGTCGATCGCGCGCGCGGTGCACCCGAGCGCCGGCTCGACCACGACCCGCTCACCCCGCCGCGGTCCCGATGCGACCCGCCCGACGACCTCGTGACCGGGCACGAACGGCCCGGAGGTGACCGAGGCGAGATACGGCGACGCGGCGCCAGACACGAGCGCCTGGTCCGAGCCGCAGATGCCGGCGAGCAGGGGACGCACGGACATCCAGTCACTCGCGGGCAGCCGCGGCGGGCGCGTCTGCGTGAGCCGCAGCGCTCCAACGCCCGATCGCCGCGACACGCGCGCCGCGACGTGGCGCGCAAGCGTCGGTGTGTACTCGAGCGCCAGCACAGCCAGGGCTCCGCCTCAGGCCTCGATCGCGGCCGGTGGCGCGCTGCGCGCCCCGGGCTCGGTCTTCCACTCGAGCAAGGCCCAGCCGCGGCGGCGGGCCTCGCGCGCGAGGCGGAAGTCCGGGTTGACGGCATAGGGGTGGCCGACGGCCTCGAGCATCGGCAGATCAGACACCGAATCGCCATAGGCGTGACAGTCCGCGAGCTCGACACCGTGCTCGACGGCGAGGCGGGCGGTCAGCGACGCGCGCCCGTCGGCGGACAGCGGCGGCTCGGCGAGCTCGCCCGTGAAGGCTCCCCGGCGCTCGATCAGGCGGGCGGCGATCAGCTCGTCGGCGAGGTGCTCGAGCGGCTTGACGAGGAAGTCGAGCGCGCCGGTCAACAGCACGACGCGGTCGCCGCGGCGGCGGTGGCGACGGATCCGGCGCACGGCCTCCTGCTGCACGTGCGGCAGGATGAACTCGGACAGCACGCCGGCCGCCTGCTCGCGCAGCTCGGCGGCCGGGAGATCGCGGTAGTTGCGGTAGAAGCGGCGGTTGAAGTCGACGCGCGAGCGGCGGTCGGAGGCGATGTAGCCGGGCGCTCGCGCGGCGAGGCCAAGCGTCCACAGCAGGCGGTCGGGTACCGGCATCTCGCGCGTCCGAAGCCAGGCGTAGAAGTGTGCGACGGTCGTGTCGAGAACGACGCCCTCGACGTCGAAGAAGGCAAGCGCGGGCGGCCCCTCAGCGATCGCGCCGAGCTCGTCGCTCGCGACCCGTGGAGCGCTCGACGCCTGCCAGGGGCGGATCACCTCGCGGAGCGCGGGCAGGTGGATCTCGGTGAGGTAGCTCGGCCAGTCGATCCGCTCGACGTCGAAGGAGAAGCGCTCGGCGTCGTCGGGGTGCAGGGAGTCGAGCAGCTCGCGCGTGTAGCGGTCGTCGAACATGCAGTCGAGCTCGACGTAGGGGCCATAGATCTGCGCCAGGCGGCGCAGGCGCTCGAGTGCGCGGCGCTCCTGGTGCAGGCGCCGCTCCACGGCCTCGCCGCCGAGGAGGGGGATGCGCGCCGCCAGCCGACGTCCGATCCGGATCGCCTGGTCGCCGCGGTCGAGCGCCTTGAAGACGCGCGTGCTCGTGGAGTACTTCCAGTCGGGCACCTCGACGGGATAGCCGTCGTCGTCCGGCAGCGGGCGCTCGCGAAAGTAGGAGACGATCTCCTCGGCGGCATCCTCGAGCAGCAGCGGGTTGCGGGCGCCCGAGGCCACGTTCATTGTGCGCGGGCCGCCCTCTGGTGGATGCGCGGCTGCGGCGATGCAGGCGTTGGCGACGATGTCGACCGGCACGAGGTCAAGCCGCACCGAGCGATTGCTCGGGAAGCGGGTGATGATCCCGCGCCCGTAGGCCAGGATGATCGGGTCGGCCACCTTGACTCCCTCGATCCAGCCGGGGAAGGGGTCGCGCAGCGCCGACTCGATGATCGTCGGGCGAACGATCGTCAGCGAGGACATGCCCTGGGCGAGCAACGCCCGCTCCGCCAGCGCCTTGGACAGGCCGTAGGCGTCCGACCACCCGAGCGCGCGCGAGCGCTCGCGGCCGCGCTCGGATAGCTGTGTGCCTGCCCACCTGCGCCGGGCCTGCTCGGCGCGCGCGCCGATCGCCGGCGCACCCGCCGGGCCGACCTCCTCGCGAGCCTCGGCGACGAAGCGGTGCTGATGCTCGGGCAGGCGCGACTCGATCTCGATGTCGCGCCGCCACGCACGCGCGACGTCGAGCTCCGCGCCCATGTCCACGGCCGGCTCTGCCGGAGCCTGGCCGGACGGACGCTCGAGCACGAGGCCCGTGCGCATGCCGGCGGCATACGCCGTGGAGACGTGCACGAAGTTTGGCTCGGAGCCCGACCGGCGCAGCGCCTCGACGATCGCGAGCGTGCCGAGCACGTTCAGCTCGAGCATCTCGTCGAGCGGCTGCTCGAACGACACCGAGGCCGCGCAGTGGATCACGGCGTCGACGTCTGAGAGGTCGAGCGGAGCCTCGCGCCCGAGGCCCGGGGCGGTGACGTCGCCCGCGAAGGCAGACAGCCGCCCGGTCTCGAGCGTCAACTCGGTCTCGACGCTTCGCCCGCCGTCGAAGGCCCGTGCGCCGAGCACCTGGTGCCTGAGCCGCTCTGTGGCGGCCTCGTCGCTCGGAGCGCGCAGCAGCAGGCGGATCGCTCCAAGCTCCGGCAGCTCACGCAGGCAGGTCGCGAGCACGGCCTTGCCGAGGAAGCCCGAGGCGCCGGTGATGAGGAGCGTCTTGCCGGTCAGGCGCTCGGCGATCGTCTGGGATGGGCCGGGCACGGAAGCGCGGACCTTAGCGCCTACCCCCCGAATGGGGGGTTCTGCAGGGCCTCGCCCAGGCCCTCACGCTCGCGAGGCCGGCGGCATCCGGAGCGCAAGCGCGTCGTTGAGGCGGCCCGACCGGAACGGCTCCCTGTCGATCTCGGCGCGCTCGTAGCCGGCCGATCGGATCGCCGCCTCGAGGGCCGTGCTCTCGCCCGACTCGAGCGCGCGCTCGAGCTCCGGCGCGCCGAGCTCGAGCCGGCCCAGATCGCCGTGGTGGCGCACGCGCAGCTCCCGGTAGCCGAGGGCGCGGGCAGCGCGCTCGGCGCGGTCGATGCGGTCGAGTGTCGACGGATCGACGGGCGTCCCGTAGGGCACGCGCGAGGCCAGGCACGGGCTTGCGAGCTTGTGCGCGCTCGGCAGCCGCAGCCGCTCGGCGAGCGCGCGCACCTGCGCCTTGCTCACGCCGGCCTCGAGCAGCGGGTGCACGACGGCGTGCTCGGCGGCGGCGCGCAGGCCGGGGCGCCAGTCGCCGGTGTCGTCGGCGTTCGCCCCCGACAGCAGCGCGGCGTATCCGCGCCTCGACGCGAGCGCGGCGAGCGTCTCGTAGAGCTCGCTCTTGCAGTGGTAGCAGCGGTCGGGGTCGTTGCGGCGGTAGCCCTCGCGCGCCAGCTCGTCCGTGGTGACGGTCTCGTGGCGGATCCACGCCGCCGCGGCCACCGCGCTCGCTCCGGCGAGCTCGCCCGCGGCGAGCGCCGGTGAGACGGCCGTCACGGCCAGCGCGCGGTCGCCGAGCGCGCGCGCGGCCAAGGCGACGACCAGCGACGAGTCGACGCCGCCCGAGAAGGCGACGACGACGCTGTCGAGAGCGGCGATGCGGTGCTCGAGGCCCTTCTGGAGAGCGGCGAGATGCCGGCTCATCGCCTCACCTCACGCTCCGCGGCGGCAAGCGCGGCCGCCCACACGGACTTCACGGTGCGACCGCTGCCTAGCGCGACCCGCATGCAGTCGTCGTGCTCAGGCGCGAGGTTGAGCAGCTCGCCACCGAGGCGCCCGACCTTCACGCGCACCGGCTCGCCGTGCACGCGCACGACCTCGAAGTCGCGTTCGAGCTCGACGCGCTCGAGGTGCGCGATCCGCAGCCCCAGTGCCGTCGTCGTGCGCAGGATCGCGTCGGCCACGGGGCGCTCGGCCTCAGGCCGCGCGAGCGCGGAGATCACGAGGCCGGGGCGCCCTTTCTTCATCTGCACAGGCGTCGTCCACACATCGAGCGCGCCGGCCGCGAAGGCGGCGTCGGCGGCGTCCGGCACGAGCTCGGGAGCCATGTCGTCGAGGTTGGTCTCGATCAGCGACACGACCGCGTCCGCCCGGTCGCCGAGCCACTCGCCGACCAGTACGCGCACGAGGTTCGGCCGCTCCGCGAGCTCCCCCGAGCCGGCGCCGTAGCCGACGGCCTCGAGCTGCATCGGCGGCAGCGGCCCGTAACCCTCCGCAAGCGACGCCACGAGTGCGGCGCCGGTGGGGGTCACGAGCTCGGCCGACACGTCGACGCCGTGCAGCGGCGCGCCCTTCAGGAGCTCGAGCGTGGCGGGCGCGGGTAGTGGCAGCCTGCCGTGGGCGGCGTCGACGAACCCGCGCGGAGCCGGGAGCGGCGAGCACACGAGCCGCTCGACGCCGAGGTCCTCGAGCGCGAGTGCCACGCCGCAGACGTCGGCCAGAGCGTCCAATGCGCCGAGCTCGTGGAAGTGCACGTCCTCAGGCGCGACGTCATGCACCGCCCCCTCGGCCTCGGCGAGCCGCCGGAACGTCTCCTGGGCACGCGCCCGCGCGCGCTCGGGGAGGCCCGCCGTGTCGATCAGCTCGCGCACCTGGAGCCAGCGCCGGGGCGCGTCCTCGACCGGGGCGATCACCTCGAGCCGCGCGGCGGCTATGCCATGGCGCTGGGTGCGCGACAGCTCGAGTCGCAGGCCGTCGACGGCGAGCCCGCCGAGGCCGGCGCGCACTCCGTCGGCGTCGGCGCCTGCGTCGATCAGCGCGCCGAGCAGCATGTCCCCGGCGACACCGGCCACGCAGTCGACGTAGAGCAGGCGACCTGGCATCGAGCGAGATTATCGAGGGCTCAGGAGGGAGATTGCAGGGCACTGCACAACTCAAATCGCATGCGCGTGCACCTCACTGCGCGCCCCCGGCGGCGCGGGCGATCCGCGCGGCGATCGTGCCGGCGCCGAAGCCGTCGTCGATGTTGACGACGGCCACCCCAGCGGCACAGGAGACGAGCATCGACAGCAGCGCGGAGATGCCACCGAAGGCCGCTCCGTAGCCGGTGCTCGTGGGCACGCCGATCACCGGCGCTGCGACGAGGCCACCGACCACCGACGCGAGCGCCGCGTCCTGCCCGGCCACGACGACGACGCAATCCGCGCGCCCGAGGTCCGCGAGCGCTGGCGCGAGCCGGTGAAGCCCCGCGACGCCGGCGTCCTCGTGCAGCGAGACGGTCGTGCCGAGCAGCTCGGCACGCACGCGCGCCTCGTGCGTCACGGGCCCATCCGAGGTGCCGCCCGAGACGATCGTCACCTGACCGCAGGCCGCCGGCAGCGCACGCGCCACCCAGGCGAGCCGCGCGCGCGCGTGCTCCTCGGCCTCGGGCGCGACCCGCTTCACCGCCGCGCGCGCCTCGGCGTCGGCGCGCGTGACGAGAACGCTCCCGGCGCCGCCTTCGATCAGCGCCACCACGATCCGCTCGATCTCCTCAGGCGTCTTGCCCTCGGCAAGCACGGCTTCGGGCGCCCCCTGGCGCAGCTCGCGGTGCGTGTCCACGCGCGCGAAGCCGAGGTCGCGGTAGGGCAGGTGGGCGAGGCGCTCGAGCGCGAGGACCGGGTCGAGCTCGCCCTGCTCGACGGCCTCGAGCAGCGCCAGCAGGTCAGCGCGCGAGCCGGACTGAGCGCTCATCGAGCCGCGGCTCCCACGCGGCGAGAGTAGACCTTGCCCTTGCACACCGGTCCTGCCGAAAGTCGTTCGAGAGCTGAACGGCTCAGGCCTGGAACGATTCTGGGATAGGTAGGGTCGCGGTCACACGCTCGGCTCGATGCGCCAGCTGCCTTCGAAGGACTCGCCCGCCGCCAGCACGATCAACCCCTCGCCGCTGCGAAAGGCATTCGGTGGTCCTGTCATCGGCTCGATCGCCATTCCGCGGCGGGCGGCATGCGGTGGAAGCATGTCGCCGGTCGCGACCTGGATGTAGCCGTAGGCCGCGTCGACCGCGATCGCGGTCTCGCGTCCAGGCGCCGAAAGTCGGGCGCGCGCAAAGCCGTCGGGGTCGCGGTCGAGGTCCGTGAAGCAGGTGTCGAGCTGGCTGGCGCCGACCATCCGCGGCTCGCGGAAGTCGAGCGGCGTGCCCTCCACCGGCAAGCGCCGGGTCGGGATCAGCCGGTCGTCCGTCTCGATGTAGGTGCGCGCAGGGATCGCGAGCAGGGCGGCATCGACCACACCCGTGCCGACCTCGAGATAGGGGTGGTACCCCGCCGCAAGGGGGGCGTGCCCCTCGCCCACGTTGCGTGCCGTGGTGCGGACGGTCAGCCCGAGCGCCGATAGCGAATACTCGAGCGTGAGCGAGAGCGTGAACGGGTAGCCGATCGACGGCCTCAACACGAGCTCCATCACGACGCCCGCGGGCCCGTCGGCGGACCCGTGCCAGTTCATGAAGCGCGTCAGCCCGTGGATCGCGTTCGCGCGCCCTGGCTCGGTCAGCGGGAGCTGGTGCTCGACGCCGTCGAGCTCGTAGCGACCGCCGTCGATCCGGTTCGGGAACGGGAGCAGCACCTCCCCACGCGACCCGTCGGGCGCCGCCGCCTTGCCGTAGCCCTCGAGCACGTCGACGCCCGCCACGGAGTACGAGCGGAGCCCGGCGCCGAGCTCGACCACCGCCGCACGCTGGTCCCCGAGCTCGAGCTCGAACTGCTCGCCGGTCGGCGGCTGCGCCCCGCTCACATGAATATGTCGAGCGGCAGCAGCGCGGTGACGATGAAGTTCGGCACGTCGACGACCTGTGAGATCCGCAGGTCGACCGCCACCGAGCAGATCGCGTAGGCCTGCTGGCGGTCGTAGCCGCGCGTCTCGATGTGGGCGATCATGGCGAGCAGCGCGTTCTTCGCGGCGAGGGTGAGGTCGTTCGCGACGTTCTCGCCCTCCTCGGTGACCGGGAACCCGGTCGTTGCGTGGAAGCGCCGCGGCGCCGCGAGCTGAGGATCGGCGAAGTAGTCGTCACGGGCGATCTGCACGCTCTTGATCCCCTGGCGCTCGGCCTCGCCCTTCTTGAGCGAGAACGTGACGTGCACGGCCGAGCGCATCTCGATCGCCGTGCCGCAGGCCTCGCAGTCGCCCTGCGCGTAGTGCACGTCGCCGGTCGAGAAGAGCGCGCCCTCTGCGTACACCGGCAGCAGGATCGAGGCGCCGGGGGTCATCTGCTTGATGTCGAGGTTGCCGCCCGTCTCGCGCGGCGGGATCGTGCGCAGACCCTCGCCCGCGATCCGCGTGTCCGCGGGCACGGCGCCGCCGGCATCGGGCGGCAGCGCCGCGCCGGACTCGGCGAGGCGCCCCTCGCGCTCGATGATGCGGCCGCGTAGCTCGGCCGAGGGCGCCAGGCCGATCGTTCCCGGGAAGGGGTTGTAGCGCAGCCGCACGCCTGGGATCTGGGGTGACTCGGCGTAGTCCGGTGAGAGGTCCCAGTGGGCGATCCAAGCCTGCTCGAAGCTGTCGGCGAGGAAGCCGAAGCCGGGCACCTGCACCGTGTAGCCCCAAGCGCCGAACGGGTCCGGGTCGATCGCCAGCAGCTTGACGTCGAGCAGGTCGCCGGGCTCCGCGCCCTTGACGTAGACCGGACCGGTGATCGGGTGCACGGGGCCGAGGTCGAGCGCCATGTCCGCAGGCGTAGAGGCGCGCGTGAGCTGACCGTCGAAGGCGTCGCGCGTCTCGAGCGTCACCACGTCGCCGAGCTCGACCTCGAGCGCGGGCTCGATCGCCTCGTGCCAGCGGTTGTGCCCCGTGTGTGGCTCCTCGGCCTGTGTCTTCGCCGGGTCGATCGCGATCCTGTGGCTCGCGTACTCGCGGCCGGTGACGGCTGCCTGCTGCTGCATTGCATCCCCTCGTTCGTGGCCGACGCGCTCCGGCCCCAAGCTATCTTCCCGACGGTGCGTGGCGCAACCGCCTTGATCGCCGCCTGTGCGGTGCTCGTGGGCTGCGGTGGAGCGGCCGCGCCGGTGGGCGACGCCCGCCCGGTCACGCTGGCGCTCGACTTCACGCCGAACGCCGTGCACGCGGGCATCTACGGCGCGATCGCCTCGGGAGCCGATCACGAGCGGGGCATCGGCCTGCGGGTGCGAGAGCCGGCGTCGGGGCCGGACGGGCTGAAGCTGCTGGCCGCCGGACGGGTGGACGTGGCGGTGCTCGACATCCACGACCTCGGCCTGGCGCGCGAGCGCGGCGTCGACGTCGTCGGGTTCGGCGCGCTCGTGCAGCGGCCGCTCGCCGCGGTGATCTCGAAGCCCGCGGTCCGCCGCCCGCGCGAGCTCGAGGGACGGCGCGTGGGCGTGACCGGCCTGCCCTCGGACGACGCCGTGCTGCGCGCGGTAGTCGAGGGCGACGGCGGGCGCTTCGAGCGCGTGCGGCGCGTGACGATCGGCTTCTCGGCGGTGCCGAGCCTCGTCGCGGGGAAGGTCGACGCGGTGACCGCGTTCTGGAACGTCGAGGGCATCGCCCTGCGCGAGCGCGGGGTGCGCACGCGCGAGTTCAAGGTCGAGCGGTTCGGCGCCCCGGTCTACCCGGAGGTCGTGCTCGTGACGATGCGCCGCACGCTCGAGCGCGACCCGAGGACGGTCGAGCGCGTGCGCGCGGCGGTGGCGGCGGGCACCGAGGCGGCACGGCGCGACCGCGAGCCGGCGCTGAGAGAGCTCGCCGGCGCAGGCGCCGACGCAGCTCTGCTGCGGGCGCAGTTCGAGGCAGTCGAGCCGGCGTTTCGCCCACCGCTTCGCCTCGATCGGGGCGCCCTCGAGCGATGGGCGGCGTGGGACGTACGCTTTGGCATCCTCCGCGAGCGCCCCGACGTCGACCGCGCTTTCAGGATCGATCCTCCGTGACCGCCTCTACCGGCGCCCCCGGTCCGTCGACGACAAGGTCCTCGCCCGAGCCGATTCCCTGCTGGTCCACCGCCAGCGCGGCGTCGACGTCGCGCTCCTCATCGCACGCGCGCCGAACACTCGCCACGAGCAACGACAGCTGGCGGTCGAGGGCTGCCTGGCGCTCGGGCGGGGCGACCGTCTTCAGGTCCTCGAGCGCCGCCTTCATGCGCCGGGTGACCTGCGGCGAGGAGGCGCAGGCGAGGCGGATCTCGTCGCAGGCGAGGCGAACGTAGCCCTCCCAGTCGAGGGTGCGCGTCACGAGCCTGAGCTCGCCGTCCTCGTCGCTGTGGCGACCGGTCGGGAACCGCCGCGGAGCGAGCTGTCTTACGCAGGATCGTCGTCGTGCGTGCGCTCGGGCCCGAGCGCGACCAGCCGGACGATCTCGGAGACAGCCGCCTCGTCAGGTCTCGCGTCGACGCTGAACAGCGGCGCGCCGGCCGGCACGAAGTCGCCCATCGCCGGAACGAGCTCGAGCACGCATTCAGACCGCTTCGCGGCCGCCACGAGCGACCGCTCGTCGATCGCGAAGACCGAGCCAGGCTCCGCTGAGACGATGACGTGCTCGTCCCCGACCGCGGCATCGCGAGCTGGTCGCGACCAGCGTCAGGCTGAGCGTCAGGCTCGTGAGCGTCACCATCGCCGAGGCGTCGGTGCTCAGGATCGTCTGGGCGGCCGCGGGGCTCCCCGTCACGCCCCGCGGGATCAGCCGGTAGCCGGTCGCGCTGTCGATCGCGCTCGTCGCAAACGACAGCGCGATGCCGGCGAGGACGCACGCGAGCGGCACGAGCCAGAGGCTCGAACACAAGGCATGTGCGATCCGAAACAGTCACATCGCCCTGGCCAGTCCTACGGCTGGAGCAGCACCTTGACCATGCCGTCCTGCTTCTTCTGGAACGTCTCGTAGGCCTCCGGTGCCTGCTCGAGTGGAAGCTTGTGCGTCGCGAAGCCCTCGACTCCGAGCGGGTCCCCGTCGAGCAGCAGCGGCATGATGTCGTCGACCCAGCGCTTGACGTTCGCCTGGCCCATGCGCAGCTGGATCTGCTTGTCGAAGAGCGTCAGCATCGGCAGCGGGTCGGCCATCCCGCCGTAGACGCCGATGATCGAGATCGTGCCGCCGCGACGCACGATGTCGATCGCCGAGTAGAGCGCGTGCAGGCGGTCGACCCCGCCCTTTCGCATCAGCGGCGCGGCGACGGCGTCGGGCAGGAGCCCGGTGAGCTGCTGAGCAATCCTGGTGCCGGGAGAGCCGTGCGCCTCCATGCCAACCGCGTCGATCACCGAGTCGGTGCCCCGGCCGTCGGTCAGGTCGCGGATCGCGTCGCCGAGGTCGCCCTTGTGATCGGAGAGGTCGAGCACCTCGACGCCCCGGGCGCGCGCGCGCTCGATGCGCTCGGGGACAACGTCGACGCCGATCACGCGATGACCGCGATGAAGCGCGATCCGCGCCGACATGTCGCCGATCGGCCCGAGCCCGAGCACGGTGACGCTCCCGCCGTCGGGGATGGCGGCGTACTCGACGGCCTGCCAGGAGGTCGGCAGGACGTCCGAGAGGTAGACGAAGCGCTCGTCGGGTGGCCCCTCGGGGACCTTGATCGGCGCGTACTGCGCCTGCGGCACGCGCAGGAGCTC
>Ga0136610_1000388_pt1 | contig 12758 bp, 13 predicted proteins | sample AntDrymUQ1342206_2_FD_104804 | JGI IMG/M metagenome (GOLD analysis project Ga0136610, IMG submission 104804) | Polar desert sand microbial communities from Dry Valleys, Antarctica - metaG UQ134 (22.06) | ecosystem: Environmental > Terrestrial > Soil > Desert | place: Antarctica: Dry Valley...
CCCGCGGCGATGTGGCTGACCTCGGAGCCGACCTCCTCGACCACGCCCATCGTCTCGTGGCCGAGCACATCTCCGGGCTGCATGTAAGGACCGAGCACCTCGTAGAGGTGGAGGTCCGACCCGCAGATGGCTGTGGACGTCACCTTGATGATGGCGTCGGTCGGCTTCTCGATCCGCGGATCCGGGACGTCGATGACCTGGACGTCGCGCTTGCCCTGCCACGTGAGTGCCTTCACTGTTCTCCTTCGCGTTTGGTTGAATCGGTTGCGCCGGTCGTCACCGGCCACAGGTCTCGACGCAGGAGTCCTGACTCGTTCTCAGTCGCCAGCGGTGGGACAGCCGTACCCAAGGCGCAGTCGAGCAAACGCCGTGCCTGGCCGTAAGGTGGAAGGACACCTGAAACACTGCGACACCGGGCGAAAGCGTCCCTGATCCGTCGTCAGATGCCGCTACGCTGATGGGACGAAGGCATGACCTCCGCCCCGGAATGCTGCGACGGGGCTGAGGAAAGTCAATCGGCGGCGGCAAACCACGAGGTCGTGTGTCACAGCAGCGGCCCGAAACTACAGAGAGGTGAACGTGGAGATCATCGGAGTCATCATCGCGGGCATCATCATCGGGTTGCTGGGAAAGTTCCTCGCCCCAGGCGACAAGGACAACATCCCGATCTGGCTCACCATTCTGTGCGGCATCGGTGGTGTCATCATCGGCTGGTTCATCTACTCGGCCTTCGGCGGAGAAACCACCGACGGTATCGACTGGGTCCGCTGGATCGTGGCCATTGTGGTGGCAGCAGTCTTGGTGGTCATCGCCTCGACGGTCACTGGCAAGAACACAGCCAAGCGCGCATAGGCCAGCACCTCGCACGCAGCGGACAGGCCCCTCCTCCCAGGCGGGGCCCGTCCGCTGTCATGAGAGACGCCAGCCGGTCGGCGGGGCTTTGGGTTTGCGATGTAAACAAGCCAGGTGGACGGTCTACATCGCAGATCTCCGGTGTCAGGAGGGCGTTTGCGCTGTTTACATCGCAAACGCCGGCCGAGGTTGTTGGGTGGGCTTCGCAGCGGAGCAGATCGCGACGAATGTAAGACCGTCGCGATCTCGAGACGCACTTCATGAGATCGTCCCCTCAGGAGGCGATATGTCGGACGAGCGCAGTCACGGGTTCACGCGCGGCCTGTACGGATGGATCACTCACACCGACCTGTGCAGCACCGGTGAGCCCGCCGACCAAGGTCATGGACGGAGGCACATCACAGTCTGCGCTAGCGGCTGCCAGCCCGGATGAAGCCGAGGATCAAGCCGAGGATCAAGCGTTCGTCGACGCCATCTCGTGGCACGGTGACGAGGATGAGGAGTGAGGCGCGGCGAGCTCTGGACAGCCGGCCAGCGCATCGGAGAAGTCTCTGACACCCACATGCTCGCACTGTCGCGTGCCCTGGTGGTGTTCCTCGGTCTCGCCTGACCAGGCCGGTGAACGGTCCTCTCCGGGACGGCTGCCCAATAGATGGGTGGGCGCCCACCTGTCCGATCAGCTCACGCGGAGAGGCTGTCCCTAGGCCGTCCCTAGGCCCGATCAGGAGCCACGGCTCTACTTGTTCGCCGATGCCGGCTTCGCCGAGGTGAACCACCACCCCCCGGCGCGTCGTCATCCGCATCGACGTCCGCCCCATGAGCACTCTTCTGCTCATCGGCACGACCACGGTCACGACCACGACCACGGTCACGACAACGGACACGGACACGACAACGGACACGGACACGGACACGGACACGGACAGGCTGCCGACGGGCACGAGTCCGCGAGGACTGAGAAGCTCGTGCTCGGTGAGCGGATCCTCGCCAAGAACGACCGGCTCGCCGAGCACAACCGCGGCTGGCTCGAGCAGCGGCGCATCACCGCTGTCAACCTGATGAGCTCGCCCGGCTCCGGCAAGACGTCGCTGCTGGAGCGCACGATCGCCGAGCTCCAGAGCGACCGGGAGATCTGCGTCGTCGAGGGCGACCAGGAGACGCTGTTCGACGCCCAGCGGATCAAGGACGCCGGGGCACGCGCCGTCCAGGTCAACACCGGAGCCGGCTGTCACCTCGACGCCCCGATGGTGCAGCAGGCGATCGAGGCTCTGGCGCCGAGCGAGGGCTCGCTGCTGTTCATCGAGAACGTCGGGAACCTCGTGTGCCCGGCGCTCTTCGACGTCGGGGAGCAGGCCAAGGTCGTCGTCATCTCGGTGACGGAGGGTGACGACAAGCCGCTGAAGTACCCGCACATGTTCAGTGCCGCCGACCTGGTCGTCATCAACAAGACCGACCTGCTGCCGCACGTCGACTTCGACCTCACCAAGCTCGCCAAGCAGGCCCGCAGCCTCAACCCTGACCTCGAGATCATCGCGTTGTCAGTGCGCAGTGGCGAAAATCTCGACCTGTGGTATGCGTGGCTGCACGCCCTCAGAGTTGAACTGTAAGCCTGCCGCAACTCGGGGCGAGGCGGCTGCTTGGCGCTCGCACGATCGAGATCAGCTTCGCGCAGGCCGATTCTGTAATCAGCTCGCCGCCCGCTCCCGCCGCCGCAGGACCTGGACGCCTTCATCGACGCGACCGTACGCACCGCCGGGCTCGGCAGCGCCCTGGCCACCAGGCTCCCGGCGGCGCAAGTCCCGCTCATCGCTACCTCGCTCACTTTGCGTCTCGACCAGCTGGCGCAGGACCTGGACCGGGACCAGGAGGGACACCGGCAGCCGTCGCTCACCGGCGATGGCCAGGAGCACCGCGGTGCCGGTGAGCCCAACGACCAGGCACCCCGGTGACCTCGGGCTCATCGGACACATCGCCGGTTTGCGATGTAAACAAGCCAAGTGGACGGTCTACATCGCAGATCTCCGGTGTCAGGAGGGGGTTTGCGATGTTTACATCGCAAACCCTGGCCGAGGACCATAACGTCCCAGGTCAAACGGGTGGGCCCCGTGGGACTCGAACCCACAACCCGCGGATTAAAAGTCCGCTGCTCTGCCAATTGAGCTAGGGGCCCCGAACATGTTCCTCAGTCGAGGGAGCTGCGGGACTACGCCGATGGTGCGGCCAAGCCCAGCGCCACAGTATGCCGCAAGCTGCCGCGGACAGCTCCCGGGGCGACTGGTCACGAAGGTGCGGTCTCTCCGTCGATCCGCACGGCTCCATGGGTTGAGCCGATCGGCGCCCCTTGCACCGCGATGTGCACCAGGGCACGGAGAGACGGTTCGGCCGCGAAGAGCGCTGTCGACGTCTGCGTGTCGCCGAACAGCTCGACCAACCACTGACGGCCATCGGCACCGGGCTCGCCCGCCGCGACCACCGACACGTAGCCCAGTCTGGCCAGCAACGCTCGCTCGGCCTTGTCGCCCTCGGTGAGCGTCGCGATGTAGGAGCCGCCCTGCACCGCCGCGAGCGTCGCCGGAAAGTGCTTGGCGTCGTACGTCGTCGCGGACTGGAAGTCGACTCCGGCCAAGGCTCCGCGCGAGTCGGGCCGGAGAAGTCGACCAAGGACGTCGAACAAGACGCCGTCCTCGTGGTAGCTCACCCACCACGTCGCCACGTCGTACACCTGGGAAACCACGTCCGCAGCTACCTGCAGCCGCCATTCCGTCGAGCGTGATGGTGCAGCCGAGAAGGCACGGAGGGCCACGTCGATGACAAGTCCAGCATCCTCCGGGAGCAACGTCGGGTTAGGGGAGTGTAGGTCAGGCAACGGGTCGGAGCTGGCGCGGCGCATCCGCTTGTGGCGGTACTGGGCGGCATCGGCCAACCGCATGAGGGAGCGCGCTGCAGTCTTTGTCGACTCGTTCTCATCGGGTCGGCGGGCCGTTGTCGCGGCACCGACAGCGAGACCAGTGCCCTGGGGCAGCTGGAGCTCTTGCAGCTGCTTCTTGACCACCTCAACCGTGGCCTTGTCCGGGTCGCAGATGAGCACCACGAACTCGTCACCACCCAACCGAGTCACGAGTACGTCGTCGACCTGTTCGGCAACGTGCGTGATGTGGGAGGCGGCGAGACGGAGCAGGTCGTCCCCGGCTGTGTGGCCGAGACTGTCATTGACCCCCTTCAACCCGTTGACGTCACACAGCACGACTGACACGGGGGTGAAGGAGGGACTGGTGCTGAGTTTGCGCTCCAACCACTCGTCGGCGGCGCGTCTGTTACCCACTCCCGTCAGGGGATCCGTGTAAGCCAGATGCGACAGGTCCGCCAACAGCTCGAGTCGCGAGAGGCCGGCCGACATCAGGCCGGCCAGCACCTCACCGACCGCGAGATCCTCCTCGTCGAACTGGTCGCCCTCGTCGCGGGTCACATAGAGATCACCCCAGACCTGGTCGGCAACCAGCACCCGGAACGACGCCGCGTGGCGCTTTGCGACCCGCGTGAGCAGGTCACGGTCAGGTCCCGCGGTGTCGGGGTCATCCAGCGAACCACGCCACGAGCGGCTTGGGCCACCCACCGTCGACATCAACTGGGTGTACTCGCTGAGGATGTAGTAGTTGTCGTGCGGCCAGATCTCCTCCCAGTCGGCGAGGTGACCGCGATTGTGAAGAATCTTGACTCGTCCGCGCTCGAGCTCGAAGCGGGAAACGGAGGCAGATGAGGCGGCGAGCGCCTCGAGTGCTGTGGTGAGAGTGTGCTCGGCCAGCTCGTTCACCGAGGTGCCCGTCGCCATGCTCTCGACGTAGTCGCGAAGGATGTTCCAGCGGTCGCCTCCTCCGAACATCTCGCCCCCTTTGGCACCCGTGTGATCAACCACTCCCGGTCAAAGGGATCGTGCCCTAGTGAAGCACGAACATGCGAGGATTCGTCGGCTTTCACTCGTGTGCCTCCCGAAATGAGTGCGCGCCGACGGGGCGCGCGGATGTTGCAAGCAACGACGTCCTCGCTGACCCGGGTCATCATGGGTTTCGAATGCGCCGGGACAAGATCAACGGCTAGGCTCCCCGTGGTCGGCGACTTCACGCAGACTCTCTCGGTGCCCACCTCGCTGCCGACGATTCGGAACCGCCCCGAAAGGCAGCCGCAGTGAACGACCAGCTGGACGTCACCATCCATGACACCGAGGTCCTCGACGAGATCGAGATGATGACCAATCTCATCATCGCCACGTCTGAGTCTGACGGTCCGTTGACCCAGGGACGGATCGACGGGATCCTCGGCGTCGACCCCGGCTCTTCCGCTCGGTGAGTCGGTGCCCGCGCTGATGTAGACCTACGTTGCACGATACCGAGGTCCACCCCCTAGCATTGCGGTGATCTTCTCGCAGTCGACGGGAGTTTGCCGTGCCCTTGCGTTTCCGCCCTACCGACACGTCGTTCTACGACCTCTTCGCGGAGTCCGCAAAGAACCTTGTCGTCGGGGCCGAGCTGTTGGCGGAACTCTTGCCTGTCGACAGCGACCGCACCGTGATCGCCAAGCGGATGCGCGACGCGGAGCACGACGGCGACGAGACGACACACGCGATTGTGCGACGCGTCAACACGACCTTTGTCACCCCGTTCGACCGCGAGGACATCTACCGTCTCGCGGCGGGGCTCGACGACGTCATGGACTTCATGGAAGAGGCCGTCGACATGGTCGTCCTCTACGAGATCGAAGAGCTTCCGAGCGAGCTCGCCAACCAGGTCGAGGTCCTGCAGCGGTCGGCTGAGCTGACGGCCGAGGCGATGCCGAGACTGCGGACCATGCGGGACCTCGAGGAGTACTGGATCGAGATCAACCGGCTCGAGAACGACGGCGACAAGTCCTACCGTCGGATCGTCGCCAAACTCTTCAACGGTCAGTACGACGCGCTGACGGTCATGAAGCTGAAGGATGTGGTGGACGCACTCGAGGCCGCCATCGACGCCTTCGAGTCGGTCGCCAACATCGTCGAGCAGATCGCCGTCAAAGAGTCCTAGTCATGACTGGCCGACCCGCCGCGCCGTTGTCGCGCGCCCGTACCCACGAGGACACCGCGTGGAGCTAGCACTGGTCATCGCGGTCGTCGTCATCGCGTTGGGCTTCGACTACACCAACGGCTTCCACGACGCCGCCAACGCGATCGCGACCTCGGTGTCGACGCGGGCACTTACCCCGAAGATCGCGCTCTTGCTCGCGGCGGTCATGAACTTCGCCGGCGCGTTCCTCGGTCAGGAGATCGCCAGTACCGTCAGCGACGTCATCACCCCGCCCACGGGCAACAACGGCCTCGTCGTGGTGGCCGCCGGGCTCGTCGGGGCGATCACGTGGAACCTCACGACGTGGTACTTCGGCCTCCCGTCGTCGTCGTCCCACGCTCTCATCGGCGGTCTGGTCGGCGCAGCGATCGCCTCGGGCAGCTTTGTGGCGTGGTCGGCCATCCAGGAGAAGGTTCTCATTCCGATGGTGGTGTCCCCGCTCGTCGGTTTCGTTGTTGCCTTTCTCTTCATGCTGGCCATCATGTGGGTGTTTCGTCGGCGCAACCCTGGCAAGGTCAACCGTGGCTTCAGGATGGCCCAGACGGTCTCGGCGGCCGCGATGGCCCTCGGCCACGGCCTTCAGGACGCCCAGAAGACGATGGGCGTGATCTTCTTGGCGCTCCTCACAGCCGGGTACGCCGATCGGGGCGACGACCTGCCCTTCTGGGTCATCGCATCGGCCGCCAGCGCGATATCGCTGGGAACGTGGTCGGGCGGGTGGCGCATCATGCGCACGCTCGGCCGTCGGATCATCGACCTCGACCCCCCGCGGGGGTTCGCGGCCGAGACGACCGCTGCCTCGATCCTGTATGTGACCGCATACGTCTTCCATGCGCCCATCTCGACCACGCATATCATCACGTCGGCTGTGATGGGCGCCGGAGCGACGAAGCGCTTGTCTGCTGTTCGCTGGGGTGTGGCGAAGACGATTGTCGGCGCGTGGGTCTTGACCTTCCCCATGGCCGGACTGGCCGCCGCGGCGGTGTACGGCGCCGCGCACTCCCTCATCCCGTAGCGACGTCGAGCCCTGCAGCAAGATCACCCCGCCAGGTCACGGCGCCCGGTGGTGCTCCACGGCCACGACGCGTCCGGCGGCGCGGTGCAGCACCACAGCATCCGCAGGCGCCATCTCGATCGGCTCAAGCCCGAGCGCTGCGAAGACGTCGGGGATCACCTGCCGGTGCGAGCAGAACGCGACCCGGCTGCGACCGTTGAGGGCGCGCTGCATCCTGGCACGGATCCGTTCCAGATCGACAGCCTTCTCGGAGAGGGCGCTCTCCAGACCCAGCTTCGCGCCGTTCGCGTTGACAAAGGGGAGCACCGTGTCGACGCACCGCACCGCGTCGCTGGACACCACACGGCGTACCCCGTAGGCGGCCAGCAGTGGCGAGAGCGCGACCGCCTGCCGTCCCCCTGACCCGTTCAAGGTCCGCTTCGAGTCGCTTCCCCTCCACGCCTTGCGGCTGTGCGCCTGCGCGTGGCGCACCACCAGCAGTGGACTGCTGGCGTACGACGCCTGGGCGAACGTCTCGAGCAGCGCCGCGTCGTGTGGGTAGCTGAGTCGCTGCCGTGCCTGCGAGAGGGGGAGCCAGCAGACTTCGTCAACCTCGCTGTTCGCCTCGAAGCGGGTGAGGTCGGCGTCGCCGACGGCCCGCGCGGTCCAGTAGGAGACAAGCTTGGGGTGCGGCACCCCGTCCCCGACCTCGTAGTGCTGGTCGGGAAGCGCCGAGCCCAGCCGAACCGTCAGGCCGGTCTCCTCTGAGACCTCCCGCACCGCCGTGGCCGGCATCAGCTCACCGGGATCGACCTTCCCCTTGGGAAACGACCAATCCGCCCATCGCGGTCGATGGATGAGCACGATGTCTGGCTCGGTGCTGCCGTGTCGCCAGATCACGGCCCCGGCGGCTCGGATCGGTTGGGTGTGCTCCACGATCGACTACTCTCACATGCGGTCGCGACTGTGTCCATCGAGCCGAAGGGCCGCGCGCGTGCGCCGATCGGGGCCGATCGTCGCCGCCGTCGTGACCGTGCTCGTGAGCCGTGCAAACGGCCTAGCGGCGTACGACGCTGGGCGCCTCACGGTGGCGGCGGTGCATCGCGATGAGGGATGACTGGAGGTCGACGAGTCTCTCGCCATCGGCGGAGTGAGCGTGTCTCTCCCACTCGCCGTCCGGCCGCAGCCACCATGACGCCGTACCGTCGGCCAGCGCCAGGTCGAGAAGTCGCCCGAGCTCGTCGACGTGGCTGCGCGACGGGACGTTGACGAGCACCTCGACTCGCCGGTCGAGGTTGCGGTGCATGAGGTCTGCCGAACCGATCCAAGCCTCGGGCTCGCCTCCGTTCTCGAACCAGAAGATGCGGCTGTGCTCGAGGAACCGTCCGAGGATGCTCCGCACCGTGATGTGATCGGAGAGATCCGGCACGCCAGGTCGGATCTCACTGATGCCCCGGACCCACAGCTCGATCTGTACGCCGGCGCGGGACGCCTGATAGAGCGCGTCGATCGTTGCCTCGTCGACGAGCGAGTTGACCTTGATCCGGATGCGGGCCGGGCGACCCGCCCGCCGGTGGTCGATCTCCCGGGTGACGCGGTCGATGAGGCCCGTGCGGACCGACTCCGGTGCGACGAGCAGGTGCGGGTAGTCGCGCTGCCGGGCGAACCCGGAGAGGTTGTTGAAGAGATTGCTGATGTCCGCGGTGACGCCTTGGTCGGCGGTGAGAAGCCCTAGGTCCTCGTACATCCTGGCGGTCTTCGGGTTGTAGTTGCCCGTGCCGACATGGGCGTAGCGGCGGATGTGGGCGCCCTCGTCGCGCACCACCAGTGCGAGCTTGCAGTGCGTCTTTAGCCCCACGAGCCCGTAGACGACGTGGCAGCCCGCCTGCTCGAGCTTGCGTGCCCAGCGGATGTTGGCGCGCTCATCGAAGCGGGCCTTGATCTCGACCAGCACCAGCACCTGCTTACCTGCTTCGGCCGCATCGATGAGTGCCTCGATGATCGGGGAGTCACCTGAGGTGCGGTAGAGCGTCTGCTTGATGGCGAGCACGTGCGGGTCTGCCGCTGCCTGCTCGATGAAGCGCTGCACGCTCGTCGCGAAGGAGTCGTAGGGGTGGTGGAGCAGGACATCACGGCGCGAGATGGCGGCGAACATGTCCGCGGGGCTGGCCGACTCCACCTCGGCGAGATGGCTGTGGGTGTGGGGGACGAACGCGGGGTACTTCAGCTCTGGCCGGTCGAGGTCGGCGATGCCGTGCAGCCCCGTCAGGTCGAGCGGCCCAGGCAGGTGGAAGACCTCGTTGGTCGACACGTCGAGCTCGGACACGAGCAGCTCGAGGACGTGCTCGTCCATCGACTCTTCCACCTCCAGGCGCACCGGCGAGCCGAACCGCCGGCGCTGAAGCTCACGCTCGAGCGCCTTGAGGAGGTTCTCGGCGTCGTCCTCCTCGACCTCGAGATCCTCGTTGCGGGTGACGCGGAACGTGTGGTGCTGGAGCACCTCCATCCCAGGGAAGAGCTGGTCCAGGTGAGCCGCGATGACGTCTTCGAGAGGCACGAACCGATGGTCGCCGAGGGTCACGAACCGCGGGAAGATCGGCGGGACCTTGACCCGCGCGAAGTGCTCTTCGCCGGTGTCGGGATTGCGAATCGTCACGGCCAGGTTGAGCGAGAGCCCAGAGATGTAGGGGAACGGGTGCGCTGGGTCGACGGCGAGCGGCGTCAGCACCGGGTAGATCCGATCGGTGAAGAGCTCCTGCATGCTCTTCTGCTCGTCGGTGTCGAGGTCGTCCCAGCGCAGCAACGCGATCGTGGACTCGGACAGGGCTGGGAGGACGGTGTCGCGGAAGAGCCGGCCGTGCCGTTGCATCAGGTCGGCTGCCTCGCTCCAGATGGCACTCAGCACCTCCCGTGGCATCCGGCCGCTCGCAGTCGGGACGGCCACGCCGGCTTCGAGGCGGCGCTTGAGACCGGCCACCCGCACCATGAAGAACTCGTCGAGGTTGCCGGCGAAGATCGCGAGGAAGCGAGTCCGCTCCAGCAAGGGGAGGTCGGGGTCCTCCGCGAGCGCCAGCACGCGGCTGTTGAAGCGCAGCGACGAGAGCTCGCGGTCGAGGAACCGCTCCTTGGGGAGGTCGTCGTGGGCAGGCTCGTACGGCGGTTCCACGTCGAAGGTCTCACCAGGCGTCGATCGGAGCCCCTGGGTGGTGTGTCCGTCTGGGGACCCAGTCGTGCTGGAGGGCACGGAGGTGGGCGCCGCATCGGCGTGGGAATCGCCCGGGCTGGTGGAGGTCCTTGTCGGCATCGCTCCATCTTCTCATTGTTGGGTGAACCCATGGTGACGCCGACAGCGTGGCCTCTGCCCCAGACCTTCTGTGGCCGGCGGGATGCCGCATCGTTGGCGCGAGGTGTCTTGGCTGGCTGAGTGCGAAGGGCAGGGCCTCTTGAGGCGGCGTTCTAGCGGCGCTCGTACATCACATCGACTGAGGACATCGTGAAGCCAAGCTTCTCGTAGACGGTCACCGCCGGCGCATTGTCGGCCTCGACGTACAGGATGCATTCGTCGAGTCCGAGGCGCCGCAGGTGGATGAGGCCGGTCAGCGTGAGTGCTTTGCCGAGCCCAAGGCTCTGCGCCTCCGGGGCGACTCCCACGACGTAGACCTCCCCGAAGCGGCGGGCTGTGCTGCCCTCGGCTGGGTGCACCTTGGTCCAGTGAAACCCCAGGAGCCGGTCTGCTCGGGCTGCGAGGAAGAAGCCCTCGGCATCGAACCATGGCTGCCGGATCCGCTGCTCGAGGTCGTGAAGGTCGGTGTGGCCCTGCTCGGGGTGGTGCGCGAAGGCACGAGCGTTGACGTCGAGCCAGGCAGCCTCGTCGCGGCCGACCTCGAAGGTGCGTACCGTGACGTCGTCCGGATACCTCGGGTCGGGCAACGGCTCGGAGAGCGACCGTCGCATCTGCCACAGGTCGCGGACGCGGGTGAAGCCGAGGCGCCCGGAGAGGAAGCGAGCTGCCGCGTCGTCGCCGTGCGCCCAGACGCGCAGGCCCCGCTCGCCGGACTCGGCGACCAGCCGCTCGACGAGAGCGGTGCCCACCCCTTGGCGACGGTGCTCGGGGGAGACCACGAGGTGGGCGCTGTCTGGTCCGAGCTCAGTGCGTCTCAGGTGGGCGTACCCGACGATGTCGTGGTTGGGCGACGTGGCGAGGACGTGCCGGCCGTGTCCGTCCGAGACCTGCAGGTCGACCCGGACCTGGTCGTCCAATGCCGCGACACCGTCGTTGTCGCGGCTCGCTGCGTTGATGTCCTCGATGATGCGGCGGGTCTGCTCGTCGACCCGGCCGGTCACCGCCACGAGGACCCGGCCCTGATCTCCCGTCATGAACGACGTGACCCCTCGACGGCGGCTCGGTCGACACCTGATCCGGGCGCGCGAGAGCGGGTGGGCAGCACGAACCGGTAGCCGACGTTGCGCACCGTCCCGATCAGCGCCTCGTACTCGGAGCCGAGCTTGGCGCGCAGGCGGCGTACGTGCACATCGACGGTGCGGCTGCCGCCGAAGTAGTCGTAGCCCCACACCTCGTGGAGCAGCTGTTGGCGGCTGAAGACGCGTCCTGGGTGCTGCGCGAGGTACTTGAGCAGCTCGAACTCCTTGAATGTCAGATCGAGACTGCGACCGCCGAGCGAGGCGGTGTATGACGCTTCGTCGATCTCGACGTCACCGCTCCTGATGATGGCCGTCTCCCGTTCGTTGTCGGCGCCTGCAAGGGCTAGCCGACCGACACCGAGCCGGAGCCGTGCCTCGACCTCGGCTGGTCCGGCCGTCGCGAGCAACACGTCATCGACTCCCCAGTCGGCGGCGACGACGGCGAGACCGCCTTCGGTGACGATGACGATGACTGGGACGTCGACCCCGGTCGTGCGGACGAGGCGGCAGAGGCTGCGAACGGCTGCGAGGTCGTAGCGACCATCGACGAGCACCGCGTCGCAGTCAGGTGCCTCGACCAGAACCGTGGGTTCCGCGGGCAGGATGCGCACCTGATGGGCAAGGAGCGCGAGAGCGGGGACGATATGTGCCGACGGCTGGAGCGCACTGGTGAGCAGGAGCAGGGTGGCCATGTCGAGCCACCTCCTCAACCATCACCCGGCGACACTGGAAACACGCAAGGCCCACGGCGACTCGCCGGGGCCCCAATGCGGTTGACACAATACCGGACATGGTGAGTGCTTCGACAGGCCCGAGCGGGTCGCGGGTGCCTGCGCGGGCCTGTGTCACCGTCCGCTACTGGGCTGCGGCGCGGGCTGCGGCGGCGGTGGCATCCGAGGAGCTCTGCGGTTCGAGCGTCGCCGACGTGCTCGCCGCGGCGGAGCAACGGCACCAGCAGGAGCCCCGCTTCGCCGAGGTGCTGAGCGTCTGCTCGCTCCTGCTCGGCGAGAAGCCGCTCGGAACGTCGGACCTGTCTCGGGTGGAGGTGGCCGAGGGTGACGTGCTGGACGTGCTCCCGCCGTTCGCAGGAGGGGAGGAATCCGGCCGAGTCAGCCGCTGCTGCCGTACGGGCGGGTGATGATCTCCAGGAAGTGGCCGCCTGGCTCCTCCCAGTAGACGCCGCGCCCACCGTCGTTGGTGTTGATCTCGCCCGGTCGTTGCCGACCCGGGTCAGCCCAGTGCTCGAGGCCACGCTTGCGGATACGGCCAAGAACCTCATGGAACTGGCTCTCGCCGACAAGGAATGCGTAGTGCTGCGGGTGGATCGGTTCGCTGCTGTCCATGAAGTCGAGGGAGACGCGGTTGTCGACCTCCACGACGAGGAACGGACCGTA
>Ga0136610_1000389_pt1 | contig 12754 bp, 6 predicted proteins | sample AntDrymUQ1342206_2_FD_104804 | JGI IMG/M metagenome (GOLD analysis project Ga0136610, IMG submission 104804) | Polar desert sand microbial communities from Dry Valleys, Antarctica - metaG UQ134 (22.06) | ecosystem: Environmental > Terrestrial > Soil > Desert | place: Antarctica: Dry Valley...
CGCTACCTGCGGCTAGAGGACCCGCTGCTGCGCGGCGACGACGTCCGCGCCTGGCAGCAGCGCATGCGCGAGCGCGGCTGGCGGGACTCGACCGGCGGGCCGCTCGCCGTCGACGGCATCTTCGGGCCGGAGTCCGACCGTGCCTGCCGGCTGTTCCAACAGGAGCGGGGCCTGACCGTCGACGGGATCGTCGGTCCGGCGACCTGGCAGGCCGCGTTCGCCGGCGTCTCCGCCGCGACCTGAGCCCGCTCGCCCCCCGGTCCAGCCCGCTACGCCGCGTCGAGCAGGGCCTCGACCTCGTCCGCGGAGGGGTTGACGAGGAACCGGTTCCCGATGCGGACGGTCGGAACGATCTCGTCGCCGCCGGTGGCGATCTTCACGACCTCGGCCTCGGAGCGGTCGGCCCAGATGTCCACCGATTCGTATGCGACGCCGCGCCGCTCGAGGGTGCGCTTCAGCACTTCGCAGTAGCCGCACATGGGGCGCCAGTACACGGTGACATCGGGCACGCGGGATCCTTGACGTCGTTCGAATGACTGCGGGACGTTGCCGGGGGCAACGCCCCCTCCCCCGCGAGCCTTCCCTCCGCCCCGCGACCGTGAACCGACGCCTCGCCGCGACCCTCAGGCCGGCGCGCCCACGCTGCCCTCGTGGACGGCCTCGACCCTGGCGAGCTCCCCGCGCGGCGCGATGCGCCAGAACTCGCCGCAGCGCCGGTCCCATTCGTCGAGCAGCGCCGAGCCCGCCGCCGAGCCGGTCAGCCGCACGTGCCGCTCGACGAGGTCGCGCAGTCCCGACAGCTGCGCGCTGTCGGGCCGGCGCGCCTCGACCAGCTGGGCGTTGACGCGGGCGAGGATCTCCGACGACGCGTCGAGGACGTAGCACTCCCCCCCGGTCATCCCGGCCCCGAGGTTGAAGCCCGTCGGCCCGAGCACGACCACCGCGCCGCCGGTCATGTACTCGCAGGCGTGCTCGCCGACGCCCTCCACGACGGTGGTGGCCCCCGAGTTGCGCACCGCGAAGCGCTCCCCCGCCCGTCCGGCGACGAACAGCTCACCGCCGGTCGCGCCGTAGAGCACGGTGTTGCCGACGAGCACGGCGTCCCCGGCGTCGTCGGCCGGTGCCCGCACGACGATGCGTCCGCCGCCCATGCCCTTGCCGACGTAGTCGTTCGCCTCGCCGGTCAGCAGGAACTCGACGCCGTGCGACAGGAACGCCCCGAAGCTCTGCCCCGCCTCGCCGGTGAAGCGGACGCTGACGTGGCCCTCGGGCCTCGCCTCGCCGGTCCCGCCGGCGCGAGCGCCGAACTCCAGGCCAATGGCCCCGCCGAGCCGCGCGCCCACCGTGCGGTCGGCGTTGCCGATGTCGTACTTCAGCGACAGCAGCGTCCCGTCCCAGATCGACTCGAACGCGTCGTCGAAGAGCAGGTCGCCCAGCTCGCTGCGCGGCGCCTGGATCGGCATCGACTCCTCGTACCGCCGGGCGCCGGGGCCGGGATCGGCGAGTAGCGGCGTCACGTCGAGGGTCGCGGCCCGCGCGGAGCCGGACACGTCGCGGGGGCGCAGCAGGTCCACGCGGCCGATCGCGTCGTCCAGGGACCGCACGCCCAGGGCGGCGAGGCCGCGGCGGACCTCCTCGGCGACGAACAGCAGGTAGGTCGCGACCATCTCCGGCGTGCCGGCGAACTTGTCGCGCAGGTCCGGCCGCTGGGTCGCGACGCCCACGGGGCAGGTGTCGCGGTGGCAGGCGCGGACCATGATGCAGCCCTCGGCGAGCAGCGCCGCCGTGCCAAAGCCGTACTCGTCGGCCCCGAGGAGCGCCGCGACGAGCACGTCCCGTCCGGTCTTGAACCCGCCGTCGACCTGCACCCGGACGCGGCTCCGCAGGCCGTTGCGGACGAGGGTCTGCTGCGTCTCGGCGACGCCGAGCTCCCACGGCAGGCCCGCGTGCTTGATCGACGACAGCGGCGACGCGCCGGTCCCCCCGTCGCTGCCCGAGATCTGGACGGCGTCGGCAAGCCCCTTGACGACGCCGGCGGCGACCGTCCCGACGCCGGCGCAGGACACGAGCTTCACCGACACGCTCGCGAACGGGTTGACCTGCTTGAGGTCGAAGATCAGCTGGGCGAGGTCCTCGATCGAGTAGATGTCGTGGTGCGGGGGCGGGGAGATCAGGGCCACTCCGGGCTGGGTGTGCCGCAGCCGGGCGATGAGCGCGCTGACCTTGTGCGCCGGCAGCTGCCCGCCCTCGCCGGGCTTGGAGCCCTGCGCCATCTTGATCTGGATCTCGTCGGCGTAGGCGAGGTACTCGGGGGTGACGCCGAACCGGCCGGAGGCAACCTGCTTCGCCTTGGAGTTGCGGTCGCGCGCGGTGCCGCGCGTGCGGAAGCGGGCGGGGTCCTCGCCGCCCTCGCCGCAGTTCGACATGCCGCCGAGGAGGTTCATCGCGATCGCCAGGGTCTCGTGGGCCTCCGGCGAGAGGGCCCCGAGCGACATCGCCCCGGTGAAGAAGCGCTGGACGATCGAGGTGGCCGGCTCCACCTCGGTGACGTCGACGGGCTCGGCGGCCGCAATCGGCTCGAGGAGGTCGCGCGGTTCGGCCGGCTCGCGTCCGTTGACCAGCCGGGCGAACTCCTCGTAGGCCTCCCACCGCCCCCGTTCCGCGGCGACGCTCAGCAGGTGCGCCGCCTTCAGCGCGCCGGCCTGGCCGGGGATGCCGACGGGAGCGAGGTCGCCCTCCAGGCCCACGGTGCGGTGGAGGGCGCCGACGACGTCGGGGTTCGTGGCGTGGAACTCGCCGCCCTTGCGGTACTTGTAGTAGCCGGGACTGGCGAGCTTCGGGTCGCCGGTGTAGGCCGCCGCGTGGCGGGCGAGGACGTCCTCGGCGAGTTCGCGCAGCCCGATGCCGCCGATCTTCGACGGGGTGCCGCACAGCGCGACGTCGATGACGTCGCCGGAGAGCCCCACCGCTTCGAAGATCTGGGCGGACCGGTAGCTGTCAAGCGTCGAGATCCCCATCTTCGACATGATCTTGAGGACGCCCTCCTCGACGGCGTGGCGGTAGAGGTCCTGGACCTCCCCCGCCGACGGGTCGTCGCGCCCCATGCGGCCGTTGTCGGCGAGGTCGGCCATGGACTCCAGCGCGAGCCGCGGGCAGATCGCGTCGGCCCCGTACCCGAGCAGGCAGGCGAAGGTGTGGGTGTCGCGCGCGTCGTCGGTCTCGCTGATGAGACTGGCCTGCGTGCGTAGGCCGGCCTCGACGAGCCGGTGGTGGACCGCGCCGACGGCGAGCACGGCAGGGACGGCAGCCCGGTCGGCGTCCATGGACCGGTCGCTGCAGATCAGCAGTGCGGCGCCGCCCCGCACGGCCTCGACGGCCTCGTCGCCCAGGGCGGCGAGGCGCCTGGCGAGCCCGTCGGCGCCGGCCGCGGCCGGGAAGGTCCCGTCCAGCCCTGCGACGCGGAACGGCAGCTTGGGGGACAGGACGAGTTCGACGAGGCCCTCCGGGTACATGATGAAGCCGTCGAGCTCCAGCAGCCGGACGGCGTCGGGCTCCTCGGTGAGCAGCGGACGGCGCGGCCCCAGCTGGGTCCGCAGGCTCATGACCTGCCACTCGCGGAGGTGGTCGATCGGCGGGTTCGTCACCTGGGCGAACCGCTGCTTGAGGTACGTGGAGACCGTCCGCGTCGGCCCCACCAGGAGCGACAGGGCCGTGTCGTCCCCCATCGAGGAGATCGGCTCCTTGCCGGACGTCGCCATGGGGCGCAGGACGGTGGTCTCCTCCTCCTTGGTGTAGCCGGCGGCGATCTGCCGGGTGAGGAGGTCCGGCGCGGTGCCGCCGACGGGCTGGCCGGCGGGGATTGCCCGCTGGTGCTCACGCAGCCACCCGCCGTAGGGCCGGCGGGTGCCCAGCCGCAGCTTCAGCGCCTCGTCCTCGATCACGCCGCCGTGCTCGGGGTCGACGAGCACCATCTGACCCGGGCCCAGCCGCGCCCGGCGCACGGTGCCGTGGCCGGCGGTGCGGACCGCGCCGGCCTCGGACGACGCGACGACGAACCCGTCCTCGCAGACCGCGTAGCGCAGCGGTCGCAGGCCGTTGCGGTCGAGCGCCGCGGCGATCCGCAGCCCGTCGGTGAACACCAGTCCGGCAGGGCCGTCCCACGGCTCGACGAGCGCCGAGTGGTAACGGTAGAAGTCCCGCACGGCGGGATGGAGGTCGCGGCGGCCCTCCCACACCTGGGGGATGAGCATCGCGGCGGCGTGGTTGATGCTCCGGCCGGCACGGACGAGCAGTTCGAGCACGTTGTCGAGCTGGGCGGAGTCGGAGGCGCCGTCCTCGATCAGCGGCTGCAGGGCCCGCTCGCCCTCGGCACCGAGTTCCGGCCAATCGGCTCCCAGCCGGTCCTCCCTGGCGCGCATCAGGTTGACGTTGCCCTCGATGGTGTTGATCTCGCCGTTGTGGCACAGGTACCGGAACGGCTGGGCGCGCTCCCACGTCGGGAGGGTGTTTGTCGAGTAGCGCTGGTGGAAGACGCCGAACCAGCCGACGACCTCGCGGTCGCACAGGTCCGGGTAGAACGCCGCGAGCTGGTCGGCCGCCGACATCGCCTTGTACGTGATCGTCCGGAAGCTCCACGACGCGAAGTAGGCGTGGACGCCCCGGGCGCGGCAGGCGGCCTCGGTCCTCTTGCGCCCGACGTAGCAGCGTCGCTCCGCCGCGTCGGCGTCGAGGTCGGCGGGCCTGGTGAACAGCGCCTGCTCGATCGCGGGCATGGCGGCGCGGGCGATGTCCCCGAGCGCCTCGGGGACGGTCGGCACGGTCCGCCAGCCGGCGAGCGCGAGCCCCTGGGCGGCGAGGCCGTCCTCCACAGCCGACCTCGCGGCCACCCTGGCCCGGTCGCCGTCCGCGTCGTCGCGGCCGTCGAGGAAGCACATCGCGGCGCCGAGTCGCTCGGCGTCGGCCCCGTCGCGGCGGCCGGCGAGGAAGGCCGCCGGCAGCGGCAGCAGGACACCGGCGCCGTCCCCGGTGCGGGCGTCGGCGGCGACGGCCCCGCGGTGCTTGACCCCGCACAGGCCCTCGAGCGCCGCATCGACGGTGCGGCGGGTGGCCACGCCGGAGGCGTCCGCCACGAACCCGATGCCGCATGCGTCGTGTTCGAACCGGGGGTCGTACAGACCGGCCATGGGCTGCTCCTCGGGGCAAAGAAAAAGGCGACAGCGCGGAAGCGCCATCGCCAACGCGGGCAGTCTACACGCCCGCGCCGCGGCCCCCAACCCGCTCCGAGCAGCGTTCAGCGGTGGTTCGTGCGATATCTCGCAGAAACGACCGCCGAATCGGCGCCGACCGGGCGCGGCCACCGCTGGAGCGCTCCGGCCCGTTCGGCCGCAACAGCAAGGGACCCGACGTCCCCCGCGGGTAGAGCGCCGCGGATCTGCAACTGCTCCAACGCCGGCGGCCCGTCGCGCGTCGTGAGCCGGTGGGACCCGATCTCGATCGCCGGACGATGGGGGCTGACCGTCGTCTACGGCGACAACTCCTGGGACCCCGCTGACGCGGTCTCTGTCGCGGCCGCTGGCGCGGGCGGGCCGACAATGTGCTCGTAGAGCTGCTGCAGGTCGGCGGCAGGGTCGGTGAGTTGCCGCACGGCGAGGAGTATCGCGTCGCTGCGCTGCCTTCCGAGCGGACCCTCGACGAGGGTGTGGAACTTGTGGGTCAGCTCGGCATCGGTCAGCGGGTTTCCCGGGTCGCCGACGGCGGTGGTCGGTCCGGAGTCGATCCGCCGGCCGTCTCGCAGCGCCACCGTCACCTCCGCCCAACGCTCGGCGGGGAACCTGGCGGTGTACTCGTGGCTTTCGGTCACGGTCATGCCGTCGCTCAATCGCAGGACCTGCTCGTCGGCGAGGCCGCCCGGGCCGACCTCGGCCGCGCCCACAGCGCCGCGTGCCAGCGCGGCGGCCACCGGGAACGGCAGGCTGTACTGGGCCTCCTCGGTGGTTGCCGGCCGGCGCGTTCTGAGCCGCGCGGCGTGGAGGAACGTCACTACTTCTGCGTGGTCGACCTGCGTCGCCGTCAACCCATGCCGGCTCCGCAGGTCGAGAGCGGCCTGCACGGCCGGTTGTGCCCACCGGCAGACGGGATGCGGTTTGAAGTACTGCTCCACGATGCGCCAGCGGACGCCGAGATCGGCCCACAGCGCGGCGACGTCGGGCCGGTCGCCGTGAACCAGCAGCGCCGGTGCGCCGGTGAACCCGTCCGCCGCCAGCAGCGCCGCGCTCACGCCGGCCATCGCGCCCCAGCCGGAGCCATCCTTGACCATGGTCGGGTGATCGATGCAGCGCATCATCGGTCCTCGCGGCCCGTGATACTCGGCGATGCCGAGCGCGTGCTCGGTGGCCTGAGCACTCAGCCGCAGCAGCCGGGCTGCGATCCCGGCGCAGGCCAGCGCGTTCCAGGCGCCAGAGCAGTGGTACTCATCGGCGGTGGCGTGCAGCGCCATCCCCGCCCGGATGCCGAGCTCGTACCCGATCACGGCCGCCGTCAGCAGGCCCGGCCCGTCGAGCGCGGCGTCGCCGTCCGCCAGAGCGAGCAGCGCCGGCAGCGCCGCGGCGCCGACGTGGCCCTTGGTCAGCGCGTGCCCGTCGTGTCCGTCCAGGCTGTCGATCGTCATGCCACCGGCCAGCGCCGCTCCGACCGGGCTGACCCGCCGGCCGTCGAAGAGCATCCGCGCTCCGGCGCCGACCGCCGGGCCGAAGTGCCGCGCGGCGTGCTCGCACGCGAGGCGGGACAGCTGGGTTCCGGCCCCGACCGCGGCGATCCCGAGCAGGTCGAGCACACACCGCTGCCCCTGCTCGACCACGTGCGAGGGCAGGTCGGCGAAGCGCAGGTCGTGGATGAACCCCGACACCTCACGAGCGCCGAGCCGGTGCACCGCCACCAGAGCCCTCCTCGACAAGCCACGGTTCGCCGGCCGCCGGGATGCGGCCGTCACAGCGAGGTCGGTGGACCGCCGCGCGCCCCGAAGGACCGAGGTGAACGGACGGCCATGGAAGCCGCCTCCCAGCCCGTCTGGCGAAGACCTCGGTGCCCGACATGGGACGGGAGAGCAAGCGCACGTGGCTGGTCAGCGGGAGCCGGCGAACTGGGTGCGGTGCAGGTCGGCGTAGAGGCCCTCGGCGAGGATCAGCTCGTCGTGGGTGCCCCGCTGGCTGATCCGGCCGGCCTGGACGACGAGGATCTGGTCGGCGTTGACGATCGTCGACAGGCGGTGGGCGATCACCAGCGAGGTCCGGCCCTCCAGCGCGACCCGGAGCGCCCGCTGGACGAGGGCCTCGGACTCGCTGTCGAGGTGCGCCGTCGCCTCGTCGAGCACGATGACCGCGGGGTCCTTGAGCAGCACGCGCGCGATCGCGAGGCGCTGCTTCTCGCCGCCGGACATGCGGTAGCCGCGCTCCCCGACGACGGTGTCGTAGCCGTCGGGGAGGGCGGCGATGACGTCGTGGATCTGCGCGGCGCGGCAGGCGTCGGCGATCTGGGCGTCGGTCGCGTCCGGTTTGGCGTAGCGCAGGTTCGCGCGGATGGTGTCGTGGAACAGGTGCGGGTCCTGGCTGACGACGCCCACCGCCCGCGACAGCGACGCGAGGGTCACGCCGCGCACGTCGTGCCCGTCGATGCAGACCGCGCCGGCGGTCACGTCGTAGAGGCGGGACACCAGGCCGAGGATCGTCGACTTGCCCGCACCCGACGGGCCGACGAGGGCGACCGTCTGGCCGGGCTCGGCCACGAAGCTGACGCCGTGGAGGACGGTGGCCCCCGGGGTGGTGTCGAGCATGTCGGCCCACCGGTCCAGCGACTCGACCGACGACTCGGCCGCGGTCGGGTAGGCGAACACGACCCCGTCGAACTCGACGCGGCCCCGCACCGGCCGTCCCCCGCGGTCGAGGTCCACGGCCCCCGGGCGGTCGGTGATCGGCTGGGGCAGGTCGAGGATCTCGAAGACCCGGTCGAAGGACACGAGTGCGGTCAGCACCTCGACCGGCGCGTTCGAGAGCGCCGCGAGCGGCTGGTAGGCGAGGCCGACGAGCAGGCCGAACGCGACGACGTCGCCCGGCGTGAACGCGCCGGACAGGGCCAGCCGCCCGCCGATCAGGTAGACCGCCGCCGTGCCGACCGCGCCGGTGAGCCCGAGGATGACGAAGAACAGCCGGCCGACCACGGCGCTGCGGACGCCGATGTCGGCGACCTTGCGGGCGCTGGCGCCGAACTCCTCGGTCTCGTCGGCCGGGCGGCCGAAGAGCTTCACGATCAGCGCCCCTGCGACGTTGAAGCGCTCGGTCATGACCGTGTTCATCTCGGCGTTGAGCACCATCGACTGCCGCGTCAGGTGCTGCAGCTTGCGGCCGACGCCCTTCGCGAGGATCACGAAGACCGGCAGGACCGACAGCGTGAGCAGCGTGAGCTGCCAGTTGAGCAGGAACATCTGCCCGACGACGAAGACGACCTGGGCGACGTTGGCGGCCAGCGTCCCGAAGGTGCCGGTCAACGCCGACTGCGCCCCGATGACGTCGTTGTTCAGGCGGCTGATGAGCGCGCCGGTCTGGGTCCTGGTGAAGAACGCCAGCGGCATGCGCTGCACGTGGTCGTACAGCGACCGCCGCAGGTCGTGGATCAGCTGCTCGCCGACGTAGGACGACAGGTACCGCTGCCACACCGACAGTCCGGACGTGACGACCGCGACGCCGACCATGGCGAGCGCGTAGAGCGTGACGAGCCGCTCGGCCCCCGGCGGCTGCTCGGAGATCAGCGTGACGATCGCGCCGATCAGCCGGGGCGGCACGGACACGAGCGCCGCCGCGATCGTGATCGTCACGACGAGCAGCACGAGGCGGACGCGGTACGGGCGGGCGAACGTCTGCCACACCCTCTTGATGAGCCCCTTGGGGAGCTTCTTGCCCTCGGCCATCTCCTGCCCACGGCGGACGCGCCCGGTGCCCGGCAACATGCCGTGCCCGCCGTTCATCATCCCGGGACCCATGCTCATCGTCGCCAATATGACACGCGCCTGCGACATCGCCGCCGGCGGCGGCCGAAGGGGCCGCACCGAGCCCTCAGGACGCCGCGCCGGCTCGGGCGGTCGCGGTCTCGACCGCCTCGTAGAGCCGCTCCCACTCCCCCGTCAGGCGCGCTGCCCGGTCCTTGGCGGCGTTGTGCCGCGCGACGACCTCCTTCACCTTCTCGGGGTCGTCGTAGATCGCCGGTTCGGCGAGGGCGCGGGTCAGCTCGGCGACCTCGGCCTCCGCCTCGACCAGGGCGGCCTCAACCGTGTCGAGCTTCGCGCGCAGCGTCCTGGTCTCGCGGTGGATGCGGTTGCGCCGCTCGGCCGCCAGCCGCTTGGCGTCCGCCGGGCGGGGGTCCTGTGACACCTCGGGCTCCGGCGGCGCCCCGGCGGCGCCCTTGCCGTCGAGGTCGAGGCCCGTCTTGGCCGCGTAGTAGGCGAAGTCCCCCGGGTAGACGGTGGCCGTCCCGTCGTGCACGGCGACGACCGTGTCCGCGACCGAGCGGATCAGGTGCCGGTCGTGGGTGATGAGCACGACCGTCCCGGGATACTCGACGAGGGCGTCCTCGAGCACGTCGCGGCTGGCGATGTCGAGATGGTTCGTCGGCTCGTCCATGCACAGCAGGTTGACGGGGTGCGCGAGCAGCTTGGCGAGCGCCAGCCGGCTCCGCTCCCCGCCGGAGAGCACCCCGACGCGCTTGTCGACGTCGCCGCCCGAGAAGCGGAACGCGCCGAGCATGCTGCGGGGGTTGACGGCGGAGGTGTCCACGGCCGCCGAGAGCTCCTGCAGGACGGTCTTGTCCAGGTCCAGCGCGTCGACCTGGTGCTGCGCGAAGTAGGCCACCGCCACGTTGTGGCCCAGCGCCCGCTCGCCCCCGTCGATCGGCAGCGCGCCGGCGAGGATCTTCAGCAGCGTGGACTTGCCGGCCCCGTTCGGGCCGACGAGGGCGACCTTCTGGCCGCGTTCGAGCGCCAGGTCGAGCCCGTCGTACACGACCTTGGAGCCGTAGCGCTTGCGGACGCCCCGCAGCGCCACCACCTCCCGGCCGGACCGCGGCGGCGCCGGAAACTTGAACCGCATCGTCTTGGGCCCCGACCCCGGCGCGTCGATGAGTTCCAGCCGGTCGAGCTGCTTCACGCGGCTCTGGACCTGCTTCGCCTTGCTCGCCTTGTAGCGGAAGCGCTCGATGAACCGCTCGGTCTGCGCGATCTTGCGGCCCTGGTTGCGGGCCGCGGCGAGCTGCTGCTCCACGCGCAGGGCGCGCTGCTCGACGAACGCGGCGTAGTCGCCGACGTACTCGGTCGCGGTGCCGTGCGCGATCTCGACGACCCGGTTGGCGACCGCGTTGATGAAGTCGCGGTCGTGGCTGATCACGAGCACCGCCCCGCCGTAGGCCGCGAGGAAGTCCTGGAGCCAGGTGACGCTGTCGAGGTCGAGGTGGTTGGTGGGCTCGTCGAGCAGCAGCACGTCGGGCTCCGCGAGCAGCAGGCGCGCGAGCGCCACGCGCATCATCCAGCCGCCCGACAGCGCCCGCAGATCGCGCCCGAGATCGTCGTTGGCGAACCCGAGGCCGCCGAGCACCCGCCGCGCCTCCGACTCGATCCCGTAGCCGCCGAGGTGCTCGAAGCGGTCCTGGAGCCGGCCGTACTCGCCGAGCAGCGTGTCCTGCTCCTCGCCGGGCGGGCTCTCGGCGATCTCCTCGGTGAGGATCGCCATCCGCTCCTGGAGCGCGGCGACGGGGCCGGCGGCGAGCACCTCGTCGAGCACGGAGCGACCGGCGGCCTCCGCGACCTCCTGACGCAGGATGCCGACCGCGACGTCACGACGACGGCTGACCTCGCCCTCGTCCGGCTGCTGCTCCCCCGCGACGATCTCCAGCAGCGTCGTCTTGCCGGCGCCGTTCGCGCCGACGAGGGCGATCCGGGTGCCGGCCGCGATCCGCAGGGAGACGTCGCGGAACAGCACGCGGGCGCCGTGCGACCTGACGACGGAGGAGACGGTGATCATCGCCGCCCAGGCTATGCCAGTACGCTCGACGCTCATGGACGTCGGAGCGCTGCACGGCTACGTCATCGGCTCCGCCGTCATCGGCAGCTGGGTCGTCGTCGGCTTCTGGGCGCTGGCGCTGCGGTTCACCCGCTACGACGAGACCCCGACCTTCTGGCGTGCGGTGTCCGTCGCCCAGATCCTGCTCGCCGTCCAGCTGCTCGTCGGGCTCGGGCTGCTGCTGTTCGGCCGACGCCCGGCCGACGGCGGCCTCGGCACCCTCGCCTTTCACGTGTCCTACGGGCTGCTGTCGCCGCTGGTGGTGCTGTTCGTGTCCCACCGCTGGGCGCGGGACGGCCGCTACAACCCCTACACGGTGTTCGCCGTCGCCGGCCTGGTGATCTTCGGGCTCGCGTTCCGCGCGTATCAGGTGGGCCGCTTCGGCGCCTGACCCACCGGCGCGGGCCGGCTGCATGCGCCACGGCCCCGCAGGTGGGAAGATTGCCGGGTGGCCCTCCTGACGCGCCGGCGGCGCTGGTTCGCAGCGCTCGCCCTCACCTCCGTGCTCGCCGGCATCCCCGCGGTGCTCGCCGTGGCGTCGTTCCTGCAGGACACGCCCGTCCGGGCCGGTGAGCCGGCCCCCCGGACGGTGATCGCGCCGGACCTCATCCGGGTGTCCGACCCGGACGCCACCGAGCGGGCCCGCCGCGAGGCCGCCGCCGCGGTCGAGCCGGTCCTCGTCGGCGACGCCGAGGCGCGGGCGGCGATCGTCCAGCGGGTGCGCGACGTCTTCGCCGCGGCCGCCGCGGCCCGCGAGCCGGGCGACGACGACCAGCCCGCGTCCCGGCCCGAGCAGGTCGCCGCGCTGCGCGACCGCCTGACCATGCTGGACGAGGACGGGCTGCGCCTGCTGGTCGGATTGAGCGACGCGGAGCTCGAGCGGGTGGCGGGCGAGGCGGTCGACATCGCCCAGCAGCTGGCTCGGGAGCGCATCGCCGAGGAGGACCTGGACGGGGTCGCCGACGGGCAGCTGCAGACCGAGCTGATCGTCCGCAGCCTGCCGGAGGGGGTCGCTGACGCCGTCGTCGCCCCGGTGATCCGGGACGCGCTCGTCCCGACGGTGCGGGTGGACGAACAGGCGACCGCCGACGCGCGAGACGCGGCGGCGGGCGCGGTTGACGAGGTCGTGCAGTCCTACCTGCCGGGTACGGCGATCGTCAGCTCGGGCCAGGTCGTCACCGAGGCGCAGATGGCCGCGCTGCGTCTCCGCGGTCTCGAGGGGGCGGACCCCGTCTCCGAAGCGCTGCGGGCGGCGATCCTTTCCGCCGTCCTCACCGGGGTCGTCTGCCTGTACCTGCGCACCTACCGCCAGGAGGTGTGGAGATCGACCCGCCGCCTCGTGCTGGTGGCCAGCCTGGCGCTGCTGTTCACCGTTGCGCTCGAGGGCGTCGGGCTGATGGGGGTCGGCTCGTCGAGCCGTTACTACCTCATCCCGATCGGCGCCGTCATCATGCTGGCGACGATCCTGTTCGACCCGCCGCTCGGCGTGCTGATGGTCGTCCCCCTGACGGCGCTGGTGGCGTACACCGCTCCCGCCGAGATCGGCGTCGTCGCCTTCACGGCGGTCGCCGGCCTCGTGAGCATCCCGCTGGTCTCGAGGTTGTCGGACCGCAAGCAGCTGCGGCGCGCCGCCTGGCAGTCGACCGCCGCATACA
>Ga0136610_1000393_pt1 | contig 12690 bp, 9 predicted proteins | sample AntDrymUQ1342206_2_FD_104804 | JGI IMG/M metagenome (GOLD analysis project Ga0136610, IMG submission 104804) | Polar desert sand microbial communities from Dry Valleys, Antarctica - metaG UQ134 (22.06) | ecosystem: Environmental > Terrestrial > Soil > Desert | place: Antarctica: Dry Valley...
GAAGAAGCTCTGGGGCTGGTTGCCGCCGACCGTGTTGACGATCGTCGCGAGCACCTCGGCGGTGGCGGCGACGTTCAGCAGCTCCTGCGGATCGACGCTGTGCTTCGACGCGTTCGCGGTTGCCGCGTCGGCGTCCTGGGCGAGCCCGAGCAGGCCCATCCCGCCGATGGCGGCACCGGCGCCGGCGACGAGCTGACGCCTGGTGGCGGCGGACTTGTCGGCGTTCTGCTCGTCGATCGATCCGTAGATCATGTTGAGCGCTTCGCTCATATCTCTCCTTGGTACGCGGTCGGGCCCATGCCCGCCTATTTGCAGAGTTAGATCGGCGCGGCGGCGGAAACGGATCACTTCCGGGACTTTCCGCCCGGACCGACGCGTGGCCCTTGAGCCGTTCCGGACGCCGCCCCAGCAGCGGCGCCCGGCCGGCGAGGAAGCTAGCGCGGCGTGCGCGTGCTCAGGTCCTGGTCGTCCGGCGTGTTGCGACGCACGGTGTCGAACTCGAACCGCGTGCCCGGCATGGAGCCCTCCTTGCCGAAGCCGAAGCCGGCTCGCTGCAGCTGCGTGACCGCGCTCGAGATGCGGCGGAAGCCGGCCCGGTTCGGGTTGCCGGCGATCGCCGGGCGAGCGTCCTCGCCCTGCGAGTAGCGCAGGAAGACGCGGTCGTTGCCGAGCTTGCCGAGCGACTGGCGAGCGACGGCGCGGTGGACGGCCTCGACGCCGCAGAACTCCGACGCGATGCGGGCGAGGCGCCCGCGCATCCCGGGCCGGACCCGTGTGCGGTTTGCGAACACCGTCGTCGCAAGCAGGTACGCGTTGACGAAGATCTGATCGCCGATCTCGAGCGCAGTCAGGAAGTTCGTCGAGTTCTGCAGGTAGGCGTTCGGCACGTAGATGGTCTTGGTGAGGGGCTTCGCGCCAAGGCTCGTGAGCACGTTGTAGTGGATCAGCTCCTCACGGGCCGCCGCGCGCACGTTGCGCCGCGTGACCGCGCCCTCGCGGTCACCGGGCAGGTTGGCGAAGAAGCTCTGGGGCTGATTGCCGCCGACCGTGTTGACGATCGTCGCGAGCACCTCGGCGGTCGCGGCGACGTTGAGGATCGTCTCCGGATCCTCGCGGTGCTCGGACGCCGTGGCGTCGGCCGCCTCGGCGTCAGAGACGAGGCCGAGCAGGCCCATGCTGCCGAACGTCGCGGCGGTGCCGGCCACGAGCTGACGACGTGTCGCGGCCGACTTCTCGCCGTTCTGCTCGTCGACCGAGTTGTAAATCAGATTGAGCGCTTCGCTCATGTAGGAAAACCCTTCTGCTGTAGCGTGACTGTGCGGGGTCGAACCCGTCCCCTGGCCACTTGTTGCGAAGTCGATCCGGATACGGATCACTCGCGGAGGAGCGCAACGGGTAGGCCCGCCATTACAGTTCAACCGCGCGAAGCGCCCGTAGCTCAGTGGATAGAGCGCTGCCCTCCGGAGGCAGAAGTCGCTGGTTCGAATCCAGCCGGGCGCGCTAGCCGCCGGCTACGGCCGGGAGGATCGTGACTTCGTCGCCGTCCTCGACCTGTGTCTCGAGGCCATCGAGGAAGCGGATGTCCTCGCCGTCGACGTAGACGTTGACGAAGCGGCGCAGGTCGCCGTCCTCGGCGATGCGCTCGCGCAACCCGTCGTAGCGCTCGTAGAGGCCGTCGAGGACGTCGCCGACGGTGCGGGCGTCCTCGACGCTCGCCTCGGAGTCTCCGGCCGTCACGGTCCGCAGCTGGGTGGGGATCTTGACGGTTACCGACATCGCCAGCGAGCTTATACCGGCTGGGCCGAGGCGAAGGCGTCAGAGAACGAGTCGACCGTCGGGTCGATCTCGTGCGCCTCGAACGTGCCGCGCACGGCGTCGAGCGTCTTCAGCCCTTCGCCTGTGATGACGAGCACGACGCGCTCGCCGGCGTCGATGTCGCCGCGGTCGGCCAGCTTCTTGAGCACGGCCGTCGTTGTCCCGCCCGCGGTCTCGGTGAAGATCCCGGTGGTCTCGGCGAGCAGGCGAATGCCCTCCCGGATCTCGTCGTCTGAGACGGCGTCGATCGATCCTCCCGAGCGGCGCGCAAGGTCGAGCGCGTAGGGGCCGTCGGCGGGGTTGCCGATCGCGAGCGACTTGGCGATTCCCGTCGGCTTGACGGGACGGCAGACGTCGAGCCCGGCGCCATAGGCCTGGGCGACCGGCGAGCAGCCCTCGGCCTGCGCGCCGTTGAACACCGGCGCGTCGCCTTCGAGCAGGCCGACGGAGCGCCACTCGTCAAGGCCGCGGGCGATCTTCGTGAAGAGCGAGCCCGAGGCGATCGGGACGACCACGCGATCGGGCTGCTCGAAGCCGAGCTGCTCTGCGATCTCGAAGGCGAGCGTCTTCGACCCCTCGGCGTAGTAGGGGCGCAGGTTGACGTTGACGAACGCCCAATCGCGCTCGTCGGCGAGCTGGGTGCAGAGGCGGTTGACGTCGTCGTAGGAGCCGCGCACGGAGATGAGGTTGGTCCCGTACACGCCGGTGGCGAGGATCTTCTGCTCCTCGAGGTCCGAGGGCACGAACACGTAGGACTCGAGTCCGTTGGCGGCCGCGTGGGCGGCCACCGCGTTTGCGAGGTTGCCGGTCGACGCGCAGGCGAGCACGCCGTAGCCGAGCTCGCGCGCCTTCGGGAGCGCGACGGAGACGACGCGGTCCTTGAACGAGTGTGTCGGGTTGGCGGCGTCGTTCTTGACCCAGACCTCTCTCAAGCCGAGCCGATCCGCCAGCCGATAGGCGCGCACGAGCGGGGTCATGCCGGCGGGCAGCGCCGTCCGCGGCGGCGACTCGAACGGCAGGAAGTCGGCGTAGCGCCAGAGCGAGTTAGGGCCGGCCTGGATGCGCCGGCGGGCGCTCTCCCGGTCGAGCGACGAGAAGTCGTAGGCGACCTCGAGCGGGCCCCAGCAGGCCTCGCATGCGTAGCGGGCGTCGAGCGGGTAGCGGGTACCGCACTCCTTGCACTTCAGGGCTTCGACTGACATGTGCACCTCTCCTGGACTCCGTCGGCTTGTCTTCGTGACGGAGGCTGTGAGGCGCTTCGTCACATCTCCCAGGCTTTTATTTGGCCTGCATGGAATTGGCACCGTTCCGATCGACCGAGGCCGAGCAGATGGTTGCCGGGGCTTCGTAGGGCCAAGTCCCTCCACCCCTCTGGATGCGTGCTGCGATTTGCGGCGGTAAGGATAGCGCTCCTGGCGGGCGCCATGCGTACACCTGTCCCATCGACCAGCACAAGTAGCATTGTCGCGAGTGATCGCGATGCCCGACGACCCCCTCAGACCCGATGGCGAACTTCCCAAAGCCACGCCTCCCTCGCCTAGCGCGCGCCCGGGTCGACGGTCACTCCGCGCCACCGAGCGCTGAGCCGGCCGTAGAGGTCGTCGAGTACGGCGGCCTGCGCTGGATCAACGTCGAGCGCCCAGGCCCGATCGACCAGGCCTGGCTCGAGGAGCACTTCGACTTCCACCCGCTCGCCTACGAGGACGTCCGCTCGCGCAACCAGCGGCCGAAGATCGACGAGTACCCCGACTACCTGTTCATCGTCCTGCACTTCCCGGTGTTCGACAAGGCGCTCGGGCGCCTCAACGCCGGCGAGCTCGACATCTTCGTCGGGCCGGACTTCCTCGTCACGCTGCCGAACGAGTCGCTCCAGCCGGTCGAGTACCTGTTCGAGCGCTGCCGCACCTCCGAGGAGGCGCGCGACCAGCTCTTCAGCAAGGGCTCGGGCTTCCTGCTCTACAAGATCGTCGACGACGCCTTTGACTACTGCTTTCCGATGTTGCGCAAGATCGGCAACAAGCTCGACCGGCTCGAGGACGACATCTTCCAGGGCCGCTCCGAGGAGGTCGTGCGCGACATCTCGAACGCCAAGCAGGAGATCATCAACTTCCGCAAGATCATCCGGCCTCAGCGCCCGGTCCTGCGCGACCTCGAGCGCACCAAGCAGCGCTACCTCGCGCAGGAGATGGAGCTCTACTTCGACGACGTCCAGGACGCCTCGGAGCGCATCTGGGACATGCTCGAGAACTACAAGGAGGTCGTCGAGGCGCTCGAGGACACCAACGAGTCGGTGATCTCGCACCGCCAGAACGATTCGCTGCGCATGCTCGCCGCGGTGACCATGGTGATCACGCCGCTGACGCTCGTGGCCTCGATCTGGGGCATGAACGTGGGCGTGCCCGGGGAAGGCTCGCGGACCGCCTTCTGGGCGATCATCGCCGCGCTGGTCGTGATGCTCGTCGGCCTGCTCTACTACTTCCGCCGGCGCGGCCTGCTCTAGGTGGGCGAGCAGCGGCTGTGGGCCCCGTGGCGGCTCGACTTTATCCGCGGCGACAAGGCCGACGAGTGCGTCTTCTGCGCCAAGCCGGAGCTCGGTGACGACGAGCGCGCCCTGATCGTCCATCGCGGCGAGCGCTGCTTCGTGATCCTGAACGCGTACCCCTACAACAACGGGCACCTGATGGTCGCCCCCTTCAAGCACGTGCCGTCGATCGAGCAGCTCGACGAGCGTGAGCTGCTGGAGCTGATGACCCTGACGCAGCGGGGGATCGGCGCGCTGCGCGAGGTCTACGCGCCCCAGGGGTTCAACATCGGGGTCAACCAGGGCGCTGCCGGCGGCGCCGGAATCGCCGATCACATGCACCTTCATGTCGTGCCGCGCTGGGGCGGCGACACGAACTTCATGCCGGTGATCGGCTCGACGCGCGTGCTGCCGCAGGCCCTCGGCGACTCGTGGCGGGAGCTGTCCGAGCGGTTCTCGTAGCGCACTGGAATAGGCTTGCGGCCGTGCTCGACCTGTCGACCTTCAAGGCGTACGACATCCGCGGCCTCTATGGCGAGCAGCTCGACGAGGACGGGGCCTACCTGATCGGGCGCGCGTTCGCGCGCGTGCTGGCGGAGGAGGAGGGCAAGCGCACCGGGGAGCTTCGCGTCGGCCTCGGGCGCGACATGCGCCTCGAGGCCCAGGCGATGTCGGCGCGCTACGCGGACGGCCTGCGCGACGAGGGCGCCGACGTTCTCGACGTCGGCCAGGTCGGGACCGAGATGCTCTACTTCGCCGTCGGCTCGCGCGGGCTCGACGGCGGGCTGATGTGCACGGCCTCGCACAACCCGCGCTCCTACACCGGCGCGAAGCTCGTCAAGCGCGGCGCGATCGCGCTCTCGGGCGACGCCGGCATCTCCGAGGTGGGTCGCATCGCCGCGAGCGGGGAGCTCGGCGAGCCCGGGGGTGAGCGCGGCTCCTACGCCGAGGAGGATGTCGGCGAGGCGTTCAGGGCCGAGGCCTTGACCTTCATCGACCCCGGGAGCCTGCGCCAGGCGAAGGTCGTGCTCGACGGCGGCAACGGCATGGCCGGCCCGATGGTCGGCCCGCTGCTCGACGACATGCCGCTCGAGCAGGTGCAGACCTACTGGACGCCCGACGGCGAGTTCCCAGGCCACGAGCCGAACCCGCTGCTCGAGGAGAACCGCCGCTTCGTCGTCGACAAGGTGCGCGAGGAGGCGGCGGAGCTCGGCATCGCGTGGGACGGCGACGCCGACCGCTGCTTCTTCATCGACGACACCGGCGAGTTCGTCGCCGGCGACTTCCTGACGGCGCTGCTGGCGGAGTCGATCCTGCGCAAGGAGCCGGGCGCCCACATCCTGTACGACGTCCGCGCCAGCCGTGCCGTCGCCGAACTCGTCGAGCGCGCGGGCGGCACGGCGCACCGAAACCGCGTCGGCCACGCCTTCTTCAAGACGCGCATGCGCGACGAGGGCGCGGCGTTCGGCGGCGAGGTCTCGGGCCACTACTACTTCCGCGACTTCTACTGCGCCGACTCGGGCACGATCCCGGCGCTCTTGATCCTCGAGCTGCTGTCGGTCGAGGGCAAGCGCATGAGCGAGCTGCTCGCCCCGCTGCGCGAGCGCTATTTCATCTCCGGCGAGATCAACTCAGAGGTCGCAGACGCCGATGCGAAGATGGCGGAGATCAAGGAGCGCTACGGGGACGGCGAGCTGTCGGAGCTCGACGGCGTGTCCGTCGACTACGACGACTGGCACTTCAACGTCCGCCCCTCCAACACCGAGCCGCTCTTGCGCCTGACGCTCGAGTCGGTCGTATCCGCCACGCACATGGAGGAGAAGCGCGACGAGCTGCTCGGGATGATCCGGGCTTGACCCCCGCCTCGCCGCGCCGGTAGGCGACACGTTGGGCGGCCCGCGGCGCCCTGAGCGCATGCTTGTGATCGTGAACCCGCAGGCGACCACGGTCTCCGCGCGGATCGAGCGGCTCGTGATCCACGCACTCGAGGGTCGCTACGCGGTCGAGGCGGTGCGCACGCGCGAGCGCGGGCACGCGACGGAGCTTGCCCGCGGCGCGGCGCAGGAGGGCTTCGACGTGGTGGTGGCGTTCGGCGGCGACGGCACCGTCAGCGAGGTCGCAAGCGGCCTCGCCGGCTCGGCCACGCCGCTCGCCCTGCTGCCGGGCGGGGCGACGAACGTGTTCGCGAGGCTGCTCGGGATCCCCCGCGACGCGATCGACTCAGCCGAGCGGCTGCTCGACATGGCCGGCCGGCTCGAGCCGAGGCGGATCGACACCGGGCGAGCCGGCGGGCGCCACTTCCTGTTCGCCGCCGGGATCGGGCTCGACGCGAGCATGGTGGCGCGCGTCGAGCGCCGGCCGCGCCTCAAGGCTCGCCTGCGCCAGCACTACTTCGCCTATGCGGCGCTGCGGAGCTTCTTCGGGGAGTACCTGCTCGACTCGCGGCGGGTGCGCGTCGAGTTCGGTGGCGGAGCGATCGACGGGGTGACGGTGATCGCGCAGAACGCTGATCCACTGTCGTTCTTCGGTGCGCGCCCGATCCGTGTCGCGCCACGAGCCGGGCTAGAGAGCGGGACGTTGTCGGTGTCGGTGCTCGAGCGAGCGCGGCTGATCGATCTGGTGACGCTGCTTCCGCGGCTGTTCGGCGCCGGGGCCGCGGGCCACGCCGACGTGACCTCGATCGAGGTGCAAGACCCCGTGCGCGTGGTCGCCCTCGACGGCCCGTTCCCGCTCGCGCTCGACGGCGAGCACCTGGGGCCGTTCGAGGACGTCGAGCTCGCGATCGCCCCGCGCTCACTCGCGGTCCTGCGCTGAGCGGCGGCTCAGCCGGTGGGCGTGACGCGGTAGGCGTCGAAGACCGACTCGACGTTTCGCAGCCGCGCGACACACGCTTTCAGCGCCTGAGCGTCGCCGACCTCGACCACGAACCGGTTCTTGACCATCGGGTGGTCGACGGTGCAGCGGGCCTCGAGGATGTTGATGCCGTTCTCGGCGAACGTTCGCGACAGGTCCTCCAGCATGCGGGTGCGGTCCCAACCGTCGACCTGGAGCTCGACCCGGAACGACGCCGTGCCCTCCCCCTCCCACGCGACGGCGGTGAAGCGCTCTGGGCTGCGCATCAGCGCACGCGCGTTGGGACAGTCCTCGCGGTGGATCGTGATGCCCTTGCCGAGCGAGATGTAGCCGAGGATCGGGTCACCGGGCACCGGCCGGCAGCACTTCGCGAGGCGCAGCATCACGTCGTCGATGCCCTTGACCTTGATGCCATGCGTCGAAGAGGGGGCGGTCGGGCGCGCCACCTCCCTGCGTCTCGAGAGGTCCTCGGCCACGCCCGGGGGCTCAACGGCCGCCTCGCCGGCCTTGAGCCTCTGCATCACCTTGTTGGTGACGACCGTGGCCGAGATCTTCCCCTGGCCGAGCGCGATGTAGAACTCGTCGGCCTTCCGGAAGCCCATCTCGCGGATGACGTCGGCGAGCAGCGGCGAGCCGGTCACCTTCTGGCCAGGCAGGCCGAGTCGCTTGAGCCCCTCCTGCAACATCTCCCGCCCGATCCGCTCTGAGTCCTCGCGGCGCTCGCGCTTGAACCACGCGCGGATCTTCGACTGCGCGCGGGCGGTCTTCGCGAGCGAGAGCCAGTCGCGCGAGGGCCCGCGGTCCTTCTTCGACGTCAGCACCTCGCAGATGTCGCCGGACTTGAGCTCGTAGTGCAGCGGCACGATCTTGCCGTTGACCTTGGCCCCCACGCAGCGGTGACCGACGTCGGTGTGGACCTCGTAGGCGAAGTCGAGCGGGGTCGCGCCCGCCGCCAGCGACTTGACCTCGCCCTTGGGGGTGAAGATGAAGACCTCGTCCTCGAACAGGTCGACCTTGAGGCCGGCGACGAAGTCCTTCGGGTCCTTGAGGTCCTGCTGCCAGTCGAGCAGGTGCTCGAGCCACTCGACGCGATCCTCCACCCGCTTCTCGCCGCTGACGCCGTCCTTGTACATCCAGTGCGAGGCGACGCCGAACTCGGCGGTGTCGTGCATGTCGCCGGTGCGGATCTGGATCTCGAGTGGCATCCCCTCGGGTCCGATCACCGTCGTATGAAGGGCCTGGTACATGTTGAACTTCGGCATCGCGACGAAGTCCTTGAAGCGCCCCGGGAGCGGCTTCCAGATCGAGTGGATCACCCCGATCGCGCCGTAGCAGTCCTTGACCGAGTCGACCAGCACGCGCATCGCGGTGAGGTCGTAGATCTCGTTGAACTCGCGCCCCTTGCGCGTCATCTTCACGTAGATCGAGTAGAAGTGCTTGGCCCGCCCGGAGATCTCGGCGCCGATCCCGACGCCCTGGAGCTCCTTCATGAGGTACTTGCCGGCCCGCGCCACGTACTGCTCGCGCTCCTCGCGCTGCTGGTTCACGAGCCCGCGGATCTCCCTGTACTTGCGCGGGTGCAGCGTCGCGAAAGCGAGGTCCTCGAGCTCCCACTTGATCGCGTGGATCCCGAGGCGGTGCGCGAGCGGCGCGTAGATCTCAAGCGTCTCACGCGCCTTGTCCTGCTGCTTCTGCTTGGGCATCGCGCCGATCGTGCGCATGTTGTTGAGGCGATCGGCGAGCTTGATCAGGATCACCCGCAGGTCCTGGGCCATCGCGACCATCATCTTGCGGTAGTTCTCGGCCTGCGCGTAGTCGCGCGACTGGAAGGTGATGCCGGCGAGCTTCGTCACGCCGTCGACGAGCTTTGCGACCTCGTCGCCGAAGCCCGCGCGCACCTCGTCGAGCGAGGCGCTCGTGTCCTCGACGGTGTCGTGCAGGAGCGCCGCGCAGAGAGTGTCGGTGTCGAGGCGCATGCCGGCACAGATCTTTGCCACTCCGACCGGGTGCACGATGAAGTCCTCGCCGGTGCGCCGCCGCTGGTCGGCGTGGCGCTGGCAGGCGAACAAGAAGGCGCGCTGAACGGGCTCGCGATCGATGCGCTGGGCGGCCTCCTCGGCGTGCTCCTCGACGACCGCGAACAGGTCCCCGAGCAACTCCTGCTCGAACTCGTTCAGCCCCTCGACCGCGGGGGGCGCGGGCGGGGCGGCCGGCGCTGCCTGGCCCAGGGACTCGCGGCCCGAGCCGTTTCCGTCGAGCATCGTGGCGCTGTCGGGGACCGTGGCCTTGCCCTCCACGATCTTGATTCTAGTCTCGGGGGGACGCGGGCCGAGGGGCCCCGCCATCACGGCTGCGAGACGGCGGCGGGGCCGAGCTCGTCTGGCGCGTCGACCGCGTGCAACATCGGCGGCGGCGGCGACGGCGCGGCGACGGCGCGCGGCATCGGCGCGACGAAGCGGTGCGTCATCGGCATGCGCCGATCGCGACCGAAGGCGCGCAGGGAGATCTTGATCCCCGGCGGGGTCTGGCGGCGCTTGTACTCCGCGGCCTCGACCAGTGCCACCACGCGCCGGACGACGGCCGGATCGTGCCCGCGGGAGGCGATCGCCTCAGGGTCCTCGTCGTCCTCCACGTAGAGCTGGAGGATCGGGTCGACGACCTCGAAGCGAGGCAGACCGTCGCTCGACCACTGGTCGAGGGCGATGCCCGAGTGCGGGTCGGCGATGATCTCGGCTGGGATCGGGCCGGGCTCCGGCCCGCGCTGCTGGCGCCATTCGGCAAGCCTCATGACAAGCGTGCGCGGCACGTCCTTGATCGCCGCGAATCCGCCGAAGCTCTCTCCGTATAGCGTCGAATACCCGCACGCGTGCTCGGACTTGTTGCCGGTCGAGAGCAGCAGCCAGCCGTTCGACTGCGCCAGCGCCATCAGGATGTTCGAGCGGATACGCGCCTTGACGCGGTCGGCCGTCGACAGCGAGTCGGCGCCGTCGCCCTCGAGCTCACCGCCCAGGACGTCGCGATACGCGGCGCGGATGCGATCGGTGTGGAACTCACGCAGCTCGCAACCGAGCGATGCGGCGAGGGCACGGGCGCGCTGCTCGACGTCCGCGCGCGACTCGGTCGATGGCATCAGCACGCACGTCACTCGCTCGGCGCCGAGCGCGTCGCAGGCGAGCACCGCCACGACCGCAGAGTCGACCCCCCCGCCGATCCCGACGACGGCGTGGTCGAGGCCGTTCTTGCGCGCGTGATCGCGTACCCCTGTGCGCAGCGCTTCCCAGAGCTCCTCGAGCGGGCCGAACGGGACGGCCGAGGAGCCGCCCCTGAACGCCGGACCGCCGCGCGGCAGCTCGATCTCAGCCAACAGCGCCGGCGAGCTCTCGAGTGAGGGTCCGGCGGGGTCGGGCGGAGCCACCGCTCGCAGGCGCGGATCGCGCAGGCGCGCCGAACGCACCGGACGCAGGTCGAGCGTGCACAGCAGCAGGTCGTCGCAGAATTGGCCCGCGCGCGCCACCACGGTGCCGCGGTGGTCGACCACAACCGAGCCGCCGTCGAAGACGAGCTCGTCCTGGCCGCCCCACAGGTTGCAGTAGACGATCGGGCAGACCATGTCGCGCGCGCGCTGGAACAGCATCGTCTCGCGTTCGCGGCCCTTGCCGGAGTGGTAGGGCGAGGCCGAGGCGTTGAGGATCAGCTCGGCGCCCGAGCGTGCCGCGGCGGCCGGCGGGCCGTCGGGAATCCACAGGTCCGCGCACAGCGACAGCCCGACGAGATGGCCGCCGAGGCGCACCAGCGCCTTGCCCGAGCCGGGGCCGAAGTAGCGCGCCTCGTCGAAGACGCCGTAGTTCGGCAGGTGGCTCTTGTGGTAGACGGCCCTGACCTCGCCCTCGGAGGCGATCACGAGCGCGTTGTGCAGGTCGCGCGGGCCGTGCAGTGGCGCCCCGAAGGCCACTACGACGTTGCGCGCGGCAGCGGCCACCTCGTCTACCGCCTCGCGGCAGCGCTCGAGGAAGTCCGAGCGCAGCAGCAGGTCCTCGGGCGGGTACCCCGACACCGCGAGCTCGGGGAACAGGACGAGATCCGCGCCCGCCGCACGAGCGTCCTCGATCCGGTCGCGGATCATCGCCACGTTGCCGTCGAGGTCGCCGATCAGCGGGTTGATCTGGGCGAGCGCCAGCTGCACTACGCCGCTCCGTGCTCCGACCAGCGGCCGACGTTGGCGAGCACCGGCTCGGGGTGCTCGAAGGCCTCGAGCAGAAGGCTGTGGTAGTAGGCCTCCTCGTCTGAGCGCAGCCGCGCCTCCGGGTAGGCGGCGCGGTGCGCGCTCGCCTGGTCGGCGCTCATGCCGCGCGCGCCGATCTCCGCGACCACGTCCGAGGTGCCGCTGCCCTGGTCGAACTGCTCCTTCTTGCGCCAGACGATCTCCTCGGGCAGCAGGTCCTCGAACGCCTTGCGCAGGATCCACTTCTCCTCGAGCGGATCGCCGTGAAGCTTGAGCTCGGGCGGGACGCGCTGGCCGAGTGCGATCATCTCGCGGTCGAGGAAGGGCACGCGGCCCTCGACGGCATGGGCCATGGTCATACGGTCGACGCGTTGCAGGTTGATGTTGTGCAGCGCCTTCACCGAGCGGCGCAGCTCGCGTTGCAGCTGTTCGCGGGGCTCGACCTGCTTGTGGTAGTCATAGCCGGCGAAGAGCTCGTCGGCTCCCTCGCCGGTGAGGATCACCTGCACCTCGCCCTTGGCCATGCGCGAGGTGAAGTAGGTCGGGATCGCGCTGCGCACGAGATCCTGGTCGAACGACTCGAGATGGAAGACGATCGCCGGCAGCGCGTCCGCGATCTCGTCGGCTGTCAGCACGTACTCATGGTGGATGGTGTCGAGGTGGTCGGCCACGCAGCGCGCTGCCTCGAGGTCGCCGCTGCCCGCGATCCCGACGGCGAAGGTGTGGAGCTCTTCCTTGTGGCGCCGGGCGAGCGCCGCGATCACGCTCGAGTCGAGCCCGCCCGAGAGAAAGGCGCCGACGGGCACGTCGCTCATCAGCCGCTTCTCGACGCAGCGCTCCATCGTCGAGCGGATCTCCTGGCACCACTGCTCGACGCTCTTGTCGCGCTCGGGCGCGATGTCGGGCACGTCGTAGAAGCGATGAAAGCCGCTGCCGGAGTGGTAGAGCGTGCCGGGCGGGAACTCGCTCACCTCCGGGCAATGACCGGCGAGGGCCTTGAGCTCGGAGGCGAACAGCAGCGTGCCGTTCGAGCGTCCGTAGTAGAGGGGCTTCACACCGACGGGGTCGCGCGCCAGCATCAGGCCCTGCTCGTCGAGGATCGCGAAGGCGTACATGCCGTCGAGGTGGTCGACGGCGTCGGTGCCGTGCTCGCCGTAGAGGTGGAGGATCGCCTCGGTGTCGCTGTCGGTGTCGAAGCTGTGGCGCTCGGAGAGCTGTGGACGCAGCTTCGGGAAGTTGTAGATCTCGCCGTTGGCGATGATCGCGCGAGCGCCGTTGC
>Ga0136610_1000394_pt1 | contig 12681 bp, 14 predicted proteins | sample AntDrymUQ1342206_2_FD_104804 | JGI IMG/M metagenome (GOLD analysis project Ga0136610, IMG submission 104804) | Polar desert sand microbial communities from Dry Valleys, Antarctica - metaG UQ134 (22.06) | ecosystem: Environmental > Terrestrial > Soil > Desert | place: Antarctica: Dry Valley...
GACCAGATCAGGATCGAGGTCGTAGGGCTCGGCCGGGAAGCCGAAGGTCATCCGCAGGAAGTTCTCCACCAGGCCGAGAGAGTTGTCCGGGTAGAGCATCGGCTGCCCCACGGACTTCTTGTACGCGTACGCCGCGATGGTCGGCAGCTTCGCCATCAGGCGCAACGTCGAGATCTCCACGTGATCGTCGTCGAACGGGTCGAGGGAGTCCTGATAGAAGGTGGACAGGGCGCTGACCGCGCTCGAGAGCACCGGCATCGGGTGCGCATCGCGCGGGAAACCCTCGAAGAACCGCTTGAGTTCCTCATGCAACAAGGTGTGCCGGCGCAGCCGCTGATCAAAGGCGTTGAGTTGCTGGGCCGAGGGCAGCTCGCCATAAATCAGCAGGTAGGAGACCTCGATGAACGTCGACTTCTCGGCGAGCTGATCGATCGGATACCCGCGATATCGCAGGATCCCGGCGTCGCCGTCGATGTAGGTCACCGTCGACGAGCAGGAGGCCGTGTTGACGAAGCCGTTGTCCAACGTGACCATGCCGGTGCTGGACAACAGCTTGCTCGCGTTGATCCCGGCAGCCCCTTCTGAGGCGGGGACCACGGGCATCGTGAGTTCACCGCCCGGGTGGGTGAGCATTACCTCGTCCGGCGGCCGGGCACCAACCGCGGCTGCTTCTTGGCTGTGGTCAGAGTTTTCGGTCATCGGGTCGGACGCTACTTGCATCCGACCGGGCCTGACTAGGTCGAGGGGGCGGGAGGCTCCGGCGGGACCGGCCTGCGTCGACCCAGTGCCCGCCACCAGATCGATGCGGCTTGCGGCACCCCAGCACTGCCCACGCGTACGTCGCCGAAGATCGTCGAGGCAGGTAGCTTGATCAGCGGGGTGCCCGGGATCCTCGGCTGGAACTCGCTGGGCGCTCATCCATTCGGGTGCGCGGCTCCATTCGGTTGCACCGCCAGGGTGGCCAGCAGGTCGGTCAGCGCATCGAGGGCGGCCACGGCCGAGAGACTGTCCCGATCGACGAGCCAGCCGAGGACCACGCCGTCGATGACGGTCATCAGCATCCGGGTGAGCACCGGCAACGGAAGAGACCAGACGATTCCAGCTGCAGCCGCCACACCTTCCAGGTGCGCTGCGCACGCGGCGTACGACGTTTCGTACTGCCACTGGGCAAAGCTCTCCATGCCCGGCTGACGTAGCGCATAGTGCGTGAGCTCGTAGGTCAGCTGCTGTTTGCCGGGCTCCTTCTCGACGATGACCCACAGTGCCCGCATCCCGTCGTGCAGGAGCGTCCTGGCATCGTGTCCCGGGCGAACATGCCCCCGGGCCGCCTCGCTCAGTTCGGTGATGATCGCACTGAGCACGCCCTCGAGGAGCTCCTGTTTCGATCGGAAGCAATAGTGCACCGTCGCCAGCCGCGCGCCGGCCTCGGCCGCTATCCGGCGGGTGGTCGTGGCCGCGATGCCCTCCCGCTCCGCGACTCGAATCGCGGCGTCGATCAGCTGCTGGCGCCGGTCCTGCGCGGTGACCCGACCCACGACCATCTCCCTATCCGCAGCTGTCGTCGAAGGCCTGAGGATACGGCCGATTAGGTCAGTTGTCCTAGACGTTTGACCAACTTGGCCCGCACGTCCCATGCTGTCTCGCGAAGATGCCGCGGCAGCCCTGGCACAGGCCCAGGCCGCCGCAGCCGGGAGGCCGGGGCCATGTCAGCGAACCAGATTGCGTCAGGGACCGAGGAAGCTGCGGTCAACGAATTCGGATACCGCCAGGAGCTCAAGCGGGTGCTCTGCCTGTTCGCGGTCTTCTCCGTGGCGTTCTCGATCATTTCCATCACCACGGGCATCTTCCTGAACTTCGGCTTCGCCATCACCCATCTCGGACCGGCCAGCATCTGGTTGTGCCCGCGCTTCGTCGAGATGGAGTACGGCGTGCCGGCCGAGGCCGTCCGAGCCGCCGTCGACGGCATCCGACAGATGATCGACTCGCACCAACCTGCGGGTGTCCTTTCCGGTCGAGGTCCGATTCACCGCCGCGGACGACATCCCTCTCTCCACAGCGTCCGGTCGGTACTCGGCCTATCTTGCGATGCACATGTACAAGGGGCAGCCGTACGAGAAGTACTTCCGTGCGGTCGAGGCCGTCATCAGAGACCTGGACGGTCGCCCGCACTGGGGAAAGGTGCACTACCAGGACGCGGACTCCCTCGGTGCTCGCTACCCGCGCTTCCACGAGTTTCTCGCCGTTCGGGACACTGTCGATCCGCGCGGCCGATTTGCCAACGCGTACCTCGACCGCGTTCTCGGGAGTAAGACCTAGGTTGGTACGCCGCCAGCGTGCTCGAAGTCGATCGAGGAATATGCGCGCAGTTTCTCCAGGCGGTGCCAGCTCTCGATCTGGCGGATAGTGCCCGACCGGGAGCGCATGACCAGGGATTGGGTCGTGGCCCCGCCGGAACGGAAGTGCACGCCCCGGAGCAGGTCGCCGTCTGTGATGCCCGTGGCGACGAAGAAGACGTTGTCACCGCTGACCAGGTCGTCGTTGTGCAGGACCCGGTCCAGGTCGTGGCCGGCGTCAATGGCCTTCTGTCGCTCCTCGTCGTCGCGGGGCCAGAGGCGGGCCTGCATCTCTCCGCCCATGCACTTGAGGGCGCAGGCGGTGATGATGCCCTCCGGTGTACCGCCGATGCCCATCAGCATGTCGACGCCGGTGGATTCCCGGGCGGCCGAGATAGCTCCGGCCACATCGCCGTCGGAGATGAAGTGGATCCGCGCGCCGGCCTCGCGGACCTCCTGAACGAGCGAGTCGTGCCGCGGTCGGGCGAGAATGCAGACCGTGACATCGGCGACATCGCTGTGCTTGGCCTTCGCCACGCGGCGAATGTTCTCGGCCACCGGAGCGGTGATGTCCACCACGCCAACCGCATCCGGTCCGACGGCGAGTTTCTCCATGTAGAAGACGGCCGACGGGTCGTACATCGCGCCTCGCTCGGCCACCGCGAGCACGGCGATGGCGTTGGGCATTCCGTCGGCCATCAACGTGGTGCCGTCGATCGGGTCGACAGCGACGTCGCAGAACGGGCCGGTGCCGTCCCCGACGTGCTCGCCGTTGTAGAGCATCGGGGCTTGGTCCTTCTCGCCCTCGCCGATGACGACGATGCCGTTCATCGAGACGGTGCCGATGAGCTTGCGCATCGCATCCACCGCGGCGCCGTCCCCGCCGTTCTTGTCGCCGCGCCCGACCCACCGACCGGCTGACATCGCCGCAGCCTCGGTCACCCGGACGAGTTCCATCGCGAGGTTGCGATCGGGGGCGGGCATCTCGCCGGGCACGGGTGCTGGCGCGGGTTCGGGCATGGGCGGCTCCCTGGGTTGCCCTCTGGCCTGGGGCTGCTGCAATCCTAGTGACATGGCAGCGGAGCCCACGGTCGCGCCGTCGGGCAGGCTCGCGAAGCTGACCGCGGCAAACATGCTGCGTTCGATGCTGCCGCTCGTGCTCATGGTGTTGGCGTTGGCCTACTTCTGTTCTCCGCAGGTCACGGATCCGGTCCTTGAGATCGACCCGTCCAACTCGATCAGGTACGCCGCGTCCCTCGCCCTTGTTGCACTTCCCGTACCGGAACTGGCCGAGACATGGCGCCCGACCAGTGCGGAGGTCGACGCCCCGGCAGACGGACAGCCCGGTCTGGTCACGCTCACGATCGGCTACCTCACTCCGGAGCAGAACTTCGCCCGGTACGTCGTGAGCACCGATCCAACCGCCGCGCTGATCGACAGTCTGTTGCAGGGCGCGGACCCAGGCGCAGCGCTCACGATCGCCGGGCAAGCCTGGGAGGAGTTCAGCACCAGCCGGAACGAGCGGCTCTACCTGTCGGGCACCGGTGGCCTGCGACTCCTGGTCACCGGCAGCGCGAGCCAGGACGAACTCCGCACCCTGGCCGCGTCGCTGACCCCCTACCGCGGCTGACCCTTCGAGGCAAAGCCGTCCCCGTAGGGGTCAGGTGTCGGTGGGGGTGCTCCTGGCCGTTTCCAGACGCTCCCGCGCGTTGTCCAGCCAGCCCTGGCAGATCGCTGCCAGCACCTCCCCGCGTTCCCACAAGGTCAGCGCCTGCTCCAGAGTCTGACCACCGCCTTCGAGAGCAACCACGATGGCGGCGAGTTCGTCACGGGCTGACTCGTAGCTGGGGGTTTCGTCGGCGGTGCTGGTTGGACTCACTCGGCCATTATCGCTTCGTCACGGATGTGGTTGCCCGGGCACGGCCAGTCGGGGACGCCGCACCGCCGGTCGGGGACGCTGCACCGCCGGTCGGGGACGCTGCACCGCCGGTCGGGGACGCTGCACGCGCCTGCAGCGCACCGCCGGCGACGCGGATGTGCAGCCGTTGGCCGTCGATGACGGCCGCGGGTTCGCGGACGACCTCCCCGCCGTCAGCGGTGACCACGGCATACCCCCGCGACAGGGTGGCCGCCGGCGACAGCGCCACGATCCGGGCCCGGGTGTGGTCCAGATCGACCTGTCCCTGAGCGAGTTGGCTGGCCAGTTGCCGCCGGGCGCGAGCCCGCATGGCCTGCATGGCCTGCCAACGGTCGTCGAGCAAGCTCTCGGGGTCGCCAAGTGCGCGATGACGTCGGATTCCGGTCAGCCACTGCACCTCGTGGGCGACGCGACGGGAAAGGCTGCTGTAGGCGGCATGCCGCGACCGGGCCAGCCCGGCCTGCTCGGCGGCCAGGTCCGGAACGACCCTGAGACCAGCGTCGGTCGGCGTGGACGCCCGGACATCTGCGACGTAATCGATCAGGGCACTGTCCGATTCGTGCCCGATGGCGCTGACCACCGGCGTACGGCAGGCTGCGACGGCCCGGCAGAGTCCCTCGTCGCTGAACGGGAGCAGATCCTCGACCGAGCCGCCTCCTCGGGCAATGACGATCACCGTCACATCCGGGTCGCGGTCCAGCAGGTGCAGGCCGTCGATGACCGAGCGCGCCGCAGTCGGACCCTGCACAGCGCAGGCATGGGTCGCGAAACGTACGGCAGGCCAACGCCGCCGCGCGTTCTCGACGACATCATGTTCAGCCGCACTTCCGCGTCCGGTCACCAGTCCGACGACCGCCGGCAGGAACGGCAGCGGTTTCTTCCGGGCCACGTCGAACAATCCCTCGACGGCCAGGAGCTGTCGAAGCCGCTCGATCCGGGCCAGCAGGTCACCGATGCCGACCGCGCGAATCTCACTGGCGCGCAAGGACAATGTTCCTCGGGCTGGGTAGAAGTCCGCTCGTGCACGGACGATGATGCGTGCCCCGTCGGCCAAGGGCACAGGCAGCGTCTCGATCAGCTCCCGCCGGCACGTGACCGACAACGACATATCCGCAGCCGGGTCGCGTAGTACGAGGAAAACCGTCGCTGCGCCTGCACGCCGGCTGATCTGGGCGACCTGTCCTTCGACCCAGACCTCACCCAGCCTGGCGATCCACTCGGTGAGCTTGCGCGACACGGTACGGACCGGCCACGGGTGGTCAGCCGTCGATGGCGCGCTCATCGAACGGTCCGCGCCTCAGCCCTGCTCGCGGCTGCGGTTCAGTCGGTTCTCGAGCATCGTGAGGTATGCGGTACGGGCGCGCTGGGTGCGCTCGTAACTCAGGATGCGGTCCAGGGTGCCGGCATCGAAGGTACGAAGGCGGGCCCGCAGTTGGGCGAGGCTGAAGGCGTCATAGCCCGGCACCGGCACGCCCGACGTCGACGCGTGACCATTCGATGTGCTGTCATCCCTCGACGTGATATCGCCCAAGGTGTCGAAGGCGGCCGGTGTGACAACTGACGCAGCCGATTCGTCGCCCGCCGATTCGACCCCGGGCGCAGAAGAGGGGTCGTCGGCCAGCTCGAACGCCGACGGCGCATGCCCCATCCGGCTGGCCGCGGATGGCCCACCCGACGGCTGGGGGCGGTGCGCGGCCGGTAACGGAGGCAGTGCCACGGCAGATGTGGCGAACGTGGACATGTCGTCAGCTGCTGTGACGTCGACACCGATGTCTTCGGTGACCGCGCCAGCCACGCCCACGACGTCGTCGTCGAAGGTCGCCCAGGCCGGATCGGCTTCTCCGGTCCGGCTGATCTGGGTGAGGAGTTCATCGCCCTTGACGACCAGGCCGGCATAGCGCTGCTGCAGTCGCAACGACGTCTGCATCGCAAGCCCCGCCACCTTCACCGGCAGCCCGGTGATGGCCGAGGGCAACTGCCGTGCCTGGTCCAGCACGGTGGCGGCCAGGCCCGCTGCGGCACGGATCGGTTCGGGGATGTCCACCGAGCGGCCAGGCGTTGCCGGGGGCTCGGGTTGGCTGGGATCAGGCGGCATCCCTCTAGCCTGCCACGCGAAGTCCAACCCCTGGAGCCTGCGCCGAGGTACGTATGCTGGATGCGGTGAGCCAGCCGCCCAAGCGTGTCCTGTTGGCCGACCCCCGCGGCTACTGCGCTGGGGTCGACCGTGCGGTCGTGGCTGTCGAGAAGGCGTTGGAAGCCCACGGGGCCCCCGTCTACGTGCGTAAGCAGATCGTGCACAACGTGCATGTGGTGCGCACGCTCGAAGCGCGGGGCGCGATCTTCGTCGAGCAGACCGACGAGGTCCCCGAGGGGGCCATGCTCGTCTTCAGCGCACATGGGGTCTCGCCCGCAGTGCGCCAAGAAGCCAAGGACCGGCAGCTGCGGACGATCGATGCGACCTGCCCGCTGGTGACCAAGGTGCACAAGGAAGCGACTCGATTCGCTCGCGAGGGCTTCGACATCCTGCTGATCGGCCATCGCGGCCACGAGGAGGTCGAAGGCACCTCCGGCGAGGCACCCGATCACATTCAGGTTGTCGACGGGCCCGATGACATCGCCAATGTGACCGTACGAGACCCCGAGCGCGTCGTCTGGCTGTCTCAGACGACGCTGTCGGTCGACGAGACCCTCGAGACCGTCGACCAACTCAAAGAGCGCTTCCCGGGGATGTCGGCACCGCCCAGCGACGACATCTGTTACGCGACCCAGAACCGGCAGCAGGCCGTCAAGCAGATGGCCGGCGAATGCGATCTGGTCATCGTGGTCGGGTCGACGAACTCGTCGAACTCCGTGCGGTTGGTCGAGGTTGCCCTTGATGCCGGGGCCCGCGCGTCGCATCTCGTCGACTTTGCCGAGGAGATCGACCCGGCCTGGCTCCACGGCGTTCAGACCGTCGGTGTGACCAGCGGTGCGTCGGTGCCCGAGACTCTCGTCCAGCAGGTCCTGGCCTGGCTCGCCGAGCGTGAGTACACCGACGTCGAGCGGGTCGTAGCTGCCGAGGAGAAGGTCGTGTTCGCGTTGCCGCACGAACTCAAGAAAGGCATCGCCACAACAGCCGCGAACCGGCGTTGAGTCGCTTACCCTGCGAGCCCGACCGATGCCTGGTCCGTTGTGGTGCAAGGGAGCAGGCGGCTCACCGGTGCCGCGCCGTCCGGTAGCCGAAGACCAGAAGTCCGATGGCGGTGGCAATGCTCATCGCGGGGAAGCCCCGCACCAGCAGCGAGGCCAGCACGGTGGGGGTGAACTTCAGCGTGGGTGCCAGGACGATCTCCAGCGCGGCGACCAACGCATACACCAACGGCGGCGCGACCACGATCGTCGCGATGTCGCTGCGTCGCACCCAGAGGCCAGCAAGCAGGGTCGATCCGGCCAGCGCGATCAGCGTCAGGGTGCGCAGCCCGATACCCAGCAAGGATTCGAGCGTGGCAACCACGAGGGTCACCATGAAGATGAATGCGACGGCGCCCAGCCCGGTCAGGGTGAATGGACGGGCAGTACCTGGCATGGCCACGGATCTGGCGCCCCGGCCCACCGGCTGTCCCCCCTCGCTCGACTCCTGCCGCCGGAGCATCGGGCGTTGGGCGGCGACCTCAGCCTACGGTCCCCGTTGCTCACGCCGTGTGCGCTGCTTGGTCCGGCGCGGTGCCCGGGACTCGTCTGGGGCCGGGATCCTCGACACCCATACGGCGGACGGGGTCGGTGGCTGGCTCACGCACTGCGATCGTGACCTGTCTCGGGCCGGCGATCGGGCTGTCGTTGACGCCGAGTTCGCTGAACCGTCGAGCGGAGACCAGCACGCTTCGCTCGTACGAGCCGACCGTGTCGTTGTAGTGCGCGACGGCGCTACCCAGGGCGGATCCCAGCTTGACCAGGTGATCCGAGAATCGGACGAGGCGACCATGCAGAGTGCGGCCCAGATCGAGCACCTCAGCTGTGTTGGCTGCGAGCACCTCCTGCCGCCAGGTATGAGCCACCGTCCGCAACAGGGCGAGCAGCGTTGCCGGAGTCGCGATGACGACGTCGCGGGTGAACCCGTACTCGAGCAGGCCGGGATCGGTCTCCAGCGCGGCGGCAAGAAAGGCATCGGAGGGCAGGAACAGCACCACGAACTCCGGCGTCCCCGGGATGTGCCGCAGGTAGTCACGGGTGGCCAGACGCTCGACATGCTGACGTACCTGTCGCGCGTGCGCCATCATGCCAAGTCGACGCGCGGGCTCGTCGGTCGCGTGCACGGCGTCGAGGAAGGCAGCCAACGGGACCTTGGCATCGACGATGATCTGTCGGCCGGCCGTGAGCTGGATCAGCATGTCCGGGCGATGTCGGCCCTCGGTATCGGTGCGGTTGGGCTGCTCGACGAAGTCGCAGTGCGCCAGCATCCCGGACAACTCCACGACGCGGCGTAGCTGCATTTCTCCCCATCGGCCGCGTACGTGTGGCATCCGCAGGGCTGTCACCAGCGCGGCCGTCTCGGCACGCAATGCCTGGGACGTCTCTCCCATCTGCAGGACCTGGGCGCGCAGCTCGCCATGCGCCTGCGCCCGGTCGCGATCCAAGGCGATCAGGTGGTCATGCAACTGGTCCAGCGCTTGTGCGGTGTCCTCACCGGTCCAGGCCGGCTCAGTCTGCTCGGCTCGCTTGAGCAGCCAGACGATCAGGCCGGCCAGCGCGAGGCCGAGCACGACCCCGAACACGAGGCCGAGCGCGAGTGCGGTGAGATCCATGCTGACGAGCCTGCACGAGGGTTACGACATTCCTGATCATCATCACGCCCGACAGGCCGGTGCGCTACCGAACCTCCTCTTTGCGGCATCCCAAAGTGGAGGTCGTGTCGCGAACTGGCTCAGGCGGCGGCCCGAGCCTCGTGGTCGAGGAGCCAGCCCTTGGGCTCCAGCCCGTACCGGAAGCCGTGCAGCGCACCCTTTGCCGAAATCACCCGGTGGCATGGGATGAAGAGAGCCGCGGCATTGCGGGAACAGGCACTGGCTGCGGCACGTACGGCAGCTGGCTTGCCACACTTGGCGGCGAAACCGCCATAGCTCAAGGTCGTACCCGCCGGCACCTTGCGCAGCACCTCCCAGGCATGGCTGATGAAGGGCCCGCTGGCTTGCCGTACCGCGACGGAGTCGATGGCGCGTACGTCACCGTCCACATAGGACCGTACGGCGCTGCTGATCCCGCCCAGATCCTCGCTGGGTTCGATCGCGTGCGGTCGCAACGCGGGAGCGATCACCGCCACCAGGGATTCCAGGTCGGTGGTCCACCCACTGGCATACACCGTGTTGTTCTTCGCCAGGACGGTGAAGGGCCCGGCAGGAGTGTCGGTCGTCCAGCTGTTCATCATGCGATTCTCCTTGCTGTCGATCGGATCGGCCGGTCGTCGGTACGGGATGTACGGGTCGAGGGGGCGGCTCGGGTTGCGCTCTGGTGAGCCCACAGGTGCATCACGGCGTACGAGCGCCAGGGCCGCCAGTCGGTGCCCCGGAGGTTTGCTTCCCGTTCGGTGATCGAAGCCGCAGGGTCAGCGCCTGATCGAGAAGGTGAGCCGGCGGAAAGCGCGTCCATGGCTCGCCGCACGATCAGGTCACCACCCAGGAAGATGTCCGGGTCGGACAGTCCGCGCATGGCGACGTAGGCGGCCGTCCAGGGACCGATCCCATGCAACCGTTGCAGGCCCTCGACTGCGGCCCGCCGGTCCGCTCCGATGTCCAGCGAGATCGAGCCATCGGTCAGCGCACTGGCCAGATCGCACAACGTGCGCTGCCGAGAGTTCGTCATCCCGAGGCCGGAAAGGTCGGCGTCGGCAATGGCTTCGGGCGGTGGAAAGGTGTGCGTCACACCGCCATCGGGAATGGCCAAGGGCGCCCCGAGCGCGGTGACCAGCCGCGACGTCAAGGTCATCGCTCCCGCGACCGATACCTGCTGCCCGATGACGGCACGGAAGGCGAGCTCGGCGGCGTCGGCGGCCCCAGGCACTCGCAGTCCGGGACGCCGGGCGATCAACGGCCCCAGGATCGGATCCGGACGAAGGGCATCGTGGACAGCAATCGGGTCGCTGTCGGCATCGAGTATTCGGCGACAGCTGGCGACGGCGGTGGGCAGGTCACGGACGTCGCCCAGGCGCAGCCTGCACTGGGTGAACGTTTCGTGCGGGGTGAGCTCCGCCGTGGCCGGACCGTGCGGGAGGTTCAGCACCCGTCGGTAACTACCGTCGACGACCTCTTCGAGCTCGGATACCTGGTGTCCGGCGAAGAACGAGAGCAGGGCGCGGCCGTCGTACGGGGCACGATGGGCCAACCGCAGGGTGATGACCCCAGAGGTGGCCGGTGCGCTGCGATGACGGGAACGCAGGTCGCCGGGGGTACGGGCAAAGACCGCGCGCACCGTGTCGTTGAACTGGCGGATGCTGTGGAAGCCGGCCGCGAAGGCGACGTCGGCGAAGGACATGCTGGTCGTCTCGATGAGCACGCGGGCGGTCTGGGCACGCTGGGCCCGAGCCAGCGCCAACGGCCCGACGCCGAGTTCTGCCACCAGCAGACGATTGAGTTGCCGCTCGGAATAACCCAGAGCGCTGGCAAGACCGGGAACACCGACCCGATCGACCGCACCGTCACCGATCAGCATCATCGCCCGTCCGACGATGTCACCCCGCACATTCCAAACGGCCGATCCTGGTGCCGCGTCCGGACGGCAGCGGCGGCAGGCGCGAAAGCCCGCGGCCTGGGCCGCCGCCGCGACGGGATAGTAGGAGACATTGTGCGGCAATGGAGTACGAGCTGGGCAGCTAGGGCGACAGTAGATGCCCGTTGTGTGCACGCCGACGAAGAACCAGCCGTCGAATCGCGCATCCCGGCTGCTGACCGCCCGGTAGCAGCGGTCGGAATCGAGCCGTTCGTCGGTGAACATGCCCCGACTATGCCACCGTAGAACCCTTTGCACTGGCGGGAATCGGACGTCGCGATGCGGGGGTCATTTCTCGGCGGGGGGCCAAGCGAAGACGACCCCGACGTGCATCTTTGGCACAAGGACGCCTTGACTCAATTGCTGTGAGGCGCGCGCCGTACCCTGGCTTCTCGTGAGTTTGACCATCGGCATCGTAGGGCTGCCCAATGTCGGAAAGTCCACCCTGTTCAACGCTTTGACGAAGAATGACGTCCTGGCCGCGAACTACCCGTTCGCAACGATCGAGCCCAACGTCGGAGTCGTCGGCGTCCCGGATGAGCGGCTGGCCGTCCTCGGAAGGCTGCACAACAGCGCGAAGCTGGTTCCCGCGGCGGTGTCCTTCGTCGACATTGCCGGCATCGTTCGTGGGGCGAGCGAGGGTCAGGGCTTGGGCAACAAGTTCCTTGCCCACATCCGCGAGGCCAGCGCGATCTGCCAGGTGATTCGGGTCTTCTCCGACGACGATGTCGCCCACGTCGATGGCCGGGTCTCCCCGCGGGGCGACATCGAGACGATCAACACCGAGCTGATCCTGGCCGACCTACAGACCCTGGAAAAGGCGATCCCGCGGCTGGAGAAGGAAACTCGGCTGGCCAAGGACCGCCGTACGGTGCTCGCTGCCGCCAACGAGGCCGCCGCGGTCCTCGACGGCGGGGAGGTTCTCTACGGCTCGAAGGTCGACCTCGACGTCCTGGCCGAGCTGTCCCTGCTGACGGCAAAGCCCAATCTGTATGTCTTCAACGTCGATGAGGAGGAGCTGGCCGACCCGGCGGTCATCGACGACTTGCGGGCGCTGGTCGCACCCGCCGAGGCGATCGTGCTCGATGCGAAGATCGAGGCGGAGCTGGCCGAGTTGCCCGACGAGGAAGCCGCCGAGTTGCTCGCCGCCGTCGGTCAGGACGAGCCGGGACTGAACCAACTCGCCCGGATCGGGTTCGGGACCCTCGGTCTGCAGACCTATCTCACCGCCGGCCCCAAGGAGTCACGGGCGTGGACGATCCCTAAAGGCGCCACAGCTCCCGAGGCCGCCGGAGTGATTCACACCGACTTCCAACGTGGGTTCATTAAGGCCGAGATCGTCTCCTACCACGACCTCGTCGCCGCAGGTTCGATGGCTGAGGCCAAGGCCCGCGGCCGGGTCCGGATCGAGGGCAAGGACTACGTCATGGCCGACGGCGACGTCGTGGAGTTCCGCTTCAACGTCTAGAGCAGCATGATCGGTCAGGCCTTGCACACGGACTTTCTCCGGAGAATGTGCGGTCTGCGGCTGTGCAGAAGTGACCTTCTCCGGAGAAAGTCCTTTCCGGGAGTTCAGATTGCCAGCCATGCCCAGCAGGAAGTCGTGCCGCCTGTTCTAAACGCTGCGGGTCGACGTTCCAGGGGTTGGTGTGCCCGGCTCCCTCGTAGGTCACCCACGACCAGGTCCGGGCA
>Ga0136610_1000396_pt1 | contig 12654 bp, 10 predicted proteins | sample AntDrymUQ1342206_2_FD_104804 | JGI IMG/M metagenome (GOLD analysis project Ga0136610, IMG submission 104804) | Polar desert sand microbial communities from Dry Valleys, Antarctica - metaG UQ134 (22.06) | ecosystem: Environmental > Terrestrial > Soil > Desert | place: Antarctica: Dry Valley...
CCGCCAGTCCAACCACCGGTGGAGGCCGATGGCGTTGAAGTGCCCCGCCGACGAGGTCACCTCCGTGCCTGGGACGACCAGCACGCCGTCATCCGGCCAACCCGTGGTCAGCAGGTTGTGCTCGGTGATGCTGAAGAAGTCAAGGCCTCGCGCCGACGCCTGAGCGGTCAGCGTTGCCGGAGACTGCTGGCCGTCCGACGCCCGCGTGTGGGCGTGGAAGTCGCCGCGGTACCACGCGCGCCCGTCGCGTAGCCGGCGGGCGAGGATGCGTTGATCCAGCTTCAGGGGGTCGTCGCCATCGCCGCCGGCATCCCAACGACGCGCGCCGAGCTCCGGCAACGTGCCCGACGGGGCCTCGCCGCCGCCGCCGTCGATGTGCAGTGAGTAGCCCGGCGGCTGGCCGCCTGCGGTACCGAAGACCTCCACACGCCACGGCCCAGGCGGCAGCGGCCCTGGGACCGTGCCGCACGAGCTGTGTAGCTGATCCGGGCCGACGACGACCTGCTCGGCGGTGGCCTTGCCCCAGTACTGGGCTCGCACCCGTTGGTCAGGGTCGAGCGCCACGACACTGAACTCGGGGATGTGGTCGTTCTGGACGGTCAACCGCAGCCACCGCTGCCCCGGGGCGATGTCGACCTGGTGCACACCCAGCAGGCAGGGGCGGTCCGGCCGCGACGGTTGTGGGAGGGTCACTGACGGCTAGCCGTTTCACCGTCGCCACGGCGGTAAACAGCCGTCCACGCCTCCGAACCGACAGGAATGCCGCCATGCTGGTCGCCACCGTGCTCGTGCTGGCCTCGGCGGTGCTGCATGCCGGTTGGAACCTGCTCGTGAAGCGCAGCCAGGACCGGTTGGTCGCGGTGTGGGCGCAGTTCGCGATCGCCGCCCTGCCGTTGCTGCCCGTCCTGGTGGTCACCGGCCCGCCGGCCGCGGTGACCTACCCCTACATCGGCCTGTCGGCACTGCTGCAGGGTGCGTACGGGGTGGTGCTGGCCAAGGCCTACAGCAGGGGCGACCTGTCGGTGACCTACCCGGTTTCTCGGGGCGTCTCCCCGCTGCTGTCGGCCGCGGGCGGCGCGGTGCTGCTGGGCGACCCGCTGCCCGCGATCGGCTATCTGGGCGTGCTGCTGACCAGTGCGGGACTGGTGTGGATCGCTTCGCGAGGAGGCCGACCGCCCGGGCTGGCGTGGGCGCTGGCGACCGGTGTGCTGATCAGCGGCTACACCTTGTCCGACACCGCCGGTGTCCGTGCCGGGCAGGACGTTCTGCGCTACACCGCGGCGCTGTTCGTCGCCAGCGCCGTGGTGCTCACCGTGATGATGCTGTTCCGCCGCCGGCCGGCGCAGATCGTGGCCGCGTTGCGACAGGCACCCGGCGCCCACCTGCTGAACGCCACCTGCGCGGGCATTGCCTACGCCCTGATCCTGGTCGCCCTGCGACTGGCGCCCGTGGCCTACGTCGCCACGCTGCGCGAGGTCTCGGTGGTCCTGGGCGTCCTCGGCGGCTGGCTGCTCCTCGGCGAGCGGTTCGGCGGCGCCCGCACCGCCGGTGCGGTGGGCGTTGTGAGCGGGATCGCCGTGCTGATGATCGCCACGATCGGCTGATGCCCTGGCCAGCGCCACGACAGGGATGGTGCGAGCGATGGTGGCCGGTGATGGCGATGGGGGATACTGGCGACGTGCCGAGCCGGATCGCCGTCCTCGCTGTCGATGCCGTGGACCCGAGAGTGGTCGCGGACTTCTGGTGTGAGGTCCTCGGCTGGCGAATCGTCGAGCAGTCCGACGGCGTTATCAGCATCGCCCCGCTGAACGGCGCCTGGCCCACCATCGACGTCCTGGCGGTGCCCGAGCGCAAGACGGTGAAGAACCGCCTGCATCTCGACCTGCGTGCCGACGGCGGGCCCACCGAGGCCGAGCTCGAGCGACTGCTGGCACTCGGCGCCCGCCGGGTGGACGTCGGCCAGTCACCGGACTCGAGCTGGGTCGTGCTCGCCGATCCTGAGGGCAATGAGTTCTGCCTGCTGTCCCGCGCCGTGCAGGATCTGTGACGGGAACTCGCCCTTCTATACTTTGTTAGAGATAGATGTCTGAGCAAGTATACTAGCGCTAATGCGTGCCCACGCCTCTCCTGTCTGGCGCCTGCTGCGCGAGGCCAGGGCGGACGCCGGTCTCACGCAACGGCAGTTGGCGGATCGTGCCGCTACGGCCCAATCCGCGGTTGCCCGCTACGAAGCTGCGCGCGCGTTGCCTGACCTCGACACCCTGCAGCGCCTGCTGGCGGCGTGCGGACGACATCTCGAACTGCGGGCGCCGCCGATTGACGAGCAAGAGCAGCGTCAACTGCGCGAATCGCTGCGATTGTCCCCGATCCAGCGCGCCGAGAGGAACCGACGCATCACCCACCTCGCGGAGCGGGCTGCCGCCGCCCGGCGCGAGGGGCGAGTGCGACCGCTCATCCAACCGTGATGGACCCCGTCGAATTGGACGCCATGGCCATCGTTGCGGCACTGAATCGACATGGTGTCCGCTACGTCGTCATCGGCGGGTTCGCCGCCGTCCTGCACGGGTCGCCGCGAACCACGCAGGACCTGGACATCACCCCCTCGACTGAGGGAGATAATCTCGCCAGACTCGCCGCGGCCTTGCGCGAGCTCGACGCGCGGTTGCTGGCGCCGGGCGCCGCCGAACCGATCAGCTGGCCATGGTCACCCGAGGCGTTCAGCCAGTTCTCGTCGCTGGCCACGCGCACGAGCGCCGGCGACCTCGACATCTGCCTGCGACCGGACGCCCCAGGTGGTCGCCAGTTCCTCTACGACGAGCTGGCGACCAACGCTGTGGTGATCCAGCTACCGCCTGACGTTCCAGTCGCGGGCCTGGAGGATGTGATCGCGTCCAAGGAGGCCTCGAATCGCGACAAGGATCGCGCGACCCTGCCTGAGCTCAGGGACCTGCTGGCCGCGCTGCGTTCCCGGCGCGATCATGCCGACCGCTAGTTCGCGGGACCACGGTCGCGTGGGTCCGGTGCGCCGCTGACGCGGACGGCCCGGAAGTCGGCGACGACGTGGTCCGCGCCGCTCAGCGGCACCGCCAGCTCGGGGGTGGCGGCCACACCGACGACGACGCCCACACCCGCCCGCCGGCCGCAGCGGACGTCGCCTGCGGTGTCGCCGAACAGCGCCGCCTGTCCCGGCTGCACGCCGACTGCCCGGCAGAGGGCCAGGATCGCCTCTGGGTCCGGTTTGCCGGCGGCGACCATGTCGTCCCCGACCACTGCGGTCACCGCATCTGCCAGCCCCGCGAGGCGCAGATGCTCTTGTGCCGTGGCCGTGTCGTCGGCGGTGACGACACCGACTGCCAGACCCGCGCGGCCGGCCTGGTCGAGCAACTCCGCCACGCCGGATGTGAGGCGCAATGCGCCGGCCCAGTCAACGGAGGCGTCCACGTGGCGGCGAGCGGAGACCACGATCTCCTTGGCTCGGTGCCACGGCACGCCGTGTTGGTACAGCCCCGTCGCGACGGCCGTCAGCACGTCGGACATGGAGCCGATCGCCAGCGGGCCGACGGGGTCGTAGTGGCGCGACGCACCGTCCCAGCCGATCCATTGCCCGAGTTGCGGGCTGACGCCCGGCGACCCGACCCCGCCGCCCACTTCCTCCAGCAAGCGGTCGGCCCAGCCGCCCCAGAGGGTGGCAAAGTCGAACAGCGTGCCGTCCTTGTCGAACAGCAGGGCCGCGACCGGGTAATCGCACCCGCCAACCGAAAGGGTGGCCACCGCCATGCTGCGACTGGCGACTGATCGGCCGGCCGGCGGGCGCGCGCCTACGAACGAATGCCGACGTCGATCGTCGAGGGCTCCAGCTCGAGGCTGCGCCGGTAGATCCATGCGTAGGAGCGCTCGTCGAGGTCGCGGGGGTTGCCGATCGTCTGGGGGTCCTTGAAGGCCTCGGCGGCGAGCCGAGGAATCATCTCGGGATCGACCCCCTGTGCCTGCAGCGAAGGGATCTGGATGTCGTCGACCAGCCGGTAGACCTCCTGCACCGCTGCCACCGCGGCCGCCTCGACCGACATGCCGTGGGTGTTGACGCCCAAGCCCTTCGCGACGCGGGCGTAGCGTCGCGGTTCGCCTTGCCAGTTGAACTCCATGACGGGTCCAAGCAACGCCCCAACGCACTCGCCGTGCGCGACAGGAACGATCCCGCCGAGCGACTGCGCCATTGCGTGGACCGCACCCGCCGACTCGCTGCCGTAGGACATGCCCGCCAGGGCGGCGGCCTGGGCCATGCCGTAGCGCGCCTCGATGTCGTCGCGGCTGGCGCAGGCACGCCGCAGATACCCGGCGGTGTACTCGATGGCCAGCAGGGCCACCGCGTCGGTCACCGGCTGCGCCCACTGCATGGTGTAGCACTCGATGGCGTGGCACAGCGCGTCGATGCCGGTCCCCGCAGTGATCCGCGCCGGCATCGTGGCCTGCATCTCGGGGTCGACCAGCGCCACGTGGGCGGCAATGAGCGGTCCGCCGACGTTGAACTTGTACTCGCGCGCCTCGTCGGTGATGACCGCCCACTGGGTCATCTCCGAGCCGGTGCCGCCAGTGGTGGGGATGGCCACCAGCGGGGGGATGCGCTTTGTCAGCGGCTTGCGTCCCTCGGCTGCCTCGTAGTCAAGGATCGGGCCGTCGTGGGTGACCTCAACGCCCACCGCCTTGGCGGTATCCATGGAGCTGCCGCCGCCGACGGCCACCAGGCCGTCGCAGCCCTGCTCGACGTACATCGCCGTGGCCTTGGCCACCAGGGTCGTGGACGGATTGGGCTCGACCTGGTCGAACATCGCCACCGCGATCCCGGCCTCGCGCAAGGACTCCTCCACCCGCGCGGTGACCCCCGCGGCGCGGATGCCAGGGTCCGTGACGAACAACACCTTGCGCACCCCGAGCGCCTTGACCTGCTCGCCGGCCTGGCGCGCGATGCCGACGCTGTGGTCGAGGCGGGTCGGTAACTCGAAGGTGTGGGCGCGGTACATCTGCTCGACACGCATGTTCATGGTCATCGCCACAGCTCCTTTCGGCTCCAGCGGGTCTCGTTCCGGGCGCAGCGTAAACAGGCTCTGCGAAGCCCGGGACGAGACCCGCCTTCACCCCTTGAACCAGTTCATGGGCTTGGGGTCGAGGTTGGCGTAGATGTGCTTGGCCTCGGTGTACTCCTCCAAGCCTTGGCGGCCCAGCTCGCGGCCGATCCCCGACTGCTTGAAGCCGCCCCACTCGGCCTGGGCGAAGTACGGGTGGTAGTCGTTGATCCACACGGTGCCAAGACGCAGGGCACGCGAGACCCGCTGGGCACGGTTGGCGTCGCTGGTCCACACCGCACCGGCCAGTCCGTAGATGGTGCTGTTGGCGCGCTGCACCGCCTCGGCTTCGCTGGTGAAGCGCTCGACGGTCAGCACGGGACCAAAGATCTCCTCCTGCACGATTCGCATGTCATTGCTGCAGTCGGTGAAGACGGTGGGCTGGAAGAAGAAGCCGGCTTGCAGGTGGGCAGCCTCGGGGCGCTTGCCGCCGACGGCCAGCGTTGCGCCTTCATCGATGCCGATCTGCACGTAGCGCTCGACCTTGTTCCGCTGCTCCGCCGAGATCATCGGTCCGCTCTCGGTGTCCTCGTCCAGCCCGTTGCCCAAGCGAATACGCGACACCCGATCGCACACCTCGGCGACGAAGGCGTCGTGGAGCGGCGCTTCGACCAGCAGGCGTGCGCCGGCTGAACACACCTGACCCGAGTGGAAGAACACCGCCATCAGTGCGTAGTCGACCGCGGTCTCGAAGTCGGCGTCGGCGAAGACGATGTTGGGGTTCTTGCCACCCAGCTCCAGCGCGATGCGCTTGACGTTGGCACTGGCCGCACGCATGACGGTTTGGCCGGTGGCGATGCCGCCGGTGAACGAGATCATGTCCACGTCGGGGCTGGCGGCCAGCTCGTTGCCGACCGCCGGGCCAGGCCCGAGCACCAGGTTGGCCACCCCCGGGGGGAACCCGACCTCGTCGACCAGCTCGAACAGCTTGATGGTCGACATCGGCGTGATCTCGCTGGGTTTGACCACCACGGTGTTGCCGGCGGCCAGCGCCGGTGCCAGCTTCCACGACGCCTGCAGCAGCGGGTAGTTCCACGGGGAGATCTGGCCACAGACACCCACCGACTCCCGCACGACGATGCTGCGGCTGTCGGGCACCGGTGACGCCACCACATGACCGTCGTCCTTGTCGGCGAGACCGGCGAAGTAGCGCAGGACGCTGGCGACGTCGGCCATGTCCGCGGCGCTCTCGGTCAAGGTCTTGCCGGTGTCCAGCGTCTCGAGGCGGGCGAGTTCCTCGGTGTCGCGCTGGATGAGGTCGGCAAGGGCGTACACCTTCCTGCCTCGCTCGGCCGCCGGGGTGTGCGGCCACGCTCCGCTGTCGAAGGCTCGGCGCGCGGCGGCGATGGCGTCGCGGGCGTCACCGTCGTCACCCTCGGCCACCTTGGCCACCACACTTTGGTCGAACGGATTGATCACCTCCCGCCCCTGGCCTCGGTGGGGAGTCGTCCAAGCACCGTCGATGTAGAGATTGCGCACTCGGAGGACCTTTCCTTGCTCCTTGGGCCTCAGGTGTTGCGCCATGTGTGCGGCGTTGCGCAACAAGCATCGGCGCAGGGGCCGACTGCGTCAAGCAGCCGCATAACCGCCCTTGCAGGGGCTGCGCACGTTGCGCTATATGTACCTCGTTGCGATGTCGGCACGGCGGTCGTAGCCCCGACCGGACGTCGAAGAAGGCTGAGCCGATGAGGTGTGCGGGCCACGACCACTTCCGCAGCGAGTACACCGACGAGCAACGCGCCCATCTTGACCTGGTGCTGGCCTTCAACCGTGAGCTGGCCGCCGCGGGGGAGGGCGGCCGGGACCTGACCGGGGTCACCCAGGCGCTGGACCCCGACCCGCTGCGGTACATGTGGGTGGGCGAAGGCGATCGACAGATCCCGGCACTCATCGAGAAGGCGAAGGGGCTGCTCGCCGAATCCCCCGAGCTGCAGGGTCACGCACGAATCGGCAGCCGCCTCGCCCCCGGCGGCGCCTTCGCGGCGCGGCCGTCGGTCGCGGTCGGCCCGGACGGGGCGATTCTGCTGGCGTGGATCGAGTGGCAGGCCGACGTCGGCGAGCGAGTCGTCGTGGCCCTGCTGGACGAGGGGGGCGAGCCGGTGAGGCCGGCGACCGGAGTGTCCGGAGACCCAGCCGACTGCTTCCGCCCGACGCCGCTGTTCGATGCCGAGGGCAGTCCGTGGATCTTCTACGCCCGTGCCACCAGCGGCCAGGTCGGGGTCTGGGCGCGCCGGTGGGGCGGCGGTCGCTGGAGCTGCGAGGAGCTCGTCTCGACCACCGGTCACCCGTCGTTCAACCAGGAGGTGGTGGCCCACCCCGACGGCGGCGTCGAGGTGTGCTGGCAGGGCCGCCTCGGCAGCCGCTTCGCGGTCTTTTCGCGTCGCTGGCTTGCCGGCCGCTGGCAGGACGAGCAGCTGGTCAGTGACGACGGGTCCGGGGACAACGTCTGGGACCCGAGCCTGGTAGCGCTGCCCGACGGCGGCAGCGCGTACGCCTGGAGCGCCTACACCGATGGCGCCTACCGGGTGATGACCCGTCGACGGGACACCGAGCTGGGCCCTTGCCGCCCCTTGACCGCCGGCACCGACTACGCCCTGCATCCCAGTCTGGCCGTCACCGGCGACGGGCAGGTCTGCTGCGCCTTCGACGTCGTCACCGTCCACGGACACGCGGGATCGGGACCCACGGCCCTGCGTCGGCTCGACCGGCTCCGCGAGCCCATCGAGCCGGGAATGAAGGCGCCCGGCCAGTTCGTGCCTCCCGAGCTCATTCCCAACCTCGCCGCGACGGTCCAGGTTGTCACGGTCGACGACCAGGGCGTACGCCAAGGTCGCGGCAGTCTGGCCACCGGCTTGGAGATAAGCCCTGCGGGGCTGCCCCGGCTGGCCGCCACCGCAGACGGTGGTTTGGTCGTCGTCTACCGCACCCTGCGCCGCCTGCCTCTGCTCAACTACTACTGGGAGGTGGCCGCCCAGGTCCTCGGCGCCAACGGGTGGGGGCCGCTGTTGACGTTCGACACCAGCGACGGGGGAGTCGAGGAAGCCACGGTCGCTGCCAGCCCCGGCGGCGCGGTCGTCGCCTGGCAGAGCGACGGCCGACGGGAGCGCGCCTTTGACTGGACCGAGGGATTCGGCGGCCGTGCGTGCCCCCACCTGCACGACCACTACGGCGAGGTGGTATGGCACGGGATGCATGGCCCCGGCGAGATCCGCTTCGCGCCGGTGGCCTCCGGTGACAGCCGCTCCGCGGCGGCCGCCTCCGGCGACCTGGGCAGCCTGGGCGGTCCGGGTCTCATGACCGAGCCACAGCCAGTCCCGCAGCTGGAGGAGCGCACGGAGGCGCGGGCGTGGACGGGCAGCGACCGGCAGCGCTACACCACCCAGATCGATGGCGAGGATCACCACCTGTACTGGGGGGATCTGCACCGCCACTCACTCATCAGCCGCTGCACCGCCGCGGACGAGCCCTCGCTCGAGGAGTTCTATCGCTACTCATGGGACGTCTGCGAGTACGACTTCTGGGCGGTGACCGACCACTCGGAGAACTCCACGGCCTACCAGTGGTGGTGCATCCAGAAGATCGCCGACCTGTTCAACGTCGACGGGCGCTTTGTGCCGCTGTACGGCTTCGAGTGGACCTCGATGAGCGGCCATCAGAACGTCATCTACTCGTCGTCGCGACGTGGCGGGCCTATCTTCTCGTCGCTGGCCGAAGGCAGCGAGCGACCGGACCAGCTGTGGGAGCAGTTGCGACGGTTCCCCGACTATCCGGCGATCACCATTCCGCACCATCCCGGGTCGGGAATGGTGCCCTACGACTGGAACTACTACGACGCCGACTACCTGCGGCTGGTGGAGATCTTCCAGGCGTGCCGCGGCAACTACGAGGACGACGGCTGCTTCCGCCAGTACGCCGATGCCACGTTGCCTGGCAGCTTCGTGCTCGACGGGCTTCGGCGTGGCTACCGCTTCGGCCTGATCGCCTCGTCGGATCACGGTAACGGCGCCAGCTACGTCGGTGCCTACGCCCCCGGTCTGGACCGCGAGGCGATCTTCGACGCCTTGCGCAACCGCCGCACCATGGGCGCGACCGCCCGCGACATCGTGTTGGACACCCGTATCGGTGACACCTTCATGGGCGGCGAATGCCGCCTGAACGGTCCCGTCGAGCTGGATGTGTATGCCCGCGGCTACCGCGAGCTCGCCCGCCTCGACCTGCTGCGCAACGGTGAGCTGGTGCACAGCGTCGTCCCCGAGCTCGACCTGCCGCCTGGGTGGATCGCCGTACCGCTGCGCCTGGAATGGGGCATGAACCCGAGTCCTACCGACTGGAGCGGCAGGTTGCAGGTCGAGGGTGGCGAGGTGCTCCGCACGGCCTACTGGTCGCCCGAGGTGCAGGAGGTGGGCCAGACGTGGGTGTGCTGGGCCGCTGCGACCCAGAGCTTCGGCGGCGGCGGCATCTACGGACCAACGCGTGGCGGCATCGAGCTGACCGTGGTGGGTCCACCGGACGCGGTGGTGCGTGTCGACAGCGGCGCAGGCAAGATGTCGGCCGACCTCGCCACGCTGCGAAAGCACCCCGTCGATGCAACGTCGACGACCATGAGCACCCGCGCACAAGCCAGCGGCCGGCTGCGGCTGCAGCCCGGCGTCGGGGGGCTGTCCACCCTGGGAGGAAGCCAGCTGCGACTGCGCTGGACCGACGAGCGCTCCGAACCCGCCTGGTACTACGCCCGGGTCTACCTGGTTGACGGCGAGATGGCCTGGTCGTCACCGATCTGGGTCGACAGCGACGAAGCGCCGGCCCTCGGGTCGGTCAACGAGCCCAAGTACAGTGTCGCGCCATGAGCCAGCTGCACACCGCAGACCGCGCGCTGCAGATGCTCCAGGCGTTCTCACCGGAGCTGCGGACGATGACGGTCGGACGGCTGGCTGAGGTGTTGGGCGTCCACAAGAGCACCGCATCGCGGCTTGCCGCCACCTTGTCCGAACGCGGCTTCCTGGAGCGAGATGCACGGACCAACGAGCTCCGCCTCGGTCCCGAGCTGGGGCGCTTGGGTCTGCTGGCGGTCGCTGGTGGTATCGACCTGGTGGCGCTGGCTCGTGAGTGCATGCGCGACCTGGCGCAGCAGACCGGTGAGACGGTCAACATCGCGGTGCTGGACAACCCCGGCACCGAGGTGGCCAACATCGCGCAGGCCGACGGATCGCACATCGTGGGCATCGGTCAGTGGACGGGCCGGCGCACGCCGGTCCACTGCACCGCCAACGGCAAGGTGCTGTTGGCCCACCGCCCTGGGAAGCTGACGCGTGCGCCTCTGACGGCGTTCACCGCGCGGACGCTGACCGACCCCACGGCGTTGGAGGCGGAGCTGGCACGCGTGCGCGAGAACGGCTACGCCACCGTCGTGGGGGAGTTCGAAGAGGGTCTGCATGCCGTCGCCACGCCGGTCTTCGACTCCGAGGGGTGCCGCGCGGCGCTGAGCGTGTCCGGTCCTTCCTATCGCTTGACCGTCGAGCGGCTGCCGGAGCTCGCCGCCTTGTGCCGCCAGGCCGCGCTGGAGTTGTCACGCCGGCTGGGTGGCAGCGACGGCCAATGACCGCAACGACGTCGACGTCGACGACGTGGACGGTTTCGAGGACGAGATGGGCGCTGAGCCTTCGGGCGCCGTACTGACGGTGCGTGAGACGCTGGCCATGCCGGCGTTTGCCCAGGCGCGTGTCGTGGCCGGGCAGGCGGGGCTGGAGCGGCCGGTCCGTCGCGTGCACATCGTTGACCTACCTGGCGCAGCCTACGAATGGGGGACACGTGACGTGCTGCTGCTGACCGCCGGTGTCGGGCTCGCCGACGACCTTGACCGCCAGGCGGCCCTCGTTCCCGACCTGGTAGGGCGAGGGGTTGCCGGCATGGTCCTGTCGGTGGGCTACATCTTCGACAACGCTCCCCAAGTGATGCGCGATGCCGCCGACGAGCTGGGTTTCCCGCTCGTCACCACACCCCCCAGCGTGCGATTCATCGAACTGACCGAGGCGATCTGGCAGCAGCTGGTGAACCGCCGTTACGCGGTGCTGCGGCGGTCCAGCCGCGTCCACGACCAGCTCACCGAACTCGCGCTGCGCGGCGGCACACTCGACGACGTCGCCTCGGCCCTCGCCGATGTCCTCGGTCGTTCCGTGACGATCGAGAACGCGTCGCTGCGGTTGGCCGCCGTCGCTCGGCGTGGGGCGGTGGACGTCGCCTGGCAGCGGCGCGCAGCCGGCGGCGGCCTACCAGCGACGGCCGGGAAACTGCTGTCCGCCCATGTCTACGACCGCCTGCGTGCGTCGAGGACACCCGTGCGTGTGGTCCCGATCCCGCAGCTCGACATGACCATGCAACGCATCGTCGCGCCGATCGTGGCGGACGGCGAGATCCACGGCTACCTGTGGGTTCTCGTCGGCGATGACGAACTCACCGAGGTCGACGAGCTCGCGATCGAGCACGGCGCGACCGTGAGCGCGCTGATCTTGCTCAAGGAGCTGGCGGCGCAGACGACCGCCGCGACGTCGCAGGGCGACTTCCTCGAACAGGTTCTCGCCAGCGCCGGCGACGCCGTCGCGCTCGCCGAGCGGGCGCATCAGCTGGGCTTCCGACTCGATCGCGCACATGCCGTGATCTGCATACGGACGCCGGTGCAGGACGGTGCCACTGCACCGCTGGAGCGGACCGTGACTCGATGGCTGCGGTCACGCGGTCGTTCCGCGATCAGCGTCTGGCGCGACGACGTGCTGGTCGTGGTGCTCGAGAGCGCTGACGGCGACCAGGCGCTGGCTGACGCGGTTGCGCTGAGCGACGCGGTCGACGACGCGGCTGGCCGCCCGGTCGTCGGCGTGGGTGATGTCGAGCCGCCCGACACCGCCGACATCGGGGGCAGGATCCGGCGCAGCTACGAGCAGGCACGGGAGGCGCTGCACATCGCGATCTCCCTGAAGACCACTCAGCGCGTCGTTGGATTCCGCGACCTCGGCCTGCTGCACTGGCTGTGGCACCTGCCTGCCGAGGTCCGAACCGGTAACCGCTACCTCGATCAGATCTCCACGCTGGCCGCCTACGACCGGGACCACCACAGCGACCTCGTCGCCTCCCTGGAGGCGTACCTCGACCACGGCGGATCACTGGCCGAGTCGGCCACCGTGCTCTATGTGCACCGCAACACGCTCCTGGCCCGCGTCCACCGCATTGAGCAGGTGCTGGACCTCGATCTGGGCGCCGCCGGGGAGCGCCTGAACCTCCACGTCGCGCTGAAGGCCTACCGGCTGCACTGCGGGTAGCCGTTGTGCGGCCCGCACAACCACGACCGTCGATGGTGGGTCCAGCGCCCGTTACCGATGCGGCGGTGGCCGCATACCCTTGTCATCTGATGCCGCAGGTTGATTCCGCGCTGGTCGCGTTCATGCCGTCGGGCCAACGCGGCCGCGTCGAAGCCGGAACGACGCTGTTGGACGCGGCCCGCCAAGTGGGCCTGGAGATCGAGAGCATCTGCGGGGGCCGCCAG
>Ga0136610_1000397_pt1 | contig 12653 bp, 13 predicted proteins | sample AntDrymUQ1342206_2_FD_104804 | JGI IMG/M metagenome (GOLD analysis project Ga0136610, IMG submission 104804) | Polar desert sand microbial communities from Dry Valleys, Antarctica - metaG UQ134 (22.06) | ecosystem: Environmental > Terrestrial > Soil > Desert | place: Antarctica: Dry Valley...
GCTTTCGCCACGGCCATCTGATAAGCGGTCATTGCGCCCGTGCCGATTGCCCCGGCCACAAGGCCTTTGCCGACCGCGCCGATCGGAGTGGTGTCGCCCATCAGACCCGCTCCGGCACAGCGCCGAGGGAGTTGCTCTCTCCTGTGTTCACGACTTCTCCCCCACGTTCCAGCACAGCGATATTGGTTTTCTGCGACAAGGTTCTTCCTCTCTGTTCGATTTCTATTGTTTCCCGAAGCGGGCCTTACCCTACGAATGTGACGGACAAACTCTTCCACAGGTTTGGTCAACCCGTCGGCAGGCGCACTGGGCATTTGACTCCAGGGGCGCGGGCGAGATGCCCGTCGAGAGTCAGTAGCGAGCAGTCGAGACCTTCGGCAACGGCCACATACCACGCGTCGATGCGGTGAGATTCTGGCGCAGCTCCCACACGCGCGCGCCAAAAGGCTCGAAGGGGAATAGCTCCAAGTCGAGCCCGAGAAGATCGCCGTGGGCTAGGGTAGCCTCGGCCTCGCCGATATCTTCTGCGAGGGCAGCTCGCCGGAGGATGTTGGACGCTTCGACTAGGACCAGATGCGGGCCGGCGAGATCGTGGGTAATGATTTGGTCCTCCGCCCATCGCCCTTCTGGCCCCGAGTCGAGCAATGCGGCCACGACCGTCGAGGCGTCGACGACGGCGACGCTCATCTCCGATCTGCGTCTCGGTGTGACACGATCTCCTTGCCTGAGAGCCTGGTGTGGGTGGCGGCCTTTCGGGCACGGATGCGGTCGACCAGCTCCTCGGGGGAGGGATGGTTAGCCATCCGCACGAGCTCGCCGAGCACGAATTCCTGGAGCGAACTTCCGCTCCGAGCGGCGCGCGCCCTCAGCTCTCTGTGGACCTCCGAAGGAACGTTGCGGACGGTGATGCTCTTCGGCGCCATAGCTGCAAGTTAGCAGCATTTCGCATGCGCCCCGGGTTCCCTCGCCCTGGTCGTATCTTGGATCCCACAGTCGTTTCCTCTTCGACCCGAGGCAGGAGCCCCGCCGAAATGCCCATCGATTACCGGCAGATGTCCGCCGAGCTGTCCTCGATGCTGCGCCTCGAGGTACCTCCGATCGCAATAAGCTTCTTGGAGGAGACACCTGGGGGGATGCCAGCTTTCGACGCCCCGATGGCGGAGCCGGCGCCCGATGGCCGCACGGGCAGGGTGCCTGCAGGCTGCGTGTTCTGGATGAAGGCGACGGACAAGAGCTTCACCACCGTTCCCGAAGACCATGGCAATTGCAGCGTGGGGAGCCTGACGCACGGCCTCATGAGCTTGGGTGAGGCGGCGCAGAAGACGGACGTGCAGACGCTGCTCGACTCCGGCTGGGTCACCGAGGACATGTTTCCCGACATCCCCGCGGTGTCAGAGCGCCCAGGCTGCATTACTTACGGGCCCCTGACGGAGACCCTTGGAGACCCCGATGTCGTGCTCATTCGCGTTAACCCCAAGCAGCTCATGCTGATATCAGACGCGCTGCCGGACCTCTACATCGGGGGCAAGCCCCAGTGCCACATCGTCGCGTTGGCAAAGGAGCACGGGCAGGTGGCGGCGAGCGTCGGATGCATGCTCAGCCGCACGCGTACGGGAATGTCGCCCAATGAGATGACGTGTGCCATCCCCGGCTCTCGTCTCTCGGAGGTCCTCGAGAAACTCAGGCCGGCTATCAGCGTCGACGCGTCCGTCGCGACCTATGCGGCGGAGGACTCTCGCCGTTTCGGCTAGGCACAGCCGAGGATTACCCTCCGCTTACGTGCTCGGGAGCCACGCACCCGAAGCCACGTAGTGTCGTCGTGAGCTGTTGCTATACACCAGCCAACGACGAAACTAGTGCCCAGCCGGTACGAACGGGTGCGTTCTCGGGAGGCTACGGCGAAGGACGAGCAGATGCGTCTCGGCGCTACGCCACCGGCGGTAGGTGGTCCCAGGCCGCTGCGCCTCGCACCGTATCCAATGAGCATCCCCTCGGCCGACGACTTCCAGGTCACGATCCACGACCATAGGAGCTGTTGGAGAAAGGCGCCCACCGCAGAGAAGTCCGCGAGGCCTTTTGCGTGCCGGTAGAGAGAGCCCTGACCGGCCGCTTCGGTTCCTTAAGAGGAGGAGAATCATGATGAAGCGAAGCCTGTCCGCAGCCGCCAAGCTGAACGCGACCGGTCTTGCTGTTGCGGCCGCCGGGATCCTGATCCAGTACTTCTCCGGGGTCGAGGGGTTTCCAACGATCCCTCCTGGGCCCATCATCCTGCTGGTTGCGGCTTCCTTGGTCGCCTTCGGGCCGTGGGGCTGGACACCCGTTCTCGGCGTGATCGCTTCTCTATTCTTGATCGTTGGAGGCGTGATCGCCACGATGGCGGGTGGTGGGCTGGGGCCCCAGCTCAGCGATCCAACTGCTGTGGGAGGCTTCGCCGGGGCTGTGATCCAGATTGCAGGCCTGTTGCTCGCGCTCGTGGCGGGGATATTTGCAGTGAGGGAAGGCAGCCGCGGCCCATCATGACATCACCTGAGCTCGTGAGAGATAGTGGATGATGTCGCTGTGAGCCCTGGTTTGCCGTCTCACAACATCCCAGGATGGGACGTGGCCACAAAACCGCGGGAAGACGGCGATCTGGTGCTCGGCCTCGCCTCATTCGAGACTGAGCTCGACCGCCGCCAGGCGTACCTCGCGCTCGTCGTCGCCGATCACCAACGAGGGCACCGGCCGGTCGGCGCACAACATCACCGTTTCGTCGAGGGTCGCGCTCCAGGTCGCTCCCGACGCGCTGTGCTCGGCACCCTCGGCGACGGGAAAGGCGGTGTCCGACTGATAGACCTTTACGGTGTGGCCGGCGGGGTCGGCGTACTCATGGACGACCATGGGCATGTCTTCGACTCGGCCCCCCCTTACCTCGACGAGCTCGAGATCTCCGAGGATGGAGGGCAGCGCAGAACGCCTTGGTTGGCGGAGGTGTTCGCCACCGTTGTAGTCGGAGAGGAGCACCTCGATCGTCTGTGGCTGCGATGGCTGAAGGATGACGAAGACGACCACGAGAGCCAGGATCACGGAGGCGGCGAGCGCCCCCAGTCTGGCTCCGAAGGCCGGCCTTCGCCTCGGGAGCGGAGCGGCGGCGACGGTCGACCGGACTGTTTCGCGCAGGTCCTGGGGCGCGAGCTCACGCGACGACTCTGCCAGTGCTCGACCCCGTCGTCCCACCTCGACCTCGTGCCAGCAGCTCTCGCATCCGAGGATGTGCTGCTCGAAACCTCTTCGATGGCGGCCGGACATCATCCCACCGAGGTAGAGAGCGGCGCTGCGCTCGGGATCATGCCCCCTCATCGATCGTCACCTTCTTTTCCAGCAGAAAGGCCAGCCTCTTTCTTCCCCGGTGCACTCGGCTTAGCACGGTATTGCGCGGCGTGCCCATGATTCGGCCCGTCTCCTTCGCGGTGAAACCGTTCAGATCCATAAGGGTGATGGCGGCACGTTGCTCTTCGGGAAGCTCTCTCAGTGCGGCGTGGACGGCGTCTGAGCCGAGTCTCCGCAGTGCCTCCGATTCGGCGGTAGAGGTGGATCCGCCGTCGGCGATCTCGTCGGTCGGCAACTCGCGGCGCGTCGACGCCTTGCGCAGCCAGGACCTTGCCAGGTTGAGACAGATGGTCGATATCCACGCCTCGACATTTCTCGGCTTCCGTTCCGAGGTCCACGCCTCGAATGCCCGTGTGTAGGTTTCCTGCACGACGTCCTCGACGACGTGAGGATCCCTCACCATGCGGCGGGCGAGGTTGTAGACGAGGTCGAGACAGGGGAGCGTCTCGTTGAGAAACTCGTCGTGCATGCTCGAACGCATACCTCATTCTCCCGGCCATATAGAAGTAGATGGATGGAAGGCGGCCCAGTCGAACCAGAAGGTGTCGAATGCCTCTGCGGCGCTCAGCCGTCGGCCCCTCAGTGGACCTGAGATCGCCCGGCCGAACACGTTCCAGACACTCGAGGTCGACGTGTCGAGGATTTGACCGTTGCGGACCTCGAACTTCAGGGTGCGTCCGCCGAGGTCGCGGTCGAAGGCGGCGGCCGCGCCCACGTCTTTGGACGTCGCTATCTCAGCCCCATCGAGGGCAGACGTGACTCCCGGTTTCCACAGGATCAGTGCAGGTTCTCCGCCCACCCTTGTGTTAACCGCTGCGAGTTCTCCGTCGGCTGCTCGCTGCAGCCGGAAGTAGGGGAATGCGACGACCTCGTCTTCACTTTGGACGCCGAGGACGCGCTCGACCGCAGCGAGGCGACCGTCGACCTCCCCCTCGAACAGGAATGGGGGATTGTCGACGTCGTCGTAACCGGGATAGGGGTTTGTCCCGTAATTTCGGTTATGACCGGTGTCGCGCGACAAGACCTTGCCGTCGGGAAAGGCGTCGCGGAAATCGCTCCACGCCACGATTTGAGCGGGGATGCGTTCGAGCTGTTGCCCGGTGAGGGGGCCGGTGATTGCCTGCCCGGTCGCCTGGGGCCAGTAGGACTTCGTCGCCCGGTCGTACATGACCAGGTTGGAGTTGTAAAGACTGCCGGAGGTTCCGAAGGTCGTCCTCTCGCCCTCGATTGAGGGCCGTTCGAACGCGATCGCGGTGTTGCACAGGGGACAGAAGGTCACAATGACGGGCGTGCCGCCAATCGTGTCGTTCACGATCTCGTGCCACGTGAGAATCTGCAAGGGGTAGGCGCGCGCATCCCCGTCGATCTCGATCTCGATGACGGGCTCTCGTTCCGCCAGCCACTCGACGGCGCCCACGGAGATGAAGCGAGGCTGGTCGAGCGCAGGTATAGCGTCGCGGGCCACGATTTCCCTGATTTCGGAGGGGTCCACGAGCGGCGCCGGCTCCGCTCCCTCGCCGGCCCTCGTGTCCAAGTGCGGGGAGTTTCCGCCTACCTGTGCAAGCAAGGCGATGCTCGCAACGCCCAGAACGCCCAGCACGATAAGACCGGCCACTGCCTTGAGCGTCACGCGTTTCCAACCGCGCGCACTGTTAAGGGAATCCTCATCGCGCATGTCAGACACTGATGTCCGAGATGCGTTGGGAACGTCCCGGAACAGGAGGAAGCCCAACAGTGCGGTACTCGCAACGGCGACCAGGCTCCATTGGATCCTCCTGATGGCCCCCCTGCGCTCCACCGCGGCGAGCCTGCGAGCCTTCACTACCCGTCCTGCGCGCAAACTCTCGGTTCCAGGGCAACTGCATCTCCTCACCGTATGTTTCCTTCCTGGGACTCTGGTACGACACCCATGATTCCGCGCTACCGGGCATTCGAAGCGCCCTCGAGTCAACGGCTGAAGGTGGGATGAGGCAGATGGCCTCCCGAAGGGGCTGATCAGCATGCGCGCCCCAATCGCCACGATGAGCGGCCGAGCACCTCACCTGGCGCGGATCGAGGGTCGTCACCTCTGCAAGAGCGACGGGGAGCGGACCGTCAAGGGCGAGATCCCAGAAGTGTGATCCAGGGTCTAGTCAGCGGTCTGGCGCTCAGGATGCAATCAGACAGTTGCTCGATGTGTCCTCTTGGTGGGAGCTGTCTCGGCCGATCTCAGCTGGCTCGGGCGATCTCAAGCGACCCGCGCGGCAGAGAGAGTCACAGGTGCCACGCGAGTCGATCCAACAGAAACTCGATCCAGCAGAGAGAGGGGATGCGTTATGAGTGCTCGAACTGTTTCGCTCTCGGGGATGAGCCGGGTGGCGTCGATGGTTCCGCTGGCTGTTCGCGTGATCGTGGGGGTCATCATGTCCTATCACGGCTACCAAAAGCTGGTCGGAGGGATCGGGGCATACACCGAGGGAGTGCTCGAGCCCCTGGGCGTTCCGGTTCCTCAGCTGCTGGGAACTCTTCAGGTCTACGCCGAGCTTATCGGAGGAGCCATGCTCGTGGTCGGCCTTCTCTCTCGAGTTGCTGCACTCGTGGAAGCAGTCATCTTGGTGCTCGCCATTTTCCTCGTGAAGATCGATCTCGGCCTCATCGCTCCCATGGGTGCTCCGCTCCCCGGCGCCGAATTGGACTTGGCTCTCATAGCCGGATTCATCGTCGTTGCGGTGCTCGGACCAGGTCGGCCGTCGTTGGACCACCTGTTCGGGCTCGAAAAGCACTCTGCCGTGGTGGCCTAAGCAGGTGAGACTGGTCGTCGCCGGAGCGCCCGCCGGGCTCGTCTTTGGCTATGTGCTCATGCGGAGCAATCTCTGCTTTCACTCGGCAATGCGCGGGCTACTCAGCGGCCGCTTCAGCCTCGCCAAGGCTTGGGCGCTCGGTATCAGCATTGCCGCCGTCGGGCTCACCATCATCTACTCCGTGTCTCCGTGGGACAACCTCAACCAGGGTCTGCCCCTACGGCCGGTCGGCAATCTCGGCGGTGGGCTCCTCTTCGGGATCGGGATGGTGGTTGCTGCGTCCTGTGCTTCAGGCCTCTTCTACAAGCTCGGGTCGGGGATGCTGGGAGCCGCGGTCGGGATCGCCGGATGGACCGCAGGTCAGCTCATGGCCGAACGCATCCAGGTGCCGGGGCCGACGCTGCTGCCCGCCGGCGAAGCCGCGACGCTCTCCGGCTGGCTCGGTGTCCCCCGTGCCGCCGTCACCCTGCCGCTCGCTGCCGTCGTCATCTTTCTTCTGATGCGAAGCGGCAAACAGGAGTCGGAGGGACGGCAGTGGGGGTGGCCTCTCGCGGGGACCGCCCTTGGCATCGCGACCATCATCGGATGGGTGCTGGCGGGAGTTGGGGGTGCATCCTTTGGCCCCAGCACCATCGGGGCCGTGACCGCGGCTTCAGCCGGTCGTCCCAACTGGTGGTTGACCGCTTTCCTGATTGCCCTGGTACCGGGCGCAACCATTGCAGCTCGGACCTCGGGGGGTTGGTGGGTGCGCAGTGAAACGGGTGCGCGCTACGTCCAGCTTGCTCTGGGCGGCGTCCTCATTGGGGCCGGAGGCCTGATCGCAGGAGGCTGCAACCTGGGTCACGGCGTCTCCGGCGCCGCGCAGCTGAGCATTTCGTCGTTCGTAGCGGTCGCCGGAATGATCGGAGGCGTCGCGCTGGCCGCAGCCGTGAGGGAAAGGATTGCCGACCCCCTGAGGGATTGGCGACCCAGCGCACCCCCGGCGTGAGCAGAGTAACCACACTAGCTCGCCGTGCCCGGCGGGGGCGTCGCTGAGCGGCCCGTCACCTCGAGGGACGCTCGCCGGTTCGCATTCTCGGCCCCGGCGACAACCTCTGAGGGGGTCGGAGGTCCTGAAAATGGCGTCGCAGGGTGTTGGAGGTAGCTACATTGCAACCTATGCATCCAAGTGGGCCGATCGGAGCCAAGCGGCACGCCGCCAAGAGACATCACGGCCAGACAGAGGCCGCGACAAGCGAGCCGGTGCGCCGTCCCGACGACGTCCGGGCAGGGTAACGTGTCGAAGTTCTACGAGCAGGTAGCTGTCACCTCGCGCTCCCAGTGGCGGGCGTGGCTCAAGAAGCACCATTCGAGCTCCCCGGGCGTGTGGGCGATCACCTTCAAGAAGGACAGCGGCGGACCGCACGTTCCTTATGACGACGTGGCCGAGGAGGCGCTCGCGTTCGGATGGATCGACAGCAAGGGACGCAAGCTCGACGAGGACCGGTGGCAACTCCTCGTCACGCCCCGCAAGCCGAAAAGCAGTTGGTCGCGCGTGAATAAGGGGCGGGTGGAGCGGCTCCTCGAGGACGGGGTAATGACCCAGGCCGGCCTCGAAGCCGTTGAGGTCGCCAAGGCCAACGGGGCTTGGAGCGCGCTCGACGATGTCGAGAATCTCACCGAGCCCGACGACCTACGCGCCGCACTCGAAGCGAACAAGAGCGCTCGCCACTATTGGGATGCGTTCCCCCGGTCGGTGAAGCGGGGGATCCTCGAGTGGATCGGCAACGCAAAGACCGAGCCGACTCGCACCAAGCGCGTGGCTGAGACCGCCAGGCTCGCGGCGCAGGACATCCGCGCCAACCAGTGGCGGCAGCCCAAGGGCCGATAAAGACGCTGGAGGCAGCTGTGGCTTGCAAAAGTCCGAGTTGAGACATGAAGGTGTAGCTCACCCCGGTCTGGACTGGCTTCGTTCCTCGGAGCCGGGAAGAGCCTGGCTCGCGGCGCTGCCGCGCCTTGTCGACGAGTGCGCTGAGCAGTGGTCGCTGCAAATCGGCGCGCCGTTTCCGTACGCCTACGCATCGCTTGCGCTTGCCGCCAAGCTGACTGAAGACGTCGACGTCGTATTGAAGATCCAGTTCCCCGATCGCGAGAGTGAGCACGAGGCCGCAGCGCTCGCGCACTGGGACGGCGACGGTGCCGTCCGGCTGCTTGCACACGACCCTGAACGCCATGCGCTCCTGCTGGAGCGTTGTAGGCCGGGGACGCCCTTGTCGACGCTCGAGCAAGATGCGGCGCTCGACGTCATGGTGGGGTTGTTGCCGCGCCTGTGGAAGCCCGCCGCCGCCCCTTTCCGCGCCCTTGCAGACGAGGCGGAATGGTGGTCCGGCTACCTTCCGAGCCGGTGGGAGCGCGCGGGCAGGCCCTTTGAGCGTGACCTGCTCGACGCAGCCCTCGACGCCCTCGAGACCCTGCCCGGCTCCCAGGGCCCGCAAGTGCTGCTCCACCAGGATCTTCATGCAGACAACGTTCTGGGTGCCGAGCGCGAACCCTGGCTTGTGATTGACCCGAAGCCGCTCGCGGGGGAGCGGGAGTTCGGTATCGCCGCACTGGTGCGCGGCGGTGAGCTCGGCGACGGCAAGCCCTTGGTGCATTACCGTCTCGAGCGGCTGAGCGCGGAGCTCAACCTCGATCGGGAGCGGGCACGCGGCTGGACGCTTGCGCAGACGCTCGCGTGGGCGTTCGAAGGCGACGACGTCGTGCCCGACCTGGTGGAATGTGCGCGCTGGCTGCTAGCGGAGTGATGCCGACGCCTGGGCGCTTAAGGTTTGCCCGTGGTGAGAGTTGGTAAGGAGGGAGCAATCGTGAGCAACCAGGCACAGGATGCACAACGGCTGGAGAAATTCAGGGCAATGTCCCTGTTTGCCGAATGCAGCGATGCTGCGCTCGAGCAGCTCGTGGCCCTGGCGACCGAGTTCGAGGCCGAAAGGAGCCACGTCCTGATTCAGCCGGGAGAGTCCGGCGCCGGCCTCTTTGTCATGGAAGAGGGCCGCGTCCGCGTCGAGTTGCCGCGCGGGGACGTGGAGCTCGGGCCTGGGGAGTTCTTCGGCGAGCTCGCGCTTTTGGATGAAGGCGCAGTCCACGTCGCAAGGGTATCTGCGGCAACCCCCGTCAGGGCCCTGGCGATAGCACGGGACGACTTCGATAGGTTGCTGGACGAGGAACCGCGCATGGCCGTCGCAATGCTCAAGGTGCTTGCGCGCAGGTTGGCGTTAACGGCCCGCCGAACCTAGGGATTTCTCAAGAGTCGTCATCTTTTACGTCATCGTCGTCTTCCTTCGTCCTAACCCACTCAATATTCGACTCTGCGTCTTCCCTGCTCCTGAAGCTGCCACTGGACCGGGCAAGTTTCTTCCTCGTGTCCTTATCTTCGCAAAACCACGAGAATTGATCCCCTCGCTCGACTATCCTCCAGGTCTTCGGCATGTTCCATCCTTTCTGCTTGGTCTTTTAGGCTTGAGAGATGTCGGTATCGGCCGGGTTAAGAGTAACCGTTACCTCCTCACTCGAACCGGCGGAATCACCGCCGGCTGCATGTGATGGTGGAGTCGATTCTTGCAGGTCTCGCAGATCAACGGCGGGGACCTTCTCCATGTAGGTGTCCAGCTCAGACACGAGCGTATGGGCTTCGAGCTCGAGGAAAACGCCCCGAGCATCGTTGAGGCAGCGGGCAGCTTCTTCGTCTCGACCGAGCTCGAGCAAACATCGCCCCGCGCCCGCCTGTGACCTTGCTTGCTCGATATCGGACCCGTAAGTGGCCCAAGCGGATACGGCCTCCACGTATTTGTCCGCAGCGAGCTGGAACTCTCCTTTCACCTCGGCCAGGATCGCTGCTCCGGTGAGTCGCGCGTGTTTCAAGCGGGTCGAGGTGACGTCGGCGTTGGGCAACAGCGCCTCCATGGCCTCGAGCGGCAATACCGACGACAGAATCCGGAGGACATCGAGCAGGTGCCGGCTCCATTCCTTTGATCCATCCCCGCACGCGTCGCCGAGCTCCTCGACGAGCGAAGAGGCCGCCGCAAACCTTTCCCGCGAACGGGAGATGTGGATCGCAGTGATCAGGGCCGGCACCCTAACCTTGCCGTCCTTCGTCTCGCGCGCTCGTGGGAGAAACTCCTCCTGCAGGGCGGCGGCGTCCTCGATGTGGCCTCGCCACAAGAGAACCTGTGCCTTGTCGATCAGCGCCAGGGCACCGGCCTGACTTCCGCTGTGCACGGAGTCCCAGCGGAGGACCTCATCGGCGGCGGCCACAAGGTCATCCCATTGACCCGTGTCGAAGAGGGCCTCTTGGGTCGAGGATCTCATCGTCATCGCGTCGATGCGTTGGCCTCGCCGCTCCGCGAACTCGATGCCCGGCCGGTAGATTTCAAGCGCTTCGTCGGGCCCTTTAGTTTGCCAGACGAGGTATCCGAGATTGTTGTACTGCACGGCGGTCTCATGGGCCAACCCCATGTCGAGACCGACGCGAAGGGCCTCGCGTACGTCATCCAGCCCGGCCGGGTCGCCAAGCTCGCAGCGAGCACAGCCTCGAAAACCGCGCGCCTGCACGATCTGTTTGGTCATCCCCAGCCTCTCCGCAAGGTCCAGGGTCCTGTCGGACCATTCCAGACACTCGCGTGACAGATCGGAGGCCCACCTTTCTCCCGCCGCCTGCGCATAGGCAAAGGCCAACTCCCTCCCCGGAGGTTGCTCTTCGAGCAGCGCAACGGCTTCGTTGAGCAGAGCTCTGCTGCGGGTTGCGTCTCCTCGCTCCCAGATAACACGGGCGGACTTGACCATGACCTCGCCCGCGGCGAGCGAGTTTCCTTGCGCAAGCAACCCTGTAGTGGCAACTTCATAGTCGTGCTCGGCGGCGGCGGGGTGCAACTGCCCAGACAGCCAGCCGGCTTCCGTAGCTTTGGCCAGCATGCCCGGCCGCTCGGAGGCCTCCTCGGCAAGAAGCTGAATGGCGTCGTGGTAGTAGGAGTAGGCCTTGCCTGCGTCGAGTTGGAGCGCTCGATCACCGGCCATCTCGAGAGCGCGTATTGCGGAGGACACGACAGAGCCCTCGCCGGCGCCCCCTCCTGAGGCACGGGCGTAGGACAGCGCCGCATTGTAGTGGTGAGCAATCAGTTCGACGTGGTCTCCCAGCTCGGTGCCGGGGATGCCTTCGAACCACAGCGCTGCCGAGCGATGCTGTCCCGCCCTTACCAATCTCGGGATCTGCCCGTAAGCGACATCCCTGATCATGGGATGGCGAAAGGAGTATTCATCTTCGTGCGCAATCGAGGACCTTCGGGCCTTGAGGAGCAGCTCCTTTCGCGCGAGCTCTCTCAGATGCCGGCGCACTGTATCTCTGTCCATGTCACCGATGACAGAAGCCGCTCCCGTCCAAAAGACCTTTCCAAGGACGGCGGCCCCATGAAGAACCGTTTTTTGCGGAGCAGACAAGGTGTCGAGGCGGGCGGCGATGATGGCCTGGACCGTTTCCGGCATGGGAATCGTCTTGGAGGCGTCCTTGGCGGTTGGGATTCCTCGTTCCTGAAGCATGCGTACGAACTCCACCGTGTACAGCGGGTTGCCTCCGGAGCGCTCGAACAAGGTCGAGCGGAACTGTTCCTCCAGCGATTGGTCGGCCAACAGCTCGTGCAGTAACTGGTTTGTCTCGTCGCCGCCGAGGGGTGTGAGCGAAAGGGTCGTGGAATTGCGCAGGCCGCCGCCCCACTGAGTCCTGCTCTCCAAGAGGTCACCTCGCGCCGTGCACAGTATGAGCATGGGAACGCCTGTGGTCCACTCAGCGAGGTATTCGACGAAGTCGAGCAACGCGGGATCTGCCCAATGCAGATCCTCGAACACGATCACGAGCGGACGGGAAGAAGCGATTGCTTCGAAGAAGCTTGCCCATGCGGCGAAGGACTCGCCCCAATCCGTGGACGATGTTGTCTCGAGAGAACCTGTTCCGATAAGCGCGGCGAGGCGCGCCTTCACCCATTCCGTCTCGGAGTCATCTTCGATTGCCGCCTGGATTGCGTGGTCGAGCTTGTCGGTCGCCTGCGTGCGGTTATCGGTCTTCAAGATGCCGGTGTGGGCCTTGACGATCTCTTCGAGGGCCAAAAAGGCGATCCCCTTTCCGTATGAGAGGCAGTGCCCTTGACGCCAGAGCGTGCCGGCACCCTGACTCTCGAGCAAGGCGCCGAACTCGCGTACGAGCCGCGACTTGCCAACCCCAGGTTCTCCGGAGATGGTCACAAGCTGCGGGGAGGATTCCTCCACGGTCCGCCCGTAGATGCTGTCGAGGAGGGCCAGCTCATGTTCGCGGCCCACGAGCGCAACCTCGTTGGCAGCACCGAAGTCGAAGTCGAGGCGGCTGCCGGCTCCTGTGGCCCGCCAGATCGGCAGAGGGTCCGGCTTGCCCTTGACCACGACCGGCTCGAGCTCGTCGTAGTCGATGGCGTCCCTCGTGGATCGATAGGTGAGCTCACCGAC
>Ga0136610_1000398_pt1 | contig 12633 bp, 11 predicted proteins | sample AntDrymUQ1342206_2_FD_104804 | JGI IMG/M metagenome (GOLD analysis project Ga0136610, IMG submission 104804) | Polar desert sand microbial communities from Dry Valleys, Antarctica - metaG UQ134 (22.06) | ecosystem: Environmental > Terrestrial > Soil > Desert | place: Antarctica: Dry Valley...
GCGCCCGACGTCCGCCTGGGTTCGTCGCCGACCGCGTAGGCCCGGTCGCGGGTACCCTATGCTGCCGTCCATGGCATCCGGAGGAACCACGAAGGCGGTCATGGCGGCGCTGGTGGCCAACGCGGGCATCGCCGTCGCGAAGTTCGTCGGGTTCCTGCTGACCGGCTCCAGCGCGATGCTCGCCGAATCGGTCCACTCGGTGGCGGACAGCGGCAACCAGGGCCTGCTGCTCCTCGGGGGCCGGGCTGCGCGGCGGCCGGCCAGCGAGGAGCGGCCGTTCGGCTCCGGGCGGGAGCGCTACTTCTGGGCGTTCGTCGTGGCCGTCGTCCTGTTCGCGCTCGGAGCGCTCTTCTCCCTCTACGAGGGCTTCTCCAAGCTCCGGGAGCCGCACGCGCCCGAGTCCCTCGGCATCGCCATCGGAATCCTCTGCGTCGCGATCGTCCTCGAGGGCTTCTCGTTCCGCACCGCGATCGTCGAGGCGAACCATGTGCGCCACGGCGACTCGTGGTGGGCTTTCATCCGCCACAGCCGCAACCCGGAGCTGCCGGTCGTCCTCCTCGAAGACCTCGGAGCCCAGGTCGGCCTGGTTCTCGCGCTGATCGGCGTCGTCCTGGCCAGATACGTCGACCCGGTGTTCGACGCGTACGCGACCCTCGCCATCGGGGTCCTGCTCGGCGTCATCGCCGTGATCCTGGCGATCGAGATGAAGAGCCTGCTCATCGGCGAGGCCGCCCGACCCCGGGACATCACGGCCATCCGGGCCGCACTGGAGCGAGACGGCACCGTCGAGCGCATCATCCACATGCGCACCGTCCACATCGGCCCGGAGCAGCTGTTCGTCGGTGCGAAGCTTGAGATGGACTCGGCGCTGACCTTCGACGAGGTCGCGCGCAAGATCAACGACCTCGAGTCCCGCCTGCGCGCCGAGGTGCCGTCCGTCGAGGTGCTCTACCTCGAGCCGGACGTCTACGCCGCCCGCAGCGTCGAGGGCGCTCCGGCCCGCGAGCCGTAGGCCGCAGCGGTCGGCCGGTCAGAACAGGGAGCGGTACAGCGCCACGGTGCGTTCGGCGATGGCGGTCCAGCTGAAGTGCTCGACGACCCTGGCACGGCCGGCGGCGCCGAAGCGGCGCCCGCAGGCGGGGTCATCGAGCAGGGAGTTCACGCGGTCGGCGATCCCGCGGGCGAAGCCCGCCGGGTTCCGCGGTGCGCCGAACGGGTCGTCGCCGGGCTCGAACGGGACGAGCCAGCCGGTGGCGCCGTCGACGACGACCTCCGGGATGCCCCCGACCGCCGAGGCGACGACCGGTGCCTCGCACGCCATCGCCTCGAGGTTGACCAGCCCGAACGGCTCGTAGATCGACGGGCACACGAAGACCGCGGCGTGGCTGAGGATCTGCACCACGTCGGGTCGGGGGAGCAGCTCGTCGATCCAGACGACCCCGCCGCGGTCGGCCTGGAGCGCCTCGACCATCGCGTGGACCTCCCTGCCGATCTCGGGGGTGTCCGGCGCGCCCGCCACGAGCACCAGCTGCGCGTCCGGTCGAAGGTGCGGCGCGGCCTCGAGCAGGTGCACCAGCCCCTTCTGGCGGGTGATGCGACCGAGGAAGACCACCGACGGGCGCCCCGGGTCGACGCCATGCCGGGCGAGCGCGTCCGTGCCGGTGTCCGGGCGGTACTCGTCCGGGTCGATGCCGTTGTGGATCACCGTGACCCGAGCCGGGTCCACGGCGGGGTAGCACGCGAGGACGTCGGCCCGCATGCCCTCCGACACGGCGATGACCGCGTCCGCACCCTCCAGGCCGGTGCGCTCGCAGAACCGCGACAGCGCGTAGCCGCCGCCCAGCTGCTCGGCCTTCCACGGGCGCAGGGGCTCGAGGCTGTGGGTCGTGGCGACGTGCGGGACGCCGTGCAGCAGCTTGGCCAGGTGACCGCCGAGGTTCACGTACCAGGTGTGGCTGTGAACGAGGTCGGCGCCCGCCGCGCCGGCGGCCATGGCGAGGTCGACCGACATCGTCTCCAGCGCCGCCGCGTACGGCTGCGGCCCCGCCAGCGCGTCCCACGGCCGGTACGATGCGGCGACGGCGGGCGCGCCGGCTGTAGCGCCCGTGATGGCGTCCCGCGGCGCGCCGAAGGCGTGGATCTCCACCTCGACCAGCCGGGCGAGTTCGCGCGCGAGGTAGGTGACGTGGACGCCGGCGCCGCCGTAGACCTCCGGCGGGTACTCGCGGGTGAGCTGCGCGACCCTCACGCGTCGACCTTCTGGCCCTTCCCGATCACGACGACGCCGTTGCCGGAGACCGTGAAGCGCTCGCGGTCGCGGTCGAGGTCCACGCCGATCCGGGCGCCCTCGGGGATCTCGACGTTCTTGTCGACGATCGCGTTGCGCACGACGGCATGGCGGCCCACGTCGACGTTGTGCATCAACACCGAGTTTTCGACGGAGGCGTGCGAGTGGATCTGGACGCCCGGGGACAGCACCGAGCGGCGCGCGCACCCGCCGGACACGACAACGCCGGCGCAGACCATCGAGTTGAGGGCCTGCCCGACGCGCCCGGGATCGTCGAAGACGAACTTGGCCGGCGGGAGCGGCGGGTGCCAGGACAGGATCGGCCAGTGCTCGTTGTAGAGGTTGAAGACCGGGTGCACCGAGATCAGGTCCATCTGGGCGTCGTAGTAGGCGTCGAGCGTGCCGACGTCGCGCCAGTAGCCCCGGTCGCGGTCGGTGGCGCCACGCACCTGGTTGCGGGAGAAGTCGTAGACCCGCGCCTCGCCGCGCCCCACGAGCAGCGGGATGATGCTGCCGCCGACGTCGTGCGCGGACGCCTCGTCGCCCGCGTCGGTCGTCACGGCCTCGATCAGCACGTCGGTCGAGAAGATGTAGTTGCCCATGGAGGCGAAGACCTCGTCAGGCGAGTCGGGCAGTCCCTCGACCGCAGCGGGCTTCTCCAGGAACTCGGCGATCGTGCGGCCGTCGGCTGCGGTGGAGATGACCCCGAACTGGCCGGCCTGGTCGCGCGGTACCCGGATCCCCGCCACGGTCACGCCCGCGCCGGAGGCGATGTGCTCCTCCAGCATCTGCCGCGGGTCCATGCGGTAGATGTGGTCGGCGCCGAACACGATGATGTAGCCGGGCCGCTCGTCGTACACGAGGTTGAGGTTCTGGTAGATCGCGTCCGCCGAGCCGGCGAACCAGTGCGGGCCGCGCCGCATCTGCGCGGGCACCGGGGTCACGTAGTTGCCGAGCAGGGGCGACAGCCGCCACGTCTGCGTGATGTGCCGGTCGAGGCTGTGGCTCTTGTACTGCGTCAGCACCACGATCTGGCGGAACGACGCGTTCACGAGGTTGCTCAGCACGAAGTCGACGAGCCGGTAGTTGCCCCCGAACGGCACCGCCGGCTTGGCGCGGTCGGCCGTCAGGGGGGCCAGTCGCTTGCCCTCGCCGCCGGCGAGCACCATCGCCAGGACCTTCGACTGCACCATCGCGGTCACCCTACCCGTCACCGTGCGAGCGCGTGGTACTCCTCGTTGGGCAGCATGCCGGCGGCCAGCGACATGCGGTTGGTGAAGTTGTACATCGCCGCGATCTCGAGCACGTCCCACACCTCCTCGTCGGTCAGGCCGTGCTTGCGGAGGGCCTCGAGGTCGTCGGAGTCGCACTCCAGCGGGGCGCGGGTGACCTTGACCGCGTAGTCGAGGATCGCGGTCAGGCGGTCGTCGAGGCCGGCCCGGCGGTGGTCGAGCGTGATCCGGTCGGCGAGCACCGGGTCGCCGAGCTCCTGGCGCAGCGCCGCCCCGTGTGCGACCAGGCAGTACAGGCAGCCGTTCGCCATCGACACGGCGACGGCGATCATCTCCCGCTCGGCCGCGGACAGGTGCTCGGAGGGCTCGTGGAGCTGCTTGTAGTGGGCGAACCACGCGCGCAGCCGCTCCGGGCGGAAGCTGTACGCCCGGAACACGTTCGGGACGAAGCCGATGCGCTCCCGCGCCTTGGCGAACAGACCGCGCAGGTCGTCCGGCAGCTCGGACTCGTCGGGCACGGGGAACCAGCTGATCGCGTCGTCCATCCCGTCAGCCTTCCCGCCGGGCTGCCCGTCCGCAACCCTTCGGGGTGGAATCTTCGAACTGTCGAAGATTCCACCCCGGAGGCGCCTGTCGCGCGCTGTCCACAGGGGCCGCGGACCATCCATGCGGCGCGCCCGGGCCGGACGCACGCTGTGGCCCATGACCGCAGGACGCTGGGAACGGCTGCACGAGCGGTGCACGAACCGCCAGAGCGGGGTGGTGGGGGCGTGGCAGGCGGTCGAGCACGGCATCGCCGGCAGCACGTTCGCGACCTTCGCCAGGGCGCACGGCTGGCAGGCGCTGCATCCGGGCATCTGGGCGGCGCCGGGTTCGCCGGAGGACTATTCCCGCGCCGTCTACGCCGCCCTCGTGTCGTTGCGCTTCGGGGCGATCCTCACCGGTGAGTCGGCGTTGTGGGCTGCCGGCGCCGTACGGGAGCCTCGGCGGGTCGCCGTCCTGGTGCGCCCGCGTCGTCACTGCTCGCCCCGGACCGGCGTGGTGGCGTACCGCGGTGCCTGGGTGGCGGGGGACCGCGTCGAGCGCCGACGCGGCTTCCGCTGCGCTCCCGTGCTGCGCGCGGTCACCGACCACGCGCGCGACAGCGGTCGAGATGCGGTCGTCAGGACGCTCGTCGAGCTGGATCGGCTCCGTGAGGCGTCGCCCGCGGCCGTCCTGGGCTATCTCGAGCGGCGCGGCCGCTTCCTGGGGGTCGGCACGGTCCGGTATGCGGCCCGTCGCCTCCTCGACCGCGGCCTCAGCCACTCAGGCGGCGAGGCGTACGCCCGCCGGCTGCTGCGCGAGGCGGGGGTCGATGTGCACCCACGCCCGTTCACGGTCGTCGCCGGCGGGGTGATCTTCGGCGAGATCGACCTCGCGTGTCTCGCGGTCCGCTACGGCGCCGAGGTCGACGGGCCGGTCCACGACCTGCCGGAGGTTGCGGCCGCGGATAAGGTCCGCGACCGCCGGCTGCGGCGCATCGACTGGACGATCGATCGCTTCCGCGACGAAGAGGTCCGCCGCGACCCCGCCGGCTTCGTCCGCGCCGTCCGGGACGGCCTCGCGGCCGCCGCGCGTCGCGGCGGAGCTCCGTGGCCTGGCTGATCGTCGGCCCGGCGTTCCGGGGTGGAATCTTCGGACTGTCGAAGAAACCACCCCGGAACCGCGATGGACCGGGGACCTCGGGTGCGTCAGCCGGCGGTCGTCGTGTAGCAGGACTGGGTGAAGTCGTAGCCCTCGGCGGTCGGGCCGACGAAGAAGTCCTGGAGCACGTCGAGGCCCACGATCGCCTCCGGGTTCGGTTCGGAGACGATGCTGCCGCGGTACGCGGTCTCGTTCGGGTCGCCGACGAAGTTGCCGGCCTCGTCGGGCAGCATGCCCTCGTAGTCGACGTCGTCGAGTTCGGAGACGGCGGCGAGCAGTCCCTCCCGGGTGAGGTCGCCGTTCTCGGCGGCCCGCTCCAGCGCGGCCTTCAGCGGGTAGGACCAGACCCACCCGGAGGTGTAGCCGTCGTTGGGGTCGACGTCGCCGAGCGCCTCCTCCATCGCGTCGCGGCCCGGCGACTCCTGGGTCCACGTCCACGGGCCCGAGGCGAGGTACAGCGCCTGGACGGCCTCGGCGGCGGGGCTGGTGAGCAACCCCTTGTTCCACGACGGGCCGGTGCCGATGAACGTCCCCTGGTAGCCCTGCGCCGCCGCGTTGCCGACGACGGCGCCCGCGTCCGTTGGGCTGGTCGTGAGGATGACCAGGTCCGGCTGCTGGCTGGCGACGGCGCTGATGGCCCCGGACTGGTTGTCCGGTCCCGGGGCGGTCTCGACATCGGTGAACTCGAGGCCGTTGGCCTCGGCCGCGATCCGCGCGCCGGCGGCGGCGTCGCCGCCGTAGTCGCCGGGGTAATGGACCGCCATGACGGTCTCGATGCCCTCGAGGTTCTCGACCGCCCAGTCGATCGAGTTCATCGACTCGAAGCAGTAGTTCACCCCGGACTCGAGGATGACGTCCTGGAAGGCCCATTCCGAGGTCCACGACGCCGGGACGGCGACGATGCCCTCGGCGTTCAGGTCCTCGATGATGGCCGCCGTGGTCGGCGACCCGAGCGTCTGCGCGAGCGCGAGGACGTCGTTCTTGATCGCCTGGTACTCCTGGTTGTGGATCTCCGGGTTGTACTGGTTGTCGCGGACGAACTCGGTGACGTTCACGTCGAAGCCGCCGATGCCCCCGTCTTCGTTCACGCGGTTCCAGAAGGCCTGCTGCGCGTCGGTGATCGGCACGGCGAGCGCGGCGAAGGGCCCCACGGTGAGGTCGGAGAGCGTGCCGAGGTAGATGCACCCGTTGTCGGGGTTCACGGCGTCGGGGCAGGCCTCTTCGGTCACGCCGGTGTCGAAGGCGATGTCACCGGCCGGCGTCGTGCCCTCGGTGGGCGACCCCGTGTCGGTCGGCGTGGCCGTGTCGGCGGCCGTCTCGGTTGGGGTGTCGGTGGCGGTGTCGGCCGGTGTGGTCGTCTCGGCCGGCGCCGCCCCGGTGTCGACGTCCTCCACGTCGGCGGTCGTTCCGGAGTCTCGACAGCCGGTCGCGATCAGCGCGAGCACGGCCAGCACGATGGCGAACCTCGGCCATTGACGGTGCTGCTTCATTCCGCGTTCCTTTCATTCCAGACGGGCATGACGAAAACCTTCAGTACGAGAAGGGCCATCCCTTCCAGTAGTTGCGGACCCGCAGCCACACCCCGAACAGCCCGCGCGGTTCGAAGATCAGGAACGCGATGATGAGCAGGCCGTAGAGCATGGCCTCGAGCTCGACGTTGGTCAGCAGCCCGCCCCCGGTGACGCCCTGCCCGATGAAGGGCACGAAACGGGGCACCTGCTGGGTGAAGCGGGGGAGGAGCGTGACGAACATCGCCCCCATGATCGAACCGGAAATCGTGGCCGCACCGCCGATCAGCACCATCGCGATGAACCGGACGCTGAGCAGGAGGTTGAACGAGTTCGGCTCGACCGTGCGGGTGATCGTGTAGAGCAGCGCGCCGCAGATGCCGGCGTAGAACGACGAGATCGTGAAGGCGAGCAGCTTCGCCTTGGTGAGGCTCACCCCGATGACCTCGGCGGCGATGTCGCGGTCGCGGACCGCGGCGAACGCCCGCCCGACGCCGGACCGCGCGAGGTTGCGGGCCGGCACCGCCGCCGCGATCAGGACCACCAGGGCGAACAGGTAGACCTTCTGGGCGCCGCTGAGCACCGCGCCGCCGGCGGTCAGGGAGTTGCCGAAGAGGCTGGCCTGGACGGCGTCGCGCCCCACCCCCGGGCCGCCGGTGACGCTGTCCCACTCGCGGAAGACGTGCTCGCCGAGGAAGACGAGGCCGAGCGTGACGATCGCCAGGTACAGCCCCCGCAGCCGGGTGGCGAGCGGCGCCACCAGCAGGCCGGCCGCCCCCGCGACCAGGCCCGCGGCGGGCAGCCACACGACCATCGGCAGGCCGAACCCGACCAGCCGGCCGTCGGGGTCGCCGCTGAGCACCGCGGCGGTGTAGGCCCCCAGGCCGACGAAGAACGCGTGGCCGAGGGACACCTGGCCGGCGTAGCCCGTCACGATGTTGAGCCCGATCGCACCCACCGACATCGCCAGCCCGGTGCCCAGCAGGACCAGCACCTGGTCGCTGACCGCGAACGGCAGGGCGAACGCCGCCGCGACGATCGCGAGCACGCCGGCGCGCTTGGCCGGCGTGTTCAGCAGGGCGATGTCGGAGGAGTAGGACGTGTAGAGCTCCGGTCGCCCCCTCGGCCGGGACCCCCGGCCGCCGCGGTCCGTCAGCAGCGCCGTCATACCCGCTCGACCTCGGGGGTGCCGAACAGGCCGTACGGTCGGAGGAGGAGCACGATCAGCAGGACGACGTAGGGCGAGACGACCGCGAAGTTGTTGCCGAGCCACGGCGCCGCCGTCGGCTGGTAGGTCCCGACCAGCGCCTCGATCACCCCGACGACGAGCCCGCCGATCACGGCGCCGCCGACGGAGTCCAGGCCGCCGATGATGATCGCCGGCAGGGCCTTCAGGGCGATGATCCAGGTCTGCTGGTCGATGCTCCCGCCGGTTCCCACGAACGTGCCGGCCAGGGCGGCGAGCGCTCCGGCGATCGCCCACGACAGGGCGAACACCATGCCGACGGAGATGCCCTGCGCCAGGGCGGTCTCCTGGTCGAACGCGGTCGCCCGCATCGCCAGCCCCGTGCGGGAGTACTTGAAGAACGCAAACAGGGCCGCCACGACCACAGCCGTCGTGAGCATCATCGCGAGGAAGCGCTGCTGCACGAACACGTCGCCGACCCGGAGGGTGTCCAGCCCCCACGGGCTCGTGAAGTTGCGGATGGTGTTGCCGAGGAAGCGGTTGACGACCACGCGGATGGTGATGTCGACGCCGATCGTGATGATCGCCACGACGAACACGGGCTTGCCGACCATCGGGCGCAGGGCCGAGCGCTCCACGATCAGCCCGAGCAGCGCGGTGAGCAGCATCGCCACCGGAACCGCCGCGAAGAACGGGAGCCCGAACGACCCGGTCAGGAAGACGACCATGGTCGCTCCGGCCACCATCAGCGCCGGCTGGGCGAAGCTGATGACGAGCGTCGACTTGTAGATGATCACGAAGCCGAGGGCGAGCAGGGCGTAGATCGACCCGTTGCCGAGCCCCTGGATCAGGCTCTGCCCGAACCTGGTCACGGCGCGGTCCCCGCGGGTCTGCCGGAGGCCGACCGGCCCCCGCCGTACATGCCGTCGACGAGGCCGGCGAACATGTCGGTGATCGCCGCGCGCTTGACCTTCTGCGTTGCCGTCAGCTCGCCGTCCTCGTGGTCCAGCTCCTTGGGCAGCATCGTGAACTTCTTGATCTGCTCGGCCGACGCAACGCGGCTGTTGACGCCGTCGACGACGCCCTGGACGAGCTTGCGGACCTCCGGCTTGTCCGCGAGGTCCCGGTACGTGGTGTACGGCAGCCGCCGGCGTTGCGCCCAGTCGCCGACGGTGTCGAGCTCGATCCCGATCAGCGCGGTGAGGTAGGGCCGCCGGTCGCCGATCACGACCGCCTCCTTGACGTACGGCGAGGCCTTGATCGCGTTCTCGATCTCCGAAGGGGAGACGTTCTTGCCGCCGGCCGTGATGATGATGTCCTTCATCCGGTCGGTGATCTTCACGTGCGTGCCGTCGACCCAGACGCCGACGTCGCCGGTGTGGAGCCACCCGTCCGGCTCGAGGGTGCGGCGGGTGGCGTCGGCGTTGCGCCAGTAGCCGGCGAACACCGCCGGGTGCCGGGTGAGGATCTCGCCGGTCTCGGAGTCGATGCGCAGCTCGGTCCCCGGCTGGGGCTCGCCGACCGTGCCGAGCTTCACCCGGCCGGGGCGGTTGACCGTCGCGACCGCGCTGTTCTCCGTCATGCCGTAGATCTCGTAGATCGGGACGCCGATGCCGAAGAACCACTGCAGGATCTCGGGGGCGATCGGCGCAGCCCCGGACCCGGCCGCCCGGCACTTGCGGAGTCCGACCCGGTCGCGCAGCGACCGGAAGAGGAAGGGGTAGCCGAGCCCGTACAGGACCCGGGTCTGCGCCGTCGGTCGTCCGCCGTTGCGGACCATCGCGTCGCCGATGCGGCCCGCGACCCGGATCCACAGGGCGTAGTTCAACCGCTTGACCAGCGACGCGGACGCCATGCGGATCTGGATGCCCGCGTGAATCTTCTCCCAGATGCGCGGCACGGCGAAGAACAGCGTCGGCTGCACCTCTCGGAGGTTCTGCTGCACCGTCTCGATCGACTCGGCGAAGTGCACGGTCGTGCCGGCCTGGGCGTTTACCCAGACGGTGGCGATGCGCTCGGCGACGTGGCACAGCGGGAGGTAGGACAGCGTGATGTCGTCCGGACCGGGGGGCGGGTTGTAGAAGCCGCCCTCGGTCACCAGCGCCTTGATCGCGAACTCGACGTTCGCGTTCGTCAGCATCGCGCCCTTCGGCGGGCCGGTGGTGCCCGACGTGTAGATCAGCGTCATGACGTCGTCGGGCTCCGCCGAGCTCATGCGCTCCTCGACGGCGGCGGGGTGATCGGCGCGGTGGCGGCGGCCCAGGACCAGGAAGTCGTCCCACGACAGCAGGCGCGGGTCGTCGTAGCGGTGCCGGATGCCGCGGGGCTCGACGTAGACGATGCGCTCGAGGTCGGGCAGCTCGCCGGCGACGGCGAGCGCCTTGTCGACCTGCTCCTGGTCCTCGGCGACGAGGATCTTCGAGCCCGAGTTCGACAGCAGGTAGGAGACCTCGGCCGCCGGGTTCGTCGGGTACAGGCCCATGGTGATCGCCCGGACGGCACAGGTGGCGAGGTCGGCGTAGAGCCACTCGGGCCGGTTCTCGGAGTGGATCGCGACCCGGTCGCCCGGGGCCACCCCCAGGGCGAGCAGGCCATGGGCGACGTCGAGGACGTGATCCCAGTACTGCGCCCAGGTGACCTCCTGCCAGATCCCGAAGTCCTTCTCCCGCAGGGCGACGCGCTGCGGGTCGCGCTGCGCCCGGTCGCGCACGCGCGCCGGGACGGTCATGGTCGTGGTGGGTGCGGGGGGTTCAAGGGTGGCGGTCATCGCGGCGCTCCCGTCGGTGCGGCGGAGGCGTGCTCCTGGCCGAGGTAGGCCCGGATGACGTCGGGGTCGCGCTGGACGTCGTGGGGCGGACCGGTCGTGATCGGGCTGCCGAAGTCGACGACCATCACCCGGTCGGCGAGGTCCATCACCACGCCCATGTCGTGCTCGACCATGATGATCGGGACCGCGAGCTCGTCGCGGATGTCGAGGACGAAACGCGCCATGTCCTCGGTCTCCTCGACGTTCATCCCGGCGACGGGCTCGTCGAGCAGGAGCAGCTTCGGCTCCATCGCGAGGGCGCGACCGAGCTCGACGCGCTTCTGGATGCCGTAGGGCAGCAGGCCGACCGGGAACTTGCGGTACTGCTGGATCTCGAGGAAGTCGATGATGTCCTCGACGACCGCCCGGTGGGCGACCTCCTCGCTGTGCGCCCTGCCGGCGAACACCAGCGCTGCCAGGACGCCGTAGCGGACGTGGTGGTGGCGGCCGAGCATGAGGTTGTCGATGACCGTGAGGTTGGAGAACAGCTCGATGTTCTGGAACGTGCGGGCCATGCCCATCGCGGCGATCTGGTGGGGCGACCGGTCCACGATGTCCTCCCCGACGAAGCGGACCGTCCCGCGCTGCGGCCGGTAGACGCCGGAGAGGACGTTGAAGATCGACGTCTTGCCGGCGCCGTTCGGGCCGATGATCGCGAACAGCTCCTTCGCACCGACCTCGAAGGAGATGCCGCTGATCGCCCTGACGCCGGCGAAGTGCAGATGCACGTCGGAGAACTCCAGCACCGGGCGGGCGTCGTCGACCTCCGCGGAGGTCTTCTCCAGCGCGGCGGCGAACGCGTCGCTCACGACAGCCACCGCTTGCGCCGCTTGTAGTGCTTGACGTCGCGGAACGACCGGGGGGTGCCCTCGTCGTGCAGCCCCAGGTAGAACTCGCGGACGTCTTCGTCCTCGAGCAGTTCGGAGGCGCCCTTGTCCATCACGATCTTGCCCGTCTCCATGATGTAGCCGTGCTCGGCGATGGACAGGGCCATGCTGGCGTTCTGCTCGACCAGCAGGACGGTGGTGCCGCGCTGGTTGATCTCGACGATCAGGTCGCGGATCTGCTGCACCAGCAGCGGAGCCAGGCCGAGGCTGGGCTCGTCGAGCAGCAGGTAGCGGGGATCGGACATCATCGCGCGGCCCATGGCGAGCATCTGCTGCTCGCCGCCGGACAGGTACCCGGCCGTCGCCCGGCGCCGGTCGCGCAGCACCGGGAACAGGTCGTAGACCCGCTCCATGTTCTCGGAGAGTCTGCGGGTGTTTCTGTGCGCCCCCACGCGCAGGTTCTCCTCGACGCTGAACTCGGCGAAGACCCGCCGCCCCTCGAGGACCTGCTTGACGCCCGCGCTCACGACCCTGGCCGGGGACAGGTGGTGGATGGGGTCGCCGTCGAGGGTGATCTGCCCCTTGGTGACCTCACCCTCGTGCACGTCGAGCAGCCCGGACACGGCGCGCAGCAGGGTGGTCTTGCCGGCACCGTTCGCGCCGAGCAGCGCGACGATCTTCCCCTCCGGCACGTCCAGGCTGACCCCGCGCAGGACCAGGATGACGTCGTCGTAGACGACTTCCAGGTTCTCGACGGACAGCACCGGCTGCCTTCCCTCGTCCCCTCACCGCACGGCGGATGGCGCCGTACTTGCCGGATAGTAGAGAACGAGGGGGCGCCTGTCTGCGGGCGCGGCGAAAGGTCGCCCGGTTGGCCCGGACCGGTCTAGCGGCCGAAGCGGCGGAGGCGCAGCGAGTTGGCGACGACGCTGACAGACGAGAACGCCATCGCGGCGCCGGCGATCATCGGGTTCAGCAGCCCCATGGCGGCGAGCGGCAGGGCCGCGACGTTGTAGGCGAACGCCCAGCCGAGGTTCTGGCGGATCGTGCGGTAGGTGCGGCGTGACAGCTCGATCGCGGTCGCGACGCCCTCGACGTCGCCGC
>Ga0136610_1000399_pt1 | contig 12618 bp, 8 predicted proteins | sample AntDrymUQ1342206_2_FD_104804 | JGI IMG/M metagenome (GOLD analysis project Ga0136610, IMG submission 104804) | Polar desert sand microbial communities from Dry Valleys, Antarctica - metaG UQ134 (22.06) | ecosystem: Environmental > Terrestrial > Soil > Desert | place: Antarctica: Dry Valley...
CGCCGCAGACGACGATCGGTACGGGTCCGTCGGCCGTGACGGGCGATGACACGCCGGCGTTCTCGTTCTCCTCTGATGAGCCGGGTTCGTCGTTTGAGTGCCGGGTGGATGAGGGCGTGTTCGTGTCGTGCTTGTCGCCGCATACGACGGCTGTGCTGGCTGATGGTTCTCATACCTTCGAGGTGCGCGCGGTCGACGCGGCGGGCAATCGCGATGGGTCGCCGGCGAGCCGCGTCTTCACGGTCGACACCGGGCCGCCGCAGACGTCGATCACCGACGGGCCCGGCGGCCCGACCGCAGACAGCACGCCGAGCTTCGCCTTCCGCTCCGACGAGGAGGACTCCACCTTCGAGTGCCGGGTGGACGAGGAGGAGTTCGCGGCGTGCGACTCGCCGCATGAGACGGCGGCGCTGGACGACGGCCCGCACTTCTTCGAGGTCCGTGCGACCGACGTCTCGGACAACGTCGACACGTCGCCGGCGCGCCGCGACTTCTCGGTCGACACGACCGCGCCCGAGGTTCCGATCACGGCCGGCCCCGCGGGCGCGACGGACGATGTCACTCCGACGTTCGAGTTCACTGCGATCGAGGCGGGATCCGTCGTCGAGTGCAGCGTCGACGGGGGGCCGTTCGAGACGTGTGCGTCGCCGTTCACGACGCCGGTGCTGACCCCGGGGTCGCACACGTTCGATGTCCGGGCGCGGGACGCCGCGGGCAACACCGGCGCCGTCGTCAGGCGGTCGTTCAGCGTCACGCCACCACCACCACCACCACCACCGCCGCCACCACCACCACCGCCACCGCCACCGCCACCGCCCCCGCCGTCGACGGAGGATCGCGACGCCGACGGCATTCCCGACGCGCTGGACGACTCGGTGGCAACGGAGGCTCCGAGGGGGGGCGAGACGGTGATCGCGCGGGTCATCAGCGGCGAGGTGTTCGTGAAGCTGCCCGCTGGCAGCCAGACGCGTAGCGCGGCGCGCGCGGCGCAGGCGCCGACCGGCTTCGTGCCGCTGAAGGGCGCCGAGGTTCTGCCGGTCGGGACGATCGTGCACGCGACGCGCGGCCGCCTTGCGCTGACGGCGGCGGCCAGCCGGGCCGACAGCAGGACGGGCACCCAGCGCTCGGAGTTCTACGCCGGCAGCTTCCAGATCCGCCAGCAGCGTGCGCGCCGGCTGACGACGGACATCGCGTTGCGCAGCACGAACTTCGCGCAGGTCTGCGGGTCCGGCGCGCAGGCCAGGGGCTTCGCCGCGAGGTCGCGATCCAAGCGCGTGGTGTCGCGGCTGTGGGGCAACGGGAAGGGCCGCTTCCGCACCCGCGGGCGTCACAGCGCTGCGACGGTGCGCGGGACGATCTGGCTGACCCAGGAGCGCTGCGAGGGGACGCTGACCTTCGTCAAGCGCGGGATCGTCACGGTGCGCGACGAGCGTCGCAACAAGACGATCGTCGTGCGCGCCGGCCACAGCTACCTGGCCCGCGCGACGCGCGCGACGATCGCGACCGGCGGCGGCTGAAGCACGAGTGGCCGCCCTCGACGGGAGATCTTAAATTCTTCAGACAGAGCCGATCGCACCCTTGACGTCGACCCGTTGGGTGCCTGTAGGCTGGCCACCCTCATGAGCACTAACGGCACGAGGGACTCCAAGATCGCTGTGGTCGGTGACGGCTTCGGGTCACTGATCGTCTATTCGACCGCCATCTACCTCGGCTTCAAGCCTGAGGACATCACCATCTACGGTCCCAGCGACAATCCCGTCGGGACCTACCAGCAGTTCGCGTACAACCTCGGCCAGACGGTCCTGCGCTCGGAATCCGAGTCGCACTTCCTGCCGGCCGACTGGCCCACCTTCGGCCAGCTCGACGCCTACTCCCACCGCAGCCCGGCGCCCCTCGTACGCTCGATCCGCCGCAAGTACAACCCCGGCGTCCCCGACATCCTCGCCGAGGCCGGGGTCGTGGCCAAGCGCCTGAACTGGGACGGCTCGCGTGTGCCCAAGCGCGTCGGCTGGCTGCAGCGCGAGACCGACGGCGTGCCGCACTTCGTGCTCTACGACGAGGAGGCGAACCTCCTCGGCCGGGCCAAGCACGTCATGCTCGCGCTCGGCCACGGGCCGCTCGTCTTCCCGCCGGTGCTGGCCAAGGCCAAGATGGACCCCGCGACCGGCGACCGGATCGTGCAGGCCTACGAGGCCAAGCAGTACGCCAAGGACGGCCGCTACGTCGTGCTGGGGGCCGGCATCGCCTCGATCAACGAATGGGCCAACGCGATCGACGCGGGCGCGAAGTGCATCGCGCTGCGGCGCAACCCGGCGCCCGACGAGCAGGACCTCAACGTGCCGCGCTGTCTCTTCGAGGCGCTCGGGATCGACAAGTTCCAGGGGCTGCCCTTCGAGCAGCGCGTCGCGTTCCTCGGCTCCGTGCTCAAGGGCACCGCGCCCAAGCGCCGCAGCTGGCTGGAACGCATCGAGACGGGCACCGCCGAGGGCCGCTTCGAGGAGATGGTGGGCGAGATCGACGAGATCCAGGCGGGCCCCGCGGGACTGAGGATCCACGTCATGAGCAAGCATGGCGAGGATCCCGGCTGGCTGGACGTCACCGGTGTCGTGGCCGGCACGGGCTTCAACAAGTCGGTGCTGACCCTGCCGCTGATCCGCCGCCTCGTCGAGCACTACGACATCCCGGTCGATGGCGGGCGCATGGCGCTGCGCACCAACTGCGGCGTGCCGGGCCTGGACCGTGACGACTCGCGCCTGTGCATGATGGGCCTGACGGCCAACACCGTCATCCCGCACGGCGACACGATCGCCGGCCTGAAGTACATCGGCCGGCGCTTCGTCGGCGACTGCGCGCGGGCCGAGAACCTGAAGTACCGCCGCTTCCCGAGCCGGTTCGGCATGCAGGTCTCGCTGGCGCGCGAAACCGCGCAGGCCATGCGAAACGTGCGCCGGACGGAACAGCTCGCCTGATATGTGCCCGACACCGCTAGGCCGCACCCAGACACGCACCGCGATCCTCGTGGGGCCCGCCATCCTGGGCCTCATCCTCTCGCTGGTGACAGGCAACGAGGGCTGGATCGTCCTCATCGGGATCTACCTGCTGATGGGCGTCGTGCTCGACGTCCTCTTCTACCCGCTCGTCATCAAGTGGCAGCCCCCGTGGCTGACGTTCCTGCTGGCCATCGGGGAGTTCGTCATCCTCTACGTCCTCAGCCAGGTCCTCAAGGTCGGGCTCACGCCGACGGAGGCGATCGTCTTCTACTGGGTCAGCTGGGTGATGGGGAACTGGACGAAGATCGTGATCCTGCCACTGCTCGAGCTGACCTGGATCGAGAGCGGAGGCGAGTTCAGGACGACGGGCTGGTCGTCGCCCGCCGAGAGCGAGCTGCTTCCCGTGCTGGCGACCGTGAACCCGAACCCGACCGGCAGCCGGCTCGTGCGCGAGTTCTCGTCGGTCAACACGGTGCCCGACGAGATTCGCAACCTGCCGTCGCCCTCGGGCGTGCACCGTCGCCCGCAACGCGGCTGAGCAGCACCCGCAACGCCTCAGAGCGCGCTGAGCCCCCGCAGCCCGCCTCGGCGCGGGGGGTGGGGTGCACCAGAGGGCGGCAGACGACGGCAGGGCCGGCTGAGGCCCAGCGGAGCCGCCCACCCCTCGCGCGCTGAGCACCGCGGGCGCGCTCGGCGCCGCAGTGGGCGCCGGGCGTCCGGGCGCAGCCCCGGCCACGCCCTCGCTCGCCGGTTGCCCCGGCCCGGTCAGCTTCCGAGCTTCACGCCACCGCCACCCAGCACGGGCCCGTGCCCGGGAGAGGACCAGGTGAAGCGGGTAACGTCGCCGCGCGGAGCGAGCGCGCCGGGGCGCAGGCCGCGGCGGACGAACAGGATCGGCGCCGGGGCGGCGCGGGCGATCTCCGAGCGCGTCGTGCCGAGCCCCTCCTTGCGCCAGCGGTCCGACAGCCCGATCACGAGCAGGCCGGCGCCGCCGGCCGCCGAGATCAGCCCGGCGAGGCCGGGCTCGGCGATCAGCGGCTGAGCCTGGATGCCGGCGAACTGCTGGACGACGAGCGAGGCGTTGCCAAGCAGCCGGGTGGCGTCACGGCCCTCGTCGGTCGTCCCGGCCGCTCCCAGGAGCTTCAGGGGCGCGTTGTGAGACGCCGCGATCCAGGCACCGAGCTCCAGGGCCGCCCAGTCGTGCTCGGCGCCGCTGAAGGGCACCACGACGGGTGACTTCTCCCCCGGGCTGACCGTCGCCTCCTCGCGGGCGACGAGCACCGCGACGTCGCAGGGAGCCTTGGCAAGCACGGCGCCGACCTCGCCGCGCGGCACGCCCTCGCCGAGCAGCGGCCGGCGCCCGTCCATGATCACCAGGTCGACCTCCTCGGAGCCCGCGAGCTGCGCGAGGTCGTTGCCCGGATCCACCGAGGTGAACGCGACCGCGCGCGCGGCCACGCGGCGATCGAGCAGCGTGGCGCGGGCGCGGCCCATCTCCGCCCAGGCCGCGTTGAGCTGCTTGCCCTGCGTCTGCAGGCCGCCGCGCACCGCCGAGCCGCCCGTCGGCTGCACGAGCCGTGCCAGGATGAGCTCACGCGGCGGCTCGGAGCGCGCGAGCGGCTCGGTGAGCGCGAGCAGCTGCGCGAGCGCGCTCTCCGTCTGCGGCGCGACGAGGATCGACTGGTCGGGCACCGGGATCGGCGAGTCGGCGAGCGACGCCTTGCGCGCGTCGTCGAGCTCGTCGGTCACGGGGGCCCCGAACTCGTTCTTCGGATCGAGCAGCCTCAGCAGCGGCCCGGTCATGAAGGTCGTCACGAGCGCCATGATCACGAGCGCGGCGAACAGGGCCTCTGAGATGACCCCCTTCTCCAGGGCGAGGTTGAGCACGATCAGCTCGGTCAGCCCGCGCGTGTTCATGAGCGCGCCGATGACGGCGGACTCACGCAGGCTCAGGCCGGTGACGCGAGCGGCGGCCATCGCGCCGCCGAACTTGCAGAAGATCGCGACCGCGAGCAGGACCAGCGTGAGCAGGATCAGCTCCGAGCGCTCGAGCAGCCCCATGTCGGTGCGCAGGCCCGTGTAGGCGAAGAACAGCGGCAGCAGCAGGATCACCACGAAGTCCTCGATGCGCCGGGTGACGTCCTCGGTGAGCTCCGCGCGCGGCGGCATGATCGCGCCCATGATGAACGCGCCGAAGATCAGCGCGATGCCGATCGTCTCCGTCGCGTAGGCCGACAGCAGCACGCCGGCGAAGATCGCCGCGATCCACGCCCCCGGAACGTGTCCCGCCGTGTCGTAGGCCTCCGACACGCGCCCCAGCAGCGGCCGCACGAGGAAGGCCATCACGAGGCAGAACACGATGGCCAGGGCGACCGTCCGCAGGACGCCGGTCGCGGAGCCCGCGGTGGCGACCGCGCTGGCGAGCGCGATCAGAAACCACGCCGACACGTCGTCGATCGCGGCGGCGGCCAGGGCGATCGCTCCGACCGGCCGTTTGAGCATCCGCCGCTCGACGAGGATGCGCGCGAGCACGGGAAATGCCGTGATCGACATCGCGACGCCCATGAAGAGGGCGAAGGCGAGGAACTTCGTGTCGGGTGCGACGAGCTCGTAGACGGGGAGCGCGACGAGCAGGCCGACGGCCATCGGCAGCAGCACGCCGGCGTTGGAGATCGCCGCCGTCTGCGAGATCCGGCCCTTGAGCTGGGAGAAGTCCAGCTCCAGGCCGATCAGGAACATGTAGAAGATCAGGCCGAGGTTGGCCGCCGCCCCGACATACGGGATCACGTCGCTGGGAAACAGCGCGGCCTGTGCCTCGGGCGCGATCCGCCCCAGCAGCGTCGGACCGAGCATGATGCCGGCCAGGACCTCGCCCATGACGCGCGGCTGACCGACGCGGACCATCGCCGCACCCATCAGCCGAGCCGCCAGCATGACGATCGCGATCACGATGAACAGCGCCGCGAGCGTGTGGCCGAACTCGCGCTGCTTGTCGGCCGAGACGCGCTCCTCGCCGAGCGTGAGGGTCAGCCTGCGGTTGTTGGCCTCGCCCGTGACCTCGACGGCGGGACCGGTCCCCTTGCACTGGACCTCGCCGGCGATCTTGCCGCCGGCGTACGTGAGCTCCCCCGTTCCGCCCGTGCCCACCAGCTCCAGCGCCTTGCCGTGCTTCTCGAGCTCGAAGCCGCCGCCGAGGCACTCCGAGCGTGGCGACAGCCGGTACTCGCCGTCGATGGCGCTCGGGATCAGCACGCGCGTCCCCGCGTCGGGAGCGTCGCGCTTCTTGTCGGCCGTCAGCGCCTGGCCGTCGACGGTCCCCTTCAGCGTGTCGTCGCCGACCTGCAGCGCAAGCGGCGCGCTGCTGCCGTCGATGCAGGTGACGTCCCCGGTCACGCGACCGTCCTCGAGGCGCAGCTGTCCGCCGGCGTCGCTGTCGCCCTTGATGCCGATGAACTGGCCGGACTGCTTGACGTCGAACTGCTTGCCGAGGCACGAGCCGGCGGCGCTGGCGTCGTAGCCGCCTGCGATCGGCGGCTGTGACTGCTTGTCGGCGCCCTCGGTGACGACGTACGCGACGACGCCGGCCAGGATGGCGACGAGCGTCAGGTAGAAGATCGCGAGGCGTCGCTGGTTGGTCTTCACGCTGTCTCCTGGTTCCCGCGACCACAAGGATTCCTGCGGTGCCGGGCGAGAGGGTTATCCTAGACCTGTGGGGAGCAAGCCCGTCAAGGCCGATCTTCAGACCGGTGACACGCTGGGCTCCTACCAGCTTGAGGAACAGCTGGGCCAGGGAGCGATGGGATGCGTGTTCAGGGCGCGCCGCGCGGGCAGCGACGAAGAGGTGGCGCTGAAGGTCGTACGCGTCGAGCTGGCCTCCGACGACCGCTATCGCCAGCGCTTCCTGCACGAGGCCCGTGCGGCATCCGAGGTCCAGCACCGCCATCTCGTCGACGTGCTCGAGGCCGGCGAGATCGATGGGCGCCAGTACCTGGCAATGCGCTTCGTGCGCGGTCGCATGCTCGAGGACCACATCCGCGACGACGGACCGATGGCGGTCGGTGAGATCGTGCGGATCGCGACCGAGATCGGCGGCGCGCTCGACGCGCTGCACGCGGTCGGCCTGATCCACCGCGACATCAAGACGTCGAACATCATGCTCGACGACGACGCCGGCTGCGCGGCGGCGCTGACCGACTTCGGCCTGGCGAAGGGCACCGGCTACGCGGAGCTGACCCGGCCCGGGCAGATCGTCGGCACGATCGACTACCTCGCCCCGGAGCGCATCCGCGGGGAGGCGGCCTCGGCGGCCAGCGACATCTACGGCTTCGGCTGCGTGATGTACGAATGCGTCGCGGGCACGCCGCCGTTCGGCTCCAAGGGGATGATGGAGGCCGCGTTCGCCCATCTCGAGGACGAGCCAGCGAACCCCTGCGCGGGCCGCTCGGATCTGCCCGCCGCGTTCGGGGAGGCGGTCAACGCCGCCCTGATGAAGGACCCCGCCGAGCGGCCACCGTCGGCGATGGCGTACGCAGACTTGCTTCGCGCTGCCTCTGGTGGCTAGGCTCCGCTCATGCCCACTCTCGTAGCAGGTTCGGGCCCGCTAGACGGTCGCCGCTTCGAGCTTGACGGCGAAATCGTCCTCGGACGCGAAGACGCCACCATCACGCTGGCCGACGAGGAGACATCGCGACGTCACGCCGCGATCCGAGTCGTGGAAGGCGCCGTGGTCATCGAGGATCTCGGCTCCACGAACGGGACCTACGTCGACGGCCGGCGCATCACCACCGCCACCACGCTCAGCGGCGGAGAGACGATCAAGATGGGTCAGACGATCTTCCACCTCGAGGTGGAGGCCGAAGCCGAGCCCGAGTTCGACTCCGGGTCCACGCGGATCGCGCAGCGACCCGAGACGCTCGCCGACCCCGATCGCACGACGATGCGCGCGCGGCCTCCGCTGCCACCCGAGCCACCCGCCGATCCGGACCGCACGGCGCTGCGTCAGCGCCCGCGCGCTCCCGAACCGGCTCGTGCCGCGCCGGCGCCTCCGAGCGAGCCCCCGGCGGAGCCCCCCAGCCCCTTTCGCAAGTCGTCGCGCAGGGCGCCGGAGTCAGAGCCCGAGCCCGCCACCGCGCGAGCCGCGGCACCGGCCCCCGCACGTGCCCCGGCCGCTCCGGCAGCCACTGGCGCCCCCGCTGCTGCCGCGCAGCCGTTCGGAGGCGGTCGCGCCGCGGGCAAGCGCCGTCGCGGCGCTGCCTCGCGCAAGCTCGCGCCGACGCTCGTGTCCTACGCGACGATCATCGCCACCGCGGCAGCGCTGGTCGCGTACTTCGCGGGACGCTGAGCTGCGGACCGCGGAGCGGGCCGGACGTCTCGAAACAGTCGGAGCAGCGGTACGCTGAGCGCGATGACCGCGCTGACGCTGGAGATCGTGGAAGGACCGGACGCCGGAATGCGGGTGGCGCTTGCGAGCGCGCTGCAGATCGGTCGCGACCCGTCGGCGGACGTCAGGCTCGATGACGAGCTCGCCTCGCGCCATCACGCGACCATCCGGGCCGAACCGGACGGAGCCGTCATCGAGGACCTCGGTTCGTCCAACGGCACGTTCGTCAACGACGTCGAGATCCTCGAGCCGACGCTCGTCACCGCCGGCGACAAGCTGCTGATCGGCTCTTCGGTGATCGAGCTGCGCGCCGTGCCCGCGCCACCCCCGCCCGCGCCACCCCCGGCCCCGCCCCCGCCGGCCCCGCCCGCGCCGGCAGCGTCCCCGCCCGCGCCGGCAGCGCCCCCGCCGGCAGCGCCCCCGCCGGCAGCGCCCCCGCTGGCCGCGCCCGGACCCGTCGTACCGGCGGCGCCGCCGCTGGTCGCTCGCCCGTCGTCGGCCGGTGCGCCGGACGAAGCGGAGGAGACGCTGCCCGTCGGGGGCGATCCCCGGATCGGAACGGAGCTTGCCGGCTACCTGATCGAGGCCGTCGTCGGGCGCGGCGGCATGGGCGTCGTGTACCGCGCCGAGCACCTGCGCCTCAAGCGCAAGGTCGCGCTGAAGCTGCTACCTCCCGAGCTCGCCTCCAACGAGGGCTTTCGCGAGCGCTTCGAATGCGAGTCGCAGCTGGCGGCCGCGATCGACCACCCCAACATCATCCCGCTGTACGACGCCGGCAGGGCCGACGAGCTGCTGTTTCTGACGATGCGCTTCGTCGACGGCTTCGACCTCAAGGCGCTGCTGACGCAGGAGGGGCCGCTGCCGCTGGAGCGGGCGGTGTCGATCGTCGCGCAGATCGGCGGTGCGCTGGACGCCGCGCACGCGCGCGGGCTCGTGCACCGCGACGTCAAGCCCGCCAACGTGCTCGTCGCCTCCGGTGCGGGCCCCGAGGCCTCCGACCACTGCTACCTGACGGACTTCGGCCTGACCAAGGACACGTCCTCGTCGCTGAACCTGACCGGCACCGGTCAGTTCGTGGGCACGATCGACTACGTGGCACCGGAGCAGATCCAGGGCGACAAGCCCAAGGGCGCCGCCGACCAGTACGCGCTGGGATGCGTCATGTACGAGGCCCTGACCGGACACCCGCCCTTCGAGCGCGCCACCGAGCTCGACGTCATGTGGGCGCACCTCAACGAGGATCCGCCGCCGCCCACCACGCGGCGCAGCGACCTGCCGCGCGGAATCGACGCAGTGCTGGCGCGCGCGATGGCGAAGGTCCCGGCGGAGCGCCACGAGAGCTGTACGGCGATGGCGAGCGCCGCGCGCGCGACGATGGAAGGCCGCTGGCGACGCCGCTCGCGCTGAGCGACGTCGCCTCTAAAGCTCAGGTCCTGCTCAGGTCGACTGCGTCGCGAAGTAGATCGCGACGATCAGCAGCACGAGCACCAGGACGGCGAACGGCGCAAGCTTCGCCTGCGCCTTGACACGGGCGTCGACGAGCCGGTCGAGCTCGGGCACGACCACGCGATCCTTCGCCTTCGCCTTCTTCACGGGATCGACGAAGGTCGGACGTGCCGGCGCCTTGGCGAGCGCCGGCGGAACCGCGCGCACCGCCGATGCCTGGATGCGGATCTGGTCCGCGCTGCGCAGCTGGATCACCGACGTGCCGATCAGCAGCTCGTCACCGGCTGTGACCTTCGTTGGTGCGTGCAGCTCGTTGTGGTTGACGAACGTGCCGTTGGACGAATCAAGGTCCTCGACGACGGCGCCGCCCGCCCGAGGGCTGATCCGGGCGTGCCGGCGCGAGGCCTGGTCGTCGCTCAGAGGCAGGTCCGCCGCCGGGTCGCGCCCGATCTCGATCGGGCCGGCCAGCGATGCGGTCCTGCCTGCGTCGGGACCCTCGACGATCTCTAGGGTTAGCTCAGCCATGCGCCGCAGCCTACATAGCATCAACCCGTTCATGGGATCGATTTCCGCGTGAGCGATCCGCGCATCGACACGGAGCTCGGTGGCTACCGGATCGAGACTCTGATCGGCCGGGGCGGCATGGGCGTCGTCTACCGCGCAGAGGATCTGCGGCTCGGCCGCAAGGTCGCGCTGAAGCTGCTGACGCCGGACCTCGCGGAGAACGAGGGCTTCCGCGAGCGCTTCGAGAGCGAGTCGCGGCTGGCGGCCGCGATCGACCATCCGCACATCATCCCCCTGTACGAGGCCGGTGACGCCGAGGGTCTGTTGTTCCTCACCATGCGCTACGTCGACGGCATCGATCTCAAGGCGCTGCTCGAGCGCGACGCTCCGCTGGCGCTGCAGCAGGCGCTCGCGATCGTCGCCCAGGTCGGCGGCGCCCTCGATGCGGCGCATGCGCGCGGGCTCGTGCACCGTGACGTCAAGCCCGCCAACGTGCTCGTCGACTCGACCACGGGCATGGACGTCGCCTTCCACTGCTACCTGACGGACTTCGGCCTGACCAAGGACACCTCGCAGAACAAGGGCCTGACCGGGACCGGCCAGTTCGTCGGCACGATCGCCTACGTGGCGCCCGAGCAGATCGAAGGCACCACGCAGGGTCCCGCGACCGACCAGTACGCGCTCGGCTGCGTGCTCTACGAGTGCCTCACCGGCCATCCCCCGTTCGAGCGGCCGACCGAGCTCGACGTCATGTGGGCCCACCTCGGGGAGGACCCGCCGCTCGTCTCCGAACTGCGGCCCGACCTCCCTCCGGGTCTGGACGGCGTGCTGACCCGGGCGTTGTCGAAGGCGCCGGAGGACCGCCACGCGTCGTGCTCGGCGATGGTCGCCGCGGCCCGGGAGACGATCGCCGGCCCTGCGCCCGCAGCCCCCACGGAGGTCGCCGGCACGGTTGTCTCGCCGCAACCCGGCCGGGCGACCACGGTGTCCGCGCACGCACCGGCCGCCGATGGGGATCCGGCGCCCGCCGCCGAGCCGGCGGCGCGCCGCGGCCGGGCGCGGCTGCTCGCGACGGCCGTCGCGCTTGCGATCGTGGCGGCTGTCGCCGGTGCCGTGGCCGGAGCATCGGGCGACAAGGCGCAGCCCGCCGCCGCCAACGTGGCCGCCACCGGCGGGATGTCGCTGCGCTTCCCCGCCGCGTGGGAGACGGTCTCGTCGCCGCCGGCCATTCCCGGGCTGAAGCTCGAGGATCGCATCGCGCTCGGGCCGCGGGCGTCGGCCGGCCGTGAGGGACTCGTCGCCGGCCGCATCGCATCGCCGGGCGCGCGGCTGCTGCCGGCGGAGCTCGTTCGCCCCAAGGGCCAGGCCGCGGCGACGCGCGACGCGGTGCGCCTCGGCGAGGTGGACGCGTTTCGCTACGCGGGCCTGCGCCCGGCCGGCTTCAGCGGCGCCGTCAGCGTCTACGTCCTGCTGACCGACCGGGGCCGCTCGGCGATCGCGTGCTACGCGGCGGCGCCCTCCCCAAGCTTTGACATGCGCTGCGCGAACGTCGCGGCGTCGCTGGAGCTGACCGAGGCCCGCGCCCTCGCGCTGGCGCCGAGCCCGCAGTACGCCAAGGCGACGAGCGATCTGCTGGCCGGCGTGTCGCGTGACCGCGCGGCCGGCCGTCTGCGGCTGCGAGCGGCGAAGACGTCGGTCGGCCAGGCCACCGCGGCACGCGCGCTGGCGGCGAGCCATGCGAACGCCATGCGCCGTGCCCGGGGCCTGCCCGCCCCTCCGGCGGCGCGCGACGCCACCGCCGCGATCACCGCGGCGCTGCGCGACGTCGGCCGGGCCTACTCGGCGGCTGCGGCTGCGGCGCGCCGGCGCCAGCGCCCCCGCTACCGGGCCGCCGGCCGGACGGTCCGGCGCACCGAGCAGGCATTGCGCACGGCGGTCGGAGCCCTCGCCGATCTGGGCTACGACGTCCAACCCTGAGCGCATTCGCAGCGCCGCCGGTCGAGCTGCATGTGGCTGCTTGCCCTGCGACTCGATTCGTGGGAGTGTTCGCTTGTGCTGCGGGCCGCTCGGCTTCACGTCGTCATCGCGCTGGTGATCGCCGGCTGTGCCGTGTCCCCGGCCGCAGCGCTGGCGGTGGCGCCCACGAACGACGGCTACCTGCAGTCGCTGGGCATCCCGCTGGCCGAGGGCGAGCCGATCATGGACCGCCAGAACACGCGCGAGGCGACCGTTCAGGCCGACCTGTTCGCGCCGCCGCGCTCCGGTGGTGGCGCTGAACGCACAGACTGCTTGGGCACC
>Ga0136610_1000403_pt1 | contig 12582 bp, 9 predicted proteins | sample AntDrymUQ1342206_2_FD_104804 | JGI IMG/M metagenome (GOLD analysis project Ga0136610, IMG submission 104804) | Polar desert sand microbial communities from Dry Valleys, Antarctica - metaG UQ134 (22.06) | ecosystem: Environmental > Terrestrial > Soil > Desert | place: Antarctica: Dry Valley...
CCGACGCGGGAGCAACAGGCGCAGTTTCTCCGCGGCAAGGATCTTCTCGACGCTAGTGGGCTCGACCGACTGCTCGACGAGGCCGACAGGCTACTCAACGATGATCCGGGCAAGGCGCGGCGGCTCGCCGAGACCTACGCCGGGCTGGCCGACGCCGCGGACGCGCCCGCCACCGTACCGCGGGCCGACTACATCCGCGCCGGGGCGCACAACATAAACGGCGAATTCGAGGACGACCTCAGGCTCACCAAAGCCGCCCACGACGGTTACCTCGCGCTCGGGATGAACCTGGAGGCCTTGCGTACCAACGTTGGGAGGATGGACGCACTTCTCGAGCTGGGACGCTACGGGGAGGCGCTCGACTCCGGCCAGACCGTCCTGCATACCCTGGGCCGCGAAGGCGCGCTCGACGTGGAACCGACATCCCGGGAAGGGACGTTGTTGACCGCGCTCGTGCATCAGAATCGTGGTCTTTGCTACGAGTACACGGGTCGCTACGAAGAGGCGCTCGATGCTTATGCGAGCGCGGAGAGACGCTACACGGCCCTTGGCATGCCCGAGCGCGTCGGCGAGATCCTCGACAATCGGGGCGCCATCCTTCTACATCTCGGTCGGAGTAGCGAGGCGCTGGAGGCCCGCGAGACCGCAGCCAGGATCTTCGAGGAAGCCGGCCTCACCCTTTCGCACGCCAAAGCCCTCGTGAACATAGGGGAGGCACACTTACACCTGGGCAATTACGCGCGCAGCCTCGATGCGTTCGAGCGTACGCGGCACATGTTGACCTCGATCCACGCGCTCGCGGACCAGCACCTTCTCCTGCGCGACATGGCTGACGCGTACCTGGAGCTCAACCTGTACTCTGAGGCGCTCGCGACCTATCGGGAGGCGGAAGAAGCGCTACGCGCGGCCGGTATGGTTCACGACAGGGCACGGGTGCTCTGGGGCGCGGGCTCGACGTTGGCTTACCGCCGGGACTTCGAAGAGGCCGAGGAGAAGCTGACGGAGGCCGCTGCCTTGTTCGGTGAGGCCGGCAACGTGCCTTTGCTCTCGGGCGTGATGTTGGAGCAGGCGTCCTTGCAGGCGACCCGCGGTGACCGGGCGGCGGCCCTGACGACGGCGCACCGGGCGCTCGAACTCGTCTCCAGGGATGACTTGCCGGTACAGCAAATCTACGCCCGCCTGCGCCTCGCGGACTTGCTGTTGCCGGACATGGAAGAAGCCGAAAACCATCTCCTCGCTGCGCAACGGCTGTCCGAAAGTCTGGCGCTCCCGCAACTGCGTTACCGGCTAAACGAGCGTCTGGGGCACCTACGACGGCTGCAAGGTCGCAACGAAGAGGCGCAGGCGCTGCTCGAGACGGCGGTGGACGAGATCGAGCGCCTGCGCGGTACCGTCACGCAGGATGCGATGCGGGTCTCCTTCTTGCGGGACAAGACCGCCGCCTACGCGGACCTCTTGCTGCTGCATCTTGCCCGGGGAGATGACGCAAGCGTTCGACGGGCCTTCGTGGTCGCTGAACGCGCCAAGTCCAGGGCCCTGGTAGACCTCCTTACCGGGATCTCCGAGAGAGAACCCCCTGGCCTCGCGGACCCCGAGCTGGGGAGGCGCATCCGGACCTTGCAGGCCGACCTCAACCTCGTCTACGGTGGGTTACTCGGCGACACGGGGGATGGTGAGCACCCCGCGCCGCTCCCGGACCTCCACGCACGGGCCATAGGGCTGGAGCAGGAGATCGGACGGCTGAGGTTACGGGCCACGGCGGACGGCTCGACGCCGGACCCGTTCGCGGCGCCCACGTCATCGGACGCCATTCAAGACCAACTCCCGTCCGACGTGATGCTGCTGGCCTATCATGTCGTCGGGGACGAGATCCTCGCCTTCGTCGTCACGGAGGGGGGGATCAGGATCGCACGGGGCCTCGGCACCGTGGCCCGCGTGCAGCATCTCCTGCACAAGCTGGATGTGCAGTGGGACCGCTTGCGGGCGGGCGGTGGGCTCGCGGAGCGACACATGGCGGTGCTGAAGCGCTCGACGCAGCAGGTGCTGGCCGCCCTCTACGACGAGCTGGTGGCGCCGGTGGAGCAGCTCCTGGACGGGACGGGCGCGGTCCCCGAGCTCGCCATCGTGCCCCACGGTCCACTGCACCGGATCCCGTTCCACGCCCTGTTCGACGGCCGCCGGTACCTCATCGAGCGGTTCGAGATCTCTTACGCCCCCAGCGCGATGGTGTACGCGCTGTGCCAGGTACGGGAGGCACCCGGCCGGAACGGGGCGACGGTGCTCGGTGTGGAGGACCCTCTGATCCCGGCCGCGGAGGCCGAAGCCCGCGCGGTCTCGAAGCGCCTGCCCGGCGCCCGACTGTGCGTCGGCGAGGAAGCGACCGTGGAAGCATTGCGGGGCGCGGCGCCGGGAAGCGGCACCCTGCATCTGGCCTGCCACGGGCTGTTCCGTTCGGACAATCCGATGTTCTCGGCCCTCAAGCTGCACGATGGCTGGCTGACGGCCGCCGACGTCATGAACCTGGACTTACCCGGCGCCCTCGTCACCTTGAGCGCCTGCGAGTCGGGTCGAAGCGGGGTGATCGGGGGCGACGAGATCCTCGGCCTGACCCGCGCTTTTCTCGGGACCGGCGCCGCAACCCTGGTGGTCAGCCTGTGGCTGGTGCAGGACGATACGACGGCGGAGCTGATGAGCATCTGGTACGGGCGGTTGCGCGCCGGAGAGAAGCCGGCTACCGCCCTGCGCGCCGCGCAGTTGGAGGTCAAAGACCGCTACGATCACCCTTACTACTGGGCGCCTTTCGTGCTCGTCGGCAAGCGGTAGGACCGGGAACCTCGACGCCCCACCGAATCGCAACGAGAGGACGTGCGCGCCGGTTCGAGGGTTAGAGGTTTCTCATCTTTGTATCACTCGACTCTAATGACCACACTGTAGCTTTAGAAACAACGGTCATAAAGGCCGTCCGTTGATTATTATTCGGGAGGAAGGTATGGAGATCGAATTTGCTCGGGCAGTGAGTCCGGCGAGCAGCCGGACAAAGTCCTGGCGCACGATACTGGCGCTCCTGACGGCTGTGATCGCCGCGGCGTTGACGTGCGTTCTCTTCGCCAACCCGGCGACCGCCGACGACGATGACGACGACGGTGGCGAGTACGTCTCCCGGCAGGTCGTGGTAGAGCTGAAGCCGGCGGGCACCGTGGGCTACGTCAACAGGAAGTACGGCACCAGGACGATCAGCAAATTGCCGGGTGGTGGGAAGATCTACCTGCTCAAGACGCCGCGGCGGGCCAACCCGGCGAAGCTGGCGCGGCGGATCGCCGCCGACGGGCGCGTCCTCTACGCCGAGCCGAACTTGAAGACCGGAACGCCGGAGGGTAGCGCCCGACACAAGGCGCGCCCCGGAGGCACCCCCGAGCCCTCCTCCGACCCGACGCCCTATCTTTCCCAGTACGCCGTCGACACGCTGAACCTGCCGGAGGCGCACGGCGTCAACCGCGGCGACGGCTCGGTGGTGGCCGTGATCGACACCGGCGTGCAGGCCGACCACCCCGAGCTCGCGGGCAAGGTCATCGCCGGCTACGACTTTATCGAAGGCGACAGCGACCCCGCGGACGTGGGCAACGGCAGGGACGACGACCGCGACGGCACGGTGGACGAGATGGTGGGCCACGGAACGCACGTGGCGGGGATCGTCGCGCTGGTGGCGCCGGAGGCCGAGATCATGCCGATTCGGGCGCTGGACACCGAGGGACGCGGCACGACGTTCGGGATCGCAAAGGCGATCCAGTTCGCTACTCGCAACGGGGCCGACGTGGTGAACCTGAGCCTCGGCTCCTCGCAGGAGAGCGACCTGCTGGAAGATTTTATCGAGGAGGATGACGACGACGGGGAACGCGGCCCGGTCTTCGTTGCCGCCGCGGGCAACGACAACAACGCCCTCGAGCAACACCCGGCCGCCGAGGAGGACGTGGTGTCGGTTACCGCCGTGGACAGCGAGAAGAAGAAGTCCGAGTTCGCGAACTTTAGCGGTGGCGATGAAAAGTGGGTTACCGTCGCGGCACCCGGCACCGACATCTACGCGCCATTCCCGCAGGACCGCTACGCCATGTGGAGCGGCACCTCGATGGCGACGCCGTTCGTGGCCGGTCAGGCGGCCCTTATCCAGAGCGCAAAACCCATGGCGAGCGCGGAATGCGTTACCGGCATCATCGACGTGACCGCGGACAAGGCGGCGCTGGACGCCGCCAACCCGACCTTCGTCGGCAGGCTCGGCAGCGGCCACGCCGACCTCGGGGCGAGCACGCACTACGCCGCGAACCAGCCGAGACCGTGCGCCGATACGGACGACGATTGAGCACGGGGCCCGTTCTTTGCCACCGGGCTGCCGCCTACGAAGGCGTCCACGGTTCTGCCAGAAGGGGCCCCGCCGCAGACGACGGGGCCTCTTCGCTCCGGTATGCCGCATTAGAAAGCTCTCATCCGGCTTCGTTTAACTATCTTTTCACGCGGGCTATCGCACTTGTGGGGTGTATGGCAGAGAGCTACCGGGGACCGGCGGGGTCTTCGGGGCTCGGGGAAAAGGAGTGAGGGTATGACGGGCAGGATCTTGACGGTATCGACGACGGGGATGTTGGCGCTGATGATGGGCCTCGCGGCGCTGTTGGTGGCGGCGCAGGCGGCGCAGGCCGAGGAACGAACATGCCGGGGCACCATCGGCCCCACGACGGTGGACAACCTGCGGGTTCCGCAGGGCGCTTCGTGTACGTTGAACGGGACGAGGGTCGAGGGGACGGTCAAGGTCGAACGGAAGGCGACGCTCGTCGCCAACACCATCCGGGTCAAGGGCAACGTCCAGAGCGAGGGCTTCAAGAACATCACCCTCAAGCAGAACTCCGTAGTGGTCGGCAGCGTGCAGCTCGAGAACGGGCTCGACGACGGCAGCGGAAAGGTGCTGAACTCGAAGGTCAACGGCGACTTGCAGTTCTTCTCCAACGAGGCCCGCATGGTCGCCAAGGGGAACACCATCCTCGCCAACTTCCAGGCCAACCAGAACACGGGCGGGCTCGTGATCCAGAACAACAGGATCGCCGAGAACCTGCAGTGCCAGGCGAACAACCCGCCCCCGACCGGCTCGGGCAACACCGCGGGCGACAAGGAAGACCAGTGCGCCGCGCTCTAGGCTAACCGAGGCAGGTCCCTACCCGTAGGGTCCGCCTCACGAGAGGCCGCCCTTTGGCGGGGCGGCCTCTCCTGGTCGGTTTGCACCAGCGCTTCGAAAAAGGTTCGAACTTATCTGGATTTAACTATCTCTTGACGATCGAGCGAGCATCTATAAGTCGGCAGCACCAGGCGACGTGACAAAGTTTTTAGAAAGGGAGATCTCTAGTGGAATTATTCGACGATCCCACGGTCAAGCACGGCTTTGCGACCCGCGCCGTTCCGCCGGCGGAGATGGCCGGCGTGGTGCCGATGTCTCGCGCGCCGCGCATCGGGGACATGGTGATGGCGGAGGTCCTGAGCGTCGGCAAGAACAAGACGCTCGAGGTCCGCAACGGCGTCACCATGTACCTCTTCGAGGGGGACCGGATCGTTGGCGCGTTCGGCCACCGTTACGCCACCGACCAGTACGAAGGTTACGTGCCGGAGGGGCCGGTGGAGAAGTGCGACCTCCTCTCGGTCGGCGGCGTGTGCGGCGAGGTCGTCTCCCGGCACACCGCCATGGGCGAGCCCACGAAGTTGCGCGTGCTTGGGATGGTCGGGGATCAGGACGGAAGGCCGATCAACCAGCGTGGCTTCGGCCTGCCACCCCGGGGAAACGGGGGAGGCGACGCCGAGGTGATCCTGGTCATAGGCTCTTCGATGAACGCGGGCAAAACGACGACCGTCGGCACCCTGACGCGGGCGCTGAGCCGGGCCGGTTTCAGCGTGGCGGCGGGCAAGGTGACGGGCACCGCGGCGGGGAAGGACGGCCGCTTCTTCGCGAGCTGCGGGGCGAGGCCGGCGCTCGATTTCACAACCGTCGGCTACCCCTCCACCTACATGGTCGGCCTCGACGAGTTGTTGACGATCTACCGCGACTTGCTGGCCCACCTCCGGGCCGCCGACACCGATTACATAATCCTCGAGGTGGCCGACGGCATCTTCCAGCGCGAGACGCGCATGCTGCTGGAGTCCGCCGAGTTCCGCGACGGCGCCGACCACGTGTTCTTCGCCGCCGGAGACAGCCTCTCCGCCGAGAGCGGCGTGCGCTTCGTGCAGGACTACGGCCTTCCCCTGCGCGCCACGGCCGGCACTGTTACGCAGAGCGTGCTGGCGACCCGGGAGACCGAGGAGGCCACCGGGTTGCCCTGCCTGAGCGTGAAACGCATAATGGACGGCACCCTCATGGAGATGCTCGACACCGGCAGGAAGATCGAGTCGAACGGGCGCAACCGCGACTACGTCATGAGCCCGATAGGGCGGCGCCTGTAGTGATACGGCGCCTCGCACGCACCCAGCTCTTCGAGACGCTGGGGCACCTCTGGCCCTTCCTCAAGCCGGATAGCCGGTGGCTGGTCATCGTCGCCGCCGCAACCCTGGGCCTCACCGCCGTCGAGATAGGGATTCCGGTCCTGTTCGGCTACCTGGTGGACCTGCTGCTCGGCCAGTTGCCTGGCGAGAAGCCGACGACGGCGCCCCGGGGCCTCAGCCGGGACGAGATCATCGTGCTGCTGGTCGTGGCGGCGGTGTTGCGGGGAGGTTTCATGTTCGCGCAGCGCGCCATCGCGGGTCAGATCGGGCAGCGGGTTGCCGCCCGGATGCGGGACGCGGTCTGGGCCCACCTGCAGGACCTGCCCATGGAGTACGCCCGTCGCCGGGGTCCCGGCCGGCTCCTGACGCGCTTCATCAGCGACGCCAGGGCCGTGCAGCGGTTGGTGGCCCGCGGCGTGGTCCAGCTCGCCCAGGACGCCCTGATAGTAACCGGGGTTCTGATCGCGCTGCTCGTCATCAACTGGCGCATGGGGCTCGGGGTGTTGCTGATCCTGCCTGCGGTCGGGCTGGTCTTCTGGTTCGTGAACCCCAGATTGCAGAAGACGAGCCGCAAGATGCGCCGCCGCCGCTCCCGCCTCTCGGCCCACCTGAACGGGCGTATCAAGGGCCTGGAGGTGGTGAAAGCCCACGGGCGCAAGGGGGACGAGGCCAGGGAGGTCGAGAAGCTCAACCGCAACGTCGCCAAGCACGGCAGCCGCAGGGAGACCGCCGCCGGGGTGCTTCTAGGGTCGTCCGCGGCGGCCGTGGCGCTCGTCACCGTCCTCGTGCTGGCGTTCGCCACCGGGGAGGTCGCCGCCGGGAGGATCACCGCCGGCGAACTGTTCATCTTCTACGCGCTCCTCGGGCTCCTGGCCCCGATCTTCCAGCGGATCACGGTCGCCGACCGGAACCTTCAGGAGGCGCACATCTCGATGCAGCGCCTGTCGCAGACCCTCGCGGAGCCGACGGAGAGCCCGCGCGAAGAGGAGCTGCCGCCGCTGGAGATCAGCAACGGTGAGGTGTCCGTCGAGGGGTTGACGTTCGACTACCGGGACGGGACGCGGGCGCTGGAGGACGTGAACCTCACCGCCCACCGCGGGGAGCTGGTCGTGATAACCGGCCCGAACGGCTCGGGAAAGAGCACGCTCATGGAGCTATTGCCGCGCTACTTGCGGCCCACGGGCGGGCGCATAGCGATCGACGGCCAGAACGTCGAAGGGGTCTCTCTCGAGTCGCTGCGCGCCCAGATCGGGCTCGTGGACAACAGCGCGCCCCTGCTCGACGGGACGCTCGCCGAGAACGTGGCCTACGGGGCCAAGGGCGAGGCCGGCGGCGAGGCGTCGGAAGGCCTGATCCAGCGCGCCGCCTACCTCTCTGGGCTCGACGAGCTGGTGGAGTCCCTACCCGACGGATGGGACACCAGGATCAGGGAGGGCCGCCGCATGCTCTCGGACGGCCAGCGACAGCGGGTCGCGCTCGCCCGAACGCTGGTGGCCGACCCCCGGATCATCCTGGTCGACCAGGCGATGTCCATGGTGGACGCGGACACGCTGCGGTGGCTGGTGGCGAGGCTGGGCGAGCTGGCGCGGGAGAAGACCGTCATCGTCGCCTCCAACCGCCTCTCCGTGCTGCTCGCCGCCGACCGGGTCTACGCCTTCGACCACGGGCACGCCCTGGAGGTGAGCATCCAGGCTCTGCGCGAGCGCCACGAGGAAAACTTCGGGAAGGATGCGGACGAGATCCTCAGCGGGTTGGCACCGGCCTGGGCGTTCGACGGCGGCCGGCGGTCGGTCCGGACGATGCCGACGCCCGGACGGCGCAAGGAAACGGAAGACGAAGAAGACGACAGCGAGGAAGACGATGATTGAGCGATTCTTGGGAATGGACGATGGGTCTCTCGCCCGGGAGAAGGGGTTCGCCGGTGTCTTCGGCGCGCTCCTGATCGGGGCCGTGCTCCTGCCCGTGGTGCAGAACTGGCGGGAGCAGCCGAAGGACGGCTTCCCGCTCTCCTACTACCCGATGTTCTCGCTGAAGCGCTCGGATAGCTCCACGGTCCGCTACCTCGTGGGCCTCGACGCCGACGGAGGGCGCCACCTGCTCCCCCACACCATCGCCGGGACGGGCGGCCTCAACCAGGTGCGACGCCAGATCAACAAGGTCGTGCGCGGGGGGAAGGCGGATACGCTGTGCAAGCTCGTCGCGGCCAGGGTTGCCCAGGGGGACGAGGAGCGGTTCGCCGGCGTGGTCACCGTCCAGGTCGTCGTCGGCAGGTACCGGCTCAACGACTATTTCGCCGACAAGAGGGGATCGGTGTGGGAGCGCATGGACGCCTCCCGTACCAGGGAGCACGTCGAGGCCTCCTGCCCGGTCGCGAGGGACCGTCGGGCTCACTTCCGGGCCGTGGAGGACCTTTTATGAGCCGCTCGCTCCGCGATCTCGACGCCTTCTGGTTCGAGAGGGCGCCCGCGACGAGGCCGGCCGTGCTCAGGATCCTGATCGGGGTCTACGTACTCTACTACCTGGCGCCGCGCTACTCGATGTACATGAAGATCGCCCGCTCTGACCTGTCCCTGTTCAAGCCGGTGGGGGTCGCCTCGAACCTCGAAAAGCCCGTCCCCGTCTGGGTGTTCCGGGGGATGCTGATCGCGACCTTCGTCGCGAACGTCCTGTTTATCCTCGGCTTCCGGCACCGCCACACGGGGCCGTTGTTCGCCGGGCTCTTGCTCTGGGTCATGTCCTACAGGAACTCGTGGTCCATGATCTACCACAGCAACAACGTCCTCCTGCTGCACGCCATGATCCTGGGCCTCTCGCGCTCGGCGGACGCCCTCTCCGTGGACTCGCTCCTCGACGCCACCGAGTCTGAGGACCCCCACTGGCGGTACGGCTGGCCGATTAAGTTCATGAACACCGTCACGACGCTGACCTACTTCCTGGCGGGCGTCGCCAAGGTGAAGGGGCCGCTCGGGTGGAAGTGGGCCAGCGGCGAGTCGCTGCGCAGCCAGATCGCGGTGGACGGCCTGCGCAAGGAGCTGTACGCCGGCAAAGCGGCCCCGCTGGCCTATACGCTGCACAACAACCTGTTCCTGTTCACCATCATGGGCGTCGGCTCGCTCGTCCTCGAGCTCGGGGCGCCGGCGGCGCTCGTCAGCAAGAGGCTCTCCCGGCTGTGGGCCGTGGGAGCCTTCCAGTTGCACTGGGGCATCTTCTTCCTCATGAAGATCCGGTTCCGCTACCAGCTCCTGGGCCTGATCTTTGCCCCGTTCTTCGACCTCGACCGCGTGTTGAGGTGGATCGAACTCCGGGGCGCCAGGAGACAAGGGCGATGAAACCGCTACCGCCTGACGTAACCCTGATCTTCGACGGCTCGTGCGGGTTCTGTACGCGATCCGTGCGCCTTATCCTGGCTCTCGACCGCGACCGCCGCGTGACGGCGACGCCCTACCAGAGGCCGGGCACGCCAGAGGAGCACGGCCTGAGCCTCGCGCAGTGCGAGGCCGCCATCTGGACGATAATGCCGGGGCGGGACCGGTATTCCGGCGCGGCGGCTATCAACACGGCGCTGGCCTTCGTGCTGGAGACGCGGCTGCCGCTATGGTTCTATGCGGCTCCCGGCATAGAGCAACTCCAGGACCTGGCCTACTCGCTCATCGCGCGCAACCGGCGTCGCCTGCCGGGCGACGCGCCCTACTGTCGGCAGCGTCCCGAGGGGTGCCGCTGATGGGAGCGCGTCTCGCCGATCACTCTGAGGAGTCGCCGTTGATAGCGCCCGGCGCCGGCAGCTTCCGCTTTGCGGAAGACCGGGGTAACGCGGGTAGACCTCTCACCGTCTGGTATCACCGGCCTCCTGGTCTCTCCGATACCGCGCCGATAGTGTTCGTGATGCACGGCGTGAAACGGGACGCGGACTACTACCGAGACAACTGGACGGCCGCCGCCGAACGATACGGGTTTCTGCTGCTCTGCCCGGAGTTCACCAAGGCGGATTATCCCGATCGTACGGCGTATCAACTCGGCAACCTGGTGGGCGGCGCGGGCGAGCCTCTCCCGAAAGCCGCGTGGACCTTCGGCGTGATCGAACGCCTGTTCGACTTCGTCAGGGAGACGACGGGCAACGCGAGCGAGCGATACCACATCTACGGCCACTCGGCGGGCGGCCAGTTCGTGCACCGTCTGGCGTTGTTCCTGCCCGAGGCCCGCTACGCTACGGCGGTCGCCGCGAATACGGGTTGGTACACCATGCCCACGCTCGACGGCAGGAGGTTTCCCTACGGGCTGAAGGGCTCCGCGAGCACGCCGGAGACGCTGAAGAGGGCTTTTGGCAACCGCCTGGTGCTCCTTCTGGGAGAGCAGGACACCGATGCCGAGGATCCTTTCCTCCGGCAGTCGAAGGGGGCGAGGAGGCAGGGCAAGAACCGCTTCGAGCGCGGGCAGGCCTTCTACGGGGCTGCGCGTAATGAGGCCGCAAGGCTCGGGGTGGCGTTGAACTGGACGCTGGAGACCGTGCCCGGGGCCGCCCATTTCGACCAACTGATGATGCCGGTCGCCGCGCGCGTGCTTTTTCGCGGACCGTTAGCCGGAGCATCGAGAGGGAGAATGCTTTGACCGCTTCGATCACGTTCATCGGCGACACTCTGCTCGGTGGCGACGCCCAGGAGACGCTGGACCGGGAGGGCTACGCGCGCGCCTTCGACGGCCTGGCGCCGTTGCTCTCGGACACGGACCTGGTGGTCGCCAACCACGAAGGTCCCATCACCCGGGCGGACCGGCACTCGGCTAAAGGCTACAACGACGGTAAGAAGCGCCGGTGGTACCGGGCCCGTCCCGAGTCCGTGCAGACGCTGGTCGAGGCGGGCGTGGGGGTCGTGAGCCTCGCCAACAACCACGTGCTCGATTTCGGCCTCGAAGGGCTCGCCGATACCGTCGGCTCTCTGGACGCGGCGGGGATCTCGCACTGCGGGGCCGCCCTCGACGTCCGGGACGCCTACCGGCCCGCCGTCGTCACCGTCGGAGGGTACAGGATCGCCTTTCTCTCATACATGCAACGCTACGACATCTACACGCGAGACGACGTGTACGCCTCCCCCGAGCACGGGGGCGTCGCCCGGCTGACAGCCGGCCGCATCCGCGAGGACCTGGACGAGCTCGCGGACGCCGACCTGCGAGTCGTTCTCGTCCATTGGGGGAGAACCTACAAGCCCGTCACTTCCCTTCAAAAAGAGTTGGCCGCGCGGCTTCGGGAGGCGGGGGCCGACCTCGTGATCGGCCACCACTCCCACACAGCGCACGGGGTTGACCTCTCGGAGCGTTGCCCGGTTCTCTTCAGCCTCGGCAACGGCACGTTCGGCACGCGCGGGCGCTTCGAGAAGAAGGGAAGCCCGCCTTACGGGCTCCTGGCAAGGGTCGAGATAGACGGCGCGCGAAGTATCTCCGGGATCGAGATCCGGCTCCTGCACGTCGACAACTACGAGGTCGGCTACCGTCCCGTCCCAGCCGACGATGCCGCCGCCGGGGAGTTCGTGTGGTCCCTGGTCTCGCCGGAGCAAGGGTGGCGCCAGGTCGAACCCGGGGTACTGCGCGCCGGGCTCGCCGCCCGTACCCGGGTGGAACCGGAGATCGACCGTCGCCGACTCTAGAGTCACCGCAATAGCCGACCGCTCTCGTTTACTTGGGGCCTTCGACGTGATGCAGAAGGTGGCCGCCGACAATAGGATTCTGGAGCTGCGCGAGTCGGTGGTCCGGCTGGGGCGGAGCTACCCGTGGTGAGCTCCGCAGTCTACGTTCGGGAGTCGGCGGCGTGGGAGAGCTGGATAGGCGAACCTACCGGTAGTTTGTTGGGACGGGATACGTGGGCTGGGATCGCTCGAAATACGCTTGCTCGATCGCCGTAAGTGCACTGTAATTTGACCACATATCGGACTCTCCCAGATCGCAATCGGATCCTTCTTCCGAAATCAACAAACCACCGGTAGGTTCGCCTATCCAGCTCTCCCACGCCGCAGACTCCCGAACGTAGACTGCGGAGCTCACCACGGGTAGCTCCGCCCCAGCCGGACCACCGACTCGCGCAGC
>Ga0136610_1000404_pt1 | contig 12573 bp, 9 predicted proteins | sample AntDrymUQ1342206_2_FD_104804 | JGI IMG/M metagenome (GOLD analysis project Ga0136610, IMG submission 104804) | Polar desert sand microbial communities from Dry Valleys, Antarctica - metaG UQ134 (22.06) | ecosystem: Environmental > Terrestrial > Soil > Desert | place: Antarctica: Dry Valley...
ATCAACTGGACCCCGTCGAGGAGCACCACCCCGTCATCCGGGTCGACCAGCCGGCCGGCCAGCCCGGCAAGCAGCGATTTCCCGGCACCAGTTCGGCCAACGACCGCGACCAGCGACCCCGCCGGAATCACCAGATTCAGGCGATCCAGGATCACCCGCTCGCCAACGCGGACGGACACCTTGCGGAATTCGACCGTGCCGCCCGCCGACGGCAGGACGGCATTCCCGTAGCCCACGGCCGACAGATCCAGGACCTCGCCCACCCGGCGCGCCGCCGCCCGGGACCGGATGAACCGGGTGAGATCGGGGATGACCGAGCTCAGCGCCGCGCCGAGAGCCACGTACTGGCTGGCGGCGAGCAGCTCTCCCGGTGAGATCCGCCCACGGGAGAGCTGCCACCCGCCCACGGCCAACACCGCGATCTCCAGCCCGGACAGCAGAAGCAGATCCTGAGCAGTGATCCTGGCCTGGGCCCGCCACATCCGCATTCCGTAGTCGTGCAGCGTGGCCAACGGTCCCAGGACCCGCTTCGTTTCCCGCTCGGCCGTGCCTGCGGCGGCTATCGTGCGCGCGCCGGACAATGCCTGGACCAGTCGGCCCGCGATCTTGCCCTGGATGGTCAGATATCCCTCGGCGAGCTCGGAGGCGTCGCGGGCGAAGGCCCAGAGCAGCGCCATCAGCACCGGCAATCCCACCAGGAAGGTAACGCACAGCCAAGGGTCGATCAGCGCGAGGGCGATCGTGCCACCCACCGCGGGGATCAGAGCCGCCGCGCCGCGGATGACGTCTGGCCCCACGCTGCCGGCCTCGGCGGTGTTGCCGACCAGCCGGGCTACCAAATCACCGGGTGGGAACCGCTGGGCGGTGCGCCAGCCCACCGACATGAGGTGCGCGAGACTGGTGTGCCGAAGCCAGGCGGTGGACCGCGCGGTCGCCGCGCCGGTGCCGAGGTCCTCCAGTGCCTCACCCAGCGACAGAACCACCACCAGCACCACGAACAGTGCCAGCCACCGGCCTGGGGCGCCGCCACCGAGGAGATCGTCCAGGGTGCGCCCCAATACGGCCGGCAGCGCAAGTTCGGCGGCAGCGAGGACCAGCGCGTTGACTGCCAACAAGCCGACCCACCAGCCGGCGTTTCGCCCTACCTGGATCAGCAGCCTGGCACTTGGTCGGGAGTCGTCCGTGTCTTCCACCCCCCTCCTGAACGAGTCTGGCAGCCGCTCCGACCAAAGGACGGAAACGGCTGCCAGACCTTGGTCGCTCTCTTAACAGAGCGCGAGGCTGAGACGACTTCCGCCGCCGCACCGCCGGCTGCGCCGGCTACGGCGCCGCGAGGCGGTCTCCTTGTCTTCCAGGGCGAGACCCTGCAGGTCGAGAATGGCCATATTGATTCACCTCCTTCCGATCGCTAGAGGGCGGTTCGGCAAATGCCGGACCGAGGAATGGGAGATGCACCGGCCGATCGTGCAGGGCGGCGCCGAGCGCGAGCAGGATTCCAGCACTGCCCGTGGCCAGGTCCATCGACAGCCGGAGCAGCAGTTCGCCCGGGAAGGCCAATTGGCCCCCGTAGTCGACGGCATGCCATTCGAGCCGGCGGAGGTGACCGGCGACAAGCGGGTCGGCACCGGCCGTTCCGGCCAGGTGCTCGCGACTGAGGTAGAGGATCATTCCGGCCCGGCCGGAGAACAGTCCAGGCGCGATGTAGAACTCCGATTGGGCGGCAACGCCTATCCCACGGCTGGCGGTGGCGAACTGCTCGTCGTCGCGCACGGCAAGGTAGCGGTCGAGGACCAGCCCGATTCCCACGCTGCCGTCGAGCAGGTAGGGAGACGTGCGAAAGCCCTCGTCGACCTCCAACGCTCCGTCCTCACGCAGCACGCACCGGCGCAGGTCCTGGCGCAGCGCAGTCGCAGCCAGGTCTAGTAGCGCGGAGTCGCCGGTCCGGTCGAACAGCCGCAGGAACAACAGGGCTGGCCCCGAGGACCCGCGCGGCAAGCCCGCATAGGGATTGCCCCACCCGCTCCTCGTCGGTACCGAGTCCACGTCGCCAAGCTGCTCGGCGACGAACTCGGTCACTTCGCCAACCAGCTTCCATAGGGATGATTCGCCGGTGATCTCGGCGAAGTGGGCCAGGTTCAGCCCGATGCCGGCCAGCCCGCTGTACAGGTCGAGACCGAGCTGATCCCAGTTGTCGCCGAGTTCATCGATAGAGATCTGCAGCACTCGCAAGGCGTCGTCGTGCCGGTCGAGCGTCTCCAGGACGTGCGCGACGCCGTGCAGACCGTCATAGAGCCCGAACCGGGTTCCGGGCTGGGGGTCGGTGGCCCGGCTGACCAGCCACTCCTCGTGCTCCGGATACCGTCCGGCTCCGGTGACGGCCAGCGCGTATAGGACTCCGGCCGCCCCGTGGGCGAGGTTGAGTCCGCCGGTTTCGAACTGTTTGATGTCGCCAGGAAACAGCCGGTCGTCGCGCTCCGGCGTGGCACTAGCCATGATGGCCGCGGTCATCGACTGCCTAGTTGCCTCCCAGTTGGTCGGATCGATGTCCAACCGTGGCCGTTGTGCGGCCCTCGGCGGACTAGATATCTGCCCGCTGGTGATGACATCGACGGCGGTACGGAGGAACTCCCGCGGGACCGGAAATGTCTCGGCGATGACCGTGGCGAAGTCGCCCACCTTGCGGGGATCCAGGGCGAGAAGTTCGGTCAGAGGCATGAACATGAACAATCTGAGACAGGCAAGCGCATAGCGGTCGATGTCGAACCCGGTGCACTCGCGCGGGGACATGAACGCAGGGTCACCGAGGGTCGGGCGCTTACCTTCGCTGATGTCAGACGCGATCTCCAGGTCGATCAGTGCGATCCGGCCGTCCGGGCGGACCAGGATGTTGTACGGGTGCAGATCCCCAATGACCATTCCGCGCTCGTGCGCGCGCGCCACCGCTGCCTCGACCCGACTGTGCATGTCCATCGCCCAGATCGTGTACTCGTCATACGTCGACTCCCCGTCGAGCAGGGCGAGGGGATAGCGGTCGACCAGGGTGTTGCTCAGTGCCTGACCTTCCACGTACTCCAGCACGAGGAAGTCGTGCCCGCCCACGGTGAGGTAATCCAGCACTTCCGGTGCGATGTCCAGTCCGGCCAGGCTCTGCAGCATGTCGCGTTCCCGACGTAACCGGGTCACCGCATCGGCACCGTCAACGGCCAGACCCGCGTACGGTCGGGCCTCCTTGAGCACCACCGTCCGCCCGGTCTCACGGTCCACCCCGGCGTAGACCCCACCGCCGTTGGAGAAGTGCAGCGGTTTTTCGATCCGGTACGGAATGTCCTCGACGGTTGCGCTGGTACGGGCGGCCAGATGCGAGACCAGGCAGTCCGGCATCGACACCCACGGCGGGGTGTAGAACGTCGCTTCGCGACGGTCCGGGACCAGCTCCCCGTCCGGGTCCTCGATCGCCGGCTCCAGTTCACCGCTGCCACCGATGCAGTACCGCTCGGTGAATCCGCCGTACCGCACATAGAGCGGTCCCTGACCCCAGCGCAGGTCACTGAGGATGTACGGCCCCGGCTGCCCACCGAGGATCGCGTCCAACTCGGTCGCGACCATTTCGAACTCGGCGTCGTCGGCAGGAAATATGGTGACAAACTTTCCGCTCGACCCCCGGTGGGCGTACTTGCTGTTCGCGAGCAGCAACAGCTGCCGGCTGCGGACGAACTTGAAGGCGATGCCCCGGGTGATGCAGTAGTCCCAGATCGGGTCCAGGATCTCGGCCGCGTTGTCCAGGCTGGCGGAGGCGTGGATCTTCCAACCCTGGGTGGGGAGCACGATGCCCTTCGGCGTGTACACCAGCCAGTCTTCCAACTCCAGGCGTCGCCACCCTGGTGGGACCGGCAAGCCTGCGACCGGGAAGTCCACGTCGTCATCGCGGGCGACGATCGGGTTGTCGTAGAAGTGCGGGTCGACAAGGCAAAACGCCTCATAGCCTCGGTCCACACTGACCCTCCGCACGTTTCGGTTTCAACTAAGTTACCTCGCCCGGCAGGGTCCGCATACCCCGTAAGGCTGACGCAAGTATGAATCCATGTGCCCTTGACAAGGCCGACATGAAGCGTTCGGTTGCGGGCCGCGGATCGGTTCAAGTGCCCCGGTCGCGCTGCACGGCTTCGGCCACAGTTTCGAACCGATTCGCGTCCAGAATCGCCCCTTCGCGCCGTACCGCAGTCTCGGCGAGCCGGATGACCCGGTCGATCCGAACCTCACTGGCTCTCCGGTCGCGGTCCCAGGATCCGCTGCCTATGTCTACCCAGAGTTCGCGCCGGTTCTCGGCTCCCTCACTACGGTCCTTGTCCTTGCTGGTGAGCATCAGCACCAAGAGCCAACTGCCGTCCCGTCCGATCACCAGCGCCGGTCGGTCCTTGCCTGCGCTGTGGTCGTCCTCGTACGGGATCCAACCCCAGACCACCTCGCCCGGATCGGCATTCCCGTCAAGATCCGGACAGTAGCGGATCTTGACCGGTCCGGTGTGATCACCGGGATACGGCGTGGTTGCGCGCGGACGAGTGAGGATTCCAGCAATCGCCTTGGCGATACGAGAGCCGAATGGCCCGGGCTTCATCCGGCCAGCCAAGCAGGCGGGCACCTCACCCGCCAACGTGCTGGCCGTACGGCATCGCAGTCAGGCTGCCGCCTGAGCGCCCTAGCATCGTGGGCATGACATCTCACTGGGAACGGGAGCTATGAGCCGAGAGGGAGAGCGCATCGTTGCGAGCAACGCGCGCGGAGCGCGCCATGACACAGCGCACGAGGCGGGGCGGTCATGAGCCTGGCCATCGGCGTGGATGTCGGCGGTACGAAGGTGGCCGCCGGCGTCGTTGATTCCGAAGGCGCCGTCCTCGCCACTGCTTTGCGCGAGACACCCGCCGACGACCCGGCGAAAACCGTCGAAGTCATTCTCGAGCTGATCGCCGAACTCCGTGCCTCCCACGAGGTTACGACGATCGGGTTGGGCGCTGCCGGATTCATCGACGCCGAACGTTCCACTGTCGTGTTCGCACCGAACCTGGCCTGGCGCAACAGCCCGCTTCGGGCAACCATCGAACAGAGTTCTGGGCTGCCGGCGGTGGTGGAGAACGACGCGAATGCCGCAGCGTGGGGAGAGTCGCGATTCGGAGCGGCGCGCGAGGTCGACTCGATGGTGCTGCTGACCATCGGCACCGGGATCGGTGGAGGCGTAGTCCTCGACGGTGAGCTCTATCGCGGGCACAACGGGATGGCGGCCGAGATCGGGCACATTACGGTTGTGCCCGATGGCCGCCGCTGCGGTTGCGGCAATCGCGGCTGTCTCGAGCGCTATGGCAGCGGTCGGGCGCTGGTCCGGGAGGCCCGTGATCTGGCCGACGTCTCACCCGATTACGGCAGACGTCTGCTGGAACTCGGTGACGGCGGGCCGGAAGGCATCACCGGTCCCGAGGTGACTCAGGCTGCCCAGGAAGGTGATCCGGCCGCGTTGGAAGCCTTCGAGGTGATCGGAACGTGGCTCGGCCGCGGGCTGGCCTCGCTGGCCGCTTTGCTCGATCCCGACATGTTCGTCCTCGCCGGAGGCGTGTCACATGCTGGAGAGCTGCTCCGCCGTCCGACCGAGGAGGCGTTTCTGTCCGGTCTCACCGCACGCGCGTACCGGGAAGCGCCGAAAGTGGCGCTGGCCGAACTCGGAGCCGAGGCCGGGATCGTGGGCGCCGCGGACCTCGCCCGCCGCCGTTGACCCCGCCGCCTATTTCCCAGTGACGCTTCTAGGTGTGTCAAGGGTGGCTGGAGAGCTTGGCGCGTTCGTAGGCGTCGATCTCGGCGAGTAGCTCGCGCTTGCCGGTCTCGCTGCGGAAGGACGCCCGTACGGCCGTACGGGAAAGGTCTGCCAGGTCTACCGAGGACAACCCGAAGACGGTGTGGGCCAGCTCGTACTCATGGCACAGCGTCGTGTCGAACATCCCCGGATCGTCGGAGTTCAGGGTGAGGGTGATGCCCGCCTCGCGCAGCACCGGGAAGGGATGGTCCTCGATCCGGGCGACCGCCCGTGTACGCAGGTTGGATGTCGGGCACACCTCGAGCGCGATACCGTGCTCGGCCAGATAGTCCATCAGAGCCGGATCCTGGGCGGCTGCAATGCCATGCCCAATGCGTTGCGCGGCAAGGGAATTGATCGCATCCCAGACTGTCTCCGGTCCGGTCGTCTCGCCGGCGTGCGGAACGCTGGCCAACCCCAAGGCGCGCGCCCTGGCGAACACCGCCGCGAACTGCGGCCGGCCGATGCCCTGCTCCGGCCCGCCCAGGCCGAAAGCCACGCCTCCCTCGGGGGCGTGCTGCTCGACCCAGTCGATCGTGCGCAGCCCTGAGGGCAGGCCGAGCTCGCCCGGGATGTCGAAGATCCAGGCCAACTCCACACCGTGCTCAGCCAGCGCACGGGCACGACCGATGGTGTACGCCGCGGCGATGTCCTCAGCGCTGATGCCGACCAGCAGATGACTGTCCGGGGTGGCTGTCACCTCGGCGTAGCGGACATTCTGAGCGGCCATGTCTGCACTGATCCCGACGATCAGAGTCTCGATGTCCTCGGCCGTCCGTACCAGCGAGTTGACCGCGATATAGACCTCGACGAAGTGCGCGAAGTCGGTGAACTCATAGAACGCGGTCAACGCTGCAGGCTCGGTCGGGACACCGGAATCGGGATGTCGCCGGGCCAACTCGAGGACGGTCGGCACCGACGCCGACCCCACCAGATGGACGTGCAACTCCGCTTTCGGCAGACCGGCGATGAACGCAGGAACGTTGATGAACTCGACCACGCCGGGAGCATTCCAGACACCGAGTGGGGAAGTCTGCTAGCTACCTGCGGAAACAGGGCCTCCTGACGCTTCTAGGAGTACCCGACGCTCAGCGGGCGGCCTCGATCAGGTGGTAGAGCAGCAGCAGCTGAGTGACGGCCAGCGGCTCGTTGCGGTCGTCGCTGCCGATCAACCCGAGGCCTGTGGGCACCGTGTCCTCCCCGCCCATGTCCGCCCAGATGGCCTTCTCCAGCACGGCGATGTCCGCAGAGGGCGCGTACCCGTGCACATGCAGTGCGTCGGTCGGTCGGCCGTCCTCGTCGCGGATCAGTTTTAGGTGCATGGCCCGGCCGTCCACCTGCTTGAAGACCTCCGACAGATCGGGATGGCGCACGGTCGGCCGGAGCAGCAGCTCTGCCGAGAGCGGCGTGTCCGGCGGGTCGTCCCGGCCGGGAATGGGTGCGAAGCGGACCACGATGTCGGCGAAGGCCCGTTGCGGGCGGATGAACTCGGCAGATTCGGGCTCGCGCTTGTCCATCTCGGCTTCGACCTGTGCCCGGTCGTAACCGCGCTTCTTCGTGTCCCGGCCGATCTTCCACTCGCGCCGGATCTCCTCCACCGGGTCCAGGTAGACGGTCACGTCGAAACAGGCGCGGGCCAGCTTCGTGGACAGCGGCAGCAGGCCCTCCACGATGACGAATTCCTTCGGCTCCACGAGCTCGGGTCGGACCAGAGCTCCGGTGGAGTGGTCGTACACGGGCTTGAGGATCGGCTGCCCGGTGGCCAGCATCTGCAGATGCTGTTCCATGATCTGGACGTAATTGCAGTCCGGATGCAGTGCTGTGAACGGCAGCGTCTTGCGCTCTTCGCGGTCATAGCGGTGATAGTCATCGACGCAGATCGCGCTGACTCGGTCGTTGCCGAGAGCATCGACCAGGCCTTGGGTCAGCGTCGTCTTTCCGGCCGCGCTGTCGCCGGCGATCGCGATCATCACCGGTCGCTGGGCGCCACTGGCCCGGCCCATCCGAACGATCTTGTCAGGCACGGCGCAGCTCCCTTCCTCGAGCCCATACACGGCAGGATCGCTCAGCCTAGAAGTCGCGGGCACGGACAGAACCCCGTCGCCGGGGGAACGCGAGGGGGAGCCGCTCTAATCTGTTCCGATGGGGCCACCGCTGCGGGTAGTTCTCGTCGACGACCACCTGATGGTTCTCGAGGGTTTGAAGGCGATGCTCGCGCGGCGCGCCGGCGAAATCCGGATCGTCGGGCAGGCGAGTAACAGTGACGAAGCCTTCCGGGTGGTAGGTGACCTCCGCCCGGATGTGGTCGTTCTCGACGTGCGCCTGGGTCAGGACAGCGGCCTGGATGTCTGTCATCGGCTGATCGCCCGTGATGCCACCTGCCGCGTCGTCTTTCTAACCGTGTACGACAACGAGCAGTACCTCTTCCAGGCTCTGCGCGCCGGTGCTGTCGGCTACCTGCTCAAGCGCGTCGACGGCCGCCAGCTGGTCGAGCACCTTCAGGCAGTCCGGGCCGGTGAGATCGTCATCGATGCCGCCCTGGCGGGAAGGGCGTCGGCCAGTGCCGCGCGGCTGGCCGCCGGCGAGTTCTGGCCCGGCGCCCACCTCGGTCTGACCCAGCGAGAGAGCGAGGTGCTTGCCCTGATGGTTGCCGGTCACCACAACCGGGCCATCGCCGCGCGCCTGGTGGTCGGCGAGGAGACCGTCAAGAGCCACGTCAGTTCGGTCTACCGCAAGTTGGACGTGAGCGACCGCTCCGCCGCCGTCGCGACAGCGCTGCGCGAAGGCCTGTTCCATTGATGCCTGGTCTACGCCGATGACCGGCAACGATGTCGCGGCTCCGCAATCGGGTGGGTACGACTTGGCCCTGCAAGAAGCCGTGGACGCGCTGGCTGCTGGACGCGAGGCAGCGGCGAATGCCGTTGTCCGCCAGCTTTCTTCGGAAGGATCGGTGACAGCCGTCTGGGACTTCGATCATGTTTCCGGGGAGCTGATCTGTCGGCAGGCCAACCTGGCCGACCTGGTCGATCGCCGTATTCCGTTGGGGGTCGGCATCGCCGGCTGGGTGGCGAGTCACCGGCGGCCGACGATTGTGATGGACCGCAGCACCGATCCGCGTGGTGACCACTACGCCGCTGACGCGCGCATCCCGACGGGTGGCGCCGCCGTGCCGATTCCCGGCGGCGTGCACTACACCGGCGGCGTGCACTACACCGGCGGCGTTCTCGAGGTGTACGGCGAAGGCCATCCCTCGATGACCAGCGCGGATCTCACCGGCCTGGCCCGGCTGGCCGCCGTCATCGCCGCGGGTGTCCGAGTCCTTCACGAGCAGCCGAAGTCCGCTAGCGGGCCAAGCGATTCGATTCCCGAAGTGGAACAACAGAACAGGCGGATGGCAGCCGAACTCCACGACGGGGTTTCGCAGCGCCTGGCAAGCCTGTCCTTCCATCTCTCGGCTGCCAACTCCGCGCTGGCCGAGCTGTCACCCGAGCCAGGGACCAGCTCGGACCCGGTGGCTTTCGCGATACAGCAATTGACCGCAGCCGCCGAGTTGACCCAGCTCGCGGCTGACGACGTACGGGCAGCGATCAGCGGCCTGCGACCTCCGGTTCTCGACGATCTCGGACTGGCCAAAGGCCTGGTCAGCCTGTGCGGCGCACTGGGCGCCGAGGACCTGACGGTCGAAGTCGATGTGGAGGGTGTCGAACCGCCACTCGTGTCACCGGTGGCCTCGCTGGCGCTGTACCGAGTTGCTCAGGAGGCACTGGGAAACGCGATCAAACATGCGGGGGTTGCTTCGGTAGGGGTCCGGCTGCAGCGGCGCGGTGCCAACGTCGTCCTCGACGTACGCGACGACGGGGTGGGCTATCGACCGGCGCTGGACGGCAGCGCGGGACCGCGGCCTGCCGGCCAGGACGGCGGCCTGGGCCAGCGCAGCATGGCCGAACGGATACAGGCGGTCGGGGGGCGCCTCGAGCTGTGGTCCGCGCCGGGTCGCGGAACGCACGTACGCGCGATCGTCCCCGACTAGGTGAGCCGGACCGTCGAGGTACGACTGGTCAGACGCGTTGTACCTCGGCGCGCAGGGCCGCCGAGGTCGCGCGTACCCGTTCGGCCAGAGCGGACTGCCCAGCCGCGACGCCCTCGCGTCGGCCACCCCAGTCCTGCAGCGCCTGATCGACCAGAGCCCGGCCGAAGGAGAAGGTCAGCGGCCAGGGAGCGTGCCGCGCCGCGATGCCGGCCAGATTCGCGGTGGCCACCTCTGCCGGCTGCCCACCGGAGAGGAAGGCGATTCCGGCAACTTCGGCCGGGACGGCGCCGTGCAGCGTCGCCACCGTGCGCTCTGCCACTTCGGCGGCCGTTTCGCCGCCCAACCGGTCCAGACCAGGCGTGACCATGTTCGGCTTGAGGACCATGCCGCCCAGGTCGACACCCGCGTGGGCCAGTTCGGTGAAGACCTCGATCAAGGCGAAGTTGGTCGCCGCCTCGCACTGTTCCAGGCTGTGATCGCCTGCGGCCACGACCTCCGGCTCGACGATCGGGACGATGCCCTGTTCTTGGCAGAGCCCGGCGTACCGGGCCAGAGCGTGGGCGTTGGCCCGCAGGGCACGGTGGGTCGGCAAGCCGGGGCCGATGGTGAAGACAGCGCGCCACTTGGCGAAGACCGCTCCCCGAGCGGCGAAGTCCTGCAAGCGCTCTCGGAGACCGTCCAAGCCCTCGGTGATGGTCTCACCCGGGGCCCCAGCCAGGTCCTTGGCTCCGGTATCGACCTTGACACCGGTAACCAGGCGCATCTGCGTCAGGGCCTCCGGAAACGGCCGCCCGTCGCTGAGTCGTTGATTGAACGTCTCTTCGCAGAGGATCACGCCGCTGATGCTCGTGGCGAGATCCGGGGTGGACACCAGCATCTCTCGATAGGCGCGTCGGGCGTCCTCGGATGCGGGAATCCGTTGGCCCTCGAGCCGCTTGTCCATGGTCCCAGGGCTCTCGTCCGCGGCGAGGATGCCACGAGGTGAGGCCACCAGGTCCGCGGCGGCGCGTTGCAAATCGTTCATCGGGTCATCGCCCCCCCAGTTGATGTGCGCCCCCGCGGCGCGCACATCCGCGAACAACAGGATGCGATCCGGCGCCGGCTGGGTCCGCGTGCATTCCCATGACAGGCACCTCCTGGGTCGACCGACATCCTCCGGTGATCGCTGAGGCTAGGCGCGGCTCCGGTAGGACCGCCTCCCCCGTCAGGTGGACGGTCAGGGGGATGCGGCCAGCGCGGCCGGTCCCCGATCGGCCCGCCAGCCCGATACGGACAGCACATGCTCGACGAAAAGCCGTGTCGCGGCGGTGGGTGTCATGCCGGTGACCAGATGCCAGGGGCGCACGAGCGGGGTTCCTTGCAGCGGCACGACGGCCAACTTGTCGGCGGCCAGTTCCGCGGCGACCGCATCAGCGGAGACCAGCGCAGCGCCCAACCCGGCGACCGCCGCAGCCACCACGGCGCCGTTCGAGCCGAGCACCATCCGCGGCGGGTCGAGATCACGGGAGGACAGCAATGCCTCCAGGGTGGCCCGGGTGCCGGAGCCCCGTTCCCGCAGGAGCCAGGTCGTCTGGCCTTCAGCAAAGGTCGCCACGGCGTCCGGCCGCGCCACCACTACGAGCAGGTTGTCCCGTTGTGCGGCGATTCGGCCCGATGCAGACTCAGGCGGCCTGCCGGCCAGGACCAGGTCAACCTCGTGATGGGCCAACAGGTCCCAGACCTCTGAGCTGCTACCCACATCGAGACGAAGTTCGACAGCTGGATACCCGCTGGAGAACGAGGCGAGCAGTGGCGCGATCAACTCATCGGCCGCGGTTGTGACGGCGGCCAACCGCAGCCGTCCCCTTCCGGGCACAGCCACTCCCCTGGCCGCTGCCCAACCCTGTTCCAGCAGACCGAGGATGCGCCGGGCGTACCCGACATAGGTCGAACCGGCCGGCGTGAGTTCCACCCCGCGGCCGACCCGTTCGACCAGTGGGAGGCCGAGATCCCTGGACAGTGCTGAGATGGCCATCGACACGGCAGACTCACTGACCACCAGCCGTTGCGAAGCCCCCACGACCGAGCCCTCCTCGGCAAAGGTCACCAGCGTCGTCAGGCGTGACAGGGTCACCGCGCGCGATCCATCTTCAGTCATAACTGAACTGTAGCGGGCGAAGCCTTAATAGACGGCTCAACTTCCGTACGACAGACTGTTCGTAGGCACTGTCTGGGAAGAGGGGTAGGCGAATGACCGGCACGAAAGGCAACGGCAGCGAGGGAAACGGCAAACCGCAAGGGGATCGGTGGGCGGCGGGCGTCATCCCGTACGCCGAGATGGGTTACTGGCAGCCCGACTACGAGCCCGCGGACACCGACATCCTGGCGGTCTTCCGGATCTCCCCCCAAGAGGGCGTGCCGCCCGAGGAGGCCGGCGCCGCAGTTGCCGGTGAATCCTCCACCGCGACTTGGACAGTGGTCTGGACCGACCGGCTGACTGCGCACGAGCACTACCAGGCCAAGTGTTACAAGGTGGAGAAGGTGCCCGGCGCCGAGGGTCAGTACATGGCCTACATCGCCTACGACATCGACCTGTTCGAAGAGGGCTCGATCGCCAACCTGACGTCCTCGATCATCGGCAACGTCTTCGGCTTCAAACCGCTCAAGGCGCTGCGGTTGGAGGACATGCGGATCCCGGTCGCGTACGTGAAGACCTTCCAAGGTC
>Ga0136610_1000405_pt1 | contig 12567 bp, 10 predicted proteins | sample AntDrymUQ1342206_2_FD_104804 | JGI IMG/M metagenome (GOLD analysis project Ga0136610, IMG submission 104804) | Polar desert sand microbial communities from Dry Valleys, Antarctica - metaG UQ134 (22.06) | ecosystem: Environmental > Terrestrial > Soil > Desert | place: Antarctica: Dry Valley...
CACGCGAAAGGGGAAGCGAGCCCGGAGGTTTTCGCGACGTCTCGAGAGTGCCCCGTCCGTCGAAGAGCAGCAGCAACGGAAGCGCCGATTTTCGCTGGCCGGCGGGCCCTTTCAGCGCGACTCCTTCGTGGCCGAAGCAGCCGCGTCGATGGCGATCGTTCTAGTGCATATCCTGGCCACAGTGGCAACGTTAAAAGACACAGATATCTCGTACCGCTTCCGCTGGCGGATCCCGGAGGGCGTAGCGGATGCCGCGCGTCCTATCGCGGAGGAGATTGCGCGGCGGGGTCGCCGCAACGAGGACCTCGGGGACACGGCCGCAAGGTCGCGCCGCTTGTGGGTTGCTCGGTGAACCCCTTCGCCTGACGCGCGATCTCGCGCGGCACAACGGCGACGACCCGCAGCGCCCGGCAGAATGCCCGCTCACGCTCGTCGCGCCACTCGTGCAGCAGCGGCTCGACCTCCACCGCGAGCTGGTACGCGGTGGGTGTTCGTTGTCTGGATCCGCCCGGGTCGAGACGGTCCCCCAGACGCTCGAGGCGCGGGTTGAGCGACTCGAACAGCGGCATACGGAGCTTGAGCAACGCAGTAGCGCAGGCCGCGCTCAGTCAGGCCGCTGCGAAACGCGCCCACCTCCCCGAAGGCGGAATCGGCGAGCACCGGCTTGGCCGCAAGCCCCCAAGCACGAAGCTCGTCGAGCATCTCCAGCGCGAGCTTCCACTTCGGCAGGTAGCGGATCTCCGCGGGGAGGTGCGCCTTGGCCCGGCGCTCGCGATCGCGATCCCAGGACTCCGGCAGGTACACGCGCCAGTCCAGTGGGCAACTCGCCCGGTCGCTGGCCGCCGAGATCGACACGCCCACCTGGCAGTTGGCGACCTTGCCCAGCGCGCCGCAGTACTGGGGCGCGACGCCGACCGAGAAGCGCCCCGCCTTCGGGAAGCCGGTGTCGTCGATGATCCACCCCTGCGGCGCGATCTCCGTCTCCATCCGCCGCGCCAGGCGCTCCCTGACCGGGGCCCACTCCCACGGGCTCTGGTTGACGAACTGCGCCGTGAAGGCGGCCACCGGCGGCTGGGGACGCTCAGGCCATGGCCGCCACGGGCGCCGCGTAGTGGCCTGCGGCACGCGATACCCGGCTAGCGCGCCACAGCCCGCGGCGCGCGAACGTCTCGGCAAGGGCCGCAATCGTCTGGCGCACGTCGTGCTGATCGACCGGGCCCAGGTGCCCGATGCGGAACGACCGCCCGTGCAGCGCTCCAAGGCCGTCGGCCAGCACGACCCCGTGCGTGTCGCGCAGGTCCCCCAGGAACGAGGTCAGCTCAGCCGCCGACGCCCACGGCGACTCGACCGCCGTGACCGTGCGGCTAAAGGTCCCCGGGCGGGCGACGGGCTCTAGCCCGATGGTCCTCAGCCCCCTGCGGACGGTTCGGCTGACCAGCTCGTGGCGCTGCCAGAGCTCCGGCAGGCCCTCCTCGCGCATCATCTCGATCCCCTCGCACAGCGCGTACATGACGGAGAGCGGCGGCGTCATCTGCATCATGCCCTGGTGCTGGTGCGTGAGCTGGCGGCTGAAGTCGAAGTACCAGCTCCTGCACTCGCCGCGGCCGGCAGCCGCGATCGCCGCCGGGCTGAGCGCAACCATCGCCAGTCCGGGCGGCGCGAGCCAGCCCTTCTGGGACGCGGTGATGACGGCGTCGAGCCCGAGAGCGTCGACCGGCAGCGGATGGCAAGGAGCGCCGCAGACGCTGTCCACCGCGACTAGGCAGTCGTGTGCCTTCGCCACTGCCGCAATCGCCCGAACGTCGTTCAGCACGCCGGTGCTCGTCTCGTTGTGGGCAACGAACACCGTGTCGATCGCGGGATCGTCGTCGAGTGCACGCCCGACATCGCCGGCGTCGACGGCAGCGCCCCAGCGCGCGGTGACGCGGACGACGTCCGCTCCGCAGCGAGCGGCGATGCTCGCCCAGAGCTCGCTGAAGTGACCGTTGGTGCAGAACAGCGCGCGCTGTCCTGGGCGCAGCAGGTTGACGGCGGTCGCCTCGAGCCCACCCGTGCCGGAGGCCGGTAAGAGGACGACCTCATTGCCGGTCTGAAGCGCCCACCGCACCCCGTCCAAACACTCCAGGAGAAGAGCGGCGAACTCCGGCCCGCGGGGATAGATCATCGGCCGGCCGGCTGCTCGGACTACGCGGTCCGGCATGTGGGTCGGTCCGGGAACGCGGAGTTGCTGCTCGGGAGCCACACCGGACAGAGCCGCGACCCGCGACCGCTGATACGCGGTGAAGAGCGCGCCGCGCGGCCGTCGCCGTATCAGCCGCAACCGCGTGTGCCACTAGTCCGCACGTGCCCAGCGCGGTCCGCCCCAGGCGACGGTGCCGGCCCCCGCGGGTTCCTTGCCCAAGGGCTACTCGCCCAGCCTCTGCCGCTGGACGTCCTAACCGAACCAGCGCACTTCTGCTCCGCTGCTAGCCAATCCCCTTCTGACACCGCCTGCCCCACGGAGCCCGGTCGCTCCGACAGCCGGGGGCGGGGAAAACCCCGTCCTCGCCACAGCGATCACGAGTCGGAGATCGACGGTGTCTGGAGTTCCGAGACCTCGCGGCTCCGCTCACACGGCGCCTGTATCAGAAGCTGCCCGGTCGGCTCTGTGGGCCAACGCACCCGATTCGGTAAGGCGTCACACCAACAAGCCCTGCAGTCCATGGACATGCCGGTGCACAGAACGCTTCAGGGCGAGGTCGTGTTCACACCGTCCGCCCCGGACGTAGGCGGCACCCGATTCTCACGGAGCCCTGTATGACCCTAGTCGAAACCCCTCTCTATGGATCGTCGAGTGAGCCCGACACTCTTGCCGATCCTGTCTCTGCGGCCATGCCTGCCGTCCCCGAACACCGGATGTCCATCGCGGCGCCCCAGGCCAATGTGGCTGAGCTCGGCCGGCTTGCCGCAGCCGTAGAGGAGGCGGCTGCCGACATTCACCCCCCCGCCCTGCAACAGCCCGACTGGCCGGACGACGACGAGCTGCGCCGCGTCTGCGACCGGCTGGCCGCGGACGTGGGTCCGGTCGACGAGTGGTCGTGCCGGGTGCTGCGCGACGAGCTGGCGCGAGCCGCCACGGGTAACGGCTTCGCCGTCATCGGCGGAGACTGCGCCGAGCGCTTCTTCGACGCCACGCCGGCGCGCGTCATTGCGAAGGCCGAGCAGCTGCACCGGGTCGCCGACGTCATCGAGACCGCCACCGGGATGTGCACCACGCGCATCGGCCGGTTCGGCGGCCAGTTCGCCAAGCCCCGGTCCCAGGCCTATGAGGAGCTGAGCAACGGGCGGCGGGTCGCGAGCTACCGCGGCGACGCCGTGAACGGCATAGCCGTCGACGAGCGGATTCATGATCCCGCTCGGCTCCTGACCGCCCACCAGTGCAGCAGCCAGGCTGTCCGTGCGCTCCTCGAATGGGACCTCGAACGCCGCAAGGCGGGTCGCCGGCGACTTGGATCCGCGCCGCGCACCTACGTGGGCCACGAAGCCCTGCTCCTCGACTACGAGCGAGCGCTTCTGCGCCGGGGACGCCATGCGTCCAGCGCGCACTTCCTCTGGATCGGCGATCGCACACGCGATCCCGATCACGCACACATTGCGTTCGCTTCGGGTATCGACAATCCCGTCGGCGTGAAGGTCGGCCCCTCGGTCGAACCGGCGGACCTCCGCGCCCTGGTCGCGAGGCTCGACCCGGCGCATGAGCATCGCGCCGGTCGGCTCTCGCTCATCGTCCGCATGGGCGCGGCCGTCTCCGAGAGCCTCCTACCGCCGGTGATCGAAGCACTCGGGAGTCGGGCCCGCGACGTGCTGTGGATCGTCGACCCCATGCACGGCAACCGGCGCACGAACGCCCACGGGCAGAAGACCAGGCTGCTGATCGAACTTGAGGAGGAGATCCGCGTGGTCTTCGCGGTACTCGCCCGGTACGGCCTAACGCCCGCCGGCATCCACCTCGAGATCACCCCCGACAACGTGACCGAGTGCGTCGACGACACGGCCGACCTGACCCGGCCGCTGCCCGACTACCGGTCGGCCTGCGACCCCAGGCTGAACCCCGATCAGGCAACACGCATCGCCGAGGTTGTCGCCGAACTGCTGCGGTCCTCCGTCCTGAGCAGGAGCTGACGATGACGACCATCGAAGGGATCCTCGAGAAGCACGACAAGGTGCGGCTCGAAGCGCTCAACCTGATCGTAAGCGAGAACCGGATGTCACCCCGGGCGCTGGCACCGCTGAGCTCGGACATCCAATCGCGCTACGCCGCGAGCTTCTACGCGGGCACCGCGCCGGCGCAGGAGATCGTGGGCGCCGTAGCCAAGGAGGCGGCCGAGTCTTCCGGGCCGAGCACGCCAACCCGGCCGGTGCCAAGCTGTCGCTGGCCCGGAACTACGTGCGCCGGGCCGAGGAGTGCGGGGTCCTCGACATCGTCACGAAGCGCCTCGTCCGCTCGGGGCGGACCGGCCTCCAAGGGCGGCGCTTCCTGGTGACGGCGGACGAGCTCGACAACACTGGCTCGGTCCTCAGCCGGCGGGAGTACGTCTGGTCATGAGGTTGCGCACCCTTCACCCCAACCTTCGCCTTAGGCTCGCCGTGGGTCTCGTCGAGCGGGCCCTCAGCACGATCATCACGCCGCTGATGGCGATCTTCCTGGCGCAGGAGGTCGGCACTGCGCTGGCCGGTCTGCTGATCCTGCTGTCGATCGGCGTTGCGGTCCTGGCCAGCCTGGCCGGCGGTCTCGTCGCCGACCGGTATGGCCGGCGCGTGCCGCTGCTGATCGGCACCGCGGGAACCGCGCTGGCGTTCGCCGGCATGGCGGTGGCCAGCTCCTCGTTATGGCACTCCGCGATCGGGGTCTTCGGCTTCTACGTCGTCAACGTCGCGCTGTCGAACTTCGCGCTGCCCGCCAATGAGGCGATGATCGTCGACGTCACATCCTCCGAGCAGCGCAAGGGCGTCTACACACTGCAGTACTGGTCGGTGAACGTGGCGCTCGCTTTGGGAGCGCTGGTCGGTGGCTTCCTCTACAGCGGCTACTTCGCCGCCATGCTCGCGATCGCCGCCGGCATCGCCGCGGTGGCAGCTCTCGTCAGCCTCCGATTCCTCACGGAGACCATTCCAGGACGAGCCGCTGACCGGGACGGAGCGCTCGAGCATCTGACTGGGTTGCTGCGCGGCTACCAGGAGGCAGTCAGGGCGCCGATGTTCCGCCGCGTGGTGCTCGGCATGACGGTGTGGCTGGGTCTTGAGATGCAGCTCACTGGCTATGTCGCCGTGCGTCTCGCCGAGGACATGCCTGACCGGCAGCAGTTCCTAGCGATCGGCTCGTGGCCCCTGAATCTCAACGGTGTCGAGCTGCTCGGGATCCTGCGCGCGGAGAACACCTTGCTGATCGTTCTCCTGGCCTTGTTCTCCGAGCGGCTGCTGCGTCGCCTCCCCGATCCGCCGCGCGTCTACATCGGAATCGCCCTGTTCGCGATCGGCACCGCCACGCTCGCCGTGAGCAGCGTCGTCGGCGCGTTGGTGCTGGCGGTAGCGGTGCTGACGCTCGGCGAACTCATGCACATCCCCGTCATGCAGGCGATGGTGGCCGACCTCGTCCCCGAGGACGCACGCACCAGGTACCTCGCGCTCTTCAAGCTCAGCATCCAGGGCGGCATGATCATCGCGGCGATCGGGCTCACCGCTGGAGCCGTCATCCCGCCCGCGGGCATGGCAGTGGCGTTCATCGCCCTGGCCGCGCTGATCGTCGGGCTGTACCGGCCGGTGCTGGCGCGACGTGGCGCCCCGACGGTGTCCGCGACGGCGCCTCGCCCGACCTGCTTCACAAGCGACCGTGGAAGAGAGGTGGATTCAATGCGAACAACGCAGCTCCGTGGCGTGCATGTGGTCGTGCTCAACCGCTGGCGCGACAAGTACGCCCGGTACGCCGACTACCTAGATCACCAGGCCTGCCGGGTGACGTATGTGACCACGACGGGTGGTGTGAAGGCCGTGCCAGAGGAGGCGGCCGCCGTGGTGATCGTCGACGATCTCTGCGACTTCGCCGCGGTGCGCGCCGCGATCGAGCCCGCGGTGTCCGAGCACGGCAAACCCGAAGCCGTGGTTGCACTGCAGGAGGGCGACTTTCTCGTCGCATCCAGCTTGCGCGAGGAGTTCGCCTCGCGCGGGCGCAAGCCGGCTGAGCTACACCATTTCCTCGACAAGCACGCGATGCTGCTCGCGGCCCAGCGCGCCGGCGTGAGGGTGCCACGCTTTGAGCTCGTCACGGAGGCCCAGGACATCTGCGCGTTCGCCACGCGGGTCGGCTGGCCGGTGGTGGTCAAGCCCCTGCTGGGTCGCGCGAGCACTGGCGTGCGGCGGCTGGACAATCCGGATGACGGCGCCTGCATCGACGTGAGCAGGGAGCGGCCAATGGTCGCCCAAGAGTACCTGCCCTACCCGGTCTACCACGTGGACGGCATCTTCACCGGTGACGATCTCGGTCCCTGGCGGCTGTCGGCCTACGAGAACGTGCCCGGCGCGGCCACGACCGGGCCTCTGGCGTTCATGCTTGGCGAGCCGGTCGGCTCGATCGAGGTCGACGACCCTGCCATGTGCGCCACTGTGGAGGGGTTCTTGCGGCGGCTCCTTCCCGGCATGTCGACGCGGCCATGGGTGTTCCACCTGGAGCTCTTCATAGTGCCCGCGTTCGCCGGTCGCGAGTGCGTGTTCCTCGAAGTCGGCTGCCGCCCGGGGGGCGGCGATATCCCGTTCGTCTGGCGAGAGGTGCACAACGTGGACCTGATGGGTCTCGAGTTCGCGCTGCAGTGCGACGAGACGCCGGACCTAGCGCCGTTCCCGGCCGACGAGCCGGTGGGCGGATGCCTGCTGGTGCCGTTGCAGGGGGCGCCGTGCCGGGTCGTAGCGGCAAATTCGATGCTCGGGAAGGAGGGGCCCTACGCCGAGGTCATCCCGCACGTCGGCGTGGTGATTCCGAGGACCGAGGGGTCCTACGAGCTTATCGGCGGGCGCTTCCGGTACGGCGGACTCACTAGCGCCGAGGTCACGCGCAAGGTCCTGGCCACCGCCGCCGAGTACGAGCTGCGGTGCGAACCAGTCGAGGACATTGACTCCGTCACCGTCGGGAGGTCGTGAGATGGCGACCCGCGTGGCCGTCATCGGCGGCCGGATCGAGATACTGGAGGCCGCCGCGGAGTTCGGCTTCGATGTCGTGCTGGTCCACACCGCCGGCGGCTACGACCCGCGCGCCGAAGGGCTGTGCGAGCAGGTCATCCACGCCGACCTCGACGGGGACGGCGACTACGCCGTCGAGCGTCTTCGCCGGTTGCACGCTGACCGGCCGTTCGCGCGCATCCTCACGCTGACCGAGCCGGGACTGATCCCGGCCACACGCCTGAACGCGGAGTTCGGATTGGGTGGCGACACCCTGGAGACCGTACGCCTGCTCAAGGACAAGGCACGGATGCGCAAGCTCCTCAACACCATCGGGCTCTCACCGGTCCGCTACCGCGTGGTGACCAGCGCTGCCGAGCTCTCGGAGTTCCTCATCGAGCTCGGCGGCGTACCGGCTGTTGTCAAGCCGCTGGATGCCGGCGGCAGTGCCGGCGTGCTCAAGGTCGATCCTGCGGAGGACGTCGAGTCCTGGCGCAAGGTCGAGGAGTGCGGACGCGCACGGATGCTCGCCGAAGAGTACCTGCGCGGACCGGAGGTTAGCGTCGAGGCGTTCACGACTGAGGGCAGGCACACGATCGTCGCAGTGACCGATAAGTGCCTCGGACCGGGGTTCATCGAGAGGGGACACTCCGTGCCGGCCGAGGTGAACGACGCGACCTGGCAGCAGGCGGCCGGCCTGACGACCGACCTGCTCGACGCGGTCGGGCTGACCGAAGGGCCCACACATACCGAGATTAAGCTCACTGATCGGGGACCGAGGATCGTCGAGTCGCACAATAGAACCGGCGGCGGTTTCATCCCCGATCTAGTGAAGCTTGTGTACGGCGTGGACCTCCCGCGGCTCGCCGTGGGCGTACCGCTGGACGCGGTCACGGGCGATCCCGTCGTGCAAGCCGCGAACGGCGGCGCCGCGGTCCGCTTCATCCTCGCCGAGCCCGGCACGGTAACCCGCGTCGAGCTGGCCACCACCCTCGACCCAGCGGTGACCGTGGCCTTGACGGCTGAGCCCGGCACCGTCGTGCCTCCGCTGACGTGGTCGGTCGACCGGGTGTGCGGGCACGTGATCGCGACCGGGCGCACCGCAGCTGAAGCGGTCGCGCGCTGCAACCAGGCGGTCGCGCAGGTCTCCGTCACCACGGAGCTCGCGAGCTGACCCCGCGGGGATTCCCTCATGACACCCGAACCTACACCTCCCACGTTCCTGATCGTCGGCGCCGGCCTCGCCGGCTCTCTGATGGCGACCTACCTCGGCCGGCGCGGATTCCGAGTGCAGGTCTTCGAACGCCGTGAGGATCCGCGCCTGTCCGGCGCCCACGAGGGGGGGCGGTCGATCAACCTCGGGCTCTCCGAGCGCGGCATTCGTGCGCTGCGCGAGATCGGACTGCTCGACTCGCTGTCGGCGCACACCGTGCCCATGCGGGGACGCGCCATCCACCGCCCCGACGGCGAACTGGTCTTCCAGCCCTACGGCACCAGCGAGAGTCAAATCCTGCACTCGATCATGCGCCGCGACCTCAACGTTGCGCTGATCGACAAGGCGGAGACTTACCCCGGAGTCCACTTCGCGTTCTCCGCCAAGCTGACCAGCCTCGTCAAGGAGACTGGCGTGGCCCGCTTCTGCGACGAGCGAACCGGCGCGCAGACGCAGGTGAAGGCCGACGTGATCGTCGGGGCCGACGGGGCCTTCTCAGTCGTCCGGCGCGAGATGCAGCGGGGCGAGCGTGCCGACTACCAGCAGGAGTTCCTGGACTGGGGATACAAGGAGCTGACGATTCCGCCCGCGGCGGATGGCTCGCCCAGGACGCAGTTGCACGCCCTGCACGTGTGGCCGGGTCGGAAGGGGCTGATCGTGGCTCACCCAAACCCGGACAACTCGCTTACCGGCACGCTGTTCCTGCCGCTCGCGGGCGAGCACGGCCTGGAGTCGTTGAACTCACCCGAGGCCGCGCGCGAATTTTTCCGCGTGCACTTTCCGGACACTGCCGGGCTCATGCCCCGTGGCCCCGAGGAGTTCGAGTGCAACCCGGTCGGCACGCTGGTTTCTGTCCGCACCTCCCCGTGGCACTACGAGGACCGCGTTGTGCTGCTCGGCGACGCCTGCCACGCGGTATACCCCTTCTACGGGCAGGGGATGAACTCCGCTTTCGAGGACTGTTCAGAGCTCGACGCCTGCCTGCAGCGGTACCCGGACGACTGGGCGACCGCTTTTCGCAGCTACCAGCAGCGCCGCAAGCCGCACACGGACGTCCTCGCCGACCTGTCCAAGCAGAACTTCGTCGAGCTGCGCGACCACCTACGGTCGCCGCTGCACCTGGTGATGAAAAAGACTGACCTGGCGTTGAATCGAGTATTTCCAAACCTCTGGACGCCTCTTTATACCATGGTTTCACACACCACCATCCCGTATGCCGATGCGCTCGCCCGCGCACGGCGCCAGGACGCATTGTTGAAGTGGCTCGGAGCGGGCGTGCTCACCGGAACCGTGCTGTCCATCCTCAGCACGGAGCGCGGCGTCTCTCTCCGGCGTCGAGTCGCAGCTTCCGCAGCGTACGGTCATGGTGACTAACCCCAATGACGCGACGATGGTCCTGTTGGAGCTGAAGGACCTCGATCAGCTGCCGGACATCGTGCGTGACTACGAGGACGCGCTGTACTCCATCGTTGAATGGGCGCGCGCGTACCTGATCAGGCCACACCCCGAGCTTGGACGCAAGGGACCTGTGTGTCCGTTCGCGCGCGGCTCTCTCGACCGAGGCTTGTTCTACCTGGCGGTGTATCGCGGGCGACCCGCCGGCCCGGAGGACGTCGCCGGCACGCTCGGGCGTTACCGAGACTGGTTCCTGGAGCTCGGGTCATCGGCCGGGAGTGCCACGCAGTTTCAGACCATCCTCGTACTGTTCCCCGACATCGCTCCAAGCGACGCGCCCGCGCTCCTCGACGCCAGTCAAGAGGCGCTGAAGGCGGCGTACGTCTCCCGCGGCCTCATGATCGGCGAGTTCCACGACGGGCCGCCGCCCAAGGGCGGGTTGTGGAACGAGGAGTTCCGCCCACTGCGCAGCCCGGTGCCGCTGCTCGCGATCCGGCATCTGGTGCCCACGGACTTCCCCTTCCTGCGAAACGACCGCGACTTCGTCGCGGCGTACCTAGCGAACGTCGCCGACCATGAGATCCCCGCGAAGCTGCGTCCGGAGGTGGCCGTAGCGTTGCAGCGGTTCGAGCTGGCGCCGTCGGCGACCAGCTGACCGGTGCCCCATCCGGGCACGGCAGTCCAAGTCCACCAGCGACCCAGTGAGGAGCACGCCGTGCCACTGAACCTCGGACCCGAGGAGGCGAGCCGGTACCACGAGCTCAACGAGTTGCCTGCGCCGCACCTGGACTTCCTCGGCGCCGTGGCTTTTCGCGCGGCGGGCGCCGGCCTTCGGTTGGGCGTGTTTGACGCGCTCGCGGGCGGCCCGCTGTCCGTGGCGACCATCGCCGTAAAGACCTCTTGCGCCGAGCGAGGCCTACAGGTCCTGGTGGATGCGCTGACGACGTTCGGCTACCTCGCGCGATGCGACGGCCGGTACGCCAACACCCCGATGACGGACCGCTGGCTGCGCAGCGATGCTCCCGACGGGTACGCCACCACCTTCTCCTTTTGGAACAGCGTGATCACCGAGCTGTGGACCGACCTCGAGACGTCCATCCGCCAGGGCAGCCGCACGGTCGACTTCTACGGGTGGATCGAGGAGCAGCCAAGCACGCTGTGGGAGTTCCAGACCATGCTGGATCGGATGGCCCGCTCGCTGAGTGAGGAGATCGTCGACCTTGTGCCCGTGTCGGCGACCGCGACGCGGCTGCTGGACATCGGCGGCGCCCACGCCAGGTACAGCGTGGCGTTCTGCCGCCGGCACCCGCAGCTCACCGCGACCATCGTAGACATGCCGGGAGCGCTCGCAGTCGGGCGCCGCACGGTCGACACGGAGTGCTTGAGCAACCGGATCACGCTGCACGAGGGCGACTGGCGGACCGGCGACTTCGGCCGGGACCACGACGTGGTGCTGATGTTCAACATCTTACACGGCAACGGCGCCGAAGAGAACGAAGAACTCGTCCGCGCAGCCGCCGACGCGCTGCGGCCAGGCGGCACCGTCGCGGTCCTAGAGGCACTATCCGAGGTGCTCCCCCAGGCCGGATCGCTGGGGGAGGCCCACGTGCGGAGCTTCAGCCTCAACCTCTTCCACACGCAGGGTGGGCAGACCTATCGGTTCGCCGATGTGGCCGACTGGCTCGGCAAGGCGGGGTTCGTCACCCCGCGGCCCCACGTGCTGCCGACCGCACCCACCGAACAGGTCGTACTGGCCACAAAGCCGCTCGCCTCGTGAGGGCGAAGCCACGCGGCCGCTCATAGGAGCAACCTTCGCCTCACGTGAGGCTGAGAGAGAGGGTGAGGCCATGAGAGAGGGAAGACCTGCGCCTCCCGGCGGCGTGAGGCTACGCAAAGCGGGCGCGTTGCCCTCTTAAGGGGCCTATTATGAGCACCCCCGCAACGGTACCTCCTAGTCGGCCTCCGCCAAGCAAACCTGAGACGAGGAGGACGCCACATTGGGCGGTGTCGCAGGACTGAACTTGCCAGCGAGGAGCAGGCGATCTGCGTGGTCGGCGACCACGGCGGGGCGCCGGCTCGAGCGGGACGTCGCCCACGACGGGGCCGGGATCGCGCCTCTGTGCGCTCTGCTTTTTGAGGAGGCGTCGAGCGGGTGGCGATCGAGCGCCCCGACGGGCTCGTGGTCGAGCGCCTGCTACGCGGGCGGCATCCCCTCCGGTGCCGTGGGCATGGTGATCCGCTAACGCCGCTCGCCCGACGGCAGAGCCCGAGAATGGACGATACGCGCGCCGACGCCCTCGACACGCAAGCGACCGTCGCACGTCTCGGCGGGGACCGCGCGAGGATCCACGCGGACGTGCGGCACGCGGACCGCGTCGCGCGGGCCGGCGGGCGACCTCGCCTTCGCCTCGGCCAGCGCGGTCTGCGCTGCGATCCGAGCGAGACAGGTGTCGAGCCACGAGGTGCTCGAGCAACTGCTTGCCCGGGTCGAGCGTCACAATCCGGCGCTCAACGCGATCGTTACTCTCGACGCCGAGCGAGCCCGGGCGCAGGCGAAGGCCGCCGATGCCGCGCTCGCGCGCGGCGTCGAGCCGGGCCCGCTGCACGGCCTGCCGGTGACGGTCAAGGACGCATTCGAGACCCAGGAGCTCCCCGAGTTCCGCAGTTCGCAGGCACGCAGAGGGCGCTCAAGTCCGCATCGCGAGCGGGATTGAGCGTGCCTGTGACAGACGCGGCCGTGTGTCCACGCCGCGGCTGGGCGTGAGCTCGCG
>Ga0136610_1000407_pt1 | contig 12558 bp, 11 predicted proteins | sample AntDrymUQ1342206_2_FD_104804 | JGI IMG/M metagenome (GOLD analysis project Ga0136610, IMG submission 104804) | Polar desert sand microbial communities from Dry Valleys, Antarctica - metaG UQ134 (22.06) | ecosystem: Environmental > Terrestrial > Soil > Desert | place: Antarctica: Dry Valley...
ACGAGCGCGAGCAGGTTGACATTGAAGTTCTCTTGAAGTTGCGTGCGCTTGTAGAGGGAGTTGAGCACGACCTGTGGCACGGCCGTTCGCTTGAGCTCGATGATGAGCCTCATCCCTTCGCGGGAAGACTCATCACGTATGTCGGCGATGCCCTCGAAACCCCGTTCCCTGGCGTTGACCAGCTCCGCTATCTTGACGCCGAGGCGCGCCTTGTTGACCTGATAGGGGAGCTCTCTTACCACTATGCGCGGCGCTCCCCGTGGCCCTTCCTCGACCTCGGCAACCGCGCGCATCTTTATTGAGCCGCGTCCGGTCGTGTAAGCATCGACGATGCCGCTCCGGCCGAGCACGAGCCCCCCGGTCGCGAAGTCTGGCCCCTTGACATGCCGCATCGCCGTTTGAAGCATCTTGGCCTTGTTTTCCGCCAGCGACGGGTTCTCGAGAATCTCGACGACCGCGTCGATGACCTCGCCGAGGTTGTGGGACGGGATGTTGGTTGCCATGCCGACGGCGATGCCCATCGAACCGTTGGCGAGAAGATGGGGGAAGCGCGAAGGAAGGACCGCCGGTTCGAGAGAGTCACCGTCGTAGTTGTCTTTGAAATCGACGGTCTCCTCGCCGATGTCGCGTAGCAGCTCCATGGCGATGGGGGCCAGGCGCGCTTCCGTGTAGCGCATTGCCGCAGGGGGGTCTCCGTCTACTGAGCCGAAGTTGCCCTGGCCGTCCATCAACGGGTAGCGCGTGGTAAACGGCTGGGCCAAGCGCGCAAGCGCATCGTAAATCGCCTGGTCACCGTGGGGGTGGTAGGTCTTCATGACCTCGCCGACGAGCGCTGCGCATTTCTTCCTGCGCTGATCGGCCCTGAGGCTCGTCACAAACGCGGCGTAGAGAATCCGGCGCGCCACCGGCTTGAGCCCGTCGCGCACATCCGGCAGGGCGCGGCTGACGATGACCGACATCGCATACTCGAGGAAGGAAGTCTGAACTTCTTCCTCGAGGCTGATACCAACTATTCCGTCGGCTCCGTCGCCGTCTTCCGGCAAGGTGGGTTGTGTGGGGTCGTCTGCCATGTCGTCCTAAATGTCGAGGAAGCGGATGTCCTTGGCGTTGTGCTGTATGAAGCTCTTTCTCGCTTCGACATCTTCCCCCATCAGGGTCGAGAAGATCTCGTCGGCGACTGCAGCGTCATCCATCGTGACGCGCAGCAAGGTCCTGTGCTCCGGGTCAAGTGTCGTCTCCCACAGCTGCTGGTCGTTCATCTCTCCAAGGCCCTTGAAGCGCTGCGGCTCAATCCTGGCCCCGTTGTTGGCGGCACGGAACACATCGAGTTCGGCGTCATTCTTGAAGTGATGCACGTCGCCTTTGTAGGTGACCCGGTAAAGCGGAGGCTGAGCCACGTACACGTAGCCCGCATCGATGAGCTCGGGCATGTAGCGGTAAAAGAACGTAAGCAGCAGTGTCTTGATGTGCGAGCCGTCGACGTCGGCGTCGGCCATCGAAACGATCTTGTGGTAGCGGCACTTCGTGAGATCGAATTCGTCGCCGATCCCAGTCCCGACGGCCATGACGATGGCCTGGACCTCTTTGTTCTCGAGGATCTTGGCCAGGCGGGCCCTCTCCACGTTGAGGATCTTGCCTCGCAGTGGGAGAACGGCTTGGAACCTGCGCTCGCGTGCACTCTTAGCGGTGCCTCCGGCGGAGATGCCCTCGACGATCAAGAGCTCGGCCTCCCCCGGGTCGCGCGTCTGGCAATCGGCGAGCCGACCGGGAAGGGAGCTCGATTCGAGCAGCGACTTCCGTCTGACGAGGTCTCTGACCTTGCGGGCCTCGAGGCGCGCCCTCTGGGCTCCGATGACCTTGTTGCAAATGGCGCGCGCCTCGGCCGGGTGCTCCTCGAGATACTCCCCAAAACGCCCGTTGGTCGAGGTCTCCACGAACGAGCGGATCTCGGTGTTGCCGAGCTTCGTCTTGGTCTGTCCCTCGAACTGCGGCTCCTCGAGCTTGACCGAGATGATGGCGGTGAGACCCTCCCGGCAGTCTTCGCCGATGAGGGCCTCGTCTTTGTCCTTGAGAAGCCCTTTGGAGCGCGCGTACGATGTGATTACGCGCGTGAGCGAGCGGCGGAACCCCTCTTCGTGCATACCGCCCTCATGCGTGTTGATGTTGTTGGCGAACGTGAACACGGATTCGTTGTAGGCGTTGGTCCACTGCAGAGCGACCTCAAGCTCGTGGTGGTCTCCGGCCGCCTCGAAGTACGCGATCCGCTTGTTCACACCTTCGCGACTGGAGTTCAGATGCTTCACGAAGTCCACGATCCCGCCCGTGTAGCGAAAGGTCTCTTCTGAGGCCGGCTCGACACGGTGGTCGATGAGGCGTATCTCGAGTCCCCTGGTGAGAAAGGCCATCTCGCGCAGCCGCTGGGCGAGGGTGTCGAGCTTGAACTCGCGCTCCTCGGTGAAGACGGCAGGGTCGGGCCAGAACGACACCATCGTGCCCGTGCGTTTGACGGGTTTGCCCGCGGTCAGAGGCCCTTGAGGGGTTCCTCGTGAGTATTCTTGGTGCCATCTCTGGCCTTCTCGCATGACCTCGATCGCGAGGCGTTCGGATAATGCATTGACGACGGAAACCCCTACCCCGTGGAGGCCGCCGGACACCTGGTAGCCCTTGCCGCCGAACTTCCCTCCGGCGTGGAGCGTTGTGAGCACCACCTCGACGGCCGAGCGGCGTTCGCCGCGCGGCGAATCGACGGGAATGCCGCGGCCGTTGTCGGTGACCCTACAGCCACCATCGGCGAGGAGCTCGACCACGATCTTGTCGCAGAAACCGGCCATGGCTTCATCGACTGCGTTGTCCACGACCTCGTACACGAGATGGTGAAGGCCGCGTGAACCCGTCGAGCCGATGTACATTCCAGGCCGTTGACGAACCGGTTCGAGCCCTTTGAGGACGGTGATGTCCTGACCGGTATAGGAGCCGGCGCGGTTGCTCGAGGAGGTCCTGTTCGTGCGGTCGGCGGTGGCCGCTGATGGAGTTCTGGGTGGTGGCGTCATCCGTTGCTCAGCGCTCCCGAAATCCACTTGTGAGGGCGCGCGGCTCAGGGCACGGAGAGTCTGGAGTCATGTCACAAGGATACCATCCGGGGGCCTTCCGGCCCAGGCCACGGCCCCTTGGCCGGGCTTCGCCGGCCGCTTCCTGCCGGGTCGAAGTCGCCGTCACCGGCCCCTCCCGAGGCGCCTGCGCCACGCGCTTTCCGCTCGCCTGTAAGCCGCTCGCGGATCCGCCGGGCGCTCGGCCGGCGCGCTCTGCACGGACTGGTCGCGCCGGCCGGCGCGGCCCCCCGTCTGAATCTGCGAGCCCGGCCGCGCCGGCCCGTGCCAGACCTTGACCTCATGGACGAGGTCTGCTCGCACGGCCTCGTTGACCCGGCGGCGAATCTCGTCGGCGAGATAGCCGATCTCGGTCGCCCACACCGGCGAGTCGGCTCGCACTCGCAAGACACCGGCCCTGAGCGAGCTTGGCTCCGCATGCGACGCTATCTCCACCCCTACTATCCGGCCCCAGCGACTCCACAACAACCCGGCGGCCAGCGGATCACCAATTCCCAATCGAGCCGCCGCCGGACCAAGCAGGTCGCGCACGCGCTGGGGCGCGCCTCGGTCTGACCCGCTCTGTGGTCGCGCCGGGCCGGCCCCGCTGCCCTTCCTCTCCCCCGACTCAACCATGAGCCTCGAGCCTTCCTGCCCTGACCGCGATGATGCGGTCCGGATCTGTGCCCTCGAGCGTCCCCGGCTCCGCCGAAGTGAACACCGTCTGCCCCATGTCTCGCACGGTGTCTGCGAGCCACCTCCGGCGCGCTCCGTCCAACTCGGAAAAGACGTCGTCGAGCAGCAGCACGGGGGACATGCCAAGCGTCTCGGTGAGGAGATCGTGCTCCGCCAGCTTGAGCGCAAGCGCCGACGTCCGCTGATCACCTTGGGATGCGTAAACCCGGGCGTCCAAGAGGGGCCCGCTGCCCCCGCCCGAAGCAAGCCGTACCACGAGGTCGTCTCGCTGGGGGCCGATGAGAGACATGCCGCGTTCGATCTCACGCACCCTCAGCTCCCTCACCCGGTTGGCGAGGACGCCTTGAATCGAGGCCTCGTCGATGGCGCCCAAGCGCTGCAAGGCGCCGTCAGACGGCGCCGGCTCTAGCCACTCGCTGGCGTAGGAGAGCTCGAGCCGTCCGCCGCCGGCGACGGCTTCGTAGCGTTTGGCGACATAGGGCGCGAGCAGCGCAAGGGAAGCGAGGCGCGCAGCCGTAAGCGCAGCTCCGGCGCGGCAGAACGCGTCGTCCCACACCTCGAGGGTCTCGTTTACTCCCCTCGCCTCGGCGCGCCGCGCCGTCTTCAGCAGCGCGTTTCTCTGCTTGAGCACCCGCTCCCACTCTCTTCGAAGCGCATAGCGCGCCGGGCGGAGCTTCACCACCAAGTCGTCGATGAAGCGCCTCCTGCCTTCGGGAGAGCCCTTCACTACGAGAAGATCGTCGGGGCCAAAAAAGACGGTTACGACGACCTCTCCAAGCGACCTCGTGCCCGGCAGTGGCGCTCCGTTCAGCAACGCTCTCGCCCCCCGGCCGGGCCTGAGCTCGAGATCAACGCGTATCCGGCGCTCGTCCCTCACAACCCGGCCGTGAAGCACGGCGCGCTCGGCTCCATCCCTGACCAGCGCCGAGTCCGGAGCGCGCGGCGAGCCAAGCCCCCCCAGACAATGCACGGCCTCGAGCAAGTTCGTCTTGCCCTGCGCGTTGGCGCCGATGACGAGGTTCACCGTAGGTGAGAGCTCCGCCGTCTCGGACTCGTAGTTGCGAAAGTCTGTAAGTCGCAGTTGGGCTACGTGCAAGCCGGCTCCGCCCGGCCCGTCCTTAGGACAACCGGACGGGCATCAGTAGATAGGTGAACCCGGCCGGGTCGTCACCCTTGAAGATCGCAGGCTTGAGGCCGTCCCCTGCCTCCATTGTGACCTGGTCCGAGCGGATGGCAGACGCTCCATCGTGCAAGAACTGTGGGTTGAAAGCAATCACGAACGGCTCGCCCTCATAGCTTGCCTCGATGGTCTCCTGCCCCTCTCCCACGTCGGGCGTATGTGCCGAGACCTCGAGCTCATCTCCGAGACTGAGCTTGACCGGCAGGTTGTTCTGAGCCAGCAGCCCAACGCGCTTCACGACTCCGAGCAATGCCTCACGGTCGACCGACAAAATATTCGGGTAGCCCTCGGGCAGCAGTCTCTTGTAGTTCGGGAACTCCCCTTCGATAAAGCGCGAGGTGATAACGGACTCGGCTCTGCCCGATCCCTCGTCGCCGTTCGATAGAAAGAAGGTAACGAGGTTCTCTCGCACAAGCACCTTTACCGCGCCGGGCGCGCCCTGCAAAGCGCGTCCAAGCTCTTGGAGCGCACGGGCGGGGACGATCACTTTGACCCCCTCCCCAAGCTCCCCCTCGACATCAAGGGTCGCCACCGAGAGCCTGTAAGAGTCCGTGGCGGCAAGTGTGAGCCTGGACTCCTCGAGCTCCCATACCACCCCCGTCAGAACCTGTCTGCTCTCATCCGGGGACGCGCTTCGAATCACCTGCGACAGCGCCGTCGCAAGCGCTGCTCCATCGACGGTGACGCGCGCACGGAGGCCCGCGACGGCATCGTCCTCGACCGGCAGCGCCGGATAGTCCTCAGGCGAGAGCACCTTGACGCGAAACTGCCCCCGTCCAGACTCGATCTCGACCTCGGCGTCGCCGCTCGCAAGCGTCACACCTCCACTGCCGAGACTGCGGGCTATCTCGCCGAATAGCCGCCCGGGCACTACGACCTTCCCGGGCTCGTCGATGCCCGCCTGGAAGGCGGTCTCCATCGTGAGCTCGAGGTCGGTGGCCGCCACCCCGACGGTGCCGTTCCCTCCCGCCTCGATGCGGAGGCCGGAAAGGACGGGCAGCGTCGCCCGATTGGAGATTGCCCTCGTCGCAAACTGCACGGCCTCGAGCAGGTCGTCCCGCTCACAGCGAAACTTCATCTAGAGGACCTCCCATCCGGATCGCCGCCGCTTTCGTGTGCCCCACAGCCACAGGTGGTTTCAAGTACATGGCTTGAGTGTGGCAGGCGAAAAGGCGACGGCTTGTGATTTAGACAACTGTTTGGACTATGAATCATAGATATCTTGTAGTCGTCGTACTAGGGGCTGTTGATCCTGGGGAATACGGACAAACGACCAGGTCAAGGATCAGGCCGCCCTGGTGACAAGGGAAGGGCAACCCGGCGCATTTTGTGTGGGAAAGGCGCGAGAAAGGCTACTCGAGGCATTTATACACAGACCGATCGGGTGTGCCGCGTGCTCATCCACGGGCGGCCTGTTGACGAATCCGGGCGGTGAGCTCCTGGACCTGCTCGTAGCAGCTCTGACGCTCCTTGAGCAACCCCCGAATCTTGTTGGTGGCGTGGATAACCGTGGAATGGTCGCGCCCCCCAAAGCGCTCGCCGATTTTGGGGAGAGAGAGATCGGTGAGCTCTCGGCACAGATACATGGCCGTCTGACGAGCATTGACCAAAGGACGGGAGCGGCTCGAGCTCCTGATCTCTTCGTCGGTGACGTCGAAATAGCCGGCGGTGACCGAGATGACGAGGTCGGCGGTGACACGCGCCTCAGTGGTGCCGCTTAGAAGGGATTTCAGGACGTCACGGGCAAGCTCCGGCGTTACCTCGGTGCCGGTCAGGGAGGCGTAGGCCACCACCCTGATGAGGGCCCCTTCGAGCTCCCGGATGTTGGTCTGAATGTGGCTTGCTATGAACGACATGACCTCAGCGGGGACGTGGAGACCGTCGGTCTCAGCTTTCTTTTGAAGTATGGCTAACCGGGTCTCGATGTCGGGGGGCTGGATGTCGGTTATGAGGCCCCACTCGAAGCGAGTCCGCAGACGCTCTTCGAGTGTTGCGATCTTCTTGGGCGGGCGGTCCGAGGTGATCACGACCTGACTCGAGGGGTGAAGGGCATTGAAGGTGTGAAAGAACTCCTCCTGAGTACCCTCTTTTTTCTCGAGGAACTGGATGTCGTCGATCAGGAGCACGTCGACGGCGCGATAGCGACGGTGGAAATCGGGAATTGTGCGGCGCTGCAGGGCAACGATGAAGTCGTTGGTGAATTGCTCGGTCGAGATGTAGCGAACGACCTGGTTGGGATGACAATGGGCGAGGTAGGTGCCGATGGCGTGGAGCAAGTGCGTCTTACCGAGGCCGGCCCCCCCGTAGATGAACAACGGGTTGTAAGCCTGAGCGGGCGCCTCGGCAACCGCAAGGGCCGCAGCGTGGGCGAAGCGGTTGGACGAGCCAATTACAAAAGAGTCAAAGACGTACTTGGGATGAAAGCTGGTCGAGGGCTCGGTGGCGGTTGGAGCGAGCCCCCTATGAGCTCTGCCGTCCTGAGCCGGCCCAACCCCTGTGGTCCGGTCGCGCCCACTATGGGGAGGGGCGGGCGTCGGGAGAGGCTCGGGCTCGGCCTCGACCGCGATCGGCACCGGGCCACCATCGTCGGCCGAGAGGGCGACCGTGAGGCTGCGATTGGCCGCCTCCCTGAAGGCGTCGTGCACGAGGTCGAGGTAACGGGATTCAATCCACTGCTTAGTGAAGGGGTTGGGTACTGCGAGGGTCACGGTGTCGTGGTCGAGGTGCAGGGCCTTTACCCCGGTGAACCAGGCCGAGAACGTGCCCTCGGAAAGCTGCGCGCGCAGGTGCGCAGAGGCCTGCTCCCAGAGGCCTTCTCCGGTGGCATCGGATCGGGTGGTGACTGCTGTGTCGTTCATGCTCCCCCTTGCTTTGCTATTTTTGTTCGCGCTCCGGTGCGCGCACCTGAGTCGAGTTACCAGAAGTGTTCGGTGGCGCTTCCTCTCCCCTCCTTCTCCTCGGGCGCCTTATCCACAGCTTCGGCTCGGCGCGTGGTCGTTCATATGCTCGTTGGGCACCGGTTCGCCCATGGTGGCGAGGACGGCGGCCCTTGGCGCGCCCCCTCAGTCAACAGGTCTATCCACAGTTGTGGACAGCCCCTGAGGACAGGCGGCAACGGTGCTCTCTTGCTTGCTGCAAGGGGAAGAAGGGCCATGGCTCGCTCTGGCTTCACGAGCCTGGCAACGTTGGATATCTAAGCGCCGGGCGGATACCGAAGTCAAGCCGGAGGCGGCCATCTGACCATCCGCCGAGGGAGATGCCTGTTGACGTGGAAAAACGCGCGCCGCCTATACTTTCATCAGTGTCGTGTGGCCCCGGTCTTTTCGCGATCAGAGATCTTGACCGCAGAACAGAAGGGGAGCCGGCTTGGCGGGGCCACAGGTCGGACGCAGCAGCCAACTTTTGGGGCGACAACTTGAAGCGGACATTTCAGCCAAACACGCGACGGCGCCGGCGCAAGCACGGTTTCAGAGCGCGCATGCGGACGCGGGCCGGCAGATCGATCCTTAAGCACAGGCGCGCCAAGGGCCGATCCCGTCTGTCGGCGTAGAGCATTCGATCCGGCGCCGGCATGAGGAGATCGCAGACCCTGTCGAGGACCCGTGACGTGCACGAGGTGTTCGCCGCCGGGGCAAGGATTCGAGGGGACTTAGTCACGGTCTTCGTGCGCAAACGCGCCGCCGGCGGGCTCCCCACGAGGCTTGGCGTCGCAGCCAGGGTGCGCCGGCGCGCCGTGGTTCGCAATCGAGTCAAGCGGCGTCTTCGAGCAGCGTTTGGCGACTACAGGCCGGGCCCGGGCTACGACGTCGTGCTGCGTGCAGACGAACGGGCCGCAGAGTGCAGCTACGACGACCTCATGAAAGGGCTCGCCGGCGCCTTGAGGGCCGCAGGGGTCGGTGAGGACAAGCCGTGAGCCTCCTTGCCCAGTTTATGGTGGACGCAGTGTCTCTTTACAGGCGCTACATTTCTCCTGCAACGGTGCGCCATTGCCGCTTTGAGCCGACCTGCTCGGAGTATGCGCTGGTGGCAATAGCACGGCATGGGGCCCTGAGAGGAGTGGTTATGGCGGCGTCACGCCTCTGCCGCTGTCATCCCTGGGCACCTGGAGGGAACGACCCGGTCCCCGTTTCAAGGAGCGTTCGCTAGTGGGCTTCTTTCAAATATTCGCAGGCACCCTCGCAGCCGTCTTCGCCGTGATACCGAGTTACGGCATCGCGATCATCGTGCTCACGCTGATCGTACGAGTGCTTCTGCTGCCTCTGTCCATCAAACAGACGCGCTCGATGCGCGAGATGCAAAGGGTCCAGCCCGAGGTGAAGCGCATCCAGGCGAAGCACAAGGGTGACCGCCAGGCATCTACCGAGGAGCTGCAGAAGCTCTACAAGGAGCACGGGATCAACCCGTTCGGAGGGTGTGCGCCGCTGCTGATGCAGTTCCCGGCGCTGATCGGGCTCTTCTACGTCATCAGGGCGCCGCTCGGTTACATGGGCTACCGGCTGACCACAACCGGCGAATGGGTGCCCCGTGAAGTGACCGGGTTGGTACAGGCCATTCAGGACTCAACGCTCGCCAACCGGCTGACCGAAGCGCCGTTGGCGGTAAACCGGTTTCTTCCCGGCCTCCGGCTCGATTGCTCGGCGTCCACGGCCATCGGCGGCGCCGAGAGCCAGAGCGTGCCCCTGGCGTGCGGGGACGGGCTTGTCTCCGCCATCCCCTATCTCCTGCTGGTACTCTTGATGGGAGCTACCACCTATTACCAGCAAAGACAAATGATGGCGGCCTCAACGGCGACGGGCCCGCAGGCGCAGCAAACCCAGATGCTTGGGCGGATCATGCCCGTCATGCTGATGTTCTTCTCATTCTCATTCCCCACCGGAGTCGTGATGTACTGGCTCACCACGAACGTGTGGATGATCGCCCAGCAGCGGATCATGTTGAGGGCGGCGCCGCAGCGCACTCCCGTTGTGCCTTCGGACGGCGCGGCCACCAACGGCAAGCCCTCCCTCAAGTCGCCGTCCAAAGCGCCCACCACTCAGCCGTCGCGTGCTAAGGGCCCGGTCAAGCAATCGGGCTCCAACGGCGGCGCACGCACACCGACGCCGGCGTCGTCGAAGTCCCCGAACGCGAGCAAGAAAAAGCGCCGCAGGTGATCGATCCGGGCCCTCTCGAAGAGCAATCCAACGCTGCGGAGCAAGTCTTCGACACTCCGAGCGGAGAGCAGGACACGTCCGATGCCGCCGATGCGGGTGCCGCTGAGACGGATGTGGCGAGCGAGACAGAAGCGCCCCCGGGGGCCGATGTTGTGGCGGCCACCGCCGCTACCTTCCTCGAGGGTCTTCTGAAGGCGATGGGTTTCGACTGTGCCGTCGCCACCGAGGTCGACGGCGACACCGCTGTGGTCAATGTGACCGGCGAGGGAATGGGCGCTGTTATCGGCCGCCGTGGGCAGACGCTCGAGGCGTTGCAGGAGCTCGCCCGTACTGCAGTCCAACGGCGTCTACGGGCGCGCGTCCGGCTCAATGTCGATGTTGAGTCCTACAGGGCGCGCCGGAGGGAGTCGCTTGCCGAGTACGCGCGCTCGATGGCCGGCCGGGCACGGGAAAGAGGCACCGAGATTGAGCTTGAGCCGATGAGTGCATACGAGCGAAAGATCATCCACGATGCCGTTGGGGAGATCGAAGGCGTGACCACCTTCAGCGAAGGAGAAGAGCCAGCACGCAAGGTCATCGTGCGTGGGACCGGCTAGACGGTCCCACCAGGCAGACGGACCGGCTAGACGGTCCCACCAGGCAGACGGACCGGCTCGACGGGGCTAGGCGGAAAACGGAGGCGCGGAGCGAGGGCGTCCCACCGAATGCCCAGGTCAGGGGGGGGTTCCATGATTTACGATCCGTTCTCGACTCGCTCCCAGGACGACGTCGGCCGGGGGACGAGACGGGACGGCCGCCGGCCGGACGGGCTCCTCGAGGCCTACGCCGCTCTGGTGCGCCGGTGGGCACCGCGGCTCGACCTTGTTGCAGGGGGCGACCTCGCCCGCTTCGAGGAGCGGCACATTGATGACAGCCTCAAGGTCGCAAATCTCATCGAATCGGCTCCCGAGGGGCCGTGTATCGATGTCGGTTCCGGCGCCGGGCTCCCCGGAGTTGTTCTTGCGATCGCCGGGCCGCAGCGCCACTGGCGTCTGCTCGAGCCCCGACGCAAGCGCGCCGGGTTCCTCGAGGAGGTCGTGAGGGAGCTCGATCTCGATTGCGAGGTCGTCGGTTCGACCGCCGAGCAGGCGGCCAGAAGCCCCCGGTTCGCAGGCGCGCATGCAGTGGCCACGGCGCGCGCCCTGGCGCCCCCGGCCGCCGCGGCGGCACTCGTTGTTCCGTTGGTGGCGCCGGGCGGGGTGGGGGTGATCTTCGTCGGCCGGGACGGGCCACTTCCTCCGGGATCCACGCGGTGGTCCCCCGGCATCGCTATCATTCGAAAGCCATGACTGAAAGTCGCGAAGTCTCAAAATGGAAAGTATTGGAATCAAGGCCTTTACGCGGAAGCTCGGATGGAGGCCCCCGGCCGGTGATCTGCGTCGCCAACCAGAAGGGCGGCGTCGGCAAGACGACGACTTGCGTGAACGTCGCAACGGTGTTGTCCCTGGCCGGGCATCGGGTGGCGGTTGTCGATCTGGATCCGCAGGGCAACGCCTCGACGGGGCTTGGCATCGACCACCGATCGCTCGATTGCAGCGTTTACGATCTTTTGGCCGGCGAGGCGAGCCTGGCCGAGGTTGCGGTGACGACGCCGGCCGGCCTTGACTGCCTGCCCGCCACGCCCGACCTCTCTGGGGCCGAGGTCGAGCTCGTCGACACGCCCGCCCGAGAGTTCAAGCTGGCGGAGGCGCTTGGGGAGGCATCGCCTTACGACGTCGTGTTGGTTGACTGCCCTCCTTCGCTCGGGCTCCTCACGATCAACGCGCTCGTGGCAGCGACCGACCTTCTGATCCCCGTGCAGTGTGAGTACTACGCGCTCGAGGCCGTGGCTCGGCTGCTTGACAATGCCGACAGGGCGCGCCGCTCGCTGAACCCTACGCTCCGCGTCGCAGGCTTCGTGCTGACGATGTTCGACCGCAGGACTCGGCTTGCGGTGCAGGTCGCCGACGAGGTGCGGAGGCACTTCGGCGACCTCGTCTTCGATGCCGTGGTCCCGCGCAGCGTGCGCCTTTCCGAGGCGCCTTCGTTCGGGCAGCCGGCCGTGACCCTCGATCCGACGGCGCGCGGCTCCGTCGCTTACCGGGCCGTAGCAGCGGAGCTCGCAGCTCGTTTCGGCTTGAGCGAGGTGCCCGCGCAAGAACGGGACCGGGAGCAATACCGTAGGGCGAGCACCGCAGTGGGCACTCAGGTCGCTGGCCGGGGCTACGGAGTCATTGCCCCCGAGCCCGAGGGCATCGACGACGCCTGGCCTCGAGACGCAGGCAGCGCTCCCGGGCGGGACCGGGCGATGACCGGGCAACCTCGGACGGCTTCTCCGGCGACGGGAACCACAACGTGACGGGGCCAGGGCCGCGGGATGCTTCTCCTCGCAGCGCAGCGGCACCGCGCCGCCGGCCCGGGCTCGGCA
>Ga0136610_1000410_pt1 | contig 12496 bp, 19 predicted proteins | sample AntDrymUQ1342206_2_FD_104804 | JGI IMG/M metagenome (GOLD analysis project Ga0136610, IMG submission 104804) | Polar desert sand microbial communities from Dry Valleys, Antarctica - metaG UQ134 (22.06) | ecosystem: Environmental > Terrestrial > Soil > Desert | place: Antarctica: Dry Valley...
AGCGCCACCGCATCGCCGCGGCCCCCGCCATCCGGATCGCGACCACCACCCTCGAACCCTCCGACGCGCAGCGCTTCGCCGCCGACCTTGCTAACGTCCTCGACCGCCCCGCCCGCCGCCCCGCCTCGTAGGCGTCGGCCGACGCCTGGCTGTCTCAGTCCGGGTCGACGACCGAGTCGCGCACCATGCGGCTCCACTCCTGCGGGCGCTCGCGCTGCGACGGCGCGGTCAGCACGATCGTGTAGCCGTCCGGGTCGGTCGCGGTCAGCTGGACCGCGAACCACGGCATCTCCTCAGGGCCGGTGACCACTCCTCCTGGGAACTGCCGGAGTCGCTCGGCGAGGGCAGCAAGCTCGTCGAGGGGACCGGCGTGGGCGAAGCTGACGCTGATGCCCACCGGTGCGGGCGTCCCGGCCGGTCGGCCGCCCACCAGCAGGACGTCCTGGTAGCGGTAGCGGCGCAGGTGGATGAGCGACTCGCGACCATCCGGTCCTGGCATCACCGCCAGCTCGATGAACCCCAAACCCTCGGTCCACCAGCGTCGGGACGCCGCGAGGTCATTGGTCTGCAGCGACGTGAACGCGGGCATCCCATAGATGTCCCGATCGATCTCGTGCCGCGGCCCTTGGCTCGCCGATTCCATGTCACCCTCCTGCACCTGTCGGAGCCGCCGAACCTACGGCTTGACGTCGCGTGAGGGTCAAGGCCTGCCGACGATCCCGGCCCGCATTCTGTCGGACGCGTCGCCCGGCGTCTCAGTCCGTGCCCGAGCCCGAAACCGCCGTCACGCCGAGGGCCAGGTAGACGCCGCCGCTGAGGTAGCGCTCCCCGCGCAGGAAGCCTGCCCGTTGCTGCAACCAGCGGCCCGGCGTCCCGTCACCAGCGCGTAGACGCTGTCGGTGCATACCCCCACATCCACGAAGGTGAGGCCGAGCACGAGAGCCTGCTCCCACACCGCCCCCCGTGAGGCGTCGATGAACTGCGGCAGGAATGCCAGGAAGAACAGGGCGGTCTTCGGGTTGAGCACCGCGACAAGCGTCCCCTGACAGAAGACTCGGTGCAGCCGTCGGTGTTCGCCGGCTACCGGCCTGTGCTCATCGTGGCTGAGCAGCCGGCGCACCCCAAGGTAGCGTCCGATTCCTCTCGCAGATCGCCCTCGGCGGACAGCGCCGCTGCGCTGCGGGTGCCGCTCCCAGCCCTAGGAGAACGCGGCCTCGATGTCGTTGACGGCCAGGGCGCCTCGGGCGTAGGTGGAGGTACCGGTGTCGAGCAGTTCTCTGGCGGCGCTGACGAGGGCACCGTAGGCCGCGCGAGAGAGGGCACCGCCAGTCGAGACGCGTCGGACGCCAACCGATGCCAGCTCAGGCACCGATGGGCCGTTGGGTAGGGCCAGGACGTTGACGGGCGCCCCCACGTCGCCAACCAGCCGGGCGATGTCGTCCAAAGCCAACAGCCCGGGCGCGTAGACCACATCAGCGCCAGCATCGCGGTAGGCGACGAGCCGGGCCAGGGTCTCGTCGAGGTCGTCGTGGCCGTAGAAGTGCTGCTCGGCGCGAGCGGTGAGCACTAGCCCGTGGGCGCGGGCGGCCTCGGCGGCTGCGGCGACCCGCTCTGTTGCCACCTCGATCGGGTCAATGCTGCTGGTGGTGGGGTCGTAGTCCTCGATCGAGCAGCCGGCAGCCCCGGTCTGGGCCAGCAGGCGCACGGTGTCGGCGACGCCTGCGGGGTCGTCGGCGAAGCAGCGCTCCGCATCGACGCTGAGCGGCACCTCGACCGCCGCGGCGAGCGCGGCGGCATGGGCCAGCAGCTCGTCGCGGGAGACCCTTTGGTCGCGTCGCCCCAGGGTTGCGGCGTGGCCCGAGCTGGTGGTCGCCAGCGCCGGGAACCCGAGCATGGCCAGCAGGCGGGCGGACCCGACGTCCCACGGGTTGGGCATGACGAACGTCCCGGTGGCGTGCAGGTCGCGGAACGCTGCGCGGCGGTCACTGGTCACCTGAGATCGACTCCGAGTTGCTTGGTGCGGGCCCCGTTAGTCGCATCGTAGGCCCGGGACTGTTCGATCCCAGCCGCAGCCTCGCGTTGCTTGTTGTGCCAGGCTGTGCGCATGCCTGTCGCATTGCAAGGACTCCGCACCGTCATCTATCCGTCGCCGCGTCTGGATGCAGCCAGGACCTGGTGGATGGGTTTCCTCGGCCTTGGCCCCTACTTCGACGAACCCTTCTACGTTGGCTTCAACGTCGGGGGCTACGAGTTGGGGCTTCTGCCTACCGCCGATCCGTCCGAAGGAGCCCTGACGTACTGGGGCGTTGCGGATGTAGCCGCTGCCGTGGCCACCGCAATCGCCGAAGGGGCCAAAGAGCACACGCCCGCTGCTGACGTCGGAGGGGGCATCGTGACCGCGACGGTCAGAACCCCACCCGGCGCGATCCTCGGACTGATCCATAACCCGCACTTCGAGACAACTGAGACAGGTGGGTTCAGCCAGCCTTGAGGTAGCGGCGCAAGGCTTCGCGGACGACGTCGGAAGCGGTCGTGTGCTCCTCTGCGGCGCGGTCGTCGACGGCTTGGCGGAGTTCCGGGTCGAGCCGCACGGGGAATGTCTCGGCCGGACCGGACCCCATCGCGGGGCGACCCGGCCGACGCCGAAGCCTTGTGACGTCCAGGCCGGCTTCGGCCTCCTGGGCCATCCGCTGCAGCACCTGTTCGGTCAGCTCGACGCCGGCTTTGGACCGTCCGTAGGACTTCTTGTCAGCCATCGGGATCTCCCATATCGTGGAGCAACGACTCATAGGTGCGGCGCATTCGCATCGCGTGGATCACGATCTCGGTTCCGTTGTCTCGGAGCACGGATACGACCTCCAGGAGGTTGGCGGCGCGGTCGGGCCCGAGGTAGAGAACCTTGCCGTCGTCCTCCTCGGCGGCCACCAGCGCGTGCTCGACTGCGTGTTCGATGTCGGCGTCCCTGACGCCGTGCTTGCGGGCTGGGCATAGATCTCCACTTTTCCGAATATCGTATCGCGAAACTCCTCCGGCCCAAGAGGTACGCGGAAGGTTCCTGCTGCGCCTCGAACCCGGGCGCGGCTGATCGACTGTTCTTGAGTCGTCACCTCACATCTCGGCCTTCTGGCACGTTTACCGGGTGTGAGACAACAACCTTTCGAGGTGGTCGTGGAGCGGCACGGGCCGACCGTGTTGCGGGTCTGCCGCGCCGTCGTGGGACCCGACGCGGCTGAGGACGCGTGGTCGGAAACCTTCCTGTCCGCCATGCAGGCCTACTCCAAGCTTGGGGTCGACAGCAACGTCGAGGCTTGGCTGGTCACCATTGCCCACCGCAAGGCCATCGACCAGATCCGCGCGCAAGGGCGACGCGCGGTCCCGACTGACGACTTGCCGGAGAAGGGGATCTCCACCGGGATACCGGGAGGGTGGGAGCGTGACCTCTGGTCGGCGCTGAAGCAGCTGCCGCTCAAGCAGCGGCAGACCGTCGCCTATCACTACCTCGCCGGCCTGCCCTATGCCGACATCGCCGAGATCGTCGGCGGCACACCCGAAGCGGCGCGCAGGGCGGCCGCCGACGGCATCGCCACGCTCCGCAAGACCTACCTGAACCCACAGCTGGATCCAGACACAGAAGGAGAAGCGCCATGATGACCACAGGGCCCACGCTCGACGGAAGTGACCTGTTCGCCACGCTCCCCGAGGTCGACGCCGTGACGCAGCACAGGCTCCACGACCGCCTGGTTGCAGTGGCGACCGAGGCAGGGATCCTCGACGTCGCCTACCGGACCGTCGATACCCCGCTCGGCGCGCTGCTGCTGGCCGCGACGGCGAAAGGGCTGGTCCGGGTGGCCTACGCCATCGAGGACCACGACACGGTCTTGGAGCAGCTGTCCAACCGCGTCAGCCCCCGGGTGCTGCGGGCCCCCGCCCGGCTGGATATGGCGGCCCGGGAGATCGAGGAGTACTTCGCCGGACGGCGCACGCGGTTCGACCTGTCGCTGGACTTCCGGCTGTCCTCGGGTTTTCGCCGCAACGTCCTGACCTACCTGCCGGAGATCGCCTACGGCAGGACCGCTAGCTACGCCGAGCTCGCGGCCGCCGCCGGCAACCCCAAGGCGGTCCGCGCCGTCGGCACGGCGTGCGCGACGAACCCGCTGCCGGTCGTGGTGCCCTGCCACCGGGTGGTGCGCAGCGACGGCAGTGTCGGCCAGTACATCGGCGGCACGGACGCCAAGAAGATGCTGCTGACCCTGGAGGCCGCGGCATGACCACCACGACGCAGCGACGGAGGAGCAGGTGTGAGCACGAGTGAGTGAGCCGACCTTGCCGCTGGCCATGCCCAACCGCCCGTCACGGCGCGAGGTGGCCCCAGGTGCGGTTCACGTGCCGGGCTGGCTCAGCATCGATCGGCAGCACGAACTCGTCGAAGCCTGCCGTGAATGGGCGGTTGGCCCGGTGCCGATGCGGGCGGCGCGTCTGCCGGGCGGCCATGTCATGTCTGTCCGCACCGTCTGCCTGGGCTGGCACTGGCAGCCCTACCGGTACACGCGCATCGCCACCGACGTCGGTGGCGGCCGGGTCGCTGAGTTCCCGGATTGGCTGGCCGACCTCGGCCAGGCCGCCCTGGCCGCCGCGTTGGAAGACCTGGACGCTGGGCGCCGGTACCGGCCCGACACCGCGCTGATCAACTACTACGACGACTCTGCACGGATGGGTATGCACCAGGACAAGGATGAGGAGGCCAACGAGCCCGTCGTGTCCCTCAGTGTCGGTGACACCTGCCTGTTTCGGTTCGGTAACACCAGCAACCGCGGCAAGCCCTACACCGACATCGATCTGGCGTCCGGCGACCTGTTCGTCTTCGGCGGCCCTTCCCGGTTCGCCTACCACGGCGTTCCCAAGATCTATGTCGGGACGGCGAATCCGGCGATCGGGCTGACCTCTGGACGCCTGAACCTCACGATGCGCGTCACCGGCATGACCTGACCGGGCCGAGCGGAAGACACCAGAGCGAGCAGCGCCGCCACCGCCCTGCGGTGCTGCGATCCCGCAAGGCTGCCCGGCGAGTCGCTACAGGCTCATGACGAGGCGCAGCGCCGCCTCGACTTGCTCCATCTCTGGGTAACTGAGGAACCCGACACGGTCACCCAGACGGCTCGGATCAACGGCCGTCGTCTGCTCGGCAAGAACTCGGGTGCTGCGCCCTCGGACTTCGATCTCGGGCCGGAAGCTGGCCTCTCGCGCCGAGGTCGAGGTAGGGGATACGAGCCAGGTGGACAGCGGCAACAGGTCGGACTGAACTACGACGGCGTAGCGAGAACCGCCCTGCTCGCTCCCGCGCGCGCCGCGGGGCGCCGTTAGCCGGTAGACCTCACCACGCACGCAGGGTTTCCATGTCCCGGAGCACTTGAGCGGCCTCGGCGCGGTCGGCCTCGTCGGCAGCGAGCGCTTCTGCTTCGGCCAGAAGGTGGCGTTCGGCGCGTGCTCGGGCTGTCTCGATCAGGGCGATCCGTACTGCGGTGGACACGGAGCTGCCGTCTGCGGTGAGCGCTGTGAGGGCCCGTCGGGCATCCTCGTCCGGACGGAAGGTGATCGTTTCAGCCATGCCCGCACTGTAACACAGAATGTACGACAACTCGGAAGGGTCGTGTTTCGAGTCCCTTACCACAGGCAGGCTAGTGACCCGTCGGACCAGGGCAGAGCCGGGAGGCGATCGGCATGGGCAAGGTCAGCGTTCGCTACTCAGTCGACGACGTCGACGCGGCCGTCGGCTTCTACAGCCAGCGGTTGGGCTTCCAGGTCCAGATACGTCCGGGGCCAGGCTTCGCGGCGCTGGAGCGAGGCGATCTCCGCCTGCTACTAGGACCGGAATGACGACGGGCCAGCTATGTCGGCGGGCACGCGGGGGGCCGTCCGAGAGGCCCTCGAGTTTTACAGCCGTCCACTGTTTCGTCGTCCGGGTCGCCCTCGTCCGGCACGAACGGTGACGCCAGGTCGTGTCCGCCGCCGGCCTGACCTCCCCCTCGCTCGATTAGATCGGGTTCAGGGGGTCGCCAGGGCAGGGGTTGGTTCGATCATGACGACCCCGTCACGCCCGGCCGCCTTCGCGCGGTACAAGGCGGTGTCTGCCAGACCCAGCAGCTTCTCGGCGTCGCGTGCGAACCCTGTCACCAGGCCGACGCTGACGCTGACCCGTGCACCAGGCGACACCTCGCGCCACGGCTCGGCGCGGATGGCGTCGAGCAGCTCTTGGGTACGGTGGTGCGCCACGGCGGCGCTTACCTCGCGCAGCACCAGGACGAACTCGTCGCCGCCAAGGCGCGCAACCAGGTCGGCGGGACGGGAGGAGGCGCGAAGGAGCCGGCCCACTCGCCGCAGCACCTCGTCACCAGCAGGGTGCCCGTGGGTGTCATTGACCGTCTTGAAACGATCGATGTCGACCACCACGACGGCGAGGCGTCCCGCGGCGGGGTCGGCGAGCAGCTTGGCAAGCCAACGGTTGTAGTGGTGGCGGTTGCCGACGCCGGTGAGCTCGTCGACGAGGGCGTTGCGCGCGTAGGCGTCACGTTCCATGCGTAGCCGTTCGGTCTCCAGCCGGGCTCGTGCCGACCCCAGCAGCTGCAGCCGCGCCTGCCGCCGCAGCCGCGCATTGTGTTGGGCGTAGCGCAGCGCGGCGACGGAACTGTCCGGTTCAGCGGCGGCGGCAGCGGCCGCGTCCGCGGCGACGAGCATCGCCAGGGCCAGCTCGGTCGATCGTGGGTCGAAGCGCAGCAGTGGCTCGCTCAGCCCGATGTGGGCCTGGGCGGCGGCCACCTCGCCAGCCCGCAGCGCTCGCAGCGCCTCCGCGAGGTGCACGGAGCCGACCGAGTGCTGGTGGAGCAGCGGGGCGGTGTCGGCCAAAATCTCCCCCAGCGGCTCAGGGCGGGGGTCGCCGGCGATTGCGGCGAGCAGGTAGCCCACGGCGCGCACGCCTGCGGCGTAGTCGTCAGGAAGGCCGGCGGCCAAGGCCGAGGCCACCTGGGCGATGCCCTGCCGGCAGTGCTCGCGGGCTTTGGTTACCTCGCCAACCTCGTACAGCGAACAGGCTGCGTACAGCTGGGTGAAGGGGCGGTTATGCAGGACCACTTTGGCTGGCATCTGGTCCTCGCACAGCGGCAGCAGTGCCGTGGCCTGGGCGTAGGTTTCCTCCTCCAGCTCCCACAGCTCACGCTCGGCGTAGGCGCAGGCACAGCAGATCAGTGCGCTGACGCGCTCCAAGGCAGGGCCGTGGGGCATGTCCAACAGCGCGGTGGCCAGCGCCAGGTCGGCGTCGGAGCGGGAGGCGTCACCGGCCGAGCTCCCGTCGCGGTACTGCAGTTCGGCGCGCATCGCCAAACCAGCGGCGCGCAGCGGGTCGTCGCCGTCGCGCTCGCTGCGCTCCAGCAACGCGTCGATCCGCCGCTCCGTGTCGTCCTCGGAAAGCCAGCATGCGCGCACCGCGTCGGCGTAGAGCACGAGCCGCTCCACCTCGGCCCAGCCCTGAGCCTCGGCCTCCCGCCGGGCAGCGGCGAGGTCGGCCGCCGCATCGTCGCGCGTCTGCACTTCGGACACCAAGCGAAACGCGGCGAGCCGCGCTTCGACCCGCCGCGCGTTGACGCCATTCGTCCCCGCGCGCATGCCTTCATATCGTCCCGGTGCTGGCCGGACTTGACCACGCGGGCCCGGGCATATACCGGCGGTCCGGCGACTTCGTCAACGTCGAGGCGACCAAGTCGCGGCACCCCGGATCAGCCGCTTGATTCAGCCGCTCGATGACCGGGTCGGGCTCGCCTCTTTGTGGAGGGCGACGCCGGCGACCACGAGCACCACGCCGGCGACCTCGAGGGCGGTGGGTATCTGGGTGAGGACGACGATGCCGATGACGGTTGCGGTCGCCGGCAGCAGAGACACCATGAGCGCGTAGGTCGCGCGCGGCAGCCGTGCCATGGCCAGCTGGTCGCAGACGTAGGGCACAACCGAGGAGGACACGCCGACGCCGATTCCGGCAACCACAGCGATGGCGTCGGTGAACGCGGGCGCAGCACCTCTGATGCCGATGGGCAGGGCGACAGCGGCCGCGATGATCATCGCGAGCGCCAGGCCGTCGATTCCGGTGATCCGCTCGCTTTGCGCCACGCGGTGCCCGAGCACGATGTACACGGCGAAGAGCGCGGCGTTGGCCACGGCGAAGGCGACGCCCAGCGGCTCGGCGACCAGACGCACGTCGGTCAGCACGTACACGCCGGCGACGGCCAGCAGCAGCGCCAGCCCATTGCGCCGGGTGCGGGCGGCGAGGGCGGCCAAGGCGATGACCGGCAGGAATTCAACAGCCGCGACGGTGCCGAGCGGCAGCCGGTCGATCGCGATGTAGAAGCAGCTGTTCATCACCGCCAGCACGGCTCCCCAGCCCAGGAGCAGCTGCTGGGTCGCGCGATCGAGGGGTGGCCAGTACCGCCAGGGCCGGCGCCACAGCGCGAAGACGACAGCGGCGGAGGCGATGCGCAGCCATGCCACCCCGAGGACGTCGACACGGGCGAACAGCAGCACGGCGAAGGCCGGGCCGAGGTAGTGAAAGACGGCACTGACCATGAAGTACGCGTGCGGCGGCACCCGCTCCGACCGGTCGACCGTGGTCGAAGGGGAAGTGGGGCCGGCGGCAGATGCTTCGGACTTGGTAGTCGTCATGCGGCTATCGTCGAAGGTGACAGGGCGGAATACCATGATCGATCGAAGGTAAAGCCAGCATCATGACTGCATCCAGGACGCCCCGACTGCCGATCGGCATTCCGAGCGGAAGGTCACTGCTTGATGCGGTGAACCGCCGGCTCCTCGCCGCCCTGACCGACAACCCGAGGCTCAGCGCCTCCGAGCTCGCGCGACGGGTCGGCATGTCGGCTCCCGCCGTACGCGAGCGGGTCGCTCGGCTGGAGGAAACAGGTGTCATCCGCGGCTACCGGCTGGACGTCGACCCTGCCGCGATCGGTCTGCCCGTGGCTGCCTGGGTTCGTATCCGACCTGGTCCCGGTCAGTTGCCCCGGGTGGCGGAGCTGGCGGCGCGCGTCACTGAGGTCAGCGAGTGCCACCGCATCTCCGGCGAGGACTGCTTCCTGCTCAAGGTGCACGTCTCGTCCCTGGACGCCATCGAGGGGGTCCTGGATCAGTTCCAGCTGTATGGCCAGACCACGAGCTCGTTCATCGTGTCCACACCGGTGTCGCCTCGGACCCCGGCGCCGAGTCAGCAAGACGCCACGTAGCCCGGACCGCGAGGCAGTCGCTGTGCAGAGGTTGACGTGCTGCCGACGCGCCGCTACCCGGCTATGGCGCTACCGCGGTTGGGCTCTGCGGGCGTGCTGCTTCAGGGCGCTTGGCCCCGCTGGCCCGTCGAGCTCGTTTGGCGGCGTACATCGATGCGTCGGCCTCCCGGGCCGCGTCGGCGATACTGCCACCGGGGTACGCGGTGGCCATGCCGATGCTCGCGGCCACGGTGCGCTGGCAGCTCGTGGCTCCGCCCAGCCGGTCGGACAAGATGGCGAGCCGGTGCTCGGCGAAGGCGCCGGCATGGGGCATCAGCACGGCAAACTCGTCCCCGCCGAGACGGACGCAGATGTCGTTGTGGCGGCCGTGCTCCCGCAGCACGTCGGCGCAGCGCCGCAGCAGCCTGCCCCCGGCGTCATGGCCGCAGGTGTCGTTGACGTGCTTGAGGCCGTCGACGTCGAGGGCAAGTACGCTGACGCAGCGTCCCGCATCGATCTGTTCCTGGGCCTCGACGAGGGCCTCGTCGCAGGTCAGGCGGTTGCCGAGGCCAGTGAGCGGGTCGCGTCGGGCGGTGCGTGCCTGCCCCTCCGCAGCTGCCCGCAGCTCCTCTCGCAACGCCGCGGCGTGAGCCACCAATCCCGCGGTGTCGGCAACCTGCCGGCCCAGCTGCTGGCACAGGGTGGTGAAGCCGCGTGGCGCGGCGCTGGTGTGGGCGACGACGAGGATTCCACCGACCGGGGCCGGGATGCTGACGGCGAGCAGGGACCGCACACCTTGCGCGCGGCCGAGTGGGGCGAGCAGGGGTTCGGAGTCGGTGTCCTGGACGCACAGTGAGCCGCCGGCGGCGCGCTCCTCCAGAATGTCGAGGGGTGCGCCCAGCCGGGGGTCGTGGATGTCGACGCCCGACCAGGAGCTCGTCGCCGCTGTGCGACCAGCGCCGTCGCGCAGCAGCCCCACCTCACACGACAGCGACTCCACCGCTACGTCGACCACATGCTGGAGGATGCCGATCAGGTCTTGCGCGGTGCCCGTCGTGATGGCGCGGACCGCGTGCAGCACTTCGAGCTCATCGGCCAGACGCTTGGAGGGAGCGACGTCATCCACACTCGTGTCCTGTTGTGACTCGAAGGCATCCAGGGTGCCTTGCACGGTGTAGGGCGTGGTGTCGTCGGGGCGGCCGAGCCGGTCGAGGGCGTGCTCGGCGACGAGGTCTGCAGGACCCAAGGGTGGCGCCGGTAACAGTCCCAACCGTCGCGTGCGGATGCTTCGACGGCCGCGCGCTAAACCGTCGCCATCGCTGCGTTGCTGCTCGTCGGTGGCGGCTACACCTGGATCGATCGCGCACCCGAGGCGCGAGGCGGCGGGGACAAGGCGTCGGTCATTGGTCCAGAGCGCTGCGTCACGGGTGAGCTGCGTCGCCGCCAGAAGTTGCGCGTAGGCTTGTCAGCAGCCCGATGATCTCCTGGCGCGGGGACAGCTGGCCGAACGCCAGCTCGCCGATGACCCAGGGATGACCAAGGACGAGGCCACGCTCGAGCAGGGTTGCGAGGGTCGCGTGTCCGGCCCTCAGATGGTCGATCCAAATCGAGGTGTCGACCAGGATCACAAGGGCTCGGTGCGCCGCCTGGGCACTTCGGCAAGTGCGGGCTGGCTGCCACCAGCCTGCTCAGACGGCGGGCGCTCTCCCGCTGGATGGCCGCGTGCGGCGAGCAGTGCGCAGTGTCCTGAACTCCACGTACATCAGCGGCTTGCTGCGTGAGAACGCCGTCGAGATGGCACCGACATCGGGGATGGTGGTGACGAGTTCGAGGTTCTTGGCGACTAGGGGAGTCGGCACGGCTCCCGCCGGCAGCATGCCGGTGAGCAGCAAGCCCGTGAGGGCGAGGACGAGCAGGCGGCGTATGCGATCTCCTGGCAACAGCGGCGGCAACAACGAGCGGCGGGCGTTCTACCACGCTGACTTCGACGCCCGGCGGGGAGTTCCTGCCCGCTGGTTAGGATGCGCGAGTCCTCAAGCAGCGAAGCGGTAGGACACCGGAGCGAATGACTGACCTGCAGACCTTGCGCGTGGCGAGCGACGAGCGCGGCGTCGTCACCGTGGCGATGGACCGTCCCGAGGTCCGCAACGCCTTCGACGACCGCCTGATCGCCGAGCTAACCAGCGTGGCCGCAGACCTCGGCGAGGATCCCGCAGTCCGTGCGGTCGTGCTGACCGGCGCCGGCGACATCTTCAGTGCCGGTGCGGATCTGGGATGGATGCGGTCGATGAAGACCTGGTCGTTGGACGACAACGTCGCCGACGCCAGCCGCATGAACCGGATGCTGCGCGCGCTGTACGACCTGCCCAAGCCGCTCATCGGCCGCGTCAACGGCGCCGCGCTGGGTGGCGGCACCGGCCTGACCGCCGTCTGCGACATCGCCATCGCGGCCGACCACGCGCTGTTCGGCTTTACCGAGGTGGTGCTCGGCCTGGCGCCGGCGGTGATCTCGCCGTACGTCGTGCGCAAGATCGGCCGCTCGTTCGCCCGCTCGGTGTTCGTGACGGGGGAGCGCTTCGGCGCCGACCGTGCGCTCGCCGCCGGTCTGGTGCACCAGGTGGTGCCAGCCGATGGCCTGGACGAGGCGGTCGAGGCCGCCGTCGGGCGCTGCCTGCTGGCGGGCCCCGAGGCGGTGGCGGCGGCCAAGCGCCTGCCCGACCTTGCGTTGGCGCCATTGGACGAGGCCGGCGCCGAGACCGTGCGCATCATCGCCGGGCTGCGGGTCGGCGACGAGGGTCAGGAGGGCATGCAGGCCTTCTTCGACCGGCGGCCGCCGTCCTGGGCCCCGCCGGCTGAGGATCGCGACGCGGCGGCCGCTGGGCGGGGATCTGACAGCGAGCAGCGGTAGGTCATGTTCGACACAGTCCTGGTCGCCAACCGCGGCGAGATCGCCTGCCGGATCATCGAGACATTGGACAGCCTCGGGATCCGCTCGGTGGCGGTCTACAGCGACGCCGACGACGCAGCGCTGCACGTCGGGCAAGCCGACGAGGCCGTGCGTCTCGGCCCGACGCCGCCGTCCGAGTCGTACCTGTCGATCCAGCGCGTGCTCGACGCGGCGCGGCGCATCCCCGGCACGTCTGTCGGGTGCAAGGATGTCGGGAGGCAGTAGTCAGTAGGCAGTAGGAAGTAAGATACGGCCGCGTCTCCTGACGGCTGACCGCTGACGGCTCAGCACACGTCTC
>Ga0136610_1000411_pt1 | contig 12489 bp, 13 predicted proteins | sample AntDrymUQ1342206_2_FD_104804 | JGI IMG/M metagenome (GOLD analysis project Ga0136610, IMG submission 104804) | Polar desert sand microbial communities from Dry Valleys, Antarctica - metaG UQ134 (22.06) | ecosystem: Environmental > Terrestrial > Soil > Desert | place: Antarctica: Dry Valley...
GGTCCGCTCGTGCACGGTGACGGCGTGGCCTCGGTGTGCGGCGACGCGCGCCGCCTCCAACCCGGCCGGTCCGGCTCCGATCACATGCACGGATCGAGGCCGGGCGGCAGGGGCGTACCAGTCGGGGTCCTCGGTCTCGTGGCCGGCGCTCGGCTCGGCGACGCAGCTCACGATCGGATTGCGGTTGTCGCGCACTTGGCAGGTCTGGTTGCACAGGATGCACGGTCGGATCCGTTCGGGGGTACCGGCGGCGAGCATGTGCACGAGGTCGGGGTCGGCGATCTGGGCCCTCGTCATCTCCACGCCGGCGCAGTGGGCGCCGCCGCCGCCCACGGCATCCTCGGCCATCGCCACGTCGACGACCGAACCTTGCAGGAACACCGGCACCGCAACGGCCGCCGCCACGGCCTGCGTCAACTCACGGTTGTGGCCGGGCGGGCTGTGGAAGTCGGACCTGGTGGCGTGGGTGGAGAAGATCGAGCCCCGCACGACGACCAGGTAGTCGACGCCGTGGGCGGTGAGCGCGGCGGCCAGGTTCGGCGCCATCTCGGGCGTGATTCCGGCCCACGGGGCGAGCTCGTCGCAGCTGAGACGCAGGCCGAGCACCACGCCTGGCGCGGCGCGCCGCACGGCCTGGAGCACGTCGATGGCAAAACGCAGTCGGTCCCCGCCCCACTCGTCGTTGCGGTGGTTCGTGAGCCCGGAGAGGAACTGGCGCACCAGGCTGTGCTGCCCTGCGTTGATCTCCACGCCGTCGCAGCCGGCGTCGACGGCATTCGCAGCAGCAGCGGCGAAACCGCCGACAACCGCTTCGATGTCTTCGAGTTCCATCGACTTGGGAACCTCGCGAGTGTTGACCTCTGGCACGTTCGATGGCGCCCACAGCTCGCGCTGGTGAAAGGCGGAGGAACCCTGGCCACCCGCATGATCGAGCGAAGCGATCACGAGCGATCCGTAGGGCGCGCAGGCCTCGACGATCGATGCCCAACCTGCGGTGGCTCCGTCCGCCAGCGGAGCGCGTTCGTACGGCCAGTCGGAGGCATCGATGCTGGCGCCCTCTACGACGATCGTCCCGCAGCCCCCACGGGCCCGGCGCTCGTAGTAGGCGACGTGGCGATCGGTGAATCTCCGGTCGTCGTCGCCCAGGTTCGTGACGTGCGGCCCGAACATGACTCGATTTCGGGCGGACCGAGGTCCGAGGTCGACGGGGGTGAGCAGCACCACGGATCAGACGCGTCCCTGCTGCCGTTGCATCTGCAACTCTTTGCGATGCCACAGCCGGCGCAGGTTGGCGACGTGGCGGATCATCACCAACAGCCCGATGGCGATGGTGGCCACCACCTCCCACGCCGGGCGACCCCTGAGGGCGACGCCGGCTGGGAGAACCGTGACGATGATCAGCGATGCGACGGCCGCCTTGCCGCTGAAGCGCGAGATCAGGAACCAGGCGACTCCGAGAATAGCCGAGACCAGCGGGTGCAGCACGAGCATCACGCCTGCTCCGGAGGCGACGCCCTTGCCGCCCCGGAAACGGCGCGTGACCGGCAAGACGTGCCCGAGGATGGCCGCAGCGCCGAACGAGTACGAGGCGGGACGGTCGGCGATGAGGAGGCCTGCCCCTGCGGCGATCGCTCCTTTCGCGGTGTCGAGTACGAGCACCAGCACGCCTTTGCGCCATCCGAGCACTCTCGTCACGTTGGACGCTCCCGGATTGCCAGATCCCGCCCTCGTGATGTCGACGCCGCCGGCGCTGGCAACCAACTGTGCGCTGGGGAAGCATCCCAGCAGGTAGGCCGCCGGGAGCAGAAGCGTCCACATCACCACTACCGCCGCGACAGGAGGATGGGTACGGCACGCGAGTGATCCACGGCCATGATCGGGTGCGGCCCGGCCACCTTCAGCGCCGGTTCGCCGTGGCCGTTCACGCATTCGGGATCCGGACCGTCGAGCGGCAGGCCGGTGAAGAACTTGGCCGCCATGCATCCGCCCTGGCAGGCATCGAACTGTCCGCACGAGGCACAGGCGCCGGCACTCTGTGGGCGGCGCAGCTCCCGGAACGTATGGCTGTTGCGCCACACGCCCGAGAATCCGCCTGCGTCGCGCACCGAACCGGCCTTGAACTCGTCATGGATCACGAACGGGCAGGCGTACACGTCGCCGATGGGATCGATCAGGCAGACAACTCGGCCGGCCCCGCACATGTTGAGTCCTGGCAGCGGTTGCTCGCCGAGCGCGTTGAGATGGAAGAACGAGTCGCCGGTGAGCACGTCAGCTCCGTGCTCGAGCAGCCACCGGTAGATCTCGCGCTGCTGGACGCTGGTCGGGTGCAACTCGTGCCATGAGTCGGCGCCACGGCCCGACGGGCGCAGCCGGGTCACCCGCAGCGTGGCGCCATATCTGTCGGCAAGCGCCTTGAACCCATCGAGCTGGCCGACGTTGTGCCGGGTGACGACGATCGAGATCTTGAACGGCCCAAAGCCGGCGTCGGCCAGGTTGTCCATGGCCCGGCGGGCGATTGCGTAGGAGCCCTTGCCGCGCACGGGGTCGTTGGTGGCGGCGTCGAGACCGTCGAGGCTGATCTGCACGTCGAGGTACGGCGTGGCGGCAAGACGCTGCGCCCGTTCGGGCGTGAGGTAGGCGCCGTTTGTCGAGAACTTGACGCCTATGCCTCGTTCGACAGCATGGTCGACGATGTCGAAGAAGTCCTTGCGGATCATCGGTTCACCGCCACCGATGTTGACGTAGAAGACCTGCATCGACGCCAGCTCGTCGAGGACGCCGAACGCTTCGGCGGATGTCAGCTCATCGGGGTCGCGCCGGCCCGAGGACGACAGGCAGTGCACACACTGGAGGTTGCAGGCATACGTCAGCTCCCATGTCAGACAGATCGGAGCGTCGAGCCCCGACTTGAGGTCGTCAACGAGTGAGGGCTGGTTCACCGAGCATCTCCGAATCGAGCAGGGATTGCAGGGCGGCCAAGAACGACGGGCGCCGTGAGGACGCAACTCCTGCGACGTCGAGCGCCTCGGCGACCGTGCGCCGGCCGTCGAGCGACTGGACCACCGTCAGCAGGTCGGGATGGCGCAGGAAGATCAACTTGCGGTTGTCGTAGTGGTAGGCGAGGGCTCCGAATGGCTCAGGGCGCAGCGCCACCTGCGGATGCCGCGTCAGGACCCGGTCGAGCACGATCGTTCGGGCCTCAGTAGACGCCGCACATGCCGTCGATCGAGATCTCCTCGACCAGCAGCTCTTCGATCAGTTCGTCCTCGTCGTCGCTCGTGGCCGCGATGGCCGCGATGGACTCGCTGGACGCCGTAGGTTCCTCCATCGCCCCGAGTGTAGGCGCCCACCCGCCACGCGCGATTGCGTCAGCCGAGGGCGCCGATGAGCAATGGTTCGTTCGTGGACGACACGACTCCGCTCGCCCGCTCCTTCGTGATGACGAAGGCGTCGATGTCACCCCTGGCCGTGAACGGTTCGATGCCCGGCCGCTCGCCGACGATGCCGAGCGAGATGATGTCACCGTCGCCAAAAACACCCCACAGTTGGTACGTCTCGCTGCGGTCGAGTGGCGGGAGCGCCCCTGCGGAGACGAAGCCGCGCCCGTCGGGCAGGATGACGGCTTCTGCGTTCATCGTGCCGTCCGGTGACGCGAGCGCTGCGCGCCGGCCGTCGGGATCGGCCCAGGCCTCACCGTACGCCTGCTCGATGGCGCTGTTCGGATCGCGGGAATCCGGGGAATCGTCCGTGACTGCGAGCGTGATGGCCACGGCGCCAATGGCCGCGGCAGCGACTGCTCCGGCGGACAAGAGCCATACGCGGCGTCGAGGACGGGATCCGTCGCTCATGACTCTCGAGAGCGCTGGGCCAGGTGCCGGAACCCCACTGTCGAGCTCGGCGGCGATGCGATCCCAGACGTCTGACGGCGGTGACGCGCCCCCGAACGCCAGGTGGGCCGCAACCTCGCGGTACGACTCGACCTCCGCCCGAGCCCTTGGATTGCGCTCGAGGTATTCCTCCACCTGGCGGCGCTCGTCATCGCTGACGGCGTCGAGCGCGTAGACGGCGAGCAGTCCTTCGATCTCATGATTCGCCATCAGTGGTCCTCCGTCGTGAGCCCGGCGTCGGACAGCGCCGAGCGCAGTCGCCGCAAGCCGGCTCGAATCCGGGTCTTCACCGTGCCTTCGGCCTCGCCGAGCAGCGCCGCCACCTCTCGGTACGTGTAGCCACCGAAGTAGGCCAGGTTGATCGCCCGCCGCTCGCTCGCCGGCAACACCTCGAGCGAGCGCCGCACCTGATCGGACGTGGCGAGGTCCCAGACCTCCAGCTCGAGGTCGTACTCCGACTCGGCCGTGGCCCTCGCCTGGCGCTGCTCGCGGGCCCGCCGGGCCGTGTTGGAGCGGAGCAGATCGACGGACCGACCGTGGGTCTGGGTGAGTAGGTAGCTGCGCATCGTGCCCCGCCCTGGATCGAAGCGGGTCGGGTCGTTCCAGAGGCGTAGGAAGACCTCCTGCACGACGTCCTCGGCCAGGGATTGCTCGATCAGCAGACGGTGGGCGAGCGCGTACACAGCTCCGGCGTGGCGCTTGTACGTCTCCGCCAGCGCGCCGTGCTCGTAGCGGGCGATCGCCATCGCCAACATGGAGTCGGAAACGTCCGCAAATCGTTCCGTCACAGGAACAGTTCGTAGCCGACGGTCCCTTCGGATGTCGAACGATCGTGGGCGACCTGCCTCATGACGTCATCGAACCGTCGGCGGCGACGAGCGCGACGGTGGGCGACCAGGTAGCGAGTTCCAGCGCTGCCACAGTCCCGATGACGATCACGGCCGGTGATTCGACGCGGGTGCCGGCGAGTTGATCGAGGCGGCACCGCACCACATCCTGTCTCTCGGTGGTGCCCAGGCGCACGGCGGCCACCGGCGTGTCGGTGGCAAGGCCACCGGCGATCAGCTCGTCGGCGATCATCGAACGGTTGGCGACGCCCATCAGTACGACGATCGTGCCTCTGACCTTGGCGAGCGATTTCCAGTCGAGGGGCTGGGCGCCGGCATGGCGATGGCCGGTGACGATGGTGACTGCGCCCGACACGTTGCGGTGCGTGACCGGGATCCCCGCCGCCGCCGGAGCAGCGAATGCCGACGTGACGCCGGGGATCACCTCGTAGGACACGTCCGCCAGGTCGAGCGCCAGGGCCTCCTCGCCGCCGCGTCCGAACACGAACGGATCTCCGCCCTTGAGTCGCACGACCCGCTTGCCCTGCCGGGCCAGATGCACGAGCAGCGCATTGATCAGCTCCTGGGGTGTCGGGCGTCCAGGGCGCTTGCCGACGTCGATCAGCTCAGCCGTCACGGGAGCCAGCGCCAGCACGCCGGCTCCAACGAGTGCGTCGTGCACCACCACGTCGGCCGTGTCGAGCAAGCGGACTGCACGCAGGGTGAGCAGCTCCGGGTCACCAGGACCGGCGCCGATCAGAGCAACGTGGCCGCTCATCGCGCGGTCATCTCCGGTTCACGGGCCTCGCCACGCATGCGCACCGTCGGTTCGGGCAGCCAGGATGTCAGTTCGGCGATGCCGATGCCGGCGCACCACTCTCCGAAGCGCTGCGTCGATCCGGAGCGCCGAGCGGCGGCGAAGCGCTCCACGACGGGGCCGAGGACGCTGTCCAATTCGTCAAGGGTCATGTCGCTGCGGACCTCGACGCCGAGGCGCGTACCGGCCGCCGTGCCGCCCAGGTACAGGTCGTAGGTCTTCTTCGTGCGACCCGAGATGCCGATCTCCGACGTGTAGGGGCGGGCACAACCGTTCGGGCAGCCCGTCATGTTCACCCGGATCGGCTCATCGGCGACCCCGTGCGTGGCGAGCAGCGCCTCGATCGTGTCCACCACGTCGGGCAGCACCCGCTCGGCCTCGCCGAGCGCCTGACCGCACGTCGGCAGTGCAGGGCAGGCGATCGACAGCCGGCGCACAGGGCTCACGTCGGCGGGCAGGGCCACACCGTGGTCGCGCAGCACGTCGGCGATCCGACTCTGGCGCGGCGCGTCAACACCGACGAACAGCAGATCCTGGCGCGGCGTGACGCGGATGTCGTCGATCAGGCGGTCGGTGGCGAGTCGGCGTAGCGCCGTGCGCAGCTGCACTCGTTCGTGGTCGGCGATACGTCCCGAGGGCACGGGCAGGCCCATGGTGTCGTCGGTACTGCCGTGGTGGTCGCCCGGGTGCCACTCGGCCAGTGACACAGGCGGGGGCAGCGTCCTGCCGAGCTTCGTCTCCACCTGCGACCGCAACCACTCGATGCCCCGTTCGTCGATGAGGTACTTGAGCCGGGCCCGTTTGCGGTCTTCGCGGTTGCCGTGATCGCGTTGCGTGGTGACGACATGCTCGACGACGTCGACGACCTCGCCTGGTGCTACCCAGGCCAACGGCGTGCCGAGACGCGGGTAGGTGTCGTCCCGGTTGACGCTGCGGCCGAGCCCTCCGCCGACGAGCACCACGTAGCCGGTGATGTCTGCCGACTCCCCGTTGGCCAGCGTCGGCACGATGCCCACGTCGTTGCTGAACACGTCGATGCAGTTGTCACCTGGCCAGGCCACCCCGATCTTGAACTTCCGCGGCAGGTACGTCTCGCCGTACACCGGCTCAGACTCCTCTTCGAGGCTTGCGGCCTTCTCGCCGTCGATGAACAATTCCCAGTAGGCGGCCGTCGCAGGACGGAACCGGGACACGAGCTCCTGCACGACCGGATCGAGGGCGTGGTCGTGGCGCGGGTCGGGGCATGCCATGACGTTGCGCACCACGTCACCGCAGGCGGCGAGCGTGCTGAGCCCGGCTCCGTTGATGTCGTGCACGATCTGGCGCAGATCGGGCTTGCGCACGAAGTGCAACTGCACGCCCTGGCGCGTCGTGAGGCGCAGCGTGCCGTCGGTGCGCTCTGCCAGCCGATCGAGGGCCAGCCAGCGCTCGGCCGTCAGGCGTCCCCTTGGCACGGCGGCGCGCACCATGCAGGAGTAGTCGAGTGGCAGCTTCTTTGCCGTGCGAGCGCGCCGGACATCGCGGTCGTCCTGCTGATAGATGCCGTGGAACTTGAGCAGGGTCGTGGCGTCACCGGTGAAGGAGTCCTCGGACCCGCCGAGCTCACCGTCCAGTGTGCCTCGCAGATGGCGGCTCTCGGCCTTGACGTCCTCGGCGCTCGCACGCCCGGTGCGCTCGCTCATCGGCCCGCTCCGATTCGGACAGGTTGCACGTGGTCGACGGGGGAGACGTGCAAGCCGCATTCGGTCTTGGAGCGGTGACGCCAACGCCCGGCTCGCTCGTCCTCACCGTCACCGACTGGCCACGTGCATGGCCAGCAGCCGATGGAGGCGTAGCCGCGATCAGCCAGAGGGTGCTCTGGCAGGCTGTAGGCGTCGCGATGGGCAGCGACATCGGCGTCCGTCCACGTGGCGATGGGGTTGATCTTCGTGACGTTGCGCAGCAGATCGCGGTGCACGATCGGTGTGGAGACGCGCTGGGCACTGTCGCTGCGGCGCAGGCCGGTCACCCAGGCGCGCTTGCCTGCAAGCGCCCGCTCCAGGGGTTCCACCTTACGCATCCGGCAGCACGAGTCGGGATCGGTCTGCCACAGGTCACGTTCTGCGTCTGGATCGGGGTGCACGGTGCGCAGGCGGAAGCCGAAGCGATCCCGGAGCTGATCGGCGAACCACTCCGTTTCGGCGAACAGGTACCCGGTGTCGAGCAGCACGACATCGGCATGAGGGATGGCCTGGCTGACGAGGTGCACCAGCGTGGCATCGCCGAAGCTGGCGGTGACGACGAGGTCGTCGCCGAACGTGCCGGCGGCCCAGCGCAACACGTCGTGGGGGTGAGCATCGTCGAACACACCACCATTCAAGCAATAGATGACTAATCAGATCAACTTTATCCACATTTTGCCGTGTGACATCCATCCCATCACCGACAGTGGGAGGCCAGGAGGGCGGCGTAGCGTCGACAGGATGCGGTTCCGGTATCCGGTGTTCCTCGACGTGCATGAGGTCGACGTGCTCGTGGTCGGAGCGGGGCCGACCGGGCTACGGAAGATCCAGGGCCTGGTCGAGGCCGGCGCGCGGGTGCATGTCGTCGCCATCGACGTCGATACAGCGCTCGTCCCCTCGACGGTGGCGAGCGTCCGCACGGGCGCCTACGAGCCGTCGGACCTCCACGGCAAGCGGCTCGTGATCACCGCGACGGGCGTCGCCGACATCGACGCCACAGTGGCTGCCGACGCCACCGAACGCGGCGTGTGGGTCAACGCCGCCGACCAGACCGATGATTGCAGCTTCATCCTCCCTGCCGTCGCCAGGGTCGACGACCTGGCCGTGGCCGTGTCGTCGGACGGCACGGCGCCCTCGGTCGTTTCGTGGCTGCGCGATCGGATCCGCCAGGAGATACTCGACGCCGAGACGAGAACGATCGCCGTGGAGATCGCCACGCGTCGCCGCCGGATCCATGCCGTCGGCGGCTCCACCGAGGACATCGACTGGCGGGCGGAGATCGAAGCGTTGCGTCACCGTTGATGCTCCGTCCGCCCCATTTGCTCGCTCGATTGGGCGCAGATCTTCTCAGCAGTTGAAACGATCAACGCCCAGAATCGGTTCCGGGAGAGATCACGCCCAGATGGCAGTCGGGGTGGTGAGCGGGAGGCGAAGGACTCGAATCGAACGGGTCGATCAGGCACGGGTACTGTGGCCGGACGTCGTCGAGATCGAGGGGGGCCGATGCAGACCAAGGCAGCGATTCTGTGGGAGACCGGGGCGCCGTGGAGCGTCGAGCAGATCGAGCTCGACGACCCGAAGAACGGAGAGGTGCTGGTGAAGCTCGGCGCCTCGGGTCTGTGCCACTCCGATGAGCATCTCGTCACCGGTGATCTCCCCTTCGAGCTGCCGATGGTCGGTGGTCATGAAGGCGCTGGCGTCGTGGAAGCCGTCGGCGACGGCGTCAGTTGGCTGGCTCCCGGCGACCACGTCGTGTTCGGCTTCATCCCGTCGTGCGGCCGCTGCCCGAGCTGCTCTACCGGCCACCAGAACCTGTGCGACCTCGGCGCCGTGCTGGGCATCGGCCGGCAGATCTCCGACGGAGGATCTCGCCATCACGCCAAGGACAAGGACCTGAACCTGATGTGCCTGCTCGGCACGTTCGCCCACCACACCGTCGTCAACGAGGCGAGCTGCATCAAGATCGATGACGACGTTCCGCTCGATCGCGCGTGCCTGCTCGGCTGCGGCGTGGTCACCGGATGGGGCTCGAGCGTCTATGCCGCTGAGGTCACGCCCGGCGATGTCGTGGCCGTCGTCGGATGCGGCGGCATCGGGTCCAACGCCGTGCAAGGCGCCCGCCTGGCCGGTGCAAAGCAGATCTGGGCCATCGATCCCGTCGAGTTCAAGCGTGAGAAGGCTCAGGAGTTCGGGGCCACCCACACCGCCTCGTCGCTGGAGGAGGCGACCGAGGCGATCACCGAAGCCACGTTGGGCCGCATGGCCGACAAGGTGATCATGACGCTCGGTGTCGGCTCGGGCGAGCTGATGATCCACGCCCTGGCCATCACGGCCAAGCGGGGTCGGGTGGTCGTCACGAACATCCACCCGGCGCTGGAGATGTCGGCCAGCATGAGCCTGCTCGATCTGACGCTGATGGAGAAGCAGATCGTCGGCTCGCTGTTCGGTTCGGGCAACCCGCGCTACGACATCCCGAAGTTGATACAGCTCTACCGCGACGGTCAGCTCGACCTCGACGGTCTCGTCACCAACACGTACACGCTCGACGGCGTCAACGACGGGTACGAGGCGATGCGCAACAACGAGAACATCCGTGGAGTCTTGACCTACGAATGAGACGGCGCCAGCGACGAGACACAGCCGAATGACCGAGCGCTGGCAGTCGCGTTGCACTGCTTCGGCCGCTGGGGGTCGAGCGCGCTGGGTCAGGTGTCGAGGGAAGCGCCAGCGACGAGACACAGCCGAGTGAGCGCAGCGAACGAGGCCAACCAGCTAGGCGACGTTGCCCGCCGGCTGCAGGATCGGCTCGTCGGCCGGCAGCGAGAGATCGAGATCGTCCTCGCTGCACTCGACGCGGGTCGACACATGCTCATCGAGGGCCCGCCTGGCACGGGCAAGTCCACGCTGCTGCGAGGAGTGGCGGCAGAGCTCGACGTCGGGTTCGAGTTCGTCGAGGGCAACGCAGAGCTGACGCCGTCGCGCCTCGTCGGGCACTTCGATCCGGCCAGGGTGATGGACGATGGCTACGACCCCGACGTGTTCGTGGACGGCCCGCTGATGACGGCGATGCGCGATGGGTCGCTGCTCTACGTGGAGGAGATCAACCGCGTCCCCGAGGAGACGCTGAACGTGCTGATCACGGTGATGAGCGAGCGGGAGCTGCACGTGCCGCGCCTGAGTCGGGTGCCGGCGACTGCCGGCTTCCGTCTAGTCGCCGCCATGAACCCATTCGATACCGTCGGAACGGCCCGCATCTCTTCGGCCGTGTACGACCGCGTATGCCGGCTGGCTGTTGGCTACCAGCGCGCGGACGAGGAGGTGACGATCGTTCTCCGGGAGTCACCGGCCGCCGATGCCGCCTGGGTCGCAAGGGTCGTAGATGTCGTCCGACGCACCCGTCATCACCCCGATCTGCGCGTCGGGTCGTCGGTGCGCGGCGCCCTCGACATCGCTGCCGTTGCCGCCTCGCTCGGCGCCCTGCGCAGCGTGCCGCCGACCGACCGGGCGCTCGGCCTCGACGCCGCCCTCGTTGCGCTGTCGGGGCGCGTGCGGGTGCGCGAGGGCGTTGGCACGTCGAGCGAGGAGATCATCACCGCACTCTGGAACGACGCCTTCGCCGCCACGGCAGAACATGGCGGCGACCGTGAGAGCGAAAGGGATGGGAGCTCCGAGGGGAGAGCGGGAAAAGCCGGCGCCCCGGCAGGGGCCGCTCGAAGGTAGTCACGGGCGACGAGGCCGGCGCCGCCGTGGCGGCTGGACGCCGTCGGACGCTGTCGCGGCACAACCTCGAGCGCCTCGACGGGTTCGCGCAGCTCTCGCCCGAGGTCGGGGCACTGGACGAGGAGGCGTTCGAGGCGCTCATGGCCGAAGATCCGGACGCCGCGTTGGCGCTGCTCGCCGGAGCTGCGCAGGCCACCGATCCCTTGCTGCGAGAGCTGGCCAGGCGGTTGGCGTCACGGGTGATGGTCGACGTGGCCCGTCAGGGACGTTCGCGCTCTGGCGGCATCGGCACGATGAGGACCGCGCCGTATCAGCCCGACGCCGGGGACCTCGACCTCGACGCCAGCGTCGAGGCGCTGGCGCAGCACAGGGCTGGGGCCGGTCTCGACGTCGACCGCCTCCGGGTACGTCATTGGTCGCGCCCGACGACGGCGCTGTGCCTGCTCATCGACCACAGCGGATCGATGAGCGGTCGGCCACTGGCCGCTGGAGCGGTGGGTGCCGCCGCAGTCGCCATGAGGGCGCCAGCGCAGTACGCAGTGGCGTGCTTCTCGTCCACCGTTCTGGTGCTGAAGCCGATGCTCGAGCGGATGCCGGCTGAGCTCGTCGTCGACGACCTGCTGGCTCTTCGCGGCTGCGGCATCACCGACCTGGCCGAGGCGCTGAACGAGAGCAGGCGGCAGCTGTACAGCGCGACGGCGGCGCGCAAGGTGACGGTGTTGTTCTCCGACTGCCGTGCGACGGCTCCTGGTGATGTGCTGGCGGCGGCGAATGGGCTCGACGAGCTGGTGATCGTCGCCCCCGAGCACGATGACACCGAGGCGCTGGTGCTGGGCACTGCGGTCGGTGCCAGGGTCGCCCGGGTGGGCGGGCCGGTCGACGTTCCTGCGGCGCTCGACCTGCTACTCGCTCCGACGTGACTCTGACGAGGGTGAGGCGGCGGATCAGTCGCAGGTGACACCGGCTGGCGGCAGCACCCCGTACTCGATGTCCTCTGGCGCCGAGTCGTCGGGCGGCGCCGGCGTCGTGGTTGCCGAGGTGACAGGCTGGCTCCAGCCCTGAGCAGTCGAACCGTCGGCGGCGGTGGTGGGCGTGGCGCCACCGTCTCGCCGAGACTGGGGCCGGGCAGGCGGCAGCTTCTGGAGCGAGATCTGGCCCCGGAAGAGCGCCAGCACCTCTTGCATGCGTTCGTTGTCCAGATCTGGGAGCAGCACCGAGTTGCCGCTGATGATGGCGCTGTTCGCGGTCACCTGGTAGTTGGGGATGCCCTCCGGTCGGACGTTGCGCAGCACTCCGGCGAACTCCAACAACCTCTGGGGCGACAGCTCGTCGTCGGTTACGACGTAGTCGGTCGTGGCCCGGATCAGGCTGCGGGCCACAGACGGGTTCAAAGCACCCTTGTCGACCACACGTGCCAGCATCCTGCGCATGAAGTCCTGCTGGCGCGAGATCCGGCCCAAGTCCGAGCTCAGGTCCTGCACCCATCCGGTGACCGGGTCGGCGCCCGCCGGCAGGTA
>Ga0136610_1000418_pt1 | contig 12416 bp, 8 predicted proteins | sample AntDrymUQ1342206_2_FD_104804 | JGI IMG/M metagenome (GOLD analysis project Ga0136610, IMG submission 104804) | Polar desert sand microbial communities from Dry Valleys, Antarctica - metaG UQ134 (22.06) | ecosystem: Environmental > Terrestrial > Soil > Desert | place: Antarctica: Dry Valley...
CCGGGACGAACGCTGCGGATAAAGGGCCTATCCGATCGCGCGTCCCTTAGTGTCCGACCTGCCATGAAGAAAATAATCCTGGGCCTCACCGTCGCTCTGCTCGTTGCAAGCGTTGCTGCAGGCTCTCGGCTGGTACGCACCGACACCGGTCCCCGGGCAGATCGGGCCGCAGCGGACGGGGGTGCTGCGGTCGACGAGGACCGGGCGACGGATCCCGGTGTGGCGGCGGCGCGGGAGGGGAGCGCAGGGCAACCGGGGCCGCCGAGCCGGCAGGAGATCGCCGCCAACAAGCTCAGGCCGCGCCTTGATACGCCCATCGAGCATGTCGTTTTCATAGTCAAGGAGAACCGCTCATACGACAACTACTACGGCCGTTACCCGCGGGGTGACGGAGCGACCACAGGCGAGCTCTCAAATGGCGATGTCGTCCGGCTCTCGGACGCGGTGGACATCTTCGAACCCGACCTCGGCCACCTCTTCGGCGACGGCGTCCGGGGTGTCAACGGGGGCCGGATGAACGGCTTCGACCGGATTAGAAACGGTGACACCATGCAGGGCTACACGGCCTTTGACCGCGAGGGCATCCCCGCTTACTGGGCTTACGCCGACGAGTTCGTGCTCGGCGAAAGGATGTTCTCCTCGATGTACGGACCGACGTTTCCAGAACACCTCTATATCGTTGGAGCGCAGGCGGCGAATGTTGTGGGCAACAAGATCCAGCTCGAGAACACACCGGGTGGCTACTGCGACGACCCCAACGAGCTCGTGCGCGCCTTTCGCGACCTGACGCCCAGAGAGCAGGACGCAGTGATGGAGCTCGAGGAGGCGGCGGACATGCCGGCCGTTGAGAAGTTCTGGGAAACGGTGCGAGCGTGCTTCGACTTCAAGGTGTTGCCCGACAGCCTCAACAAAGCCGGTGTGTCGTGGCGCTACTACGACAAGGACGGCTCCTGGTTCAACGCGCTGCTGGCGATCAAGCACATCAGATACTCCAAGTACTGGGGGCCCAACGTCGTGCCGCCCGAGGAGTTTCTGACGGACGTTCAGGGCGGGAGCCTGCCTGCGGTGTCGTGGGTGATGCCGGGCACGGGTCTCAACGAGCATCCGGGTGGGCCAAGCGTCTGCGCGGGGGAGAACTGGACCATCGAGCATGTCAACGCGATCATGGACTCCAAGTACTGGAAGAGCACGGCGATCATCATCGTGTGGGATGACTTCGGAGGTTTCTACGACCATGTTCCACCGCCCCACTACGACCACATGGGCCTTGGCCCCCGCGTCCCGCTGCTGGTGATCTCGCCGTGGGCCAAGAAGAGCTACATCGATCACACCACCTATGAGTTCTCATCGGTGCTCAAGTTCATCGAAACCTTGCACGGCCTTCCGCCTCTAACGCAGAGGGACCGCCAGGCCGACGACATGATGGACGCCTTCAACTTCCAACGCAAGCCCGATTTCGAGGCGCGAAAGCTGATCTTGAAGGAGCGAGACTGCTCGGGTCTCCCCAAGAAGATCTCCGAGTAAAGCGCGGTTTCACACTGCAATCCCTTAGCATCATCGGTGCATGAAGAAGCTGCTCGTGACCATCGCCGTCGTCTTGCTGATCACCACCATTGCGGCCGGTCCCCGCCTCGTCGGCGAGGGGAAGGAACTGGGAGACGAGACGGCGAACAGCAACGTCCCTCGAGCGACTGCTTTACTTCCCAATAGAGACGGGGCGCTGCGGCAACTCTCGAGGCTGCAATCGGACAACCCGATCGAGCATGTTGTGTTCATCGTCAAGGAGAACCGGTCCTACGACCACTACTTCGGGCGTTATCCACGAGGGGACGGGGCGACGTCCGGTGAGATATCGACCGGCCGGACGATTCCTCTCGTTCGCGCGCCGGATTTTCAGAGGCCCGACCTCGGGCACACCTTCGGGGCAGGGGTCGTCGCAGTCAACGGCGGCGCCATGAACGGCTTCGACCTCATTCGCAACGGCGAGACGCTCGAAGGCTACTCGTCTTTCACCCGCGACGGGATACCCAACTACTGGGCCTACGCCGACAACTTCGTGCTCGGCGACCGAACGTTTGCTTCGATGTACGGGCCGACCTTCCCCGAGCATCTCTACATGGTGGGGGCACAGTCCGGAGGTGCTGCCAGCAATAAGTTCGGTCCTGACGGAACGATCCTCGACGCCGCGACCAACAACCCGGGCGGATACTGCGACGATCCCGCTGAGTTCGTACGCGCCTTCCGTAATCTCGATGCCGAGGACAGGGCGACGATCATGCGGGCGGAAGAAAACGCTAACGAAAGCGTTATCAAGAGTTTCTGGAAGCTTGTTAGGGCCTGCTTCGACTTCAAGGTCTTGCCCGACAGTCTCAACGAAGCCGGTGTGTCGTGGCGCTACTATGACAAGAACGGCTCGTGGTTCAACGCGCTGCTTGCAATCAAGCACATCCGGTACTCAAAGTATTGGGGGCCCAATGTCGTCCCGCCGGAGAGGTTTCTAACCGACGTCCAGCAGGGCAGGCTTCCCGCCGTTTCATGGGTGATGCCGGGCACCAACAAGAACGAGCATCCCGCTGTGTCGAGCGTTTGCGCCGGAGAGAACTGGACGGTAAGGCACATCAATGCGCTCATGCGTTCGGAGTATTGGGAGAGCACCGCGATTGTCATCACATGGGACGACTTCGGCGGTTTTTTCGACCATGTCCCCCCGCCTCACTATGACTATATGGGACTCGGCCCGCGCGTGCCCTTGTTGGTGATCTCCCCGTGGGCGAGGCGAGGTTACATCGACCACACTACCTATGAGTTCTCCTCCGTTTTGAAGTTCATAGAGACGCTGCACGATCTCCCACCTCTAACCGCGAGGGACCGGCGCGCGGACGACATGTTCGGCGCCTTCGACTTCACCCACCGCCCCGACTTCGACGCTCGCAAGCTCATTCTGAAACAACGAGACTGCTCGAAGGCTTGATCCCGTTCGCGCGAGCCTCGAGAATCCCGTGGCGGCCGAGCCCACGGGTCCTGAGGCCCTGACGAGACCAGGGGTCAGTCCAGCTCGAACGATCCTGTGACGATCTCGCCAGCAGGCTCGTACGTAGCGATCACGACTCCAGTGGTGGAGATCTTGCTGTCGACAAGCTTCAACCCGGAGGGGTCAAGAATGTGCTCACGATCAGCTTTCTCATCCTCCGTGTCCTTTCGATCGGATCTTCTGCTTGAGTTAAGCCCACCGCAGGATAAGACGGCCCACCGGAGGAGAATTCATCGGGGTCGTCCCCACTTGTTCGGCTAGGGGCGTCACTCGCCGGCTACTCATCGGCGGGGACTCGTCGGCGATGAACGCGTGTGCCGTCAGGGGCAGGTCTTGCCGGTGCACTCGGCGTCGGTGCGCAGGATCGTCTTTAACCGTTTGAGCGTTGCACGCGCGACCGGGAGCTCGGGGCGCGAGGTCTTCTTGCCCTTGGCCCGCCCGGATGGGGCAAAGAGGTTGTCGAGCTGCCACGGGTCTTCGCGCAGGTCGTAGAGCTCTTTGCCGATGAGCTCGCCTCCGGGAGCGTAGTACCCGATGAACTGGCGCCCGTCAGTCACAACGGACCGCCACGAGGGTGGTGTCCGCACCGACTCTGGCAGTCGCTCGATGCGCGGCTCGCGCTGGTACTCAATGAACAGCCGCCGTCGATCCCTGCCCCTGAGCAGCGACATGCCGTCGGGCCGGTCGCCGGGCTGGCTCACGCCCGTGGCCGCTAAGACCGTCGGGGCAACGTCGATGTTCGCCACCAGGCGGTTGTCTGTGCTGGGCTCGATGTGGCCCGGCCACCGCATCAACAAGGGGATCTGGATGGATGGGAGATAAGGGACGCGTTTGTCGCCGAGGCCATGTTCGCCCCACATCTGGCCGTTGTCGGACAGGTAGAAGGCCAACGTGTCCCGGTTCTCCCCGAGCTCGTCGAGCGTGCCGAACAAGCGCTCGACGAGATCATCGACGGACATAAGCGTCCTGAGCTGGGCGGCGCGTTTCTGCGCTCCACAACGCCGCAAGCAATCGGCGCGCCGGACGTAGCCCGGCTTGTCCCTGCGATCCTTCTCGCCGACCGCAGGATTGAGGTCCCATGGTGGAACCTCTACATCGGCATAGCGAGCTTCGGGAGTGAAGGGGTAGTGGGGGGCGGTTGTTGCTATCACCGCGAGCCAAGGCTGCTCGTCACTTGCCTCAGTGGCTTCGAGGAACTCGACGCCCCGCTCCTCGATGTAGCCCGTCGCGTACTCCTGGACCTCCTGGACCTCTCCGTTCACGTTCCACTCGGCCCCCTCGTAGTAGGCGGCGTTTCTCGGAGCCGGGAACATAGCCCACTCGTCGAAATAGGAAGGGGCGCGTTCGACGTCCCAGTGGTTGAAGAACTTGCCGAAGAGTCCCGTGCGGTAGCCGGCGTCGTGGAGCGCCGCCTGAATCGTCTCGCTCTGGTCGAGGTCCTCTGCTTCGAAGTTGTTGAAAACCCCGTGGTTGTGAGCGTAGAGCCCGCTGTAGATCGAGGCGCGCGATGGACAGCACAAAGGAGTCGTGGCAAAGGCGTTGGGAAAGCGCTTTCCCTCCCTTGCAAACAGCTGCTTCACGGATGGCATGACCTCGAGGCCGCGTGTCTGGTCGTCGGTAATGATGATCAGGATGTTGGGTGTCGGCGGGCGCCCGCCTGCATCGCCGGCGGTGACGCAGGCGCCGCAAAGGGAGAGCGCAACGGCAACTACGAGTGCCGGCGGGCGCTGTGGGATGCGGATGCCCAACGTCGCTCCTTCTAGAGAGACCAGAGTTCTTCCGGTCTGTCCTCCACGATAAGGCGGGCGACGTCGATACCCATCTTGACGGAGTGATCCATGTTCGCCATTTCGTAGCGCCACGCGCCGAAGCGGCCGCGCGAGTAGATTCCCCTCGCCATCAGCCACGGCTGGATGGTGCGCAGCGCCTCGTCCCGTTTCACGGTTGGTACCGGATAAGCGTAGGGGATGTCTTCGAGGTGGGCGGTTGCGACCGGCGGCCGGCCCCCCACGACTCCGCCTGCGCGCAGGCCTTGCTCGACGCGCTCTTCGAGTCCAGAGCGCTCCTCGGGCTTGTATGGCGAATACGACGTCTCGGTCATATAAGAGCAGTAACGCTCCACGTCGCCGCCCGGCACATTGAAGGGCGAGTATTTCGCAAAGTTGGTTGCCCGGTAGAACGGAGTGTGCTCCTGAGGAAAGTACATCCATGACTTGTCGTCTGTGAGCGGTGTCTCGTAGCCGACGCCGACCATGTAGACACCGTTGTGCTCCAAGAGCCCTGCGGCCCTGCGCACCTGCTCGGGGCAGCGGCCGAGGAGCCCCACGAGCACGTCGAGAGGCATGGTCGATACAAGGAAGTCGAAGGACTCGATCGCGCCGTCGCTGCACCGCACCTGCTTGTCTTCGACGTCGATGCCGACCACAGCCCGCCCAAAATCGATGTTGGATTCGAGCTCGAGGCCAAGCCGCCGGTAGATCTCGCCGGTCCCGCCCCTTGCCGGGAACACAAAGGTATTGTTCGGCCCCCACGCGATATCGTCCTCACTCAGGATCAGATTACGAAGCGCCCGCCTGTAGTCCACGACGCTGACTCGCTCGGCAATCCAGTTGGACGCCATCCGCTCGGCCGGGGTTGCCCATACCTTGAAGTTGTAGGGCGCCATGAAGTGTTCGGTTATGCCCTCGCCAAACGTCGCCCTCATCCATTTGGCGAAGTCCATGCTCGGGTCCCCGCCGGCAGCCTCTATGAGACCGACAACACACTCGTAACCGACCTCCTCGGGGAGGTGCCTGAGGTTGTTCTGAAACGGATACGGTACCCACCGGTCGCTGTGACGGACATAGGAGGATCGTTCGTGCCGGTAGACCTCATCGCCCATGACTTCCTGCAGCAGCCGGTCGAACTCGCCGAAATGGCTGAACACGACGTGGCCCCCATGGTCCCAGGTGAAGCCTTGGGGGTCCACGACGGATGAAGCAAGCCCGCCCGGCCCGGCGGCGCCTTCGATCAGCGTCCAGTTCCGATGGCCCATGGCTTTGAGCTCGCGCGCGCATCCAAGCCCGCACGGCCCGGCGCCAATGACTACTATTCGCCGGCCGTCGGTCATTGTGTGGCGCATCTCCATATCTCGCCAAGCTTGCTTGAGGGAAAAGCGGCTGCGAACACCGGTTCCTCCAGCCGGTCTCTGTACTGGGGAGGATATTCCTGCCCCGGTTCTTGATCGTCTCCGATTGTGTATTTGAGGATGTAGTCGGCCATCTCTTCGAGATCGATGTCGTTTGCTCGAACGGTGTCCATGTTCAGCCAAAAGGCCAGAGGTCTCTGGTTCTCGAACAGTTCGGACGCCTCGACATCATAGTGGCGCGCCACCCACGCCTCGAAGGTTTCGATGTGGATCGGCCATGCGCCGGTGGCCGTTGGAGCCGGCACTTGTCCGTGGTCGGCCGTCATTGCGAGGACCCATCTCCGGCGTCCGATCTCGGCGTTGAGGAAGCTCACCAGATCCCCGAGCGCGGCATCGGAGTACTCGAGTATGTTGCGCTCCTCCGGGTTGAGCATGTTCCAATCGTGCCCCACCTCGTCGATTTGCTTGTAGTTCGTGAAGAACAGGTCCGGGACGCGGTCGTCCCCGTAGCCCTCACGCCTGATGAGCTCCTTGATCAACCTCGTCTGATAGAGGGCCCACACCGGAGTGTGCCTGAGCTCGGCGGGATCCTCGAGCATGTCGTGGCCAAGCCAGCGCGAGTCAAGCTTGCCGTCGTCGCCATCCACCCTTCGGATGTCGGCGTCGAAGCCCGGGACCTCCTTTAAGTAGGGGGGGAGGCTGTAGTACTCGGGATTGCTTACCAGAGCCCCGTTTGAGCGCTCGACGATGATCGCAGTGTCCTTGTCCCCGCCGGGGATGCCGGCACCGTGGCCCATCATGCCGAGGTGCCACCCTTTGTAGGCGAGCATCCCCACCTTCGAGGCACCCCCTGTGGACCGGTCGAAGATGTCGGCAAGGGTCGTGGTTTTGAGGTATTTGGGGCTCCGGCCTCCGTAGGAGTCCGCCACGACCCGGTCCCCGATCCTCAGCGGGATGTCGACGATGCCGTGCTGCTTCGGGAAGGTCCCGGTGCCGATGGTTGCGTGGATGGCCGGGGTCACGGACGGGGACGAGCCCACGGTCGCCCCCGCGACCGACGTCCCTGAGGCCATCAGATCGCGCAAGACGGGCCAGGCGCCCGGCCAGGTTTGGAGGACGTCCGTGCCGCCGCCGTCCCACACGACGGTCACGATGGCGCGCGGCACGCCCGCCCGCCGTCCTCGAGGGAGCAGCGCCTCGGTGACCGGCCGTCCTGGGCGGCCCTCGGGAAGCGTCGTATGCAGCAGCTCGGCGAGCGTCGGAGCGAGGTCCGCAACCGTGACGGCCCTGGCCGGCCTGATCGAGCCCTGACTCCTTATGAAGCCGGGCCCGTAGAAGACCAGCGGCACGCGCTGCATGTAGGGCCACGGACCGGAGTGGCCGTAGGTCGTGAATCCCCCGAAGAAGTTCGGCGCGCGCGGGACCGGGATCATCTCAGGCGAGCGACCGGCAGCGTAGCCGCGCCTTATCCGCCTGAGGTGCTCCACGGGCAGCTCGCACGAGGCCGCGAGCCAGCCCATCTCGGCTCGGGAGGTCGGCTGCGGCGAGGGGAAATCGTATTTGCCCCGGACCTCGGGGGGGCCCGCCGCCTGGGAGGGCCCGTCCTGTTCCGGGCTGCACGCCGCCGCGACGGCGAGAGCGAGGAGGGCTGCCACGAACGCCTTTCTCATCTTCTGTGAGCCGTCACAGGCTTACGCCTCCATCGGGGTTGTCCGACCGGCAATGATGCCCCACCCGGAACCAGTAAGGGGCCGTCATGCTCGGCCCCACCCTCGGGGACTGCCCACTGGTGAAACCTGGAAACAGGCGGCAACGCGGGACACTTCGCTTCCTTTCCTTTATGCTCGCCACCGGGATGTCGCCGCTTTGAAAGAACCGGCATGATTAAGTGTCCTGTGCCAAGGACTCGACTCGTTTCTCCAGAGGGCCATCGGCGTCCCAATGACGGAAAGGGCATACTCCCGGCGTGAGCGCGAGCGACGTACCCACGATCAGGCTTCTCGGCGTTGATCTGGCGCGCCTCGAGACGCAGGAGGCCCTGGGAAAGATTGAGGATCTGTACGGCTCGGGAGAGCCTTCTCTTATTGCTTTCACAAACGCTCATACCCTCAACCTCGCCGCCGAGCAGCCCACCTACAAGAAGACCCTCGGTCGTGCGGCGCTCCGGCTGAACGATGGCAAAGGGGTCATGATCGCGGCATGGTTCCGGGGCAAGCGCTTTCCCCATGACCTAAACGGCAACTTCTTCACCCCGAGGATTCTCTCCCTTGCCGCCGAGCGGGGCTGGTCCGTGTATTTTCTCGGCGCTGCCCCCGGCGTGGCTGAGGTTGCAGCTGGGCGGCTCGTCAGGCTGCTTCCCGGGCTCAAGGTCGTCGGGGTCCGTGACGGGTACTTCAGTCCCGCCGAGGAGGGATCGATTGTCGAGCGAATCCGTTCGAGTGGGGCCGATGTAGTGCTAGCCGGCCTCGGCAATCCGCTGCAGGAACGGTGGCTTTTACGCCACCTGGCCGGTACGGGAGCACGGATCGGGGTCGGGGTCGGCGCATTCTTCGACTTTCAGGCCGGCGAGGTGGAGCGGGCTCCCTACTGGATGAACCTGCTCGGGCTCGAATGGCTGCATCGCCTCGTCCTCGAGCCCAGACGGATGTGGCGCCGCTATGTGCTTGGAAATCCTCGCTTTTTGTACCGTGCCGCCAGAGAGGCGCTTGGGGGCCGGGCAACGCGCGTCAGAGGGCCTATCGACGAGCCCGAGACAGGGATCGGCTCGGCGATCCCGCAAGAAACAGGCAACAACTTGGCGATTCCACAAGAAACAGGCAACAACTTGGCGATTCCGCAAGAAAAAGCGGCCGGCTCGGTGGTCCCGCAAGAAAGGGGCAAGCGAAGCAAGGCTCGCGGCGCATCGGCTTCTTCCCATAGTGATCTCCCGCGACGCGAGCAGCCGATGGCCGAGCAGATCGACCTTGCCCCCGCGGCGCCGAAGGACGAAGGCTCCTCCTCCGAGGAAGCCGAGCACGTTCAGCGCACCCGGTGAGCAACGGATCGGCTCGGCGATCCGTCGAGAGTGAGGGATCGGCTCGGCGATCCGTCTCGTGTTTCATTGTTGCAACCAGAAACCGGCCCGACGACCTCCTAAGAACGATTGAAAGCCTCGTCCACCAGACGGTGTTACCGGCCGAGCTGTGCATCGTCGACTCAAGCGATTCAACTCCGGCGCGGCAACGCATCGAAGAGCTCTGCGCCGCGGCGGGCCTGGCCCTCGACTATCACCACCCTGCGCGCCGAGGACTGACGATTCAGCGCAATATCGGCATCGACCGGACCTCCGGGGACCCTGTCTTTCTGATCGACGACGATGTTTATCTGGCCCCCGACTGTCACGCCGCCATCCTCGATGAGTACGCTCGCTGGGGCCCCGAGCTCGGCGGAGTTCGCGCCTCGCCCGTTCACCCGGCGCGTCCCCCGCTCATCTCGGTGTTGTGGCGCAAGCTGTTCGGCATCGGCGGGTGGTGGCCGGAGGCGAGCGGCAGGATGAGGCCCGGTTTCTGGGTTGAGGGCATCTCCGAGGCTGCGGGCGTGAGAAAGATCGAGTACATGACCGGATGGTTCATGTCGTTCAAGCGGGAGGTGTTCGAGGACTTTCGCTTCGACGAGAACCTGTCCGGCTACGGCCACAAGGAAGACGTCGATTTCACCTACAGGGTGGCGCGCCGTTACGTGCTCCTCCAGACGCCTCGGGCGCGCTGCGAGCACTACCAGACGATCTCGCAGAGGCTGTCGTCACATCACCTCATGCGGATGAACTTGGGCAATCAGTTCTACCTTCACCGCAAGAACATGCCCCAGGACCTCAAGCACAGGGCCGCTCTGTGGTGGGGGCTTCTCGGGCTGTTCGTGCTCAATCTCGGCAGGGGCGCGGTAAAACGCGATCCGGGCATTGTGACCGGGATGGTCGTGGGTGCGTGGGAGCAGGCCCTCGGGAAAGGCTTGGTCGATCCTGCCATCGAGCGTGCGAGGTGATGCCTGAAGCGGAGGATCTGCGGCAGTCGGAGAGTGAGGCAGCGGCGCCGCTCGGCGCCAAGAAGCTCGACTACCCGTGGACTGTGCTTGTGGTCGACCCTCTAGCGGGGCCGCTTACGAAGCTGCTCGCAGCGAGGAGATGGTTGACCCCCGACCAGGTGACCGGCTTGTCGCTCGCGCTTGGGGTTCCCGTTGGTCTTGCCTTTGCGACTGGAACAAGGGCCGGGCTCAGATCAGGGGCCGGGCTCTTCTATGTGTCGTTCGTATGCGACTGCGTGGACGGCAAGCTGGCCCGTGCCCTTGATCTCTACTCGGCACGGGGGGTGGCCCTTGATGAGTGGGCAGACAAGGCGAGGCGAGCCAGTGCGGCCCTTGGGCTCGCCGTTTATCTGGGGCGCGTGCGGAGCCGGCGAGCGGCATTGTGGGCGCTCGGTTTCGGTGCGCTCAGCGTCTACTTCATGGAGATCTCGGGGGCCGAGAGGCCGGCGCCGGCGACGCCAGTGGGCGGCCGCTGGAGGCAGGCGTTGGCGCGCCGGCGCCTGTTGCCGACCCCGGGCATGCCCGACGTCTCGGGGATCGTGTTCGTCCTCGGCCCGGCTACGGGATGGGTGCTCCCTGGCCTCGGGCTCGGCACCGCCATGGTTGCCGCAGGGATCGCCCTCACCGCTAAACGCACCCGGGCGGCCTCGTGAGCAGAGTCCTGCTGCTCGGGCTCGACGGGGCCACCTACTCCGTGCTCGAGCCCGCCTTTGGGGCCGGCCACATGCCGGTGCTGAAAAAGCTGCTCGACCGCGGCGCCTCCGGGATCCTGACCTCGACGGTCCCCCCCTACACGCCGCCGGGCTGGACCTCGATCTTCACCGGCGTCAACCCAGGAAAGCACGGCATCTTCGGGTTCACGCTCGGAAACGCCCAGCGCAACGACGGGCTCGTCCGCCTCGACGTGGTTACTGCGCCGGCGATCTGGAACGCCGCCAATGCGCAGGGAGCCCGCATCGGGTTGTTCAACATCCCGATGACCTATCCACCGCCGAGGGTCGACGGCTTCGCGGTGGCCGGCATGCTCACTCCCGAAGGGGGGGGCACTACTCCTGAAGGCTTCACGTTCCCCGATTGGCTCGGGGGCGAGCTGGCGCAGGCTGCCGGCGGCTACGAGATCGACATCGAGGTCAACTACGACGTCGACTGGCGTTCCACCGACATCATCGAGCGGCTCTCGAGGAACCTGGCGCGCAAGCGCTCGGCGCTTCGTTACCTTCTCGAGACCGACGGCGACCTGCCGCTGCTTTTTGCCGTGCTCGAAGCACCCGACCGCCTCATGCACGTCCACTACAAGTACATCGATCCCCGTTGCGAGCACTATGGGCGCCCCGAGGCCGGTCCCATCCGGGAGCGTGCGTGGGCGTTCTTCGACGAGATGGACGCAGTCATGGGCGACCTCGTCGAGTGGGCGGGCGGCGACGGCTACGTCGTAACGATGTCCGATCACGGCTTTGGGCCTAAAGACAAGGTAGTCAACGTCAATCGTGCGCTTGAGGAATGGGGTCTGCTCGCCGTCGGAGGAGCCGGGCGCGCCGGGCGCTCGGCGCAGCTGCGTAAGGCGGCTCGGAAAGTAAAAAAGGTCGTGCCGAAGGGGGCGTGGAAAAGGGCGAAGTCGGCCGCGCACGGCAACATCGATTGGTCCAAGACGCGGGCGTTCTCGTCGCCCAATCCGCAGCAGGGCATCTACGTCAACCTGGAGGGCCGCGAGCCGAACGGTATCGTGCCTGCTGCCGCCTACGAGTCGGTGCGCGACGAGATCATCGAGCGTCTCGGCGCCCTCGTCGATCCCGACGACGGGAGGCCCGTGGCCGACATCATTCACAAACGAGAGGACGTCTGCTTCGGCCCCGAGGCCGAGCGCGCCCCCGACCTCTTTCCCGTCTGCCGGGCCTATTCGTATGAGCTCTCGGAGGGGTTGTTCTCGCCCGGCATCCTCACCGACTATCGCCACCTGCCGCGCGGCTTTCACCACATGGACGGGATCTTCGGGATTGCGGGCCCCGGCGTCGAGCCTCAGCCAGGACAAAGGGCGAGCCTCTACGACATCATGCCGACGGCGCTCTACCTCGCCGGATTAGAGGTCCCCGAGGTCGACGGCGAGGTCCTAACCCATCTCCTGTCCACAGACATCGTGCAAGGGCGTCCCCCCGTGATCCGGGCGATGGATCTCCCCGTGGCCGCCGCGGGGGCCGAGGC
>Ga0136610_1000422_pt1 | contig 12387 bp, 14 predicted proteins | sample AntDrymUQ1342206_2_FD_104804 | JGI IMG/M metagenome (GOLD analysis project Ga0136610, IMG submission 104804) | Polar desert sand microbial communities from Dry Valleys, Antarctica - metaG UQ134 (22.06) | ecosystem: Environmental > Terrestrial > Soil > Desert | place: Antarctica: Dry Valley...
ATGGTCGCGGTCGGGCTCGCCGTCGTGCTGCTGGTCCGCCCGGTGACCGCATGGCTGTCGCTGCGCGGGGCGCCGGGGTCGACACAGGAGCACACGGTGATCGCCGCCTTCGGTATCCGCGGCCCGCGGGGTCCGCGCGAGCTACCAGCTCGACCTCGACAACGAGGCCTACCGGGTGCGGGTCGACGACGGGGTGCTGCACGCCCACCAGGGCGAGGCCGACCAGCGCGACCTCACCATCCGCAGCACCGCTTTCGCGGTGCTCGAGCCCCTCGCCGGCGACATCACCGCGCGCGGTGATGTCGCCGACGGCACCATCGCGATCCGGGGCGCTATCGGGGACCTCGAACAGTTCGTCGAGCTCTTCGGCTGGGCTCGTTCGGCTTGACGGCTTCTCGAGGCAGGTCCACCCTGCGGCCTGCGACCGCAAGGTGCCGGGTGCGCAGGCACACGGACCGACAGGCGTGCCACGAGGCGACAACAGCGCCCGGCGACTCAGAGCGGACTTCACGCGGCAGTCGCGGGACCCCCCAGAGCAGCGCGGGCGCCGGAGGAATGGCGGCGGGAGCAGGTAGGGTTTCGGTAGCATTAGCGCCGGACACCGCGGAATCAGGCCGGTCACCTGGTCGCGTCCGCGAGAGGCCGTCCTGCTGCTTCTGTGCGGCCGGACGCCCGCACCGCGGCGCCGGTCGCGGCCGTCGTCGGAACGTTGCTCTCGGTGGTCAACCAGGGCCACCTCGTCCTCGACGGCGGTGATGCCGCCACCTGGATCCGGGTCGGCGTGAACTACCTGGTGCCGTACTGCGTGGGGAGCATCGGGTTCCTGTCCGCGCGGCGGGTGCGGCCCGGAGAGGAGGGCGTCACACCGGATCCGTCTCGATAAGGGTCTCGGAGTGCAGGGTTCGGTGCACCGGGCACCGCTCGGCGATGGCCAGCAGCTTGGCGCGCTGAGTGTCGTCGAGGTCGCCGTCGAGGTGGATTTCGCGGACGATGCGGTCGACCTGGCCGGTGTCGGTCTCGCAGGTGACGCAGTCGGCGGCGTGCAGCCGGTCATGGGTGAGGGTGATGGTGCTGCGGCGCAGGTTCCAGCCCTTGCGCTCGGCGTACATCCGCATCGTCATCGTGGTGCAGGCTCCGAGCGCGGACAGCAGCAGCTGGTAGGGATCGGGGGCGCTGCCGGTGCCGCCCGCGGAGGTCGGCTCGTCGGCGGCCCACTCGTGCTCTGCCGTGCGGATGCGCTGGGTGAACCGGCCGGCGCCGGTCTCGGTCACCTCGACGGTGCCCGGCTCCGGGCCGGGCTCGGCGGCCTTCGCGCCGTCGAGGTAGGGCCCGGCCCAGGCGGCGACGAGCGCGGCGACGCGGTCGGCGTCGGCGGCGCGGGTGAGCAGGTGGTCGGCGCCGTCGAGGGCAACGAACGACGCCACGGGTCCGGCGGCGTCGACGATGCGTCGGGCGTTGCCGGCGTCGACGATGTCGTCGTCGGGCGCGTGCAGCACCAGCAGCGGGCGGTCGAGCGCGGCGATCCGGGCTCGCTGGGGCTGGTCGGCGACGTCGGCGAGGAAGTCGCGCCCGACGCGGAAGCTGCGCCCGGCGATGCACACCGCCGCCGCCCCGTCGGTATCGATGTCGTCGCGGGCGGCGTCGAACAGGTGGGTGACGTGGTCGGGTGAGAACGGCGCACCGATCGTGGCGACGGCCCGAGCCTCCGGGATCCGGTCCGCCGCGGCGATCACGGCGGCGCCGCCGAAGGAGTGCCCGACGAGCAGGCTGGGCGCGCCGTACTCGGCGCGCAGCCGGTCCGCGGCGCGCACCAGGTCGTCGGCGTTGACGGTGAACGTCGATTCGGCGAACGAGCCGCCGGACTCGCCGAGCCCGGTGAAGTCAATGCGCAGTACCCCGACGCCGCGAGCGGTGAGCCCGCGCGCGATCCGGGCCAGCCCAATCTGGTCCTTGCTGCAGGTGAAGCAGTGCGCGAGCAGGGCGAACCCCAGCGGCGGCCCGGCCGGCAGGTCCAGGCGGGCGGCCAGCGGCGCACACCGTCGCCGGCGACGGTGAGGCGGACGAGTGTCACGAGGTCTCCTTCGATTCAGCCGTGGAACCCCGCCCGCTCCATGGTGATTCCCGCGCAGCCGGCGGCTCCGGTGGCGGTGTCGGTGAGCGCCCCGGGTCGCGGCCTCGATCATGCCGATCGCGTCGTCGGCGCCGGTGACGCCGTGGCGCTGGGCGAAGGCGCGGATGTCGGGGTGCGCGACGTGGACGGCGCCGGTGGCGTCCTCCCAGGCCGCGAACCGGACAGGCAAGTCGATGCCGATCGTCTGGGCGGCCTGCAGCAGCGGGGTGCCGACCCGCGGGTTGCCGACGAGGATGACCTGGGTGGGGCGCAGCGAGACACCGATGGCGGCGGCTCCGGTGGCGTGGTCGACGGTGGCGACCGGGGCCAGGCCGCGGTCGGCGAAGGCGCGCTCGTAGCGGGCGATTGCCTCGGTGACGCTCGTGTCGGCGGTGCGCTCGACCAGGTAGCCGTCGGGACCTCCGGTGGCGGCGCCGGTGGCGACGGGGCCGGCGGCGCCGGTGGCCTGGGTGGCGATCCCGAGCGAGGCGGTGCGCAGGAGCGCCAGCGCGGGGGAGTCTGCGGGCAGGCCGGTGCGGGCGGCGACGTACTCGGCGGTGTTGTGCGCGAGGTACACGGTTTCGTCCTCGGCCTGCCAGGACAGGAACTTCTGGGGCAGCTCGACGGCGGCGCGCTGCGCCTCGAGCATGATCGGGGTGCCGGCGGGCGGCGCACCACCGATCACCAGCACGGTGGCGCGCAGCTGCTCGCCGACGCCCGCGGCGTTGGCGGCGTGGTCGACGACGGCGGTCACCATGCCGGCGACACGCAGGCCGTCCTGGACGCGGCTGCTGGTCTCGGCGACGTCGTAACGGCTGGCGTAGACGGCGAGCCCGGGGACATCGGGCGCGGCCGGGGACGGCTGCGGCGCCGGGGCGGGGCCGGGCGGTGCCGGCTCGGGTGCGGCCCCGTAGGCGGCCAGGGCCGGCAGTCTGGCGGCCAACAGTAGCGTGCGACGTCGCATCGTTCCCTCCTCGATCAAGCGTTGCCGATCACCGTTGCAGATCGTTGGTTCGGCCGCAGGCAACACCCGTGTTCGCCCGGTCTGCCTGAATCGCTGAGCGGCCGCCGTTGTGTAACCCAGGTCACCGACTGTCCCCGACATTCGGTCCATGCTCGCCTCCGTGGCCCGCGTCGGGCGGGCCCGGATGGGGAGGCGACCATGACGACGAGCGTGGGAGCGAGCACAGGACTCGTGACCAGAGGCTGGCACGGCATCGTGGCCGGGCTCGCCGGCGGGATCATGTTCGGGATCCTGATGGCGATGATGGGGATGATGTCGACGATCGCGATGATGGTCGGCTCGTCCAGCGCCGCAGTCGGCTGGCTGGTGCACCTGGTCATCTCGGCCGGCTACGGCGTGCTCTTCGCCCTGATCGTGCCCGCCACCCTCGGTCTCGGGGCGATGTTCGGCGCGGGCGCGGTCTACGGCGTGGCGCTGTGGGTGATCGGCCCGCTGCTGATCATGCCGGCGATGATGGGGATGCCGCTGTTCACGTTCGACACCACGGCGATGATGAGCCTGATCGGCCACATCATCTACGGGCTGGTGGTCGCGGGCGTGCTGGTGGCGCTGCGCCGCCGCACTGTCCGGGCGTGACGGCGCCGACCACGCTGCGGGTGGTGGTGTCGGCCGGGTGCGCCACCTGCCGGTACGCGCGCGAGCTCGTCGAGGCGGTGCGCCGGCTGCGGCCGCGACAGCCGGTGGAGGTGATCGATCTCGACGACCGGGCCGTCCCGGTGCCCGACGGGGTGATCGGGACGCCCACGTTCCTGCTCGGGGAGCGAGTGGTGTCGCTGGGCAACCCCACCCTGGAGGACCTGCTCGCCACACTGGACGGCGCGGTGCCGTGAGGACCGCGGGGCGAGCAGACGGGGATCGCGCTGTGGACGACGACCACTACTGCCTGTCGGAGGTGGCGTTGTTCCGCGACCTGTCGCGGCGGGAGATGGCGGCGATGGCCGCCGTGGCCCCGCGGCGTGCAGTGCGGGCCGGGCAGGTGGTCTATGACCCCGGCCGGCCGGTCGAGGTGCTGTTCATCGTCAAGACCGGGCGGTTCCGGCTGTACCAGACGTTGCCTGACGGGCGCACGGTGACCACCGCGTTGCCGGGGCCCGGGGCAGTGTTCGGCGAGATGGACCTGCTCGGCCTGCGGATGGGCGGCGGCTGGGCGGAGGCACTCGAGGGGGGTGACCTGTGCCTGATGAGCCGGGCGGACGTGCGCCACATGCTGCTGGGCGACGCGCGGATCGCCGCCCGGATCGCCGAGCAGCTCGGGGCGCGGATCGCAGAGCTGGAGCAGCGGCTGACCGACCTGGTGGGCAAGTCGGTCGTGGAGCGCACCGCGCACACGCTGGACGCGCTGGCCGGGCCCCTTCCGCCCGGGGTGGAACCCGAACCGGTCCGGCTGACCCACGGTCAGCTGGCCGCGCTGGTCGGGGCGACCCGCGAGCGCACCACGACCGCGCTGGGCGAGCTCGCCCAGCGCGGCCTGATCTCGCTGCATCGGGGGAGGATTCGGATCCGGGACCGGCGCGGGCTGGCTGCGGTGGCCGACGGGGCGACGCGGACGGTGGACCGACCGGACGGGAGCGGCCGCGGACAGCAGGGGTTTCCGAAGCCATGACGGTTTCTGCGGGCTCGGGGCGCCGCGGACTGCTGCTCGCCGCGCTCGCGCTGCTCGTCACGGCGTGCTCCTCGGGGGTCGGAATCGCCCCCTCGAGTCGGGCCGTCGCATCCGGTGCCGCCGGCCTTGCAGCGCTCGATTTCCGCGCGGTGACGCTCGACGGCGCGGTGAACGTCTCGACGCCGGCGTTCGTGGGCGCCTTCCTCGCCTATGCGCGGGGGATGGGCATCGTCGCGCTCGCGCTCGCGCTGGCCGTGGCCGCCGCCCGGACCTCGGTGGTGCGCGGGATGCGTCGGGCGGGCGCGGTCATCGGCCGGCTGAGCGGCGGGCTGCTCGCGATCGGCGCCGCCACGGTGCTGGCGGCGTCGATCCTGCTGGCCCGCCGGCTCCGGCACGGCGCGAGGTCGGTCCGATGAGGGCGCGGTGGGCGTCGGCGGCGATCGTCATGGTCGGGCTGCTCGCCGGGTGTGCGGCCCCCGACGGCGCGCCGCAGGACGCCACGTCCGTGGCGCTGGAGGAGGTCCGCGGGTCCCCACGCGAGGACGTGCCCTCCGCGCTCGCCCGGATCGACGACCCCGCCCTGCCCGCCCCGCTGGTCGACCCGGCCCGCGTCGTGTCCGGCGGCCCGCCGCCGGACGGGATCCCCCCGATCGACGAACCGCGGTTCCAGCCCGCGGGCGAGGTCGACTGGCTCACCGACGACGAACCGGTGCTCGCCCCGGCGATCGGGAACCGCGCCTACCCGGTGCGCATCCTGATCTGGCACGAGATCGTCAACGACACCATTGGCGGCCGCCCGGTGGCGATCACCTACTGCCCGCTGTGCTACTCCGCGCTCGGCTTCGACCGCCGCCTCGGCGACCGGGTGCTGACCTTCGGCACCTCCGGCAAGCTCTACCTGTCCGACCTGGTGATGTACGACCGGCAGACCGAGTCGCTGTGGTCGCAGATCAAGGGCCGCGCGATCGCCGGGGTGCTGGCGGGCGCCGAGCTGGCGCGGGTGCCGGTGCAGACCGTCACCTGGGCGCAGTGGCGCGCCGCCCACCCGGACGGCTGGGTGCTGTCCCGCGACACCGGCGTCGAGCGCGACTACGGCCGCAACCCCTACACCGGCTACGACGACCCCGGCTCGCGGCCCTTCCTGTTCGACGGCGAGCCCGATCCGCGGCTGCCGCCCAAGGAGCGGGTGGCCGCGCTCGGCGGCGACTCCGACCCGGTCGCGGTCCCGGTGGCCGCGCTCACCGCGGCGGGCGTCGTCGAGGTCGAGGTCGCCGGGCGCCCGGTGGTCGTGTGGTCGGCCGGCGGGCTGCGGTCCGCGCTGGACACCGGCCGGATCGCCGACGGCCGCACCGTCGGCGCGACCGGCGCGTTCGACCCCGTCGTCGACGGGCGCCGCCTGAACTTCCGCCACGACGGCCCGGACCGGTTCGTCGACACCGAGACCGGCTCGACCTGGACCGTGCTCGGCGAGGCCGTCGCCGGACCGCTCGCCCGCGCCCGGCTCACCCCGGTCGAGCACCTCGACACGTCTGGTTCGCCTGGGCCGCCTTCCACCCGACCACCCGCATCGCAAGCCCCTGACCCGTATGCATCCACATCCGCAAGGAGACCCGTTGACCAGACTCGACGTCGCCGGCCTGCGCGCGCTGTTCGTCAACTGCACGCTCAAGCCCTCGCCCGAGTTCTCCCACACCGCCGGACTGATGGCCGTGAGCGCCGCGATCATGCGCGCAAACGGCGTGCACGTCGACGAGGTCCGCGCCGTCGACCACCACCTCGCGCCGGGCGTGCAGCCGGACATGACCGCGCACGGCGCCGCGCGCGACGATTGGCCCGCGCTGTACGAGCGGGTGCACGCGGCCGACATCCTGGTGCTCGCCACGCCGATCTGGCTCGGCGACAAGTCCAGCGTCTGCACCCGCGTCGTCGAGCGGCTCTACGCCCACTCCGGCGAGCTCAACGACCGCGGGCAGTACGCCTACTACGGCAAGGTCGGCGGCGTGATCGTCACCGGCAACGAGGACGGCATCAAGCACGTTGCGATGAACGTGCTGTACTCGCTGCAGCACCTGGGCTACGTCATCCCACCGCAGGCCGACGCCGGCTGGATCGGTGAGGCCGGGCCAGGGCCGAGCTACCTCGACGAGGGCTCCGGTGGCCCGCAGAACGACTTCACCCAGCGCAACGTCACCTTCATGAGCTGGAACCTGATGCACCTGGCCGCTCTGCTGCGCGACGCGGGCGGGGTTCCCGCGTACGGCAACCAGCGCACTGCTTGGGAGGCCGGCACCCGGTTCGACCACCCCAACCCCGAGTACCGCTGATCGAAGGGCTGTGCGGTCAGCCGCTGCGAATGAGCTGGAATGGCGGCTGACCAAAGCGGGTTCCATCGTGCATCGAGCATGTCGGGAGGGACGCGTGGACGTTCCAGACTGGACGATCGGTATCGCGGTGCTGGAGCCGGATCACGCGCTGGTCGTGCTGCGCGGGCGAATCGGCGCCGCGGCGGTGGCGGACATCCGCCGCCGAGTCGACGAGCTGCTCGCCGGCGGGGTGCGCTTCGTGGTGCTGGACCTCGCCCACGTCGAGTTGTGTGCCACCCGGATGTTCACGGTGGTGGCCCAGGCGCACAGGTGGCTGCGCGCCCGCGGGGGCTGGCTGCGGCTGGTGGCGGTCAACCCGCGGGTCGCCGCGGCGCTGGACGCTGTGGAGCTGCCCGCCCTGTTCACGCTCTACCGCGAGGCCACCCGCGAGATCAGCGACGTGTCCTGACGGTGGAGCCAGCTGGTTCGGGTGACGTCGGACGGTCACTCACCGCTGTTCGGCCTGGTGGATGGACCACGCGGCGTTGATCAGCCCGATGTGGCTGAACGCCTGCGGGAAGTTCCCCAGCTGGTCGCCGGTGGCCGGGTCGACCTCCTCGGCGAGCAGGCCGAGATCGCTGACGTAGCCGACGGCGCGTTCGAAGACCTCGCGGGCCTCGCGGGCGCGGCCGGCCATCGCGAGGACCCGGGCGAGCCAGAACGTGCAGAGCAGAAAGGTGCCCTCGCCCCCGGACAGCCCGTCCACGCCGGCGTCCGCCTGGTAGCGGTACACCAGGCCGCGGTCGTCGGTAAGCCGCTCCGCGATGAGCTCGGCGGTGGACAGCACGCGCGGGTCGGCTGCGGGCAGGAACCCCACGATCGGCAGCATCAGGGCGGCGGCGTCGAGCTCGGGCGCTCCGAAGGACTGGGTGAACGCGCCGACTTGTTCATTCCAGCCCTGCGCGAGCACCGCGTCGCGGATCGTGTCGGCCTCCGCCGCCCAGCGCTCCACGCGGTCGGTGGCGTGCAACTGATCGGCCATGGCGACGGCCCGGTCGAGCGCCACCCAGCACATCACCTTTGAGTACAGGAAGTGCCGGGCCTCGCCGCGCACCTCCCAGATGCCGTTGTCCGGCTGCCGCCACTGGCTGGCCGCGGCGTCGGCCAGGCCGGCGAGGAACGTGCGGGTGGCGGGTTCGAGGTCGCCGAGTTGCTCGCGCAGGCGGAAGGCGGCGTCGAGCAGCTCGCCGTAGACATCGAGCTGAGGCTGCGCCCACGCGCCGTTGCCGACCCGGACCGGCCGGCTGCCGCACCAGCCGGCCAGATGCGGCAGAACCCGTTCGGACAGGTCGCGTTCGCCCCCGATGCCGAACATGATCTGCAGTACCCGTCCGGAGTGGTGGACCAGTTCCCGCCACGGCCCGTCGTAGCTCTGGTGGACCCGCGACCAGGCACGCCAACCGGTGATGGTGGTTTCCAGCGCGGCGACGATCTCCTGCTGGCTGTACGGCGGCGCGACGGGCTCGCCGAGCCAGGTGCGCCGCAGCGCGAAATACAGGCGTTGCCCGGCAGTCAGCTCGAACCGGGCGCGTGCTTCCCCGTCCAGGTGTTCGAGCGGGAACGGGGTGGTGAGCGTGAGCCGATCGGGCCCGCCGGTGGCCGTGATCCCCCCCTTCGGTCGCGGCGAGGACCGGGATGACCAGTCCGTACTCGGGGCGCGGCCGGAAGCACAGCTCGACGTCGACCGCGCCGGCGGTGCAGTGCAGGCCGCGGAGGAGGGCATGCGGGGCGTGTTCGCCGAGGCGGTGCGGATCGCTCGATTCGCCGAGCGCCATGGCGTCGTGGAGTTCGAGCGTTCCCTGCGCGGCGTGGAACACCGTGCTGAGCACCATGGTGCCCTCCACGTACCTGCGTTCGGTCGAGGCCGGGCCGGTCGGACGGATCGACCAGTGGCCGGCGTCGTCGTCGAGGACGGCGGCGAACACCGACGGGCCGTCGAACCGCGGGAAGCACAGCCAGTCGACCGAACCGGCGGTGGTCACCAGAGCGGCGGAATGCCGGTCGGACAGCAGCGCGTGGTCGGCGATGGGGACCGCGCTCATGACGGCTCTCCCGTCGTCGGCCGGTGCCAGCGCCCAACACCCAGGATACGGTCGGCCTCGGGCGGTCCCCAGCTGCCGGCCGGGTATGGACCGGAGGGCGGTGCGCCAGGGTCGGATCGACCACGCGCCAGGCCTGCTCCACCATGTCCTGGCGCGCGAACCGGTGAGCGTCGCCGTCGAGCGCATCGTCGAGCAGCCGCTCGTAGGGCTGCTGCCACTGACCGAGCGCGGCGTGGAAGTCCACCTGAAGATCGACGGGTCGGGTGAGGATGCGCCGACCCGGCTGCTTGGCCTGCAGGGTCATCGTGACCCCCGCATCCTGCCGCAGCCGCAGCCGCACCAGGTTCGGTTGCGGGTCGCAGTCGGCTCCGGCGAACAGCGGCTTGGGCGGACAGGCCAGCTCGACCACGGCCTCGAGCGCGGTGGTCGCCATCATCTTTCCGGTACGCACGAAGAACGGCACCCCGGCCCACCGCCACGAGTCGATGTTCAGCCGGAACGCGGCGAACGTCTCGGTCGACGAGCTGGCGGCCACCCCCGGCTCGTCCCGGTAGTTGTCGAACTGGCCGCACACCAGACGCCCGGGGTCGATCGGGCGCATCGCCCGCACGACCTTCACCTTCTCGTCGCGCAGCGCGTCGGCCGTCGAGTCCACCGGCGGCTCCATGGCCAGGTACGCGACCACCTGGAGCAGGTGGTTCTGCACGACGTCCCGGATCGCACCGACCTCGTCGTAGAACCCTCCGCGTCCCGCGATCCCGAACGACTCCGCCATCGTCACCTGCACCGACGAGACGTAGTGACGGTTCCACAGCGGTTCGAGGAGGGTGTTTGCGAAGCGGAAGGCGAGCAGGTTCTCGACCGACTCCTTGCCCAGGAAGTGGTCGACCCGCAGGATCGCCTGCTCGTCGAACACGTCGTGCAGCGCCGCGTTGAGATGGCGTGCCGACTCGAGGTCGTGGCCGAAGGGCTTCTCCACGACGACCCGCGACCCGCGGTCCAGGCCCGCTCTGGCCAGGTGGTCCACCACGGTCGGGAACAGCGCCGGTGGGATGGCCAGGTAGTGCGCGGGCCGCTGCGCCGCGGTCAGCTCGCGGGCGAGATCGTCGAAGGTCGCGGTGTCGCGGTAGTCCCCGGTCACGAGCGTGAGCCGGCGGAGGAAGGCGGTCATCGCGTCGGGGTCGACGTCGTCGACCGCGGCGGCGACGGCGTCGCGGGCGTGCCGGCGGAACGCCTCGGCGTCCATGTCGGACAGCGCGACGCCGATCACGGGCAGGTCCAGCCGCCCCGCGGCGGACAATGCATACAGCGCGGGCAGCAACATCTTGCGGGCCAGGTCGCCGGTGGCACCGAAGAGCACCAGCGCGTCCGGGTCGTTCCGGTCACGATCCTCCTTCGTTCGTCGAGCGTTGACATCCTGCGTCGGGCCCGCTCTACCTCGCGTCGTCGCCGACATCCACCGGAACGACCGAAGACCGGCCGAACAGGTCGCCGACCTCGATCCCCATTTCCCGGTACAGCAGCGGCGGGACCAAGATGTCCGCCAGATAGAGCCTGCCGACCTCCCGGGCACCGAGCAGCCCGGTCTTGGGCAGCGCCAGGGTGAGTGTCGCGGCCGCATGCACACGCGGCCGTGCCGCGCGGCCGGTGGTGACGTCCAGCCCGCTGGGGGTGTCCAGGCTGAGCACGGGGGCGGGATGGGCGTCGGCCCATCGGATGAGCTCCGCAGCGGGTTCGGTGGGATCACCGGCGAGGCCGTACCCGATGAGCTCGTCGATGATCAGGTCGGGCTCACCGAGGGCGTCCAGGCCGGACGGCGCCGGCGCGGTGCTGATCGACACGCCCATGCGGCGGAGGATGTCGAGCTGGTGCGCGGGAACCGGTCCGAGCCGCGCCTGCGGCGCCGACAGCACCGCGTGCACGGCGCGACCACGGTTGACCAGATGCCGGGCGGCGACCAGGCCACCCCCACCGTTGCCCCCGGGTCCGGCGAGCACGACCACCCGCCGCGGCCCGAACGCGTCCACGGCCAGCTCCGCGAGGCTGCGACCGGCGTTCTCCATCATCTGCACCAGCTCGATGTAGAAGCACTCGATCATCGCCCGGTCCACGTCCCGCATCTGCGCGGCGGTGACCGCCGGCCACCCGCTTCGCCGCTTCATGATCCACCTGCCCTCAGCATCGAACGCGCGAGTGCTGGAACCCCCACCGACCGTTCCCGCGCTCGCTGACTGTCACCCACCTGACAGTGCTCCTGGAGGCGGCTGGGAGCGCGGGGAGGTGGTGACGGGCTACCGCACCGGGAACGGTGAGGCCGCCGCCGCCTCGCGGCCGGCCAAGGCCTGCGTGCAGCGCACCATGTCGATGGTGACATCGAGGATGAAACGCTGGAACATGAACAGCAGCCCGGTGATCGCGGCCACCTCGGCGTCGGTGCACACCTCCAGCGCCTCGTGCGCCCCGAGCCCGGCGGGCGCGGGGAACCCGCGGACCCGCTCCCGTGCGCGGCCGAGCAGCGCGTGCGCGGCGGCCTCGTAGGGCGGGGTGCGCACCACCGGACCCAGCACGTCGTCCAGCGCGACCTGCAGGAAGTCCGGCCAGTTCGCCGGCACCCGGAAGTCACTGGACGGCCCGTGGTGGAAATGCAGGTCGGTGACGCGCTCGAGCAGCCGCTGTACCCGGTCCGTGGCGTGCCGCGGGTCCACGAGCCGGAGCGCGGCCATTCCCTCCGGCGGTCCCGCGGGCAGTGCGGAGCCGTGGGGCTCCGCAGCGTCACCCGCGCCGCCGCAGGCACGGCCCTGGATGCCCTCGCACCAGGCGGTGATCAGCAGCAGGTACTTGACGTTGCCGTAGTTCAGCGCGTCGAGTGCGCGCCGGACCTCGTCGAGTTCCGCGTCGCCGAAACCGACCTTGGCCAGCCGCGGACGCGGGTCGGGCGGATCGTCGACCGGGGAGAACGCCGCGCTGGCCGCCGTCGGTTACGCGAAGTTCACCGGACGTCCCGCTGCGTGTGTCGCCACAGCGGGCCCGTCATCGGCAAGGACGGCAAGAGCGCCCTCGCCGACGGTGAGGGCGTCCCGCCCGGTCAAGGGCACCAGGATGAGGAACCGGGACATCCGCTCCAAGGGCACCAGGATGAGGAACCGGGACATCCGCTCGACCAGGGTCGCGACGGCGCTCTTGCCGTCCTTGCCGATGACGAGATCACCCTCCCAGTGCCCGGGCACCGCCCGGGCATCGGCCTC
>Ga0136610_1000424_pt1 | contig 12375 bp, 12 predicted proteins | sample AntDrymUQ1342206_2_FD_104804 | JGI IMG/M metagenome (GOLD analysis project Ga0136610, IMG submission 104804) | Polar desert sand microbial communities from Dry Valleys, Antarctica - metaG UQ134 (22.06) | ecosystem: Environmental > Terrestrial > Soil > Desert | place: Antarctica: Dry Valley...
GAGCGCTTGAACCGGCCCACGCGCGCTGCTAGATTCTCAGGCGCGACGCGGGGTGGAGCAGTCTGGTAGCTCGTCGGGCTCATAACCCGAAGGTCGCGGGTTCGAATCCCGCCCCCGCTACTTCGAAGGCCCAATGTTCAAGCGCCCTCCCGGAGTGGAGGGCGTTTTTCGTGGGGCCTTTGTCAAACGGATGTCAAACGCGCGGCCCGGGGCTGGGAGTGAGGTTTGGCGACGGGCCACGCCACAGCCACCCCAGGTGCTCGCGGCTAGGAGTATCTCGTAGGGCTGGTGAGGCTTATCACCTAAACGGCGCGACACGTAGCGGCGGACCGATCGGCGTACTCCCTCCAGGCTCCCGCTAGCCTGAGCGCTCCCCCGCGAAGTTCGCCATCTTCGGTCGCCGGCACGGAGACATCTCCCAAACCGGGGTGAGTATCGCCTAAAGAGCGATCGCCCAGCCGCGAGGGCCCTGGGGCCTCGCCGGACTGCCATTGCGGCCGGACTCCGACGCCGTCCTCGTGGCGACGTATGGTCGTCGTCGCTCATGGTGGTGAAGCCTTGCCCTCCCGGACGGTATTGCTGAGCGGTGGCGTCGACTCCGCGTGCCTGCTGGCATTCTGCTGCCAGCAGTACCCGGACGACGTCGACGCCCTGTTCGTCGACTACGGCCAGGCTGCGGCGCAGCCCGAGCGCGAGGCCGCGACGGCCGTGGCGGACGTCTTCGGCGCTGGCCTCCGACAGGCGCGCGTGAGTATCGGGCTGATCGCTGAGGGCGAGATCCCCGGCCGCAACGCGCTGCTGGTCCACCTCGCGCTGGCGACAGCCGATCCTGCGCCCACGACGATCATGCTGGGCATCCATGCGGGCACGCCCTACAGGGACTGCTCGCCGGCCTTCGTCGAGGCGATGCAGGTGTCGCTCGACGCCCACCGCGACGGCACCCTGCAACTCGCCGCGCCGTTCGTCACCTGGTCCAAGACCGAGATGTACGCCTACGCGCACGCCACGTCTGTCCCTATCAAGCTGACGTACAGCTGCGAGGTGGGGACGGTGCCGCCCTGCGGGACCTGTCCGAGTTGTCGCGACCGAGAGCTGCTCGATGCTGGCTAGGAGCCGAGAGGTGCGACTGTCCACTGGCCACACGATCCACACGCCCCTCCTGATTCCGTCGATCTCGAGCGCCGGGTTCAGGCGCGTTGAGTTGGATTCTGGGGGCATGGAGCCGGAGCCAGCAGCGTGGCTGAGGATAGTGCACCCGATCTTGTCCGAGGCCCTGCTGATCTCGGCCTACGACGCTGCCCACGGCAACCTGCCGTTTCCCGAGGATCTGGCGGAGAACTTCTCCAACGGTCTCTACGCGGGCCCGAAGACCCTGTTCGTCGACAGTGGCCTCTACGAGCACCGCTACGGTCCGCCGCCGTTCTGCGGCGGGCGCCTAGACTGGACGGAAGCAGACTACGAGCGCTTCGTCGCCGAGCTGCCCTCCAGTCCCAGCACCGTACTGGTGAACTTCGACGGCTACGTCGACGATCGGGCGGAGTACGACGCGCAGATCAAGGCGGCCCAGCGGTTCTTCACTGGGTGTTCGCAGTTCGGGTCCGACGTCCTCATCAAACCTGAGCGGCGCGGCCGGGCACTGAAGGTCGAGGACCTGAGCCCCACGACTCTCGCGTCGCTGGGCGCCTTCGACATCGTGGGCTTTGCGGAGAAGGATCTGGGCGACAGTGTGCTCGACAAGCTGCGCAACCTCGTCACGCTGCGCCGTCGGCTCACTGACGCTGGGGTGGACGTGCCGATCCATCTCTTTGGCTCGCTCGATCCCGTGATGAGCCCGCTGTACTTCGCCGCCGGCGCGGAGATCTTCGACGGACTGTCGTGGCTGCGCTACGGCTACCACTGGGAGGCGGCCATCTACCGTGACGATGTGCCGGTGCTGGACGCGTCGCAGAACCTGGTGGCGCCCGAGCGCGTACGGATAGCGTCGATGCTATTCACGAATCTGAAGGCGCTGGGCGTGCTGGCCGAGGGTATGCGCCAGTTTGCAACAACCGAGGACTGGGACCTCTTCGGTACCCGCATCGGCGACCGGCTCGCGGCGGCGCACGTCGCGTTGACGACGAGGATGGGAGAGTAGGCGAATGGGCGGTGGAGGAGGAGGAGGAGGAGCGTTCCCGGTTGGTCCGGCCGACATCGATGCATTGCGCGAGCGCGCGCGGGAGATCGCCGACCAGGCGTCGTTTGACGCGCAGGTCAACGGCGAGCTCGCCGACCGGCTCGCCGAGATTAACTCGCGCGACGCACAGAAGGTGAGCGACTACCTTGACGGGGCCGTTGACGCGCTGCGTGAGGAGATCGCCGAGGTGGACCGCACGCTGTTCGGTGGATCGGTAGCCAAGAGCACGTACGTTGAGGGGCTGAGCGACATCGACGCGTTGTTGGTGCTCAAGGACACTCCCCAGGACGCCCCGCCTGAGCGGGTTCTCGAGCATATGCGCCAGGCCCTCGCCTCTCGGTTGTCGGCCGCCGATGTCGACAGCGTCCGGGCGGGCGCGCTCGCGGTCACTGTTCGTTACGTCGACGGAACCGAAATCCAGCTGCTGCCGGCGGTCCAGAAGGGCGAGCGTCTGGCGATCTCGTCGCCGGACGGGTCGCAGTGGACGACCATTCATCCCAGGCGCTTCGTGCAGGCCCTGCGCGATCTAAACGCCGCGCAGGGTCGGGCCGCCGTGCCGGCAATCAAGCTCGCCAAGGCCGTGATCGCCGCCCAGCTGCCGGACGACAGACGTCCGTCGGGCTACCACGTGGAGGCGCTCGCAGTCGCCGCCTTCGGCGACTACACCGGCGCGCGCAACCCCAAGGCGATGCTCACCCACTTCTTTGCCGCCGCCGCCCGCGGTGTGCTGAAGCCGATCAAGGACATCTCAGGGCAGTCGCATCACCTCGACGAGCGGCTCGGACCCGCCGGCTCGGCGCCGCGGCAGTCGATGGCCAACGATCTGCAGCGGATCGCGAACATCATGGAGAACAGCGGGACGCTCAGCGAGTGGCAGACCGTCCTCGGCGATGACTGACCTCGACGCCGAGGAGTTCAAACGCCGGCGCGGGCTCCTCGACATGATGCTGACCGCCCACGCGGTCCTGCGCGACCGCTACGAGCGCCGGGCGACAGGCCTGATCCTGCTCACCATGGTGTTGTCGATTCTCGCGACGGGCGTGGCACTCATCAGCGGTGACTCGGACGTCACAATCGGGCCGTTCACTGCCCGTGTGCAGGTCTGGGTCGGCTTGCTCACTGGCGTGATCTTCCTTCTGAGCATCGTCGACCTGCTCGTGTCGTGGCGCCGGCGCGCTTGGGCTCACGATGAGGCGGCCCGCCGCTTGGCCGACCTTAAGGCGGACTACCGGCGCGCGCACACTGAGGGCGATGCCGTGCACAGCGACCTCGACCTCATCGTTGAGTACGACCACACGATGGACGCCCTCGGCGCCCTGCGCGTCCCGATTCCCGAGGCGAAGTTCAACCGCCTGAAGGCGCGCCATTGGCGCAAGGTGGAGATCAGTAAGCGCATCAGTGCCCGACCGCAGCGTCCGCAGCTCCTGCACCGCCTGGACGTTCTGCGCGAGGGCCTCGGCCCTAGCCCGACAACACGCCCGCCCGCCAGCGCACCCGCAGAGCCGCCGCCGACGGCCGACGGGGACGGCACATGACCGGCTCAGCGCCCGTCCCACACGAACAGCCGCGCGAAGATGCCGGCCTGCTCGATTGCGTCGGCGAGCGCGTGATGGCGATGCGTCTCGTCGCTGCGCAGGACCGCGGGCAGATCGTCCTTTCCCGCCTCGGACAGCGCGACACCGGCCTTCTGCTGGTACATGGTCTTCATGTCCAGGCCCGAGGAGAAGTCGAACGGCGACCCCTCGGCGGCGAAGCGCACGAAGTACCAGTAAACGAACATCCAGTCGAAGACCAGCGGGAAGCCCACGAGCACCGGGCGGTCGTCGCCCGCCTGTTCGCGCACCCAGGCCCCGGCGTCGTCCATGGCGGCGCATGGCTCACGCCCTTCGCGAGACAGCGCCTCGCGGTCCAGGCCACTGACCTCCAGAGCCTCGGTGATGAAGCGGTCGCTGATCGGCGCCAGCTCCTCGTAGCAGGTGCGCGACGACGGGTCGATCGCCTCGAAGCGCTCCCCGTCGAAACGCCCTGCGACTGCCAGTCCGAACGAGAGCATGGAGTACTCGCCCGGGATCGGGCCGTCGGCCTCAACATCAACCGAGAAGTACAGGTCGGGCGGTGTGCTCACGCCCACCAGCATGATCCCACTCGCGGGCGGATCGACCGGAGCGCGTTATGACCTACGTCGTCAAGGAGATCTTCTACACGCTGCAGGGCGAGGGCGCCCAGGCCGGACGCCCTGCCGTGCTGTGCCGCTTCGCCGGCTGCAACCTGTGGAACGGCCGCGAGGCCGACCGCCACCACGCGCTCTGTCGCTTCTGCGACACGGACTTCGTCGGCACCGACGGACCCGGCGGCGGGCGGTTCGCCGCCGCCAACGACCTCGGCGAGGCCATCGCCAATTCCTGGTCCGGAGCGGCCGACGAGCGTTACGTCGTCTTCACCGGCGGTGAGCCCGCGCTGCAGCTCGACGAGCCCCTGTTGCACGACCTGCATGCCCGCGGGTTCACGACGGCGATCGAAACCAATGGCACTCTGTCGCTACCGGCCGGCCTGGACTGGATCTGCGTCAGCCCGAAGGCCGGCGCTCCGCTGCGCCAGCGCACCGGGGACGAGCTCAAGCTCGTGTTCCCCCAGAACGGCCTGGATCCTCGCGACGTCGAGGGTCTCTCGTTCGGTCACCGCTTCCTGCAGCCCTGCGACGGCCCCGACCTGCTCGCCCACACCCGCGCGGCGATTGACTATTGCCTCGCGCACCCCCGCTGGCGACTGAGCCTGCAGACCCACAAGACTCTAGGGATCCGGTGATGTTTGAGCTGCTGCGTCGCTACCGCTTCGAGGCAGCCCATCGGCTACCCATGGTGCCCCGCGAGCACCGCTGTTCGCGGCTGCACGGCCACACTTTCGTCGTAGAGATCACCGTGCGCGGCCTGCTAGATCCTAACGCGGGCTGGGTCATGGACTACGCCACGATCGACGTCGCCGTGCAGCCGCTGCTCGACCAGCTCGACCATCGCTGTCTTAACGAGATCGACGGCTTAGATAACCCCACCAGCGAGCACTTAGCCCGCTGGCTGTGGGAACGCCTGGTGCCGCTCCTGCCCGCTTTGCACGCGATCACGATGGCCGAGAACCCCGACGCCGTCTGCACTTACCGCGGGCCCGCGTGATGCCACGCTTCTGCCCCGAGCGCTGCGACAATCGCGCCGTGAGCGGTGGCTGGGAGACCATGTGGCCGGCGTTCGCGCAGGCCTACGAGGAGCTGGTGGTGCCCGGCCCGCTCGCCATGGAGACGGAGCTGCGCCAAGAGCTGCTGTTCTGCCTACTCGGCGGCCACGGCATCACGTTCGAGATGAGCTGCTCGGCCCTACAGGCGGTCGCCGAGCTTGACGTCTTCGACGCTGGCCAAGAACACGACGCACTCCACGACGAGCTAGTTGCACTGCTCAGCGACCGCCGATACGAGCCACCGCGCGCTGACGGGACCCTGCGCCGCTACCGATTCCCGCGACGCAAGGCCGCACTGATCAGCCAAGCGCGTAACTGGGTGCTCGCAGCGGGGTCGCTCAGCGACCAGTTGTCCGCCCGCCCTTCCGAGCGCGAGCGACGCTCCTGGCTGGTCGGATGCCCGGGGCTGGGCCCCAAGTCGGCGTCCTGGATGCTGCGCAACACCGGATGGGCGAGCGAGCTAGCGATACTCGACGTCCACGTCTTGCGCGCGATGACCGAGGCCGGAGTCATCGCCGAAGTCCGGCTGCCGGCCGACTACGAGACGGTCGAGCGACGTTTCCTGGACTGGTGCGACCGGCTCGACGCTGCGCCCGGGGTGTTCGACCTCTTCCTGTGGGAGTGGCATCGCGGCACCCTGCTCCCCCGCGAGGCCGGCGCCGCGCTGTGACCCTGTTGGTGTGCGGCGGGATCTTCATCGAGGAGATCGCCGGTCGCACGCGCCGCCTGGGCGGCAGCGGGCTGACCGCCGCACTGGCTGCCGCGGGCTCCGGCACCGACGTGTCGATCGCCGGCTGGGTCGGATCGGGGGAGGCCGACGAGGCGTTCGCTTTGCTCGACGACGCGGGCGTCGACCGGCTCGGGGTACAGGTCCTCGACGGCGCGACCACCACCTACCGGATCGCCGACCCAGCCGACCTGTCCATGCCCCTCCCGGGCGTCATCCAGGGGGCCGTCCCACAGGGCTCGGTGCCAGCGCTGCCGTCCTGTCCAGTGGTGCTCTGCTTCGGGACGCCCGGCTTCGACGTGGTGCGCGCGCGCTGGCTGGATCGCCCCGCCAGCGGCGCGACGCTCCGTTCGACCGCCAGGGCTCGCAGTCGATGATCGTCGGCGCCGCGATGGCCGCGACGATTCCGGCATCCCGGCGAATCCTGATCGCCAACGTCTTCGAGGCCGTAGCCGAGACCAAGCAGGGCAGCATCGCCCAGGCCGTGAGGCATCTGCCGCCCGAAGGCTATGCCGCCGCGGTGCTGAAGGACGGGCCATGGGGTGTGTTGATCATCGACGCCGAGCGCGGCGAGGACTCCTTCGGGGCTCACGAAGTGCCGGTGTGCGGCACGATCGGTTCCGGCGATGTCTTCGCTGGAGTTCTTGCCGCGCACGTGGCCGCTGGCAACGACCTGGTGCCGGCGACGGGCGCCGCCGCGGCCGCCGCGGCCGCCTGGATCACCAGCAGCGAGGACCAGCCGGGGGAAGACCTTCCCGCCCGTGCTAGCGCGATCGCAGCCGCACCGGCGGTGTGGGTGGATCGCCGCCGCCTAGAGGCGCTGCGCTTCGCGGTCGAGACCGACCCAGGCCTTGATCCGGGAGTACGCGAGCGCATCGGCCGCGGTCTGCGCTACCTCGGCATGGAGACAGTCCACACCGCAAACGACGCCGTGCAACCAATCGACGTGCGCGGCTCCGGGAATGAAGGCACCGATCCTGTGGCCGCCGCGGTGACAAAGGCCATTGTGTGGGCGCGTGAGGCCTACGGCTCCACGCGGCCGTCGCCCCATGACCACCAGCAGCGTGGGGGTTGAGACTGAGTTCCGCTTCACGCGAGGAGCACAAGCGGGAACTCGCAGTTCTGCTCCCCATGAAGGGATCGTCGACGTAATGCCGCCCACACCGGCCCGCTGCCCGATCACCCTGCAACGACCGCCGCAATCAGCTCGGCCGCCTCTGCCTGCATCCCGGGCACGACGTGGGCGTACTGCTTCAGCGTGAACGCCGGCGACTCATGCCCGAGCCGCTCGCTGATGACCTTGACGGGGACACCCGCCTTGACTGCGATGGTCGCGTGCGTGTGGCGGAGGTCGTGGAGGCGGATTTTCCGCAGGCCGGCTCGCTCGCTTGCGGTCGCGAATGCTTGGCTGAAGCTCTGCGGGTGGATCGGGTTCCCGTCCTCGGCACAGGTCACGAGATCCAGGTCGTCGTAGTCGACGCCGAGCTCCTCGCGCTCCCGTTCGCGGTGGCGTCGAAGCAGCGCGGTCGTCTCCGGATCGAGATCAATAACCCGCGCCTGGTGGCTCTTGGGCGAGGACTCGAGCACCTCGTAGGCGACCGAGACGATTGCGTTTCGCACCGCGATTCGCGAGGCATCGAGATCGACATCGCACCAGCGAAGCCCGAGCACCTCGCCACGCCGCATCCCGGTCATCGCCGCAAGCCGCCAGCCTGTCTCGAGGCGTGTGCCCTTGACCGACTCGAGGAACGCGGCGAGCTCAGCCGGCTCCCAGCACTCGATCTTCTGTGAGTTGCTCCGATTCGGCCGCGGCGGCTTTGCCCGCTCGGCAACGTTCGCTCCGATGATCCCGGCATCGATCGCATCCGCGAGCGCCTTGTGGACGATTGTGTGGATGTAGCGGACGGTCTTCGGCGCCAGCGGTCCACGCTCGCCGCCGTGGTTGAGCAGCTCGGCGTAGAGCGTGTTCAGCATTGGCGCCGTCAGCTGCTGCAGCGCCCGGCTCCCGAGAACCGGCAGCACGTGCGTCTCCAGGTTCGAGCGGTAGGAGTCGAACGTGGACGGCTTCACCCGCGTTTTCGTCATCGGGAGCCAGCTCTGTCTCACCCACTCGGCCAGGGTGAGCCGATCGGGCGCAACATATTCGCCCGAGTTGCAGATCGCTGACGATCTTCGCCCGCTTGACCTCGGCCGCCCGGCGGGTAGAGAAGCCGCCGTGCCACTTCTGCTTTCGCCTCTCGTTCTCATCGAATCCGGTATCGACCACCACGTACCAGCGGGCCGTCTCCTTGCCGGCGGCGTTGGTGCGGACTCGCTTGTGGATGTGCCCCCCTCATCGCGGCACCCCCAGCCACTCGAGCAGGGCGGGAACGGGGACGACGACCCGCCGTCCGAGCCTGCGGGTGGGGAACTCGCCACGACGAGCTGCCTCATACGCAGCCGTCCGTCCGAGCCCGCCCCTTTGCGGTCTGCTCGACCGAGATCGTCGCCTGGGTGGCCAGCTCGTCGAGTACCGAGCGCTTACGCTCCTTCATGTCGGGACCTCCTTCGTAGGTCTCGGCCGGGCCCCGGGGTGTTTGCGCACCGCCGGGGCCGACTTTGGTGATGATGTCTACGAACGGAGACTAGAGCGTCCGTCGGACGGAACTGTCACCGTACGTAGACACTGGTGGTTCCCCAAGTCGACACCGATGATCTGATCGACGCCCAGGAGGTCGCGGAGATCCTCGGGCTCTCGCAGCGCAACTCAGTCAGCCTTTACCAGCGTCGCTACCCGGACATGCCACGGCCGGTGGTGGAGCGGGGAGGGGGGCGGACGAAGCTGTGGCTACGGCCAGAAGTCGAGCGCTGGGTCCGCGAGCGCGGAGAAGGACGATCAGCTGGAGCTGGCGGCATCGGGCACTGACGGAGAGGTGCACTGAGCTTCCGAGCAGCTCCTGAGGGTCACGCGATCTGAGCGACGTTTGTCTCTAACTCGGAACACACTCGGCACACACGACGCGCCTGTGACGCCGATCGTGTCTCTAGGCTGAGCCGATGGCGCGAATCGACGACTTGGTCAAGGATGTGCCGTCGAAGGAGCTTCAGGCTGCCCTCGGTGAGGAGCTTGCCGAGCTTCGTAAACGCGTCCCCTTTGGGCTTGTCTACGAGCGCCACCTGCCCGAGTTCGCCGTTGTCGCGGACCAAGAGGTCCTCCCCGCCTCCTACGCCACGCCGCGCGATGACCACGGTCGTCGGCTCCGCGTGCTCGAGGTCGAGAACGGCACGGCCAAGGTCGTTGAGAACGGCGCCGACGAGCCTACGGCGGTCCCCGTTGAGGAGCTCCTCGCCGTTCGCGGCCTTAGCGAGAAGATTTTTCCCGGCCTCACGTCGGTGGAACGTCTTGAGCGGGCGTCGGAGAAGCCTTGGCACGCCGTGATTAAAGGCGAGAACTACCACGCCCTTCAGCTGCTCGAGTTCACCTACCGTGGTCAGGTCGATTGCATCTACATCGACCCGCCCTACAACACCGGGGCGAGGAACTGGACGTACAACAACCACTACGTAGACGACAGCGATGCCTGGCGCCACAGCAAGTGGCTCTCATTCATGGAGAAGCGGCTACGGATCGCAAGGCGCCTCTTGAAGGCCAACGGCGTACTGATCGTCACGATCGACGAGAACGAGGTGCACCACCTCGGCGTGCTGCTTGAAGAGGTCTTCCCGAACGTCGCGCGGCAGCTGGTCACGATCTGCATCAACCCGAGCGGCGCAAGTGGAGGAACCGGCCTCTCTCGGGTAGAGGAGTACGCCTTCTTCTGCTTCCTCGGTGACGCGGAACCTGTCCCAACCGAGGACGACATGTTGATCGACCTCGAGGGCGGCGCTTCGGAGACCGCGAAGCATGGCGTTAGCTGGGAACGCTTGCTTCGCCGCGGAAGCGCTTGGTACCGCAGCAGTCGTCCAAACCTCTGCTATCCGGTTCTCTTGAACAAGGATAAGACGCGCATTATCGGTGCGGGCGAGCCGTACACCGGCGCAGAAAGCAAGCGCCCCAAGACCTTGAAGGGCCATCCAGTCGCATGGCCCGTTCGCAGTGACGGCAGGCTCGGGATCTGGCGGGTAGAGGCAGCACGCCTTAACTCGCTAACGGAGCGTGGATTCGCCTATGTCTCCAGCCCACCCGGCAAGGATGCACCCACGCTGCGGTACCTGCTGGGGGGAACGGTTGACGCGATCGAGGCTGGCATCTTGGCGGTCACGGGCAAGGGCGACCGAGGGGAAGTTCAAGTTGAGGCGGCCGTTGAGGGCCCACGTCGAGCCAAAACCGTCTGGAATCGCGGTCGCCATATCGCTGGGGGAGGGGCCGGTACTCAGCTCTTGACTGAGCTCCTCGGGCAGCGCAGCGCGTTTACGTATCCGAAGTCCCTCTACGCCGTGCGCGATTGCCTTGAGGTCGCGATCGGCGACAGGGATGACGCGTTGATCATGGACTTCTTCGCGGGGTCGGGCACTACGCTGCATGCGACCGCACTGCTCAACCAGGCGCGAGGCGGCACGCGTCGCTGCGTCCTCGTCACTAACAACGAGGTGGACGGGGACACCGCTGCGAAGCTTCACGCGGCGGGCCGGTACGCGGGCGACGCGGATTTCGAAGCCCGTGGCGTCTTCGAGGCTGTGACCCGACCGCGCTGCATGGCCGCGCTCACCGGCGAGCGGCCTGACGGTAAGCCGGTGAAGGGCAAGTACCTCGACGGTCGACCCTACGCTGACGGCTTTCAGGAGAACTGCGAGTTCTTTCAGCTCGACTACCTCGACCCGACAGCCGCCGAGCTGGGCTATGAGTTCGAGCGGCTGCTCCCCGTGTTCTGGCTGATGGCCGGCGGCGTCGGCCCGATCCACGGCTCTGCATACGTCCCGTTTTCGATCATGCAGGACTCGCCGTACGCCCTCTTCTCCCACTCTGGACACCTGCGGGAGTTCCGCGAGCGTCTTGAGGGTCACGACGCGGTTGAGCACCTCTTTCTCCTCACCGATTCCGAGGATGCTTACGCCGAGTGGTGTCAGCGCCTCGGGGCGGCTGGGAGCCAGACGCATATGGTTCCGCTGGATTACATGACGTTCTTTCGCCGCTACCGCGCTAGTCGCGGATGAAGCTCGAACTCCGCGAGTTCCAAGAGACAGCCGTCGACCAGCTTCTGGGGCAGGCACGTCTCGCGCGAGCGGAGGTCGCAGGTGGCGCCAGCAAGCCGCAGACGCTGGTCTTGGCATCCCCGACAGGATCGGGCAAGACGGTGATGGCGACGGCGTTCATTGAGGGCGTCGTGACGGGCAACGACGAGCACGAAGCAGATTCTGACGCCACCTTCCTGTGGATCAGTTACCAGCCCGACCTGAACGAGCAGACGCGGGACAAGATCATCGAAACCTCGAGCGTGCTGAGTGCGTCGGACCTGATCACGGTCGAGGCCGAGACCTTCAAGGCTGAGCGCTTGGAGCCCGGTCGCGTCTACTTCCTAAACGCGCAGAAGCTCGGCCAGGACAAGCGTCTGCTCTCGAGGGGGGACGGGCGCATCTACACGTTCTGGGAGACGATCAAGAACACTCGCTCGGCAGGGCCCGAGAGCTTCTACGTGATCATCGACGAGGCTCACAAGGGCATGCAGACCTCTGGCCAAGCGGGCGCCCAGGCGGAGTCGATCATGCAGAAGTTCCTGCTCGGGTCGTCGGGCGAGATCCCACCCATCGACCTCGTGCTGGGCATCAGCGCCACCCCGGAGCGATTCGACAGCCTCGCAGGACACGACCGCATCCCTCGCTCGGTCTTGGTGAGTCCGGAGGAGGTGCGCGGGTCGGGACTGCTCAAGGATCGCGTCACGCTGTTCCATCCAGACGAGGCAGGTGCGCCCGCCGATCACACGCTTCTGGAGGAAGCCGCCGATCGGCTAGCGCTGTTTCGGCAAGAGTGGAAGGCCTACGCCGAGGAGGAGGGCCAGCCCCTCGTCAGTCCCCTTCTCGTCGTGCAGGTCGAGGATGCGACGAAAGGCAAGCCGACCGCGACCGACCTCGAGGCCGCGATCACAGCGATCGAGGCGCATGTGGGGGAGCTCGAGGACATAGAGGTCGCCCATGCCTTCCAGGAGGGCGTGTCGATCGAGGTGGCGGACAGGACGGTCCGTTACCTGCGGCCGGCGGCGATCCAGGATGACCCCGACGTCCGGGTCGTCCTGTTCAAGCAGTCGCTGAACACCGGCTGGGACTGCCCTCGCGC
>Ga0136610_1000425_pt1 | contig 12370 bp, 10 predicted proteins | sample AntDrymUQ1342206_2_FD_104804 | JGI IMG/M metagenome (GOLD analysis project Ga0136610, IMG submission 104804) | Polar desert sand microbial communities from Dry Valleys, Antarctica - metaG UQ134 (22.06) | ecosystem: Environmental > Terrestrial > Soil > Desert | place: Antarctica: Dry Valley...
AGCGACAGCACCGCTCCGGCAACTGAGATCGCCCCGAGCCCCCAGCCGGCCGGGTTGGCCCAGGACGGTCGATCCGCTCCGCGGCGGTTGACCCAGAAGGCCAGGCCGATCAGCGCGAGCAGCGCGATCGACAGGACGAGCACCCAGGGCAGCAGATCCTCGCCCAGTGCGGTGTGCGCCAGCACCAACTCGAACGGCGCATCGTCGGTGCTGAGCACCCGGTCCTCGAGCAGCTCACCGCTCTCCTGGGCGACGAAGACCGAACCGATGGAAGTCAGCGCCGCAAGGGTGGCCAGGACGCCGAATCGGGTACGCCAGCGTGGTACGACGGTGAGCGCGATCGCTGCCAGCGCCGTGAGCGGAACGAAGACGACCACGGCGTGCACGATCAGCGGATGGGTCGGTAACCCGAACACCGTGTCGAACATCGGGCTTCCCTCCCCCAGCGGGCGTCCACGTTGAACGCTCAGCGGGTAGTGCCTATCGCAAATCCTGAGAGCCAGCAGAGAATTGGGCGGTTGTGTAGCTGACCTCCCGATTCATCGACCCGAAACGGGGGGTTGTGGAGCGAACCGGCGAATTACATCGGCGGCCCAGATTCAGTTTCTTTCGAGGGCGGCCCGGGCGGCAGCGACCAACATCGAGATGCCCTCCGGACTCAGGCCACGCTGCTGGGCTAGTCCGCCCCCGTACGCGCCGGAGATGCTCCGCGAGTACACCCCCGCGAGCACGGCCCCGAGCTTCCAGTAGGCAAAGGCGATGTAGAAGTCTACGTCGTTAGTCGGCAGAGCGCTTCCGGCGCCGTACCGCGCGAGAGCCTCGTCGCGGCTGATGAATGCCGGCGCGGTCGTCGGCATGGCCATCGGAAGCGTCTCGATGCCGGGCGGAGGGCTCCAGTACGACAGCAGCCAGCCGAGGTCGGCCAGGGGGTCCCCGCGGGTGCACAGTTCCCAGTCCAGGATGGCTGCAACCTTGCCGTCCGGGTGGAGCATCAGGTTGCCGAAGCGGTAGTCGCCGTGGGCGATCGTGACCGCCCGCTGCGGCGGTACGCGGGCAGCGAGGCGCTCCCCCATGTCGATCAGCCCGGGAATCGGCTCGATCGGCAGGCTGGCGACCTGCCCGGTCCACCGCCTGAGCTGGCCCGCGACGTAGTCGTTCCCCCTGCCCAAGTCGCCGAGCCCGACCGAGTCGGGATCGACCTGATGCAGCCGGAGCAGGCAGTCCACCGCATCTTCTCCGGCGGTCCGGCGGGCCGGCTCGGGCATGGCGACACTGCTGTCCGGATCGTGCACGACCACTCCGGCCACGAAGTCCATCACGTAGAAGTCGGCGCCGAGAACGTCGTGGTCGGTGCACAGCCCGATCGTCTCGGGAACGGGTACGTCGGTGCCGCCGAGCGCGGTGATCACTCGATACTCCCGGCGCATGTCATGCGCGGAGGGGAGGACTCCGGACAGAGGCGGCCGGCGCAGCGCGAAGGTGTTCTCTGCGAGATCGGCCACCCGGTAGGTGAGGTTGGATCGACCGCCCTCGATCACGTCGAAGCGCACAGGGGGGCTCAGTTCTGGGACGTAGCCCGCAATCCACTCGGTGGCCCGACGTGCGTGTTCTCCGGTGATGTCGGTGTCGGCCACGTGACCTACCCAAGCAGCCTGACGTTGTCGTCGGTGACCTGGACCCGACCCTGCGCCTCCAGTTTGGCCAGCGCGGCGAGAGTGGACTGTCTCGCGGCTGGCCACAGGGACCGCGCCACGTCGGCGTAGATGGCCTCGACCACAGCCGACACCGACTGCACGCCCGCGGACAGCAGCGTCAGAATCTGCTGCTCGCGAAATGCCCGGTGCGCGAGATAGAAATCCAGCACTGCCATCGGGTCCTCGGTCAGCGCCGGACCGTGTCCTGGATACAGCGCCGCTGGACCGAGGTCGTGCACCCGGCGCAACGACTCGAGGTAGGCCAGTACGTCGCCCTCCGGGTAGGTCACCACCGAGGTTCCTCGGCCCAGCACGTGGTCCCCGGCCAGCACCGCGCCGGACTCGATCCGAAAGGCCAAGTGGTCGGCGCAGTGCCCGGGGGTGGGCACGACCTCGATCGTCGTACCCGCCAGATTCAGTCGCTCCCCGGGCTGGAGCACGTGGCCGCTCGGACCGGCCACCGCAGCGTCGCCGGCAGCGACCGGGGCAGCGAAGTGCGCCGCCCAGGGCAGCGCCGCCTCGGCGTGATCCCAGTGATGGTGAGTGACCAAGATTGCCACACAGCGCGCCTGCCGTTCGGCCAGGGAGGCGGTGACTCGATCGAAGTGCGCAGGATCATCAGGGCCGGGGTCGATCAGCACGGCCTGACCGGATCGCGGTTCACCGACGAGGTAGGTGTTGGTGCCGTCCAACGTCATTGCGGAGGGGTTCGGCGCCAGCACCCGGGTGACCAACGGCTCGAGGGCAACCGTCCGGGCCATCTGGCCGATCTCCGGCAGGCTCCATGCCGTACGGGGGTCAGCCGGGGGGACAAGTTCGGAGAACCCGGCCAGCACGTCACTCATCCAACCACCCTGCGAAGTTGATCATCGGCAAAGCTGGCACTCCTGGTCGGATAACCACCCGGGTTTGCCGATGATCATCGTCGGAGGGTCGGTCAGCAGTTACCGGGCAGATAGATGCCGAGATCTTCCAGCCACGGAACCGGATTGATCGCGTTGCCGTAAAGGTTGCCGTTCGTGTGCACCTCGAAGTGCAGATGCGGCCCGGTGGACTGGCCCTCGTTGCCCACGGCGGCGATGTTCTGCCCTTCGTAGACCCGTTGGCCGGTCGAGACGAAGATCCGACTGACGTGGCCGTACACGGTGACATTGCCGTTGTCGTGGGTGATGTAGACGGCCTGGCCGAAGCCGCTGGCCGCCCCGGCCCGGGAGACCCGGCCGCCCAGCGGCGTGTAGACCGGATTACCGATCGGGGCGCCGATGTCGACACCGTAGTGAAAGGTCCCCCATCGAGGGCCGAAGCAGCTGGTGGTGCTTCCGGACGTGGGCGCTATCCCGGAAGAGGCGACCGGTGCCGGACCTGGGCCGGGGCTGGGCGCAGGAGGAGCAGGACTTCCGCCACCGCCACCGCCTGAGCTCGGTGGAGGTTGCGCGGCGGCGGCGGCGGCGGCGCGAGCGGCGCGTTCGGCGGCGGCGGCCTGCTCTGCGGCAATCCGGCTGCGTTCGGCAGCCGCGGCTTCCTCAGCCCGCTTCTGTGCCTCCCATGACTCGTAGAGGGCTCGCGCACCCTCCAAGCCGAGTAGGGCAACCTGAGCGTCGCGCAGTTGAGCGTCCAGGGACGCCTTCTGTGCCTGCACCTGGCTGACCATGACCGCACCGTTGGCGAATGCCGCGTCTGCGGCGGCCTTTGCCGCTTCGGCGGCCTTCTCTGCCGCGGCCATCTCGATCTCGGCTGCCCGGTTGATCGAGTCGGAATTGGCCACCGTGACGCGGGCGACTTCCAGGTTGTTGAGCACATCCAGCCGGCCGCTGGAGATGTAGTCCAGAAACGCCGCGCGCTGGATCAGTTCACTCGGATCCTGACTGGTCAGCAGGACCATGTCATTCGTCAGCAGGGAGCCGGACTTGAAGCTGCCACGGGCGAATTCCACGATCGCGGCCTGGGCACCCTCGACTTCTTCTTGGGCCTGCACGAAGTCTGCGGCTGACTGCTCGGCGGCCTCTTGGGCGGCGAGGAGCCGCCCCTCTGCGGCCAGATACTCATAAGTCGCCGCCTCGGCGACGATGCCGAGGCGAGCGAGTTCGGCCTCGGCAGCGGCTAGTTCTCCGGAGATCCGGCCGACCTCGGCCGCCGCAGCCTGCTTGGCCGAGTCCGCGGCACCGATCTGTTCGTTCGAGGGGTTCGGCGGTGGCGGCGGGACGGCGTACGCGGGCGTGACGGCCACCAGCAGGGTCCAGACCAGCGCACACAGCAGGATGGCTGTGCCGCGCGATCGAGAGCCTCTCCACGATGCGCGACGCCGCGTAGGAGTGGCGCGTGTTGCGGTGGACATGGAAAGCCGGATGGCGTCCATGAACCCCCTTCGGCACGGGCCTGCCCAAGAAGGACCCGGCGGCAAAACCGCGTCGGGTGGACAGACCGTCAGCAGACAATGGCATACTGCGGCCCCATTGTCATCACCTGTCACAGCAATCCCAGTGATCACTTTGGTACCACTGTCAAGCTCAAGGTGACGGTCAAGCGGATGGCCATGCCGAGATCGGCAGGCGCAGCCCTTGTAGTGCGCTTGCCGGGCCTACAACCGGGCCAGCTCAGCCCTGAGCAGATCGAGGCCAAGGCCGCCGAGATTCAGCGCCGCGGTGTGGAAGGTCTTGAGGTCGAATTCGGCTCCCAGCCGAGCCTTGGCCTGCTCCCGAGCCTGCAGCCAGACTCGTTCGCCGACCTTGTACGACGGTGCCTGACCCGGCCAACCCAGGTAGCGGTTGAGCTCGTCGTGACGCATCTGGTCATCCATCGAGGCGTGCAACCGCAAGAACTCCAGGCCGAGGCCGGGCGTCCACACCTCACCCTCGTGGAAACCCGAACCGCGCGGAATCGACAGTTCGAGGTGCATGCCGATGTCCAGCACCACCCGAGCCGCCCGGAAGCCCTGCGAGGCGAGCATGCCGAGTCGGTCACCCGGGTCGTCCAGAAAGCCCAGCTCGGCCATCAATCGCTCCGCGTAGAGCGCCCAGCCCTCACCGTGCCCCGAGGACCACATCATCAGACGCTGATACCGGTTGAGCAGATCCGCCCGGAACACCGTCTGGCCGATCTGCAGGTGATGGCCGGGCACACCCTCGTGATAGACGGTCGTCTTCTCCCGCCAAGTGGTGAACTCCTCTACGCCCTCGGGCAGCGACCACCACATCCGTCCCGGACGGGTGAAATCCTCCGACGGAGCGGTGTAGTAGATGCCCTCACCCGAGGTGGGAGAGAGCTTGCCCTCAATGGTGCGAACCGGATCCGGGATGTCGAAATGGGTGCCGGCCAGCGCGCTGACCGCATCGTCCGCGGTCGTCTGCAGCCAGCGGGTGAGTTCCTCGCGACCGGACAGGATCCGCGCCGGGTCGTCGTCGAGGGCAGCTATCGCAGCGGTCAGGCCCATGCCGGGACTGATCTCCCCGGCGACCTGCTTCTTCTCGGCCACGATCCGCGCCAGCTCGGACCAGCCCCACTCGTAGGTCTCGGCCAGGTCCAGCTCCGCACCGGTGAAGTAGCGCAGCCACCGGCCGTACCGCTCCTCCCCCACCGCGTCGGAGACCGGCGCTGTCGGCAACAGTCGGTCGATGAGGAAGCCGCGAAAGTCTCGCAGCGCTTGTGCGGCAGCCGAAGCGGCCGCCTCCAGGTCATGCCTGAGAGCCCCCTCGGTGTCCGAGCGTTCGACGAAAGCGGCGAAGAACGGTGGTGCTTCCTCGTCGCCGGCCCAGCGTGCCGCGATGTCGGCGCAGGTCCGGACCTGGCGCGCCGCGGAGACCCGACCGTCCGCAGCGGCGACGGCCAGGCCGGCGGCGTAGGCCTCGAACGCTGCGGGGAGACTGGCCATCCGGCTCGCGATGATGGCCCAGTCCTGCTCGGTGTCGGTGGACATCAGATCGAACACGATCCGTAGGGACTGCATCGGACTCGCGGTGGTGTTCAGCTCGGAGCTGAAGTCGCCTGCGTCGGACAGGTCGAGTTCGGTCGAGAGCCGCTCGACCATCGCCGCGTTGGCCACCCGCTACCGGTCGTCGGCCGGCTGGATCAGCTGCAGTTCGGCCACCGCACGCCGCGCCAGTTCGGCACGGGCCGCGAACCCGTCAGCGCCGTAGTCGGTCAGTTCGGTCTCGTACCCTGGTACGCCGAAGAAGGTCGCCGCGATCGGTTCCAGGGCGCAGTAGTCCTCGACGTACCGGTCTGCGACGACGTCGGTAGGCGAGATCGCACCAGCAGGGGGCTCAGGGGAGGTCACGAGCGGCGACCCTAGCGGCGACCCTCTCTCCATGGACGTTATGCGCATAACGTCCGGATTTCGAACCCAGTGCGGGACGTTGTGTGCATAACGTCCCGAAATGGGTGAGGACTAGATTGGGATTCTGTGAACGAGTCATCCAGCGTCGACGTGATCTTCTCCGCCGGCCACCAGCAGGTGGTCTTCTGTACGGATGAGCCCAGCGGGCTCAAGGCGATCATCGCCATCCACTCGACGACCCTCGGACCAGCGCTGGGCGGAACCCGGTTCTATCCCTACCCCGACCAGGCGGCCGCGCTGACCGACGTCCTGCGGCTGTCCAAGGCAATGTCGTACAAGAACTCCCTGGCCGGTCTCGATCTCGGGGGCGGCAAGGCTGTCATCATCGGCGATCCTGCCCGCGACAAGACCGAGCAGCTCCTCCGCGCGTACGGCCGGTTCGTGGAGAGCCTGTCCGGGCGGTACATCACCGCTTGCGACGTCGGTACCTACACCCCCGACATGGACGTCATCGCCCGAGAGACCAGCTATGTCTCGGCGCGATCGGTGGAGCACGGTGGCGCTGGCGACTCTGCCGGGCTCACTGCCGTTGGAGTCTTCCAGGGCATGCGCGCTAGTGCCCAGCATGTATGGGGGACACCATCATTGAGCGGTCGCCGGGTGGCCATCTCTGGTGTTGGCAAAGTCGGTAGTCACCTCGTGGACCATGTCGTGGCAGACGGTGCATCGGTCGTGATCACCGACGTAGATCCAGCTGCCGTTGATCGGGTCCGGACGATTCACCCGCTGGTCGACGTGGCCGCCGACAACGCCTGCCTGCTGTCGGAAGAGCAGGACATCTACGCCCCATGTGCGCTGGGCGGCGCTCTCGACGATGAGACCGTCGCCGCGCTGAAGGCCCGCGTCGTGTGCGGCGGAGCCAACAACCAACTGGCCCATCCCGACATCGGCAAGGTGCTGGCCGACCGCGGCATCCTGTACGCACCGGACTACCTGGTCAACGCCGGCGGGGTGATCCAGTGCGAGAACGAGGTCGGGGGCTACCCCGCCGAGCGGGCCCGCGTCATGACCGAGCGGATCTTCGACACGACGTTGCGAGTCTTTGCCCTCGCCGAAGCAGACGGCGTTCCTCCGGTCGTCGCAGCCGACCGTTTGGCCGAGCGCCGGATCGCCTCGGTCGGGCGGCTGTCGGCCATCCGCCTGTCCGAGACGCACGCGCGGCGCTGACTGCAAGCGCTGCGCACCTTGCAGTGGTGCCCGCGACAGAGGACTGACCCCGTTGTGCCTTTACGAATCGTTGTGTCGACCCTGCTGGTCGCTCCGACCTCGGTCGGCACGGCCAAGAATCTTCCGCCGAGCACCATTCTGGCCGGCGAGCGGACCCAGGTCCGCACTGAACACTGCACAGCCGTTGCTCCTGAGCGCCTCGGTGAGTTGGCCGGGCATGTCACGCGCAGCGAGGTCGAGGGCAGCAATGCCGCGTTCCGACTGGTCTTCAGAACTCGACTGATTGGCCGGGGCTCGATGGACCCAAGCGTGATGCCCGTCACCTGGCTCAGGACACTCGCCACCCGTCGTGCTTGGTGGGCGACAGGCAGGTACTCTTGCGTTCTGACACACACACCCATCGGGACCGTTCCGGACCCGTATTCCTGTACGAGGGGGTCGAGCCATGGGGCGCGGCCGTGCGAAAGCCAAGCAGACTCGAGTCGCTCGGGACTTGAAATACAGCTCTCCGAACACTGATCTCGAGCGATTGCAGCGTGAACTGTCCGGTGCGGCGGGGCCATCAGGCTCGACCACCGAGGTCGGTCTGTCTGACGACGAGCCTGACGTGTGGGCCGGTCAATCGGACCCGGATGAGGATCGCTGGGCTTCCAGCGCTCGCTGAGCCGGCTACCCAATCGGAGCCCGCTTCGGGAAATCGGCATAGTCCCCGGTCAACCGTGCTGCTGAACCCGCGGCAGCTCCCGGCCGTTCGGTGATCCGACCGGCGACCCAGGCCGGGACACCTCGGTCGGTGAGCACGGCAAGGGCACCGGCAACCGATCCCTCCGGGACGATTGCCACCATGCCGACTCCGCAGTTGAAGGTGCGCTCGAGTTCGGGTAGCGCAATCTGGCCCAGCCGGCCGATCGTCGAGACCAACTCCGGCAACTCCCAGGTCCTCCGGTCGAGCACCGCCTGCAGAGTCGCTGGGATGACCCGGCCGAGGTTGCCGGCCAGCCCGCCGCCGGTGATGTGGGCGAAGGCGTGCACGTCGGTCGTCGACGTGAGGGCTAGGCAGTCGAGTGCATAGATCCGGGTCGGGGTGAGCAGTAGCTCCCCCAGGGCCGGCGCACCACGGTCGGCATCCGGTAACGGGTCCGCGAGTTGCAACCCGGCATGCTGCAGCAGCACTCGCCGGGCCAGGACGTACCCGTTGGAGTGCAGTCCGGTGCTGCCCATCGCCAGGACGACGTCGTCAAGGCGCACCCGCTCCGGCCCCAGCAGGGTGTCGGCCTCGACGATGCCGACCGCCGTCGCGGCGACGTCGTAGTCGTCGGGTCGCATCAGGTCGGCATGCTCAGCGGTCTCGCCGCCGACGAGGGCGGCACCGGACTGGAGGCACCCGGCGGCGATGCCCGCGACGATGTCGGCAATCCGCTCCGGCACGACCTGCCCGCAGGCGATGTAGTCCGAGACGAACAGCGGCTCGGCCCCGCAGACCACAAGGTCGTCGACGACCATCGCGACCAGGTCGATGCCGATCGTGTCGTGCCGGTCCATCGCCTGCGCGATCGCGAGCTTGGTCCCGACGCCGTCGGTCGAACTCGCCAGTACCGGGCGGCGGTAGCGGGTCAGGTCGAGTTCGAACAGCCCCGCGAACCCACCCAGGCCGCCCACGACCTCTGGACGCCGGGTCTTGTCCACCGCCGCTCGGATCAGAGTCACGGCACGTTCGCCCGCGTCGATGTCGACACCGGCCGAGGCGTAGGAGATGCCCTTCGACGGGACTGCGTCGGCTGGGCCCGGCGAAACCGCCGTCACGGTCGGCTCAGCGCATCCCGTGGGCCGACACCGGACCTCAGGATCCCGGGCTCGGGCAGCGGAGTGATCCCCAGCTCCACCCCTTCCAGGATGTGCTTGCCGATCGCTGCGCTGTCCGGAAGCTCGATCGGGTAGGCACCGGTGAAACAGGCGGTGCACAGCCGATTCGCCGGCTGTTCGCTTGCCGCGACCAGGCCCTCCAACGAGATGTAGCCCAGTGAGTCGGCGTTGATCGAGGCACGGATGCCGTCGACCTCCAACCCGTTGGCGACGAGCTCGGCCTTGCTGGCGAAGTCGATCCCGTAGAAGCAGGGCCATTTCACCGGGGGCGAAGCAATCCGTACGTGTACTTCGATCGCGCCCGCTTCGCGGAGCATCCGGATCAGGGCGCGCTGGGTGTTGCCTCGCACGATCGAGTCGTCCACGACGATCAATCGCTTGCCGCGGATGACTTCGCGTAACGGGTTCAGTTTGAGGCGGATTCCCAGCTGCCGGATCGTCTGACTCGGCTGGATGAACGTCCGGCCGACGTAGGAGTTCTTGACCAGCCCCATGCCGTACGGGATCCCGGAGGCCTCGGCGTACCCGACGGCGGCCGGGGTGCCGGACTCCGGGACGGGGATCACGAGGTCGGCTTCGACCGGCCACTCCTTGGCCAGTCGGCGCCCGACCTCCACGCGGGTGGCATGCACGGTGCGGCCGCTGATCGTCGTGTCGGGACGGGCCAGGTAGACGAATTCGAAGAGGCAGCCTTTCGGCTTGGCCATGGCGAAGTGCTCGGAGCGCAGGCCCTCGGAGTCGATCGCGATCAGCTCACCGGGCTCGACCTCGCGGACGTAGGAGGCCCCCACGATGTCGAGCGCCGCGGTCTCGCTGGCCACGACCCAGCCGCGCTCGAGCCGCCCCAGAACCAGCGGCCGTACGCCCTGGGGGTCGCGAGCGGCGTACAGGGTGGTCTCGTCCATGAACACCAGGCTGAACGCGCCGCGCAGCGTCGGCAGGATCTCCATCGCCGCCTGCTCGATCGTGACGTCGGGCCGGGCGGCGAGCAGGGCGGTGATGATGTCGGTGTCGGTCGAGGTGGGAAACGCTCCGCGGATTCCGGCCTCCGCTGCTTGGGCGGCCAACTCGGGCGTGTTGACCAGGTTCCCGTTGTGGCACAAGGCAACTCCGGACCCAGACGCGCTGGTACGGAAGGTCGGTTGGGCGTTCTCCCAGGTCGAGGCCCCAGTGGTGGAGTAGCGCGTGTGGCCGACCGCGAGATGTCCGCGCAGGCTCGCAAGGGTCGACTCGTCGAAGACCTGCGCGACCAGGCCGAGGTCTTTGTAGACCACGACCGAGAACCCGTCACTGACCGCGATTCCGGCGGCTTCCTGGCCGCGGTGCTGCAGTGCATACAAACCGAAGTAGGTGAGCTTGGAGACTTCCTCGCCGGGCGCCCAGACTCCGAAGACGCCGCATGCGTCCTGCGGCGCGGGGCTGTAGGGGTTGATGTCGTGGGTCAGTCGTCCGTCACCGCGAGCCACGAACCTCAGTGTACGGAGGGGGAAGCCCAGGTCAGGGCGCCGCTCCGCGGGAGCACCGCGTCGATCGTTGCCTCGACGTCAGCCGCGTCGAGCGGAGTGCTTCTCCAGAGGAGGCGGTAGTAGACAACACCCTCGATCTGGTCTACGACCAGGTCCAGATCACAGTCCGGTCTGAGTTCACCGCGCTCGCCGCCACTGTCCGGGCCGGACTAGTTACCCATAGCCGTCGTCGTCCGGCTTGACTGAACCGTGGGCAGCCGGATCGGATCCATCAGAGTTGCCTATGGTTCGGTCGAACGCCGGGTCAGCTGAGGGGTCAGGCTTCGACCAGCATGGCTGGGTAAGTCACGTCGATCTCAGCGATCGAGACCGGAAAATCCTTTGTGTTATTGGTGATGAACCGGTCGGCGTTGGCGATGACGGCGGTGGACAGGTGTACCGCGTCAGCGGCCCGCAACTTGTACTTGGCGCCGAGATGCGCCGCACCGTCCGCTGTCCGTACGTCCATCGCGATGAGGTCGAGCCGGCTCAACATGAACTGGAGAACGCGAATTTCTGCCGCTCGCCTCCGACGTAGGGGTTGGCTCAGCAGTTCAGGAATCAACAGGACCGAGCCCACGCCCGCCGGATTTCGTTCGAAGAGTCTCACTATGGGAGCACCACGTGGATCGTAGACGGCCGCATCGATCAAGACATCAGCGTCGAAGGCGTCCAAATCAGTGGCAGTCAGCGGGCGGCGCGGTCGGCGCGTAGTTGCGCGATCCGTGCTTCGACATCCATGTCCTGGATCGGTGCCGGCATCGGCTCACCGACAAGTGCCGCACGGTCAGCGGCCAGCCCCTCCGCCGCTTCGAGAATCGCTGCGGCGCGGCCACGACGCCAACGGTCAGGATGAATCAAGACGTCGACGTACTACAACGTACAAGCCGGTTCGACGCACGCTCGGGGGTCAGGAGATGTTCGCCGACTCCGCACCGATCGTGGTGTCCTCGCCGTGGCCGGTCTTGACGACGGTCTCGTTCGGGAGAGCGAGCAATTTGTCGGTGATCGAGGCCACGATCGTCGGGTGATCGGAGTGGGACCGCCCGGTGGCCCCGGGCCCGCCGTGGAACAGCGTGTCCCCGGTGAAGACTGTGCCCAGCTTCTCGGCGTAGAGGCATACCGATCCCGGTGAGTGGCCCGGCGTGGCGACGACCCGCAGGGTCACCCCAGCCACGGTGAAGGTGTCACCGTCGGCGATGTCGCGGTCCGGTGCGACCTCCGGATAGACCACGTCCCACAGCATCCGGTCGCTGGGATGCAGGTAGATCGGCGCGCGGCTGGCATCCCACAGGTCACCCGCGGCATTGACATGGTCGTTGTGCCCGTGCGTGAGCACGATTGCCAGTACGTCGCGGCCGCCGATCGCCTTGAGGATGGGCCTCGCGTCGTGAGCTGCGTCGATCACCAGAACCTCGTGCTCGTCGCCGACCAGCCACACGTTGTTCTCGACGTCGAAGTCCTCGCCGTCGAGGCTGAACACTCCTGACGTGACAACGCGCTCGATCGTGGCAGCCACTTGTCCATCCCCCGATTTCTCGGCACACACTTCAGAACACCACGACCGAACGCAGGACCCCGCCGTGGTGCATCTTGTCGAAGGCCGCCTCGACATCGTCCAGGCCGATCGTTTCGGACACAAAGGCGTCGAGATCCAGCCGCCCCTGAAGATAAAGGTCGATCAGCATGGGGAAGTCCCGGCTGGGCAAGCAGTCGCCATACCAGCTCGACTTCAATGCTCCGCCGCGCCCGAAGACTTCGATCATCGGCAGTTCCAGCTTCGCGCTGGGATTCGGTACGCCGACGAG
>Ga0136610_1000426_pt1 | contig 12362 bp, 14 predicted proteins | sample AntDrymUQ1342206_2_FD_104804 | JGI IMG/M metagenome (GOLD analysis project Ga0136610, IMG submission 104804) | Polar desert sand microbial communities from Dry Valleys, Antarctica - metaG UQ134 (22.06) | ecosystem: Environmental > Terrestrial > Soil > Desert | place: Antarctica: Dry Valley...
ACCAGGCCCGTCAGGCCGAGTTTCTCCGCACCGGCGCCCCACCAGCGCCCGGGAGGTTCGCCCTCGGCGACCGCGCCGGTGTAGTAGTTCTCCCGCCCGGTCGCGACCTCCTTCAACAGGTACTCCGGGCTGTAGCCGGTCACGATCCTCAGCACCATGACGGCCACCCATCCATCGAAACGATCTTGAAAGGGGTGGGCGCAAGATCAACCGCGCGGAGCGTCGGTTGTGGCCGGCCGGAGGCCGGCCCTCCCCCGTCGATCGTGATGCAAAGGTGTGCTGCGTTTGATCTTGGGGTTCTTGGGTCGTGCTCTCGGTGCTTGGGCGTCTGAATGGAGTAGCGCTCGGTCGTCGCTGGTGTCGTCGGCTCGGTGCTCGTGCTTGAACTGGTGTGGATCGTGGTTCGGCTCTTGGCGGTCATGGCTGGGTCCTCGTCGCGGGGCCGTCGTCATCGGTACCGGTGATCAGGTGGAGTGGTGCGGGCTGCTGTCGGAGGTGCTTGAGGACGGTGGCGGCGGTGCCTCTGGAGACCGCGCCGAGCGCTTCGAGCTCGGAGACCGTGGGGAGGGCGCCGTGGCGTGCGGCGTGCCGGGTAGCGGCCGCCCGCGCCCGGTCCCGGGCCGGGGACTCGGCTGGACGGGACGGCGGCCGGTCAGTCGGGGCGGCGGTGAGCGCCGCGCGCGGCGCCGCAGGGTCATCCGCCGGTGAACGTTGAACAGCGGCGGCGTTGACCGGCGGATGACCCTTCGGACGCCCCTCGGGCTGAACAGCGGCAGGGTTGAACGGGGCGGGCTGAACGCAGTCCGGCGGACACTGACGGCTCGGCCTGGACTGGGCCTGATCGCCATCGGTTGCCAGGAGGTAGAGCAGGTGCGCGACGATCGCGGCAGCGATCGCGGGCCACGCCCCGACGCCGAACCGCAACACCGGGGACGCGTCCACCGCGGAGCCAGAGGCGAGGTAGGCGGCCTGCGCCAGGCCGGAGAGGCCGGCGGCGAGAACGACGACCGACCAGGCGTAGCGGGCCGCAGAACCGGTGAGGCGGGCGGTGGCGGCGTACGCGACCAGCGCGAGACCGTCAGTGATCAGCGGGTAGAGCCATGCGATTCCGGACGGGACGCGTGCGGCAGCGGCGACCTCGTAGAGGCCGTGCGCGGTTGCGACCGCAGCACCGAGGGCGACGGCGAGCCCCGGTAACCAGATCGCGGCGCGGACCACACGGCGGCCCGGCTCGGGCTGCGTCGCCGCGTCCTGGCCGGTGGTCTGCTGTTCGTCGGTAGATCGCTGGGCGCCGGTTGGGGTGCTCATCGGAAGCGGACTCCGTTCGCAGCGGCCGGATCGGGTGTCGGCTCCGGGGCGGGGTCGTCTCGCCCGGTGGCCCACCACGCGGCGATTGACGCGACCGCGTCGAGCCCGGGTACCGGCGCGGCGCCTGCCGGGGTCTGGTCCCAGCCGGGCCGGGTCTGGTGGTTCTCCCGGCTGCACGAACCCGCCGCCTGGCGGATGCGGCGGACGGCGCCGGGGCGCTGGCGGTCGTGCCAGTCCCCGGCGAGGGCGACCGAGGCGGCCTTGCCCTGGTAGGCGGCGCACCACGCGTGCATGAGCCACAGGAGTTCCTCGACGACGTCGGGGTGCCAGAGCCAGCACTCGGGCAAGCTGGCGACGGCGTCGGTGTAGCGGAGGTAGACCGCGTGCAGCCACGCGCACAGCTCCTCGAGCACTCGCGCGACGGTCGCGGTGTCGGCGGGGAGCATCAGCCACGACGGCGCCGGTGTCGGACCGGGGCGGGCGGATACGGCGGAGAGGGCGTCGCCGAGCTGACCCACCAGTCGCGCGAGATCATCGACCCGGCCGCCGACGTCGCGCAGCGGGTCTACCGACCGGCGGAGGCCCTCGACCTCGCGGGCCAGCCCGGCGAGCGCGGCAGCGCTGGCGAACTCCGGGCCGTCGGCGGGGTGGGTCATCGGGACCGTCCCGTACCGTCGTCCGTCCCGTCCCCGGGGTCGTCACGGTCGCTGACCGCCGCGTCGGGCTCGATGGGGACCAGGTGCGGGGTCGGGTGCGCCTGAATGCGGCGCAGCTCGGCGAACATCGCGTTCGCATTTCGCACCCGCGCCGACGCCTCGCCGAACCGCTCCGGCCACCGCTCCGCGAGCCTGATGAGGGCCCGCTCGATCAGCGCGTCCCGCAACGCCCGAGCCTCGTCGACCCGGCGACACCACTCGGCGTAGCGCTCGACCCGAGCTATGGCGCGGTGACGGGCGCGCACGTCGCGGCGTCGCCACACCATCTGTGCGCGGCCGATCACCGGACCGATCCCGCGACGGATCACCACCACCCGCCCGGTCGGCAGGTTCGCGATCTGTGATGGCGCCAGCACCGGCACCCGGCGCGTGGTGCGCGACGCGACCCGCCCGTGCAGATCCGTGGTCAGGATCGGCTCGTCCCGCTCCCCCGCCAACGTGGACCAGAACTGCAGGTCGTCGCGGTCGCGGGTGCCACCGAACACCATGACGGCGCCGGTGTTGTTCAGGATCGTGGCGGTGTTGTGCTCCCCCCACCGCGCCAGTAGCTGCGCCCGGCTCTGGAAGGCCGCCAGGATCGTCACGCCGCGCCCGCCCATGTCCGCAGTCCAGGATTCGAGCGGGACGGGGCTGATGAGGGCCGCCTCGTCGAGCGCCAACGTCAGCGGCGGGTCGAGCCGGCCACCCGGGGCGGTCGCAGCGAGGCGGCGGGCCTCTCGGGCGATGTGCCCGGTCAGCGCGCACACCAGGGGTGCGGCCTGGGCTTCCTCGGCGCCGGCAGGAACACCGTCGCCCGCGACGCGAGTAGCTCCGCGACGTCGAACGCGCGGCCAGGCTGGGCCGCGGCCGCCGCGGCTGGGTGGGTCAGCCAGCCGAGTGCCGGCATGACGGTGGAGGTGATCGAGGTACGGGTGCGCTCGTTCGTGGAAACGAACTGGGTGGCGTCCTGCTCGAAGGCCTGCACTCCCGACTTCCGCAACAATGTCGGCACCTCGCGGGCCGCGCGCTCGGGGTCGGCGACCCAGGTGAGGACGTCGCGCATCGGCCGCCCGCCCAGTGCGGCGGCGTGCAGCAGCGCGGCGAGCACGCGGCGGGCCTGGGCGTCCCAGAACTCACGGTCGCTCCCGCCGCCACGCGAGACCGCGGCCAACATGTCCGTGGCCCGCTCGGTGGCGGTGACCGGGTCGGTGCAGCCGGTGAGCGGGTCGAACGTCACCGTGGACTTCAGGCCGCCGAGGCCGACGGCGTTGAACACGAGCACCGGCCCGCGGCGGGCTCGGAAGGACGCGCACAGGTCGTGCAGATCGGTGCGTGTGCTCGTGACGAGCAGGGCGCCGGGGGCGTCGAGCACTCGCCCGGCCAACCATCCGGTCTTGCCGGTGCGGGGTCCGCCGAAGATCAGTGTCACGTCCTCGATCGAGGACCAGACGCGCTGAGCGCCTACGCGGCACAGCTCGATCGCGACCTCGGCCGTCGGCAGGCGCCATCGCCGCCACCGCGACAGTTCTGCGAGCGAGGGGCGAACCGTGGCCGTGCGCCGGCGCATCGCCGAGCCGGACGCGTGTCGGGCGACATCGAGGGTGGAGGCGACGCCGGCCTTGCGGCGGGATCGGGCGCTCCAGCGGGTCACCGTGGCCGCCGACCGGGACGCACGGTGCCACCCGGCCGCGACCAGCAGCAGTACGCCGATCAGATGGGCGGGCCAAGGGAGTTGACGCAGCAGTGTCAACGCGGGAAGCACCGCGGCCAGTCCGATGCCGAAGGCGACGCCGCGCGCCCTCCGCCGCCAGGTCACCGCAGTGGCAATCACGAGCGCGGCGAGGATCAGGACGGTCGTGCTCATGACAGCACTCCTTCGTAACGGGTGCCGATGTGGCCGATCGCGGACCAGAAGCGCTTCACCGCGCGGTCGGCTTCGCTGATGTGCTGACGGGCCTCTGCGAGGGCCAGGACCGCGGTGCGGAGGCGCATGTGCGGGTCGATGCCCTCGTCGTCGTAGACCGCGCGACCCGAGGCGTAACCGGTCACCTGCCCGGCCAGCACCCCGGCCATGCCGTCGAGCGCGCACAGGGTGTCGACCAGGTACGCCGCCAGTTCGTAGAACTCGCTGTGGTCGGGGGCAGCTCCGCGTTGGCCGAGCACCGCCGACCGCCACGCGGTCGCCCCGGACTCGGCGTAGGGCACGGCCCCCGGACGGAACTCCTCGGTCGCGGTCATGCCGGTACTCCGGCTCGGTCGTGCGCCCGCGCTGCCCACCGGGTCACCGTTCGCTCGGTCACCCCGCACCACTGCGCCACCACCCGCGCCGACCGACCAGCAGCGAGCAGCGCGAGAGCGTCCTCAGCCGCCTCCCGGCGGTCCGCAACCAGCAAGGCGCGCTCCCCCGCCGCGACAGCCGGTCGGCGAGCAGGCGTGAGGTCGCGGCGCTCCTCGGGTGTCATGCCGCCCGCGACTCCGTCCGGGATGCGGACCAGTGCCTCGGTCAGGCACTCCGACCGGACCGGGCAGGATGCACAGACCCGCTTGGCCACGGCGACCTGTGCCTCGTAGGACGGGACGTCCTCCGCGGTCGGGAAGAACACCTCCGGATCGGTCCCTCGACACGCGGCGGCATCCCGCCATCCGCGGCCGCTGACCTGGTCGATGGTCATCCGCCGGCCGCCGTCCCGGCCTGCACGGGCTCGTTACCAGTCAGGGGCGGCGTGGACATGTCGTCGACCGTGGATACGAAGTCGGCCACTGCACCCGGAAGGCCGGCACCGGCGGGCGTGCCGACGAACAGGACCAGCGCCACCAACGAGAACAGCACGGCACCCGCCGGAACCCGCGCCTTCGCGCAGACCACAGCCCCGGCGATCGCGAAGAAGATCAGCACCCCGATGCTCGCCATCACGCCACACCGCCCGACAGCTCGACGTCGGCAGCGGCGATCCGAGCGAGAGCCGCGATCTGCTCGTGACGCCATTTCTCGGTCCAGCCGCCGAGGTCGACGCACCGTCCGGTCACGAGGACGTCCTCGATGAGGCGGTCGAGCACGGCACCGGGCACCACGTACCGGCCGCCGATCTTGAGGCCAGGGAACGACCCGTTGCGCAGGTGGCGGTAGAGCGTCGACTCGTCGAGTCGGAGGATCTGCGCCGTCTCCGCCGCCGTGTAGAAGGACGGCCGGCTCACGCTCGCCGGCCCGGTGCTGTCGATGGTCACTGCCTGCTCCTTTGGTCGGGTTCCTGCCACTACTGCGTGCTGTTGACCGTGCATCCGGTCGCCTCCTGCATTGTCAAGTCACGCTCATATTGAGCGTAGATTAATAGTCTGTCAACAGCGACATGCAACGTGAACTGCGCGCGCAGTCGCGCTCTAGCTACGCTCGACGCGCCTCACGACACGGGAGGGCGCATGGATCAGGACTGGTCCGCGGTGGCCGCGGCGCTCCGGGAACGCCTCGACGAGCAAGGCATGACGATGACGGAGCTGGCGTCGCGCTCGGGCGTCTCGCTGACGACCGTGCGCGAGTTGGTGCACGTCCTCAGCACGCGACGTCGGCAACCCCGCACCCTCGCGTCGCTGTCGACGGCCCTCGGCTGGCCGGCCGAGCAGCTCGGCTCTGTCCTGCGCGGTCGTGGGCTTCCCGAGCGGCCCGCCGAGGATCTCGCGGTCGTCCGCCGTGAACTTCGCGACCTGCGCGGTCGCGTGGAGGCACTGGAGCGAGCTGCTGGCCCTCGCCCGTAGAGCTGGCATCGTGCCCCTCCTGCCGTGTCGGTTGCCATCGCTGTCCGTACGGGAACCAGCGTGGATCGCCGGATCGGCCGCCGACAGGGCGCAGTCGGGGGCACACTTGAGCACCAGGCGCACGCGAACGGGGGTGACCAGGCTGTGCCGAGGAACGAGCGACTCGCCGCGCTCATGACCCAAGCCGGCTTCCTCGACCGGAGCGGCTCGATCGGCCGCAAGCGCTTCGCGCGCGCCGTCAGCGAGTCTGTCGCCGCCCGGACAGCCGGACGCTCCTACTCGCACACCTACGTGAGCCGTTGGATCAACGGCACGGTCCCGCGGGACGACTCGACACGCGACGCGATACGGGAAGCGCTCGGTGCGCGGCTCGGGCGGGTCGTCGCGGCGGACGAGCTCGGCTTCCGGTCGACGACCACGATCTCGCCCGACGCGGGCCTCGCCTACCCCGACGCACCGGACGACGGCGTCGGGAGCGTGGCTCAGCTCTTCGAGGCCGACCTCTCGGACGCAACGGTGCTCGTGCAGGCGCCGACGAACGTCGCGGCGTGGAACGAAGCCTCCGTCGCGTGGCTGGTCGGCGCGCAACGTCCCCTCGTCGACGGCACAGGGCCGACGAGGATCGGGGCGTCCGACGTCGAGCGGCTACGCGCGATGCGCCAGACCTTCGACCGGCTCGACAGCACGTTCGGTGGCGCCCACGCGCGCAACGCGCTCGTGCAGTACCTACGGACTCAACTACCCCGTCTGCTGCGCGCTCGCGGAGACTCGACCGTGCGCCGGTCGCTGTTCTCCGCGGCTGGCGAGTCCACTCAGCTCGCGGCGTGGATGGCCTACGACGCCGGGCTGCACGGTCTCGCGCAGCGGTACTTCATCCAAGCGCTCGGGCTCGCCGATGCCGGCGACGACCGGCTGCTCGCCGCCAGCATCCTCGACGCGATGAGCCATCAGGCGAACTTCCTCGGCCGGTACCGGGAGGCGGCGAACCTGGCACGGGCGGCGCGGTTGGGCACCGAGTCTGCGGGCGTACCGATCCTGACGTCGCACTTCCACGTCATAGAGGCGCGCGCCCTGGCCCGGACCGGAGACGCGGAGGCGTGCGACCGTGCGATGGGCGCGGCCGTGACGCACTTCGAACGGCACACGTCGGGCGAAGGGCCCGAGTGGATCGGTTACTTCGACGCGGCCGAGCTGGCGGCGGAGCTCGGCCACTGCAACCGGGACCTCGGACGGCCAGAGGCGGCCATCAAGTACGCCACGCAGGCGCTCGACTCGGCGTCGGGCGACTACGTGCGCAGTGACTTCTTCGTCGCGATGGTGCTGGCCGATGCCCACCTCGACCGGGGCGACGTCGACGAAGCCTGCCGAGTAGCTGGGCACGCGTTCGCCGTCGGCGAGGGGCTGGAGTCGGCGCGCTGCCGCGGCTACGTCGACGAGTTCAGACAACGCCTGATGCCCCACAAATCCAGTGCCGAAGTTCGAAGTTTCGTGGCATGGGCGAGAGAGTCTCGCATGTGGCCTCAATGAAGCATAGACTCTTGCCCACATGCGACGCCGCGGCCGGTTGGGTGCGGCGCCCAACACTGTGCACCCCTCGCCGCTCGTAGTAGATTAGCCGACGCCCAACTTGATTAGGAGCACTGGTGCGCCTTCGAACCATCTACACACGGTTTTACCGATCGCTCAACTTCGACTACCTGCGCAAGTCCGATCCCAACTACGAGCCCGATCCATGGGACGGGACGCCCGACGGCGCGCAGTATCCATTCGTTAAGGTCCGACTCGAGCCCGATATAACAACTGTGGTCGGCGCGAATGAGTCAGGCAAGAGTCAACTGCTTGAGGCCATCAAGCGAGGCCTCACGGGCGACAACATCGAACGTGGTGACTTCTGCAGATACTCGCCGTACTTCTCAGTCGACAAGACACTGCTACTCCCTGAGTTTGGCTTGTTGTTCAGCGAGCTTACGGATGACGATCAAGCGGTTGTGCGAGAGATTTGTGAACGACCCAGAGACTCGATTTCTCAGACCGTCGCCCTCTTCCGGATGAACGAGACACCGAAACTTCGACTGTACGTACAAGAAGACGACGAATGGACGGCTCACCTGGTAAGGAAGCCCACCCTGCTGAGAAAACTCGCCATCCCTAGCTATTTTGAGGTTGACGCTCAGATACCTCTGCCTGACGCGGTGCCGCTCGATTACCTCGCGACGGGTAAGATCACCGAAGCATTGGGGCGTGACAGCTTCCGAAGACAATGGGACACGCTTCGCAATAACGCATCCTGGTTCTCTTCAGCATCAGCGCTAACCTCCTCTGCCGAAAAGGTTGTCTCCGCTCTTTCGCCTATCTTGGAGGTTGAGGACGAGACTCGGAAAATGTACGAACTTGCCGACGACTTACTCATCAAGGTCGCGAAACTAGATCGTTCCCTATTTGACGAGCTGCGAAAAGCGGTTGCGCGAGGGAAGAATGGCTATGCCCGGAGTATCGTTGATTCGATTAATGACGAGCTGGCGAAGAGCTTGAATTTCCCACACTGGTGGTCCCAGGACAGCAACTTTGAGCTATTCGTAGACCTCCGTGAGTACGACCTAGTTTTCATGATCCGAGATCGAACTGGTCGAAGCTACTCGTTTGACGAAAGGAGTGGAGGTCTCAAGTACTTTCTCAGCTACTTCGTTCAGTACATGTCGCACGAACCGCCAGAGGACGGGCAGCCCGAAATACTGCTGATGGATGAACCCGACGCCTACCTTTCTTCCTCCGGGCAGCAAGATCTCCTTCGAATCTTCGCAGCATTCGCTACTCCGGAAGGGCCAACAACTGACGCCATCCAGGTAGTGTACGTCACTCATTCGCCCTTCCTCATCGACAAGAATCACGCCGAGCGGATTCGCGTCCTTGAGAAGGGGGAGCACGAAGAGGGGACACGCGTTGTCGCCAATGCGTCTCGAAATCACTACGAACCGCTACGCTCGGCATTTGGGAGCTTCGTCGGCGAAACCACCTTCATCGGCACCTGCAACCTATTACTCGAAGGTCCGTCCGATCAGGTGCTGATTGTTGGAGTGTCCAATTGGCTCGGTAAGCGTCGAGTTCCTCAAACGCAACGCCTCGATCTGAACGCAATCACCCTCGTTCCCGCCTCGTCGGCATCCCAGGTTCCGTACCTAGCGTTCCTGGCAAGAGGACGCGACGTAGACCGGCCGGCAGTCATTGTATTACTTGACGGCGATAAGTCAGGCGATGACGCCAGGTCCGCTCTCGCGCGAGGCGGCCCCCGGCGGAAACCGCTTGTTGCTGGAGAATTGGTCATGCAGCTAAGTGATCGAGACTTGGACAGCATCAATACTGCCAATCCCGCTGGCAGACTGGGCATCGAAGACCTGATTCCGCTTGAAATCGCGGAAGCGGCACTTCGTGTCTATTGCTCTGAGTTCGTCGCCGATGTCGACTTATCGAAGTTCGTCGCCTCTGCAACTGAAGTCTTCAAGGGGAACAACGACACCGTCAAAGGACTTGAGGCAGCCGTCAAGGCCCAAACGGACGACGACACGTTTCACCTCGACAAGATCGGCTTTGCTCGGAGTGTCGTGAGCGTGATTAATGGTGGCGGCGTAAGCGAACAGGAACTTGAATCGCTCGAGGCCAACTTCAGGACTTTGCTCGCACAACTGACTCTCCGGCAGCGATCCGCCAACCGCGAGCAGAGGGCGGAGCAGATTCGAAGTCGAATTAATCGAGTGCGGCGGCGATTCGAGAACGACCACCCGAATCGAGCACGACGTGAAGAAGTGACCCTGCTCATCGAAGAAGTTGACGCCCAACTCGACTCGTCGATGGAAGCCGAAGAGGTACGGGCCATCACGCGCCAGTGGATCGGCAAGCTCCGCCTGGATGAAGACCCCCGAGCAGATATCGAGGACTTCAATGGCTTCCTCGGAGAACTTCAGGGCCTTGCGTACGCCGGGCCTCGAAAGGTTCAAATCCCTTAATGCTTCAGCAGGAGGTACTGTAAGCCAGCGAGCCAGCGAACCGACCTCTCGTCTAGTAAGCGCCCCAATCGCGTCGGCTGCGGCCAGTCCGGACTGTTTCGATCCGCTTTCTGGCCTCAGCTGCCGCTGCGTCCGACGTGTCCGCCTTCTTGCTCAACCATGACGTCATCGCGATTTCGCGCATGTCAGACAGAGCGGAGTAGCCAGACCAGTCCATGATGTCATAGCCGTACGTATCGACAAAAGCGCGATATTCCTCGGCAGAGTGCCAGCCGAGACGATCAAAGAACAAGCTGGTCTGAACCAGATCCCACTCACGCGGCCCCGTTGAGAAGCTGTCAAGGTCGATCAGGACGGCCTGGCCCGTAGTGTCAACCAGCACGTTGCCCACATTGGCGTCACCGTGGATAACGCCGGCGGGGAGCTCGTAGGGCAGGCTCAAGAATGCCGACCGCGCCCACTCAATGCGTCTACGCAGGTAATGCGCGTCGCGGGAAGGTAACCCGACGAACTCGGGCAATGGGTCAGATTCCGATCCGAACGGACAAAGCTCAGGCAGTACAAGTGACGCTGGCACGGAAAGTGCGTGTAGGCGCCGAATCAGTGCGGCAACGTCGCGGATCGGAGCGTAAACGGTCTCAGGAGATACCGACTTCCAGAATGTGGCGATCCTACCCTCAGCCTCGACGGGTTGCGGGACGGCCGCCGCACGCGTAGCCGGATAGTCGATTGCATCGAGCCAACGGGCCACGTCGATCTGCTTCTGCGCGTTGGCTCGATGTCCCGTGGAGGGCGCCACGCGCGCGATCGTCTCGGCGTCAATCCGGAATACGGCGTTTGAGCCCATGCGGATCAACTCGGCCGAGTCAACGGAGATGCCCACCTGTTGACACGCACTTGTCACTGCCCGGTGGGCCACCTGCTCGGTGAAGGCGCCGAGCGGGCTGGTCGAGGCATCTGCCATTACGTGAGCTGTACCCCTTCGACTCGGCCAGCGGCGATCGGACGCCAGCGTACGCGCGACACGACGACCACGGGGGTCGACCTAGCTGCGGTCGACCGCCCCAAGCTTCGGCATCCGCGCACCGATCGCGGTGGCCGCAGCTTCGTCGGCTGATCCGACCCACGCCGCGTAGTGCCGCAAAGTCGTGGTGCCGTCACCGTGCCCGAGACGGCCGGCCACCGTACGGAGGTCCACACCGGCGGTGAGCAGTTCGGTCGCCGAGTAGTGCCGGAGCTCCTTGAGCATCGTGTCGATTCCCAGCTTCACGACGAGCCGGCCGTAGCGGCGCGTGAGTGATGCGGGGTCGCGCGGGCGGCTCATGTCCGGCATCGCGGAGAACACCCAGGTGCGGCCGGTGAGCGGGAGCCCCAGCAACGCGAGCCGGGCCGCGCAGTCCTCGCGGTAGCCCTCCAGTAGGGCGATCGTCGGGCCGTCGATCGACACCCGGCGTGTCTGGTGCGTCTTGGTGTCCTTGAGCAACATCCCGTCGGACGTCCGGACGTAGTTCTCGTCCAACCGCACCACGCCGGCCGTCAGGTCGATGTCCTCCCACTGCAACGCGACGACCTCGCCTCGGCGCGCCCCGATCACTGCGGAGAGCCACACGTAGAGCCCCCACTCGGCGGACGATCGCCACGCCACTTCGACGATCCGCGCCATCTGCTCACTCGACGGCGGCCGCGGTTGGGGACGCGGCTTCGACGGCGGCCGCACCGACGGCATCGGGTTGAAGCTGATCCACCCCCACCGCACCGCCGCGCTGCACGCCCCGGACAGGATCGCGTGGATCGAGCGCACGCTCGATGCCGCGTAGGGCTTGCAGACGTGCCGTTTGCAGGCTGTGGCCGCGCAGTCGTGCGGCCCCTCCTTGGTGTGCCGCTCGATGAACGGTTTGTCGGAGCACAGCGCGCGGCACCTCCGGAGTCGGCTGTAGAGCGCCTCCAACCGCTGTGAAGCGTCGCGCACGAACAGCACAAGCGGCACGTCGCCGATGTTCGGGACGATGTACATACGGATCTGCGACTCGTAGGTCATGCGGGTGGTCGGGTCGATCTCGTGTTGCTGCATCCACCGTTCGAGCAGGGATCCGACGGTGGCCTTGGTGCGCGCGACCTTCAGTTCGTCGGCATCCGAGAGAAGCTTCGTCCGGAGCTTCTCTGCCTCGCGGTACGCGGCTCGGTCGACGCGCTCGCCCCGGCCCTCGATCGCGACGCTGTCGACGAGCACGATCCGCTCGCCCGACGACGGGTCCTCGCCCGCGGACACCCGGACCTCGTAGCAGCGCGCGCGGCGCCGGATGCTGCCGCGCTGCCTCGACACCGGGCCGTCGGATCGTGTGGTCACGAGCGAAAGCTAGCAAGGTTCGTGGACCAGACCGTGGACCGAGATCAACTCACGACCCTAAGAAATGACCTAGCCCTGACCGTTCGTGCTGGTCAGGGCTAGTTTGACTCTTGCGCGCCCGGAGAGACTCGAACTCCCAACCTTCTGATCCGTAGTCAGATGCTCTATCCGTTGAGCTACGGGCGCTCGTTCAGTTGTCGGCCGACAGCGAGTCCGACCGGCGGCGGAGGCTCCGGGATTTGAACCCGGGAGGGGGCGTAA
>Ga0136610_1000427_pt1 | contig 12352 bp, 9 predicted proteins | sample AntDrymUQ1342206_2_FD_104804 | JGI IMG/M metagenome (GOLD analysis project Ga0136610, IMG submission 104804) | Polar desert sand microbial communities from Dry Valleys, Antarctica - metaG UQ134 (22.06) | ecosystem: Environmental > Terrestrial > Soil > Desert | place: Antarctica: Dry Valley...
CACCCCGTGGGTGCACGTGGACATCGCCGGGGTGGCGTGGGGCGGGACGCGGGAGTACGTGGGGAGCGGGGCGAGCGGTTGGGGCGTGCGGATGCTGGTGGAGCTGGCGCGGGGGGCGGCCGGGAGCAGCTAGCCCTCGCCGCACCGGGCACCGGGCAGAGTCGGCGCGGGCTGTTGCCGACGCCTGACATCGACGTCGTATTTTGCGTGGGGCAAGCGAGTAAGCGCCCGCAGGCGCGCCACAACGACCGACGCGGCCTCGATCTCGCCGAGCCCGAGCAGAGTCTGCGCGGCCCGGATAAGACCCAGCGCGTCGCTCGCCCGACGCTCCGTGGCGGACGCCATGCACGAGCGCGCGATCTCGAGCGCGTCTGTCGCCTTCATCCCGTGGCTCATCAGGGGAGTGGTAGCCCGGCCGCCGCTACGGCACAAGGCACGTCTGCGACATCTGCGCTGTAGCGATCAGAAACGGGAGCGCCGACGAGCACCTCGTGGCCGCCACCGTCGCGGCGCGGGAGGCGTCAGAATCAGCGAGCCGCCCGACCGAGCGATCCTCGAACCCCTCCTTGTCGACACCCCGCCTCCTCCCCGAGCAGGAAGCCCGCGTCCTCATCGACGAGCTCCTCGAGGCCGTTGGGTGGGTTGTCCAGGACTACCAGGACGCCGACATCGCCGCCGCCGAGGGCGTCGCCGTACGGGAGTTCCCGACGGCTCGGGGGCCGGTCGACTACCTGCTGTTCGCATCGGCCAAGGCGGTCGGGTCGGTCGAGGCCAAGCCGGTGGGTCGCACGCTGCGCAGCGTCGAGAGCCAGGCCGAGCGCTACGCGGACGGCTTCGAGGAGAGCGTCAAGGGCAAGGCCTATCCGCGGTACGCCGATCGGCTGCCCTTTCACTACATCTCGACCGGAGTCGAGACCCTGTTCACGAGCCGGCGCGATCCCATCCGCCGACCGCGCGAAGTCTTCCACCTCCATCGCCCCGAGACGCTCGCGACGTGGGCGCAGGAGGAGCATCCCCTGCGTGCGCGACTGCGCCAGCTCCCTCCCCTGAACACCGAGGGCATGCGGTCCATCCAGCAGAAGGCGATCCGCAACCTCGAGCTGTCCCTGCGTGACGACCGCCCCAAGGCGCTGGTGGCGATAACCATGGGCGGGGGCAAGACCTACGTGGCCGCCGCCGAGTCCTACCGCCTGCTGCGCTTCGGCGGCGCGAAGCGGATCCTCTTCCTGGTCGACCGCATCTCGCTCGGCGACCAAGCCCGCGACGAGCTGCTGGGCTACGTCTCCCCCGACGACCGCCGCCGCTTCGGCGACGACTTCGTGATCCAGGTTCTGCGCTCCAACCGCATCGAGCCGTCGGCGAACGTCGTCATCTCGACTATCCAGCGCTTGTACTCGGTGCTACGCGGCGAGGAGGACTACGACCCCGACCTCGACGAGCGCTCGTCCTTCGAGCTCGGTGACGGAGGGCGGCCGGTCGAGGTCTCCTACCAGTCGGCCGTTCCGATCGAGATGTTCGACCTCGTGTGGACCGACGAGTGCCACCGCTCGATCTACGGCCGCTGGGGGCAGGTGCTCGATTACTTCGACTCGTTCGTCGTCGGGCTCACGGCGACGCCAACGCCGACGACCACCGCGTACTTCGACGACAACGTCGTAGCCGAGTACTCCCAGGAGGAGTCGGTCCTCGACGGGATCAACGTCGACCAGCAGCTCTACCGGATCCGCACCGAGGTCTCCGAGCGCGGCGGAGAGATCGGGGCCGGCGAGTGGGTCCGGGTGCGCGACAAGCAGACCCGCGCGGTCGAGCTGCGCCAGCTCGACGACGAGTTCGTCTACGAGCGCGAGAAGCTCGACCGAGCGGTCATGAACCCGAGCCAGATCCGGCTGGTCGTACGGACCTTCAAGGAACGAGTCTGCTCCGAGATCTTCGCCGGCCGCGAGGAGGTGCCGAAGACGGTCTTCTTCTGCAAGTCGGATCAGCACGCCGAGGACGTGCTCAAGATCGTGTGGGAGGAGTTCGGCCGCGGCTCGGACTTCGCGCACAAGATCACCTACAAGAGCGAGGGATCGGTGCAGGACCACATCAAGCAGTTCCGCAACGACCCGCAGTTCCGCATCGCCGTCTCGGTCGACCAGATCGGCACTGGGACGAACGTGAGGGCGGTCGAGTGCCTGGTGTTCCTGCGCATGGTCGGCTCGCGCGTGCTCTTCAACCAGATGCGCGGTCGCGCGGTGCGCACGATCGACCGGACCGACTTCTGGCAGGTCACGCCCGGAGCGCAGGAGAAGGGACAGACCAAGGACTACTGCGTGCTCGTCGACTGCGTGGGCCTGACCGACGAGGAGGTCGTGCTCAAGGACACGAACCCGCTCGATACGAAGCCGACGGTGCCGTTCAGGGCGCTGCTGCGCGACATCGCGCTCGGAATCACCGACGACGAGACTCTGCGCTCGGCGGCGGTGCGACTGGTGCGCCTCGATCGGCGGTTGGCGGCGGACGAGCGCGAGGAGTTCGCGGGAACCGCCGGTGGAGCGACGATGACCGAGATCGCCTCCGAGCTGCGCAAGGCCGCCGATCCCGATCACCAGCTCGCGACCGCACAGGAGCGCACCGGCCAGGAGGAGCCGGCCGCTGCCGAGCTCGATTCCGCACGCGACGAGCTCGTCACCCACGCCATCGCCCAACTGCGGCGGGCGGAGGTTCGCCAGAAGCTCGAGGAGCTCCAGGCCGAAGCCGCCGAGCAGCTCATCCATGTCGGCGGACACGACACCCTGATCGACGCCGGCTACGTCGACGACGATCGCGCCACCGAGCTCGTTCAGTCCTGGCGAGAGTTCATCGAGAAACACCACGAAGACTACGAGGCTCTGCGCGCCTACTACTCAGAGCCCTACCGGCGACGCCCGAGCTGGCGCGACATCAAGGAGCTTGCGCGGGCGATCGAGAAGCCGCCGATGAACCTGACGCCGCAGCGGCTGTGGACGGCCTACGAGCAGCTCGAGGGCTCGCGCGTGAAAGGTTCGGGTGGTCGCGTGCTCACCGATCTCGTGCAGCTCGTCCGCTACGCCCTGGAGCGTGACGAGGAGCTGCATCCGCGCGAGGAGGTCGTGCGGCTGCGCTTCGACCTGTGGCTGTCGGAGCAGCAGCAGGGCGGGCGGGCGTTCAGCCGAGAGCAGATCGGATGGCTTGAGATGCTGCGGGATCACATCGCGTCGAGCATGGGGTTCGATCCGGCGGAGGACTACGACGTGACGCCGTTTGCGGAGGAGGGCGGGATGGAGGCGGCGTATGGGTTGTTCGGGAAAGACCTGGCGTCTGTGGTGGAGGAGCTAAGCGAAGTGCTGGCTGAGGCGTGACAAGCGTCTGCGAGTCGCGCCCAGCCGGCTGGGTCGAAGCGGAGCTGGGAGAGCTTGGGGCCTGGTCGGGTGGTGGAACCCCGTCCAGGTCAGAGCCGGCCTACTGGGAACAGGGCGACATCCCCTGGGTGTCGCCCAAGGACATGAAGTCAACGCAGCTCCGAGGGACGGCACAGAGCATCACCAAACGCGCGACGGGCGCGTCGGCCGCCCACCTCATCCCGGCCGGCAGCATCGCCTTCGTGGTCAGATCAGGGATCCTCAGCCGCACCCTTCCGATAGCTCTGATCCCCTTTGAGCACACCGTTAATCAGGACATACGCGTCCTAACGCCCTCCGCGTCGATCAATGCCCGGTGGCTTCTAAACGCCCTCCTGGCCACCGCGGAGAGCATCCGGCAGTCGTGCAGAAAGACGGGACCACCGTTGCGAGCATTGAGGTGCCCAAGCTCCAACGGTTTCGAGTGCCGATACCTCCGCGGAGAGATCAAGATCGGATCCTCGCGACGCTCGACCAACAGCTTCCTCGGATCGACACAGGCGCCGCGAACATTCGCAAAGCCCTCAAGGGAACCGAGCAGCTCCGCATTGCTTCGCTCGGCAAGCTCTTCGCCGGAGACCATCCACGTGTCCGCATTGACGAGGTGGGCACCGTCTTCGTGGGGTTCACGCCGAGCCGCAAGGACCCGACCCTCTGGGACGGCGACGTGCCGTGGGTGTCGAGCGGCGAGGTCGCCTTTGGGCGCATCTCTGCGACCAGGGAGACGATTGCCGACGCGGCGCTCGGCAACCGGGACCGGCGCCTTCATCCGCCGGGGAAGGTGCTGCTCGCGATGTACGGCGAGGGTAAGACTCGCGGTCAGGCGGCGATCCTCGACGTCCCGGCTGCCACGAATCAAGCCGTTGCCGCTATTCGTGTCGACTCAACCCGGATGACGCCCGAGTTCCTCTTCTACTGTCTGATGCGGAAGTACAACGAGGTTCGCGCGACGGGTCGTGGGGGCCAGCAGATCAATCTCAACGGTGAACTCATCCGATCGATCGAACTCCCACAGCCCCCGATGGAGGAGCAGCGGCGCCTGATCGCCGAGCTCGAGGAGTGGCTGGCAGCGGCGAGCCGGCTCGCCGCGGATCTCACGGCGAACCTCAAGGCCGCCGATGCGCTCCGCCGATCGATCATGAATCAGGCGATGACCGGGAGGCTGGTCCCTCAGGACGCATCTGACGAGCCAGCGAGCGAGCTCCTCGAGCGGGTGAAGGTCGAGAAGGCTCAACGCGAGTCAGCGCACCGACGACCGCGCAGGCGGTCGCCGGCTCCATCGGCGACCGCAGGCTGACAATGACCCGCACCCTCACGCCCCACTCCCGCAACCTCGTCCAGAAGCTCTGGAACTACTGCAACCTGCTTCGCGACGACGGGCTCTCCTACGGCGACTACGTCGAGCAGCTCACCTACCTGCTCTTCCTCAAGATGGCGCACGAGCGGACCGAGCCGCCGCGCAACGAGCCCTCGCGCCTGCCCGAGGGCCTCGACTGGCCGTCGCTGGTGTCGCGCTCGGGGCCCGAGCTCGAAGACCATTACAACGAGCTGCTGCGTCGCCTCGGCGCCGAGCCCCGCCTGCTCGGGCTGATCTTCCGCAAGGCGCAGAACCGCATCCAGGATCCGGCCAAGCTGCGCCGGCTCGTGGTCGACCTGATCGACTCGGAGACCTGGACGGGCGTCGACGCCGACGTCAAGGGCGACGCCTACGAGGGGCTGCTGGAGCGCAACGCCGCGGACACCAAGTCGGGCGCCGGTCAGTACTTCACCCCGCGGGCGCTGATCAGGGCGATGGTCGACGCGATGCGCCCGCGTCCCGACCAGACGATCGCCGACCCGGCCTGCGGCACGGGCGGCTTCCTGCTCGCCGCGCACGAGTTCATCACCCACCACTACCGCCACGAGCTCGACCCCGACCAGAAGCGGTTCCTGCGCGACGAGGCGTTACGCGGGGTAGAGATCGTCGACAACACCGCGCGCCTGTGCGCGATGAACCTCCATCTGCACGGGATCGGCGGCGCTGACGTCAGCGCGACACCGCCGATCGAGGTGCGCGACGCGCTGCTGCGCGAGCATCACCCGAAGGTCGACATGGTGCTCGCCAATCCGCCCTTCGGCAAGAAGAGCTCGATCACCGTCGTCGGAGAGGACGGCCGCGCGTCCTCCGACGCAGAGGCCATCGCGCGCGAGGACTTCTGGGCGACGACCTCCAACAAGCAGCTCAACTTCGTCCAGCACATCCGCTCGATGCTGGCGATCGGCGGCCAGGCGGCGATGGTCGTGCCCGACAACGTGCTCTTCGAGGGCGGCGCCGGCGAGACGATCCGGCGGCGGCTCCTGCACGAGTGCGACGTCCACACCCTGCTGCGGCTGCCGACCGGGATCTTCTACGCCCAGGGCGTGAAGGCCAACGTCCTCTTCTTCGAGCGCAGGGCCGCTTCGGCGACGCCGTGGACGCGCGCGCTGTGGGTCTACGACTTCCGCACCAACCAGCGCTTTACGCTCAAGACCCGCGCGCTCAAGCGTCCCGACCTCGACGAGTTCGTGGCCGCGTATCGCCCCGGCGAGCGCCGCCAACGCGAGGAATCGGAGAGCTTCAAGCGCTGGACGTTCGAGGAGCTCGCCGAGCGGCCGGGATTCAACCTCGACGTAGGGGCGAACGTCCGCGACGAGTCACTGAGCGATCCCGCGTCGCTGCCGGCGCCCGAGGTGATCGCACAGGAGATCGTGGAGGACGCCACGGCGGCGATCGAGGCGTTCGCGGCGGTGGCGACGGAGCTGGAAGCGCGCAACGGGGCTGAGGGAGGGAGCGAGCCTCCCCGAGATGCGGCCGACGTGCTTCTGCCTGAAGCGGACGGGTAGACCTAGCGACCACTGCCGAGAGAGCGCCCTTGCGACTGGGTTCGCGGCCGGGCGGCAGTTGGCTCGCGGCCGGGCCACGTACGCTCATGCGCCAGTTCCGTCCGGCGCTCTAGCGAACATATGTTCGTATGCCGCTGGTGGACTCACCGACCGGACCGCAACTTCGTCACGAACCCATGCCCGGAAAGAGCGCGATCGAATGGACCGAAGCGACGTGGAACCCGGTGACGGGCTGCTCTCAGGTTTCCCCGGGGTGCGCTCACTGCTACGCCGAGACCTTCGCGGAGCGATGGCGTGGCATACCCGGTCATCCCTACGAGCAGGGCTTCGATCTTCGCCTCTGGCCTCAGCGGGTCGAGCAGCCGCTGCGGTGGAAACGTCCGCGGATGATCTTCGTCAACTCGATGAGCGACCTCTTCCACGAGGACATCCCGCTGTCCTTTCTGCGCGAGATCTTCGAGGTAATGGTTGCCGCCGAGCATCACACCTTCCAGGTGCTGACCAAGCGTCACGAGCGGCTCTTGGAGCTGGCACCGCTTCTACCCTGGCCGCCCAACGTGTGGATCGGAGTGACCATCGAGAATCGGCGCTTCGTACACCGAGCCGACGCCCTGCGTCAGATCGACTCCGCGGTCCGGTTTATCTCGGCGGAGCCCCTGCTCGGCCCGCTCGAGGGCCTCGACCTGACCGGCATCGACTGGCTCATCGCGGGAGGGGAGTCCGGCGCCCGGTGCCGTCGCGTCCGAACGGAATGGCTGCGCGAGCTGCGAGACCAATGTCGCGACGAGAACGTGGCGTACTTCTTCAAGCAGTGGGGTGGCTTTCGCCCGAAGAGCGGGGGGCGGGTTCTCGACGGTCGCACGTGGGACGAGCTTCCGGCGCCTCGGGCGGTTTCCGGATCGTGACCGAGCAGGCCGGCCGTTCCTGGGGCTTCTGGACGCGCCTCAAGCTCCGGATCCTCGCCGACTACCTGAGCGCCTTCGTGCGCGCGGCGTCGAATCCATCGGAACGCATTTACCTCGACGCCTTCGCGGGCGAAGGGACTGGCCTCGATCGACTGACCGGCGAGAAATTCGATGGCTCGCCGCGAATAGCGCTGGAGGTCGGCGATCCGGGCTTCACCCGCTTTCGCTTCTTCGAGCGGGGGCGTAGGGCGGCCGAGCTCGAAGCCCGCCTTCGATCCGACTACCCGGGCCGGGACATCGCCGTTGCTCAGGGAGATTGCAACGTGACGATCCCAGCCGCGCTCAAGCAGCTCGAACCGATGCGCTGGGCTCCGACGTTCGCCTTCCTCGATCCCGACGGGATGGAGCTCGCATGGGAGACGCTCAGCCGCTTGTCCGATCACAAGCGAGGCTACCGCGGCGCTCACTCCGACAAGCCCGAGTTCAAGGTCGAGCTCTGGATGCTGTTTCCCTCGGTCGGGCTGATACGCGCGCTCGCCCTCGATCTGGAGAAGCTGAGCACGCCCGACGAAGATCGAGCGACCAGGCTCTTCGGAGATGAGTCGTGGCGAGCGATCCACACCCGGCGACTCGAGGGCCGAATCAACGCCGGCGACGCACGCGAGGAATACGTCAACCTCATGCGCTGGAGTCTCGAGCGCCACCTTGGATACCGCTGGACCCATCCTCTCGAGCTCAAGAACACACAAGGTGTTCCCATCTACCACATGATCTTCGCGACCGACAACGAGGCGGGAACGCGAATCATGGAACACCTTTATCGGGACGCGGCGGTGGCGATCTCCGCGATGCGCCAAGAAGCGATTGACCGTGGCCGTGGCCAGATCGTGATGGACCTCGGGCTGGACGTGGCGCCCGAGGCTACGTACCGCTATGAGCCACCGTGGGAGCCGCCGTGGTAGGTCATGGGCGAAGGCCACGAGCACGAGCTCGCGCGCGAACCTGGTTCGCGCGCAACCCGCGCGTCGCCCGCGTCTGCGCTGATCTCGCTTTCGGGCAGGAGCTCGGCGAGGGCATCTGGCGGATATTCGACGAGATGCGTCCAGCCGGCCTCGGGGACCCGATCAACCGGCAGACGGCCCGCCAGCGTGCATCTGACCCTCTCGACGGAGCCGATCGACCGAGAGCTCGAAGCGAGACTGCCGCGGTGATGGTGCTCTAAAGCACTCTCGAGAAAGACTCTAAGGCGGAAGCCGCACCCGCGCCTGGGAGGGTTACCGGGTTAAGGGCGTGCCCTCCGCCACTGCGTTTCTGCCTCGTCCACCCGTCTGCCACTCCTCGTCGCTGATCCTCACAAAACCCGGACGCAGGGCCTTCGCCCGTCCGAGCAGGCGACCGTCGCGCTCCCTGCGGAGCACCAGTCCCTCGGCGGGCTCGTCTCCGAAGGCCGACCGACCGAATAACGACAGCAGACGTTCTTCCCCGCCCAAGGCGCCGCCGAACAGGCGCGGCGGCGGCGCGAGACCGGCCCCCTCGAGGACCTCGTCGCGGTCGTCCGCCGAAAGAAACCCGGCCCCGTTCTCGTGCAGATCGGTTCCCACGAGCAGGTCAGGTAGGCGGCTGTAATGAACGGTATGGGTCAGGAACAGCCATTCGGCGTAGAGCACGCGGTCGCGCTCTAGCACGGCCCGAAGCAAATCGGTCCGCTCTGCCACCCAGGCCCGTAGACGCCCGAGCTGGCCTGCCCGGTCCAACGCTCCTGCGCCGGAGCGCCCACTCGATCGCACGCTTCCGCCGGGACCCAACCAGAGCATGACGTTCGCTCCGTCGAGCTTCTCCTCGACGGCCACGGGCTGGGCCAGGAACAGCTCTCTCTCCTCCGCCGAGAGGACGAGGTCATCCCGCGTGCGTTCATCAGCCGCGAAGAGGTGCGGCACGCGCGGGTACGGCGGAGGTTCGGACGTCATTGGGCGTAGGCCGCGAGCTGGGCGTCGAGCGTCCAGACCCCCGCCCGCTCGATGGCCGAGCGCTCGAGGTAGAGCTCGCGCTCGACGAGAATGGCGAGATCCCCGGCGCCGAGGCCCTGGGTCGCGCATTCGACAAAGGGGCCGGTGCCCGCGACGCCGTCGCAGAGCTTGACGAGGAACTGCTCGTCCCATGCGACCTGATGGAGTACCCAAGGCAGCTCGCCGGCGGCGATGGCCCTCAGGGTCGTCGCGAAGCGCTCTGCGCACGCCCGACGGGCGGCACCATCCCGGAGCTGCGTGATGTGATTGCCGGCCTCGACCACGGCACTTATCGGGATGATCAGCTGTACGCCCCCATCGACCTTCTGGCGCATGCTCTTGCGCACCTCGTCACGGTCCTGATTCTTGCCCGGGACGTCCAGGAAGTTGCACAGGACCGAGGTATCGACGAACTCGACCGTGCGCAAGAGCTCAGAAGGTCTGGAGCAGCTTGTCCAGAGAGCGCGAGGCGCCGGCCTCGTCCCGAGCGCCATCGAGGCGTCGTCGAGTGACCGCGTCGCCGAGCGAGCCCTCGGCCATTGCTCGCGCGTAGCCGGGTAGGTCGATGAGACGCCGAACGCGACTCCACCCGGTCGCGGGATCACGCTCGCAGACCACGACGCCCTCGTGGTCGCCTCCGTCGAGCGCGGTGAGCAGGGCCGGGCTGTGCGTGGTCGCGAGGGTGCGGACGAGACGGTGCTCGGACTCGGCTTTGACCAGGGCGATCACCCGCGCCGCTTGAGAGGGGTGCAGCCCGTTCTCAACCTCCTCGATGACGAGGGTCGTCTGACCCGGGGTTCCACCGATCCCGTCGGGGGGTGCGCTCTCCTCGATGCGAGGAGCCTCGAGCAGAGCTGTCGCGATCGCGAGAAAGCGCAGCATCCCGTCGCTCATGAGGCGCGCGGGCAGCGGATGCCGGTCCCCGGCCAGACATTCGGTGACAGCCAACATCACGTCACCCAGGGGCGAGCGCTCGAGCGTCACGTCCGTGACCTCCTGCTCCGGCAGAGACCCGATCAGGTCGATCAGCTGGGTCCACGCGTCCGGATCGGCACGCAGGTGGTCGATCGCCGCCGAGAGGTTGTCGGCCTGGCGGCGAAGCGGGAAGTCGCGCGCCTGCACGTACTGGCGCATGAGGTGAGGCACGGGGTCGAGGATGAAGACTGACTCGAGCGCCTCTAACACCTGCTCGGCTGCTCGGTGGACCTCTCGTAGCGCCTTCGACGTCGAGGCGATCTTCGTCGCCACTTGGCTCGTGAGCAGGCGAGACGAGCGGAACGGCAAGGCCGGATTCGGACCCTGCTTCCCGTTGTAGTAGCGGGCGGTGAGATCACCCCGTTCGGGGTCCGGAGGATCGCTGACCAGGAGGTCCCGCTCTCGGCTGCTCTCCCTGCGGCAGAGGCGTTCCCAGGCTATCTGTACGTAAGGCTCGACCTGGACGGTCACGTCTAGCTCGACCAGCTCGCTTCCCGTCCGCACCGAGCAGCCGAGCGAGAACTCGCTCTCGCCGAGCGGCGCGCAGCCCTCGACACCGCCGCGAACTGTGGCTCCTTCCCGCCGCCCGCCGTCGATCGAATCCCTGATGTCCTCTCCGAGCGCGAGCTTCGAAAGTACCTCCACCGCATCGACAATGTTCGACTTGCCGCTGCCGTTGCGCCCGATCAGGAGGGTCAGGTCACGCAGCGGGAGGACAGCGTCGTAGAAGCTCTTGAACTTAGTGAGCCGGAGTTCCTCGATCACGGCGGGGTCGCTCACGTCAGCGACCTCGTCTTCGCGTCGTCCCCTCGATCCGCGACCGATTGGCGACGCGGAAGTGCGACGCTCCGCGCCCGTCTCTGATCGGTTTGGCTACCTGAGGACCGAAGGGGGTCTCTGTTGTCGCACACGCCGTCAGTATGGCGTCGTCTCCGGCATCGAAGTATGCGCTCGATTTACGCTGCGGGGACGGACTGCCGGTCGGGCGCGTAGCGCGAAGTAGTCGCCGAAGCGTCGCCGGCAGTGCGAAGGTAACGCTCGGGTGCGAACACCATTGCCGCCGTCTGGAGGCTCGCGGGAAGGCGCGCGCCGCGCGGGAGCGAGGTCAGCTCGATCGGCTCGGCCATCGAGCCATTGTGCCGAGCCGGGCGAGCCGGGCGAGCCGGCACGCGATGTTGCCGCACCCACCGCCGCGAGCGACGGCGGGTGCGGCAGATCAGTCGCGAACGCTCAGCCGGCGCAGCTCGCCCAGGGGGACGAGCCGGACTGCGAGTACAACTTGGCGGCGAGGCGGTCCTGCTCGGCCTCGGAGGCATCGGCGGGGTTGCCGCTTCCGCCGAGCCCCTGCCACGTGTTCGGGTCGAACTGGTACTTGCCTGCGTAGCCACCGGGGCCGACGGCCGACGGGTTGCCGCCGGACTCGCACCGGGCGATGCGCTGGAGCTCGGGCGAGACGCCCGAGGAACCGCTCTCGGACGACTCGGAGCCCGAGCCACTTTCCTCCGAGCTCGAGGAAGTGTCCGCCTCCTCCTCCTGCTCGGTCTGCTCCTGCTCCTCTTGCTCGGCGGCCTCCGCGTCGGCCTGCTCCTGGGCGTCGCGCTCTGCCTCGGCCTCAGCGTCGGCGTCGGCCTGCTGCTCAGCGTCGGCGTCGGCCTGCTGCTCGGCCTCGGCGTCGGCGGCGGCCTGCTGCTCGGCCTCGGCGTCGGCGGCGGCCTGCTGCTCGGCCTCGGCGTCGGCGGCGGCCTGGTCCTCGGCATTGGCCTCTGCCTGCGCATCGGCGTCGGTCTGCTCGTCCGCCTCGGCCTCTGCCTCTGCGTCCGCGGCGGCCTGCTCCTCCGCCTCCGCGTCGGCCTGTGCCTGCTCGTCGGCCGCTGCCTCGTCCTCCGAAGCCTCCTCGGCGGGAGCCTGGTCGGTCGTCTCGGCCTCCGCTCCGGCGTCCTCCGAACTCGAGGACTCGTCGCTCTTGGGAGCGGTCTCCTCCCCCTCGGCCGGTGCCGCGGGCTTGCTGCGCTCCGCCTCGGGCTCGCTCGCCTCCGGCTCCGGCTCGCTGGCCTCCGGCTCCTTCTCGACGCTCGAGCTCGTCGACGCCGCGACGCCGATCCCAAGCGCGCCCCGCGTCTGCGGGCCGACGATTCCGTCGACCAGCAGGCCGTTGCGCTCCTGGAAGGACTCCACGGCTCCCTCGGTCACCAGACCGAAGATCCCG